>Ga0209039_10001811_pt1 | contig 19256 bp, 21 predicted proteins | sample BogFormECP12_OM1_FD_188238 | JGI IMG/M metagenome (GOLD analysis project Ga0209039, IMG submission 188238) | Bog forest soil microbial communities from Calvert Island, British Columbia, Canada - ECP12_OM1 (SPAdes) (version 2) | ecosystem: Environmental > Aquatic > Freshwater > Wetlands > Bog ...
CAGGTTTTGACTCATTCTTACCTTTTTCCTCTCCGCGTTTTTCTCCGCGGCTCCGCGCCTCCGCGTCGAAAAGGAATTCTCCAGCTCGGACCGGCTCTGCCGCGGAGCGGCGATTACCGTTTCCGCGCCGCGGCTTTGGCTCGTGTCTCTAGGGAGATGGGGGTGCCGCGAAAACCGAATCGGCGCCGGAGCTGGTTGATCAGGTAGCGCTGGTGCGAGAAGTGCAGCGGGCCGCCGCGATCGGTGAACACCGCGAACGCGGGCGGGCGGATGGAATGCTGCGTGATGTAGAAGATTTTGCGCTCCTCGAAGCGGAGATGCTCCAGGAAGCGATTCAATTCGCCGGTGGAGATGCGCCGCGAAGCCGATTCGTACACCTCGCGGATGAGCCGGAATAGTGGCGCCACGCCAGCGCCGGTCTGGGCCGAGAGGAAGACGATCGGCGCGTAATCCAGAAATTTGAACTGGTCCCGGACCGCGGTTTCGAACTCGCGCTTCTTTTGGCCCGCCTGCCCTTTCATCTGGTCCCACTTGTTGACGCAAATGATGAGCGCGCGGCCGCCCTCGTGGGCATACCCGGCGATAGTGGAATCGAGCCCCACCACGCCCTCGGTCGCATCCAGCACCAGCAGCACCACGTGCGCCATACGGATGTGGCGCCGGGCCATCACCACGCTCATCTTCTCGGCCATGAGGACGGTCTTGCTCTTGCGGCGGATACCGGCCGTATCGACGAACAGGTAGTCCGTGCCGTCGTGGGTCACCTTCTCATCGACGGCGTCGCGGGTGGTGCCGGGGATGGGCGAAACGATGGCGCGCTCCTGGCCGGTGAGGGCGTTCAGCAACGTCGATTTGCCCACGTTAGGGCGCCCGATGATGGCGACCTTGATGCCCTCGACGGCTGGCTCGGCCTGCTCGCTGGCGGCGGGGAAGCCGGCGGTGACATGGTCGAGCAGGGCGTCGATGCCGATGCCGTGCTCGGAGGAAACCGGGAAGACGTCCGCGATTCCCAGGCGGTGGAACTCGTGCGTCAGGTTGTCGCGCTCGGCGGTATCGACCTTGTTGACCGCCAGGGTGACGGGCTTGCCGAGGCGCTTCAGCATCTGGGCCAGGTCGCGATCGGCGCCGGTGATTTCGGCGCGCCCATCCACCAGGAAGATGATGTGACTGGCCTGGTCGAGCGCCACCTCGGCCTGGCGGAGGATCTGCGCCGGGATGTACTCCTGGTCATGGACCACGATGCCGCCGGTATCGATCACCTCGAAGCGGAGGCCGTGGTGCTCGGCAAACCCATGCATGCGGTCGCGCGTAATGCCCGGCTCGTCGCCGACGATGGCGCGCCGCTGTCCGGTGATGCGATTAAAAAGGGTGGACTTTCCTACGTTGGGCCTGCCCACGATGACCACTGTGGGAACGGCGCGTCGTGGGGTCATGGCTGCTCCCGTTCTGTCTGGGCCGCCGGACTACCGCGAGCCGGGTCGATCACGCTCAGCTTTGGGAACAGCTCGCGATAGAAGCCGCGGTCCCGTGAAACCAACTTGTTTGCCTGTGTCATAGCGTGTGCCCCGATGAAAAAATCCGGCAGGATTTGCGGCCGCGATCCGCCTTGGCGCCGATACGAGAGCCAGATCCTGCTGGCCAGGAAGTGAGCATCCCGGCTGAGCGGTTCGACACGAATCTCATTGCTTTCCAAGAACTGGTCGCACCCGCGCCGGGTCGTGAACTGAACACAAAGCTCGGCGTAGACTACGTCGCAGACCACCAAGGATCCGTCGCTGGCCGCTTTCTCGACGGCATGCAACGAAAGTTCGAAGAACTTCTCGTTGGGAATCAGGACATCCAGAAGCACGTTGGTGTCTATTGCCGTGATCATCGGCCGCGAACATCATCGATAAACTTGTCCACGGACGAATATCCGAGAGCCGAGAAGTTCTCTTTGCAATGTCCCTTCCACTTCCTGAGCGCCAGCTTGCGCGGCGCCTTCTTGAGGATGATCGAGCCGTCGACCAGGTGGAACTCCACCTCCGCATTGGGGCGCAGCCCGAAGCGATCCCGGATTTCCTTCGGAATGGTGACCTGTCCGCGCTCGCCGACTTTCATACCTACCAGTATGAGTCATAATTCATACTTCGGCAAGCGGGCGGGGGCATTGGATGAAGATTTCAGGAGAGCAGGCGAGATCACCCGGCCGTATTGCCGCCGGCGAAGCGTGTGCTCACGCAATCCAGAACTCCGGCGGCCGCGGCAACCCACTGCTGAGCCTCGTCGAGAGACGGAATTTCATCCTCGCCGGGATATCGGAACCGGGCAGCGAACTGGGTCAGGTCCAGCGCGGGTTCGACTCCAGTTGCAATGCCGGAATCGATTGCAACGCACAGCCTCAGCAGTACGGCGAGGTCGTGAGTAAGGGGGAACTGCCGTTCGTGCCAGATCAGAAAGGCCTTGAGCGACTTCTCGGCAGCTTGCTGAGCGTGAAAGAGACTCTGGCGCACACGAGGTGGCATGGCCCCCAAGAGAACCCGAGCCGTGTCCAGGGTCATCCGCCGCAAACTGCAACCAGGCCGCGGCTTCGTCAGACCGGAACTGACTGGGCATCGTAAACCAGTCTCCCTTCCCTGATCGCGATCGCTGGAAGAGACATCATCCAATTCCTTCGCCGCTCGAACCACCGCCGCCTCACGGGCACCACATCCACGGAAACGTCAAGTCCGTACAGGGTACGGTATAGGCCCCGGCAAAACAGTTTCTCGTGCGGCGCATCGTCGGGGAGCACAATCAGAAAATCAAGATCGCTGTCGGGGCGGTCTTCCCCGCGCGCTGTCGAGCCGAAGAGATATACCTTGTCCGGCGCAAAAAAAGCCACGAGCCGTTTCACCGCCTCTTCGGTCTGGACGTTGCGGTTCATCCCTCTTCCATTATGTATCCGCCGCCGGGCGGGCGAAATCGCGAGATCCTGGAGGTATGGCTGAGACACTGCCCGCGATCTTCCTGGGACACGGGAGTCCCATGAATGCCCTGATGGACAATAGCTACACCCAAGGATGGCGGCGCATCGGGGAACGCACGCCGAAACCCAAGGCCATCCTCTCGATCTCGGCTCACTGGTACGTGCCGGGTACCGCCCTTACAGTCAGTACCGCGCCCAGGACTATTCACGATTTCGGCGGGTTTCCGCCGGAGCTGTACCAGGTGCAATACCCCGCTCCCGGCGATCCGGATCTGGCGCGGCGGGTACAAGCCATGCTGGCGCCTTTGCCCGTGAAGCTGGATCACTCATGGGGACTGGATCACGGGACATGGTCCGTACTCCGCCACGTGTATCCCGATGCGGACATTCCCGTGGTCCAACTCAGCATCGACGAGACCCAGGCGCCGGCGTTTCATTATGAGATCGGTCGCAAACTGGCGCCATTACGGGACGAAGGCGTCTTCATCGTGGGCAGCGGGAACCTGGTCCATAATCTGCACGCTTATGCGTGGGGACGGCGCGTGCAGGAGCCTTACGATTGGGCCATTCGTTTCGAGCGGCGGGCGAAGGAGTTGATGCTCGCCGGCGAGCACCAACCGCTCATGGAATACGAGTCGCTGGGCTCGGACGCGGCGCTGTCCATCCCGACGCCCGATCATTATCTGCCGCTGCTCTATGTATTGGCTACCAGGCAGCAGGGCGAGGGAATCGGCTTTCCGATCGAAGGCATCGACGGCGGATCGATCTCGATGCTGGCCGTAGAGATTCTGTAGAATTGAAGCATCCCGATGCCCACCCAGGCCCGAACAGCCGGCGCGCGCCAGTTCTTCTCGCGCCATGGCACGCTCTCCAAATGGCATCCCAACTACGAGTTCCGGCCCGGACAGGTGGAGATGGCCGAAGCCGTGGAAGCGGCGCTGGCCGATAAGCGCCACCTCATCGTCGAAGCCGGCACGGGCACCGGAAAAACGCTGGCGTACCTGGTTCCGGCGCTGCTCTCGGGCAAGCGCATCGTGGTCTCCACCGGCACCAAGAACCTTCAGGAGCAGCTTTTCTTCAAAGACGTTCCGTTCCTGCAGCAGCACTTCGCGCGGCCGCTGAAGGTCTGCTACATGAAAGGCCGCAACAACTACGCCTGCCGCCAGAAGATCTACGACGCCGAAAAAGAGCCGGTGCTTTCGGGCCTGGAAGAGGTAGCGGATTTCGAAATCATCCAGCAATGGGAGAAGGGCACGGAGTTCGGCGACCGGGCCGAAATCAAGACCCTGCCGGAAGGCTCCACGGCGTGGGCGAAGATCGACGCGCGCACGGATATGTGCACGGGGCAGAAATGCCCGAACTTCGAGCGCTGCTTCATCACGCTGATGCACCAGCGGGCGGCGGAGAGCGATATCATTATCGTCAATCACCACCTGTTTTTCGCGGATCTCGCCCTCAGGGACGAAAACTACGAGGGCGGAATCCTGCCGGCGTACGACGCGGTGGTGTTCGACGAAGCGCACGACATCGAGGACGTGGCGGCTCAATACTTCGGCGTTTCCTTCAGCAACTACCGCCTGCAGGAACTGCGGCGCGATATCGCGGCCATGGGCCGGAGCAAGAAGTTCGGCACGCCGGAACTGGACCGCATTCTCGCCCGGCTGGATGAGATGACGGGTCAGTTTTTCGGCCTTTTCGGCGACACCGAGCGGCGCGTGGCTTTTCAGGGCCGCGACGCCTTCCGCGAGGAGAATGAAGAGATCTACGCGGACCTGCTGGCCGCGCTCGATCTTATCGGCTCGCATCTCAAGGTGATCCAGAACCCGCCCGATGAGATCTTGCCGCTGGCGAGGCGCACGCTGGAACTCGGGGTGGCGCTGCGCTTCGTGATGGAAGAGGACGACGAGCGGTACGTCTACTGGGTGGAAAAGCGCGGGCGCGGCTGTTTTCTGCAGGCCACACCCATCGATGTCTCCCCCATCCTCTCGGAGCGGCTCTTCCATAAGGTAGGCTCGGTGATTCTCACTTCGGCGACGCTGGCGGTGGCCGGCGGCTTCGCCTACACCGAAACGCGGCTGGGCCTGGCGGGCGCGCGCGGCCTGGTGGTCCCCAGCCATTTCGACTACCGCAAGCAGACGCTGCTCTACGTGCCGCAGCAGCTTCCGGAGCCGCGCAGTCCGGCGTTCTCCAAGGCCGCCGGCGAGGAAGTGGCGCGGATTCTCGAATACAGCCGCGGGCGTGCCTTCGTGCTCTTCACCAGCTACCAGCAGATGCGCACGGTGTATGAACAGGTGTCATTCGACATCGAATACCCCACGCTGCTGCAAGGCACCGGGCCGAGGACGGCGCTGCTGGAGGAGTTCCGCACGACGCCCCACGCGGTGCTCTTCGCGACTTCCTCCTTCTGGCAGGGCGTGGACGTGCCGGGCGAGCAGTTGAGCTGCGTTATCATAGATAAGCTGCCTTTCGCGGTGCCCAACGATCCGGTGGTCAACGCGCGCATCGAGAGCATCCGTGATGCGGGGGGAAATCCGTTCTACGATTACCAGATCCCCCAGGCCGCCATCGCCTTGAAGCAGGGGTTCGGGCGGCTGATTCGCAGCAAGTCGGACCGCGGCGTGCTGGTGCTGCTGGACCACCGCATCACCAAGCAGCGGTACGGCCAGGTGTTTTTCGACAGCCTGCCGGATTACCGGTTCAGCACCAGCCTGGAGGACGTGGAGAAGTTTTTCGATGTTTGAAGTCACCATTGAAGAGACATTCGCCGCCGGCCACGCCCTGCGGAACTATCGCGGCAAGTGCGAAAACGTGCACGGCCACAATTACCGCGCGGAGGTGAAGCTGCGGGGCGCGGAGTTGGATGCCATCGGGCTGCTGGTGGATTTCGTGGAGCTGAAGAGGGTGGTCCACGCCGTGCTGGACCGCATGGATCACCAGTGGCTCAACGACTTCCCGCCCTTCGACACGCTCAATCCATCGGCCGAAAACATGGCCAAGTACATCTACGACGAAGTGCGCGCGGCTCTGATGACCAAAGAGGGCGTGCGCGTGGCTTCGGTGAGGCTTTGGGAGACCGACACCGCCAGCGCGACCTATTTTCCGTAATAGGCTGCGTTCTTGGCGGTGAACTCCGCCCACTTGTCGGGCAGGTCGTCGAGCGCAAAGATCGCCGATACGGGGCACACCGGGACGCAGGCGCCACAGTCGATGCACTCGACCGGGTCGATGTACAGCATCTCGGCTTCCCCGAAGTTGGCCTCGTCCTTCTTGGGATGGATGCAATCCACCGGGCAGGCGTCCACACAGGCCGTGTCCTTCGTTCCAATACAAGGTTCCGCGATTACGTATGCCATTGCTGATGTTTCCCCAGGTATCAATACATAGCACAGGCGAACCGGGAGAAACAATTCCGAAGTTGCCAACGGGGCCACAGTGGCACCAAACTGAAGTAGATGCCGGCTAAAGTACGAAAAGCTGTTTTCCCTGCCGCCGGGCTCGGCACGCGCTTTCTTCCCGCCACCAAGGCCCAGCCCAAAGAGATGCTGCCCATCGTGGACAAGCCCATCATCCAGTATGGGGTGGAGGAGGCGGTCCACTCGGGCATTCAGAACATCATCATGGTGACGGGCCGCGGAAAGAGCGCCATCGAGGACCACTTCGATGTGAGCTTCGAACTGGAATACCTGCTGGAGGCGCGCAAGAAGAAGGACCTGCTGGCCATCGTGCGCGGCATAACGGACATGATCAGCGTATCCTACGTGCGCCAGAAGGAGGCCTTGGGGTTGGGGCACGCGGTATTGCGCGCCAGGGAACTGGTGGGCGAGGAGCCGTTCGCGGTGGTGCTGGCCGACGACGTGATCGAAGCCGAGACCCCCTGCCTGCGCCAGCTTTTGGACGTGTACAATTTCTTCAGCGCCCCGGTGCTGGCCGTCATGGAGGTGCCGGCGGAGAGCATTTCCGCGTACGGCGCGATTGACGCCGAACCGGTGGCCTACAACGGCGGACGCGATCGCGTCTACCGCATACGCGACCTGGTGGAGAAGCCCAAGCCCTCGGAAGCGCCCTCGAACCTGGCCATCATCGGGCGCTACGTGCTGACGCCGGAGATTTTCGATTCCCTGCAAGCCATCGAACCCGGCTCCGGGGGCGAGATCCAACTCACCGACGCCTTGAAGCACTTGCTGCGCAACCGCCCCATCTACGGTTATCGCTTCGAGGGCACGCGTTACGACGCGGGAGACAAGCTCGGCTTCCTGAAAGCCACCGTGGAATTCGCTTTGCGGCGGCGGGACCTGGGGGGGCCGTTCCGGGAGTACCTTAAGGGGTTGAAGCTGTAGGTCCGAACGGAAAGGTCTTTTTCGACGCGGAGACGCGGAGACGCTGAGAAAAACGCGGAGAAGAATAAACGAAGTCAAAACCTGAGAGCGCAGAGGAAGCGGAGGTAATAGAGGCTGGCGCAACGAGGCTTTTGACAAATGTTCCATTTGCCCGGAAGACCTCGCTTCTTCACGATTTCTCCGCTTCCTCTGCGCTCTCCGCGCAGTCTCTGCGACTCCGCGACTCCGCGACTCCGCGTCGAAAGACATACTCCCACTTTGTCTCGCCGCGTAAGGGAGCCGAGGAATACACTTAAGATAATGCTGCCCGCCGCCTGTACCGAACGTATCGCCGCGCTTCTCGGCCGGTCAGGCTATCTCGACCAGCCGGAGGACCTCGCGCTCTACGAATACGATGGCGGCGTCGAGAAGCATCGGCCGGATCTGGTGTTGTTTCCACGCTCCACCGAAGATGTCTCCGCCATCGTGAAGATCGCGCGCGAATTCCAGGTTCCGTTCACGGGCCGCGGCGCCGGAACGGGGCTTTCGGGCGGGGCCATCCCGCGCGAGGGCGGCATCCTGGTGGCCTTTGCGCGCATGAATCGCATTATAGAAGTCGATCTCGACAATGAACGCGCCGTGGTCGAGCCGGGGGTGGTCAACCTGGATATCACGCTGGCCGCCGAGAACCGCGGCTATTTCTACGCGCCCGATCCCTCCAGCCAGCGCGCTTGCACCATCGGCGGCAACGTGGCCGAAAACGCCGGCGGGCCGCACACGCTGGCGTATGGGGTCACCACCAACCACGTCCTCGGGCTGGAGCTGGTGCTGCCCGACGGAACCGTGGTCGAGACCGGCGGCAAGGCGCTGGACCTGCCTGGCTACGACCTCACCGGCCTGCTCACCGGCTCGGAAGGCACCATGGCGCTGGTTACCAAGACGACCGTGCGGCTGATGCGCAAGCCCGAAGCGGTGAAGACCGCCCTGGCCGTCTACGAATCCAACGAGGACGCCGGGCGCACCGTGGCCGAGATCACCGCCCGCGGCATTACGCCGGTGGCCGTGGAGATGCTCGATGGCGTGATGCTGCGGATGGTGGAAGAGGCCACCCACGCGGGCTACCCCATGGACGCCGCGGCCGTTCTGCTGATCGAACTGGAAGGCCTGCGCGAGGCGGTCGAGGAGCAGGTGGAGCAGATCCGCGAGGCCTGCGTGCTGTGCGGCGCGCGCGAATTCCGCGTGGCGCGCTCTACCGAGGAGCGCGATCTGCTGTGGAAAGGCCGCAAGAACGCTTTCGGCGCCGTGGGCCGGGTAAGCCCCACGTACTACGTGCAGGACGGCGTGGTGCCGCGCACCAAGATCGCGCCCACGCTGCGCTTCATCGGCGAGGTGGCCCGTAAGCGCGGTGTTACCATCAGCAACATTTTCCACGCCGGCGACGGCAACATGCACCCCATCATCCTGTTCAACCCCCGCATCCCCGGCGATCTCGAAAAGGCCCGCGCCGCCGGTGAAGAGATCCTCGAATATTGCATTGCAGCCGGCGGCACGATCACCGGCGAGCACGGCGTCGGCATGGAAAAGAACGAGCTGATGGCCAAGCAGTTCAAGCCCGAATCGCTGGATATGATGCGGAAGCTGAAAGTGCTCTTCGATCCGGACAATCGGTTGAACCCCGGCAAGATGCTTCCCACCGGGCGGGGATGCGCGGAGATTCAACAGCCGGCGGTGAGTGCGGGCTCGCCGCTGTACTAGATTGCTCGCTATTCCGCCGGCCGTCCGCGGCGCTTCCGCATCTCGGCCGGCTCGAGCAACTCCACCGGGACTTGCCGGAATGTCGCGGTAGCGGCCAAGGCCCGGTCAAAAGTGACTACGTGCGCGCCGGCCGCCTCCGCGAAGCCGATCAGGTAGCAGTCGGCGACCGCTTTCGTGGCGGTCTGGAGGGCGAAGGGCGCAATGGCCTGCCGGAAAAAGGTCTCTGCGCCGCGCGGCTCGGCCGCGAGCTCTACGCGTGGGTCCTCGGCCCACCGGTCGTATAGTTGAAGCGCGCCGGCCAGAGTGGTGGTGCTGTCGCCCATGACCTTTTGGTTCGTGAGCAGGCGCAAAAGACCGAGCATGGTGAACCGGCAAAACAGAAGAGCAGCGTCGTCGATGGAGTTGTACCACCGGGAGGCGGGGACGTGTTGCGGGTGCCGATCCCAGGTCAGCGCGAGCCAGACGTTGATGTCAATCAAATACGAGGTCGTAGGGCGTCTCCGTGTTGGGGCATAGCGGTCCAGGCCGGCCCTTCCCATGGAGCAGCGGCAGGGTGACACGCTCGCCCTTGCGCCCCGGGCGCATCGGGGCGACACGGGCAACGGGTTGGCCGTGTTTGGTGATGACGATCCCCTCCTCGGGCAGATCCTCCAGCAGCGCCAGGCACTGGCGGCGGAACTCGGTGACGCTCAGGTCTCGCATACCTCAAGTGTACACCAGAATGTACAAAATGGTCTACCCTCGCCGCCGCATCTCCGCCCGCGCTTCGGCCTCCGCGGTGCGCGACCGGTCGGCCTCGCGCTTGTCGTACAGCTTCTTGCCCTTCGCCAGGGCCAGCTCGCACTTGATCTTCCCCTTTTTCAGGTACATTTTCGTGGGGATCAGCGCCAGGCCCTTTTCGCGAGTCTGGCCTAGCAACTTGTCGATCTCACGGCGGTGCAGCAGCAGCTTGCGGTTGCGGATGGGGGGGTGGTTCTCGCGGTTGCCGTGCGAGTATTGGCTGATGTGGGCGTTGATCAGCCAGGCCTCGTTGCCCAGCACCGCGCCATAGGCGTCCTTGAGCTGGACCTTACCGTCCTTGGCGGCCTTCACCTCCGTCCCGGTCAGCACCAGTCCGGCCTCGAACCGCTCCATAAGGAAATAGTTGTGGCGGGCCTGCCGGTTGTCGCTCAGGATTTTGAGGGATGCGTCTTTGTCGGCCAATTTAGATCTCAGCTTTTTGTCTCAACGCGCGGAAGCCTAGCGTCGTCAATGACTTTAGATGGTCCGAGACCGGAGATTCGATTTCATCTTAGCATAGGGCTTCCAGAAGGCCGAGAAAGTACGGGAACATGCTTTTTTTCAATCGTTTAACCGCTGTCGTGCTAGCCGCGGCGCTGATCGCGCCGGCGGTTCCGCTGGAGGCCCGCACCAAGAAAGGCGACAAGTACCTGGCTACCGGCCGCGCGAGCGAAGCTAAGAAGGATTGGGACGCCGCCCTGGAATCTTACGAACAGGCGCTTTCCGAGGACCCCTCCGATGTGGTCTACCAGATGGCCGCTGAGAAGGCACGCTTCCAGGCCGCCCAGATGCACATCGACAAAGGGCTGAAGACCCGCAACCAAGGCTTGTTGGGAGAAGCTCTCCTCGAATTCCAAAAGAGCTACGCGATCAACCCCGGCTCCGCGGCGGCCGTACAGGAGATCCGGCGAACCCAGGAGATGATCCAGCGCGAGCGCGCGCGAGTGGAAGAGACCGGCAGGGAAGCCCCCGCCCAGGAGAGAGCACTGACGCCGACCGAGGAGGCGAAGAAGGCGACACGGGACAAGATCGATCGCATGTTGCCCGTCCCCGAACTCAAGCCGCTCAACCCCGAACCCATCCGCCTCAAGATGAACAGCCAGCCGGTCAAGGTTCTCTTCGAGACGGTCGGCAAGCTGGCCGGCATCAACGTGGTTTGGGACCCGGAGTATCAGCCGCCGCAAAAGAACAGCCTGTCGGTGGAGTTCGATAACTCGACCATCGACCAGGCTCTGGACGCCGTGGCCGTGCTCACCAAGTCTTTCTGGAAGGCGCTCTCGCCCAACACCATTTTTGTCACCAACGACAGCGTCAACAAGCGGCACGACTACGAAGAGCAGGTGGCCCGGATTTTCTACCTCTCCAACGTCACCGCGGCCACCGATCTCCAGGAAATCATGAACGCGGCGCGCGCCGTGTCGGACTGCCAGCGCATGTTTCCCTACAACGCGCAGAACGCCATCATCGCCAAGTGCGAGGCCGACCGCATGGACTTCGTGGAGAAGATCATCAACGATCTGGACAAGCCCCGGGCCGAGGTGGTGGTGGACGTCCTGGTGCTCGAAGCCAGTTCGACCTTCAGCCGGCAGATCACAGCGGCGATAGCTTCCACCGGCATCAACTCTCCCATCGCTTTCACGCCGCGCTCCAGCATACAGGTGCCGGTCAGTTCCACGGCCTCCACCTCGACCGCCACCACCAGCACCAGCACCGCCACCTCCACGGTGACCCCCACGACAACCAGCAGCGCGAGCTCCACCGGCAGTTCCATCCCTCTCTCCAACCTCGGGCACCTGGCCAGTTCGGACTTTTCCACGACCCTTCCCGGCGCCCTGTTGCAGGCGGCGATGAGCGACGCGCGGACCAAAGTGCTGCAAGCCCCGCAAGTGCGCTCGGTGGATGGGGTGAAGGCCACGCTCAACATCGGCGACCGCGTCCCGACCGCCAGCGGCAGCTTCCAGCCGGGCATCGGCGGGGTGGGCATCAACCCGCTGGTCAATACCCAGTTCCAGTACATCGACACCGGCGTGAACGTGGAAATGCTGCCGCGCGTGCATGACAACGGCGATGTCACGATTCACGTGGACCTGAATATCAACAGCGTGAGTTCGTACGTCAACCTGGGCGGCATCAACCAGCCCGTCATCAGCCAGAAAAAGATCTCCCACGACATCCGCATGAGGGAAGGCGAAGTGGGCCTGCTGGGGGGGCTCATCAATGAACAGGAAAACAAGACCGTAACCGGCATTCCAGGCCTTTCCAGCATTCCGCTACTGAAGCATTTGTTCAGCGGCGACAGCACCGACCGCAGCCGCAGCGAGTTGATGATTGTGCTGATCCCGCACGTCATACGGCGGCCGGACATCACGCCTGAGAACCTGCGCGCCATCGCGGTTGGCAACTTCACCACCGTCAAAGTGAACTACGCGCCGAAGGCGGCTGAGCCGGGCCCAGGGGGCACCCCCGCCACGCCGGGTGCGGAGGGCGCCGTGGCCGCGCCGGGCCCCGGTGGCGCTGCTGCGCTGCCGGCCACCGCGCTGCCGGCTACTGCGCCGCCGGGCCCAGGGGGCACCCCCGCGCCACCGGGCCCAGGGGGCACCCCCGCGCCACCAGCCACTGCGCCACCGACAACTCCGCCACCGGCCGCCGTTCCGCTAGCCACCGTGCTGCCCGGCATCCTGCTGCCGGCGACCGCCCCACCGGCTACCGCGCCACCGGCCACCGCGCCGCCAGCCACCGCGCCGCCAGCCAGCGCGCCACCGGCCACTGCGCCGCCGGCCACCGCGCCGCCGGCCACCGCGCCACCGGCTACTGCGCCGCCGGGCCCAGGGGGCACCCCCGCGCCACCGGCCACTAACATGCGCGTTTACTTCGCGCCTTCCCAGGCGACTGCCAAGCCGTCGGAAGGCATCACCGTGTCTCTGTTGGTAGCCGGCGGTGTCGATGTGGTTTCGGCGCCCATGCAGATCCAGTTCGATCCCAAGTTCCTGCGGCTGAACGACGTGAGCCTCGGCGACTTCTTCTCCAGAGACGCCCAGCAGCCCATCTTCACCAAGAACATTTTGAATGACAACGGCGTTGCCGCCGTCCAGCTCAACCGTCCGCCTCGGTCACGCGGCGTAGACGGGTCGGGCACGCTGGTCACTTTGAACTTCCAGGCCGTGGCCCGCGGCACCACGGTGGTCAAGGTTCCGAACCTTGCCGTGAGGAACGCCCGGGGGGCGGTGGTATCGAACTCGACTCCCCAACTCACCGTCACTGTAAAATAGGGTAGTATGAGGCGCCGGCAAGAAAGAGGATTGACGCTGATCGAACTGATCGTGGCCTTTACGATCATGCTCATCCTGACGGCCATGGCGGTCCCCCTGGCGCGCAACAAGGTGCGCGCGGAAAACGAGCGTGAACTTCGCTACGCCCAGCGCGAGGTGCGGCTGGCCATCGATAAGTTCAAGGATAATTGCGACCTGGGCTACCTTGGCCCCCAGAAGCTGGGCGCCAACTGTTACCCGGAATCCCTCGAGCAGTTGGTGGAGGGCGTGAAGCTGCCCGGCCCCGAAGGCAAGAAGATGCGCTTCCTGCGACGCATCCCGCGCGACCCGTTTACCGGCAAGAACGATTGGGGCCTGCGCAGCGATCAGGACGACCCCGACTCCACCAGTTGGGGGGGCCAGGACGTTTTCGACATCTACACCAAAAGCACCCAAAAGGCTCCCGATGGAACTTCATACTCCGTGTGGTAATGGCGGCGGGCCGGGCGTGCCCGGCCCCTACGGCGATGAGAGGCGCGCCTCGCCCCTGCGGCGCGTTCTCGGCTTCACCTTCGTCGAGCTGATGGTGGTCATCGCGATTGTCGTGATTCTCATCTCGATGGCCATTCCCATTTACAGCCGGTCCATCCTGCGCGCCAAGGAAAGCGTGCTCAAGAACAACCTGTTCACCCTGCGCACGGTAATCGACAACTACACCTACGATAAACAGAAGGCCCCACAGTCCCTGCAGGAACTAGTCACCGAAGGCTATCTGCGCGAGATCCCCCTCGATCCCATCACCGGCTCCAATCAAACGTGGAAAACCATCATGGAGGATGCCACTCAGAGCGTCAGCCAGTCGGAGCCGGGTATCTTCGACGTGCTCAGCGGATCGGATAAAATAGGACTTAATGGGATACCTTACTCCGATCCTTCCTGGTAAACGGGCCGTCCCGCTGGTTGCCTTACTCGCTCTAGCGATTGGCCCCACTTTTGCTCAAACACAATCCCCATGCGCGGTTTCCGGTGTGCCTCTTCAGGTGCGCGCGGAAGGACTCACCGAACGCATGGGCGACATTGTCCTGCAATGCTCCGGCTACAAGCCCGGAGCGGTATTATCGGGCAACCTCACCATTTTCCTGCCGGTCAGTATCACCAACCGGGTAGACTCCAACAACCAGACCCTGGATACGGTGCTCTTCGTGGATTACGGGAGCGGCTTCGTGCCCAATGGCACCGGTCAGGTGACGGGCGGCGGCATCGCCTTCAACGGCATCAACTTCATCGTGCCGCCGAGCGGCAACCTGGCCATCAAGTTTTCCAATATCCGCGCCGCCGTTGGGGCGTCGCTGTCGGTCACGGCGAGTATCGCCAGCACATCCATTCCAGTCAGCCAGCCGCAAGTGGTGATCGGTTACCCGAAGACCAGCCTGTTTGCAACCTTGTACGGCACCGATGTTCCGTGCACCGGCGCGCCGCTGGCTTCGATGAGCCTCTCGGCCCTGTTCGCGGCGCGGACCGTTTTCGCTTCCACGCGCATCACCGAGAGTTTCGCCAACGCGTTTTCGAAGCGCGGCGCCGGCGACGACACCGGGACCCGCTTCCTCATCGGCTATTCCGGCTTCCCGCCCAACGCGCACGTCTACATCCCCGACATGGTGGCCGGGTCGAGCGCGCAGGTTCCGTCGATTGGCGGCGACCTGGGCCCGATGGGCGCGGTGCAGGCGGTGGGCCAGTACGTCCCCAACAGCAGCACATTGCTGCTGGTGCGTGTGCCGTACGCCGATGCCACCGGCGCCGGCGGCTACCCGCTTGCAGCGCCCTCGGGCTTCGGCCCGGTGCTGCTCGATTCCGTAAACGAAGTGCCGCTCACCAACGGAGCCGGCTGGGCGGTCTATGAAGTGGCGGACAACAATCCCGTCGTGCTGGAGAGCGCGCAGTTCCCCACGTTTGTGTCAGTTCCCAACGCGACTGCCGCCGCTGTGGCGCAGGAGAAGATCTCCTACGCTCCGGTCTCTGCGGTTGCGAGCGCGTCCATGACCGCGCCGGTTCCGCGGTTCACGGCGGCGACACCGCAGTCCGACTGCACAGTGCTCAACGATTGCCAGGCCGCTTATTTCCCGAAATTGTCGGTGCCTCCCACTTCCATCCAGATCTTCGCCATGGCCGGCGGCGCCCCGACCGGCTCGGACAATGCCATTCTGGTGGACAATGCGGGCGGCGGCATCATGAACTGGACCGCCCTGGTTAGCTACGTGAACGGCTCCGGCTGGCTGACCCTGGATCGGACGTCGGGAGAGAACAACGGCACCGTGCGGGTCTGGGCCTCGCCGCAAAATCTCGCGGCGGGCACGTATCAAGCCAGGATCGTCATCGATGCCGGGCCGCTCGCCGGGAATGTCACCATCCCCGTCACCTTCACGGTGCAGGCATTGGTGCTGCCGCCCGCGCCGGTGGTGACGGTGACCGCCGTGGTGAACGCCGCCACTTTCGCGGTGACGCCGCTGGTGGCGGGTTCTCTGGGCACGCTGTTTGGCGCCAACCTCTCCGGCAAGAGCGTATCGGTGACCTTCGATAGTACACCGTCTCCCCTGCTGCTCTACGTGGGAGCCAGCCAGATCAACTTCCAAGTCCCGACGAGCCTGGGGTCCAAGACCTCCGCCAGCCTGGTGGTGACGGTGGATGGCTCGAGCAGCGCTCCGCAAACGGTGGCGCTGGCGCCGGTCTGGCCCGCTATTTTCGCGCATGGCGTACTCAACCAGGACTACAGCGAAAACAAGGCCGGGAGCGCCGCGAAGGCAGGAAGCTTCCTTCAGATCTTCGCCACCGGCATCTCCGCCAGCGCCACGGTGTCGGTGCAGATTGCCGACCGGAAGAACCTGATCCCGTCATACGCGGGCGCGGCCCCGGGCTTTGCGGGCCTGCAGCAGGTCAACGTGATGATTCCGGCCGATCTGGCCTCCGGCGCCACTCAACTGACCATTTGCGCCACCGCCGGCTCGGTGCAAGCCTGCTCTCCCGCGTACCCGGTGGTGATTCAGTAGTCATGCATCGAATTTTCCTCGCGCTATTGGCCGTAGCCGCGCTTCTGATGACCGGCTGTGGCTATACCGGCGACCCGCTGCCCCCACTGGCCAATATTCCGACCCGCGTCAACGACCTGGCCGCCATCCAACGCGGCGACCGCATCATGATCCAGTTCACGGTACCGCCGCGCACCACCGAGGGAGTGGCAATCAAGACACCCTTGAATCTGGACTTGCGCATTGGCGCCGCGGAGCCGCCTTTCAGTCAGGAGGTGTGGGCCGCTCACGCCACACCGGTCCCCAAAGGCCCCGTCGACAACGGGGTGGCGCGCTACGAAATCCCGGCGGCGGCGTGGACCGGCAAGGAAGCCACCCTGGCGGTCCGCGTTTTGAGCGCCAGGGGCAAGACCGTGGGCTGGTCGAACTTCGTCAATCTCACGGTGGTCGCGCCTCCCGAGAAGCCCGCGGAAGTGCGTGCCGAGGCGACGGCCCAAGGTGTGCGCCTCACCTGGCGGGCGCGCGGCGACACTTTTCGCGTTTACCGGCGCACCGGCGACGACCGCTTCGCCCCGGTGGCCAACGTGGCGCAACCGTCCTGGACCGATTCCGGCGCGGAGTTCGGCAAGCACTACGTCTACCAGGTCCAGACCATTGCCAAGCTGCCCAATAATGCGGAAGCGGAAAGCGACCCCTCCGAAGAGGCCGGCATCACGCCGGAAGATCGCTTCCCGCCCGCCGTGCCGGCAGGTCTCACTGCCGCCGCCGCGCCGAATTCCATCGAGATCTCCTGGGAAGGCGACACCGAACCGGACCTGGCCGGCTACCTCGTCTACCGCTCCACCGGCGCCGGTGCGTTCGAGAGAATTGGCGAGATGCTTACGATCCCCAGCTACTCGGACCGTGCCGTCGAGCATGGCAAGACGTACCATTACGCCGTGAGCGCCATCGATAAGACTGGCAACGAGAGCGCGCGATCGGGGCCCGTGGAAGCAACGCTGCCGTAGTTTGGTGTATACTCGTATTTCTATGTCGTACCGCTTCGCCAGCTCGTTTACCTACCGGCTCAGCCGGTAGAGTGGCGTTGGCGGAGACTATATTTGCAAAGCCAACCCACTCGGGAGAGTGGGTTTTTTTGTTTTTGGAGGAACCATGATTATCTCGATGCGGCCCCACGCCACCCGGCAGCAAATCGACCACGTCTGCGAGCGCATTCGCGAGTTCGGCTACAAAGTCCACTCCATCGAAGGCGAGGAGCGGGTGGTGATCGGGGCGGTGGGCATTGGAGACGTCACCGCCTGCCTCGAATCCCTCGAAGCCACGCCCGGCGTGGAGAGCGCCATGCGCATCTCGGCGCCGTATAAATTCGTCAGCAAGGAATTCAAGCCGGGCCGCTCGCAGATCAAGGTGAACGGCCTCGAAATCGGCGGCGACGAGTTCATCGTGATGGCCGGTCCCTGCTCGGTGGAAAGCGAAGAGCAGATCATGCGGACCGCCGAAAGCGTGGCGGCGGCGGGTGCGCGCGTGTTGCGCGGCGGGGCCTTCAAACCGCGCACGTCGCCCTACGATTTTCAGGGTCTCGAACTGGAGGGTCTCAAGCTTCTGCGCAAGGCCAAGCAGGCCACCGGGCTGGGCATTGTCACCGAGATCATGAGCGACCGGGACGTCGACCTGGTGGCGGAATATGCCGATTGCATGCAGGTGGGCGCGCGCAATATGCAGAACTTCTCGCTGCTGAAATCGCTCGGCTCCTGCGGCCGCACGGTGCTGCTGAAGCGCGGCATGAGTTCCACCATCAAGGAACTGCTGATGTCCGCCGAATACATCGTGGCCCACGGCAACCCCAACGTGATTCTGTGCGAGCGCGGAATCCGGACTTTCGAGACCGCCACGCGCAATACCTGCGACATCTCCGCCATCCCCGTGCTTAGCGAAATGACGCACCTGCCGGTGGTTCTCGACCCCAGCCATGCCGCCGGCAAGCGCAGCCTGGTCCCGGCCCTGGCGCGCGCCGGCGTGGCGGCGGGGGCGGACGGGTTGCTGATCGAGGTGCATCCTTGCCCCGAGAAGGCCGTCAGCGACGGAGCGCAGTCCCTGGCGCTCGAGGATTTCGGCGGATTCATGCGCGGCCTCGAACCGTACATACGGTTGTGGAAGGAAGCGCGCGCCGCCGAAAGCGTAGCTGTGTGATACTGCTTTGGTGAGCCTTAAAGCCCGCGTTTGGCCGATCGTCATGGGCGTCGCCGCCGTCTGCGGCGCTTCAGTCTGGGGAGTGGCGTGGTACCGGTCGCGCTCCATCGGCACGGCGGCGCTGCTCCGGCGGATGCCGGCGGAGGATGCGCTGGTGGCGTATATCGATTTCAGCGAATTGCGCCGCGGCGGCGTTCTGCAACTTCTGGACGGTTCCAAAGGCGGCGAGGACCCCGAGTACCGGAGTTTCGTTCGCCAGACCCAATTCGATTACCAGAACGATCTGGATGCGGCCCTAGTCGCGTTTGCCCCCACCGGCAGGTTCCTGCTGCTCAAGGGGCGCTTCGATTGGAAGAGCCTGCGCGCTTACGTGGAAAGCCAGGGCGGCAAGTGCGTCAACGCGCTTTGCCGTATGACCGGCAGCACTCCGGAGCGGCGCATCTCGTTCTTCCCCGTGCGCTCGAACCTGATGGCGCTGGCGGTGAGCCCCGACGAATCGGCCGCCTTGCGCCTGGAAAGCGCGGTCTCAGGCCCGGATACTCAACTTCCGGACGCGCCGGTCTGGCTCTCCATTCCCACTTCGGTGCTGAAATCCGGCGCCGGCCTTCCCGCCGGCACGCGCGTATTCGCGCGCGGCATGGAGCGAGCCGAAACCGTAACCCTGGCGTTCGCCCCCGAAGGCCAAGGCCTCGCGGCCCGGCTGGACGTCCGCTGCCGCGATGAGCGGGATGCGGCGGACCTGGCATCCCAACTCACCAGTACGACCAACTTATTGCGAGAGACGATGCAGCGGGAGCGCCAGAAACCAAACCCCGCCGCTCTGAGCGGCGTCCTGACCTCAGGCGCCTTCCGGAATGAAGGGCGGCGCGTTCTGGGATACTGGCCCATTGAGCGGGCGTTCGTCGAGAACGTGCTGGGGGGAAACTAGGGTTGGCAGGCCACGGAAAACGATGGCCTGCCCCACAGCTACTGACTCAGCGTGAAGTTCACGTCGATC
>Ga0209039_10001812_pt1 | contig 19250 bp, 15 predicted proteins | sample BogFormECP12_OM1_FD_188238 | JGI IMG/M metagenome (GOLD analysis project Ga0209039, IMG submission 188238) | Bog forest soil microbial communities from Calvert Island, British Columbia, Canada - ECP12_OM1 (SPAdes) (version 2) | ecosystem: Environmental > Aquatic > Freshwater > Wetlands > Bog ...
GTCTTTGGAGAAGGGGCCAGGGCATAGGTGTTAACTTAAGCGGCGTCGAGCATAACCTTTGCCTTTGAACAAAGTGGACCATATTCTATAATCTCAAGTGTAGTTCGTCGGAACCGCTGGCGGAACTTGAGGCAGTTATTTGTCAGCCGGGGTATTTCGTCTTCAAGATAGGCTATGGCCTTCCGGAGAGACACCAGCAGCAGGTCAAGGATGATAAAGGCGCGCTCCTGGATCCGTTTGTAGAACTTCTCCATGCTCAGTTCCCTTCGTTTGGCGTTCCAGAGCCTGATGTTTATATCAGCGTGAATTCGATGAATCAGGACTGCCATAATCAGCTTGCCGTATAGCTCGCAGAGCAAACGGTTTTCCTTGCCGGTAGACGACCTATGTATACACAGGACGGTCTTCAGTTGTTTAAACAACAGCTCTATCTGCCATCTGAGACTGTAGAGAGGTCTCATCAGAGCAGGGGACAGCCATGCTTCCGGCACATTCGTCACCATGAGCGTCCAGTCGGCCATCTGAAGGTGATATGCACTCGGCTCCCGTTTCTTCTCTTTCATTATGGCTTTTCTCATCTTTCTGCGTCTTTCGTTTGCGATCTCCTGAGGCACCCTTAAACAGATGAGCCTCGAGATAAGCTGGGCCCTGTTGTTTTGGCTGCCCATAAGGACCTTCATCTCATGAAGATTCCCCTTCACGTTCTTCAAGGTATGCAGGAGATCAACAGGCAGCAAGGTGACCGGGTCCAAAAGAGCGGTTCCTACAAAAAACCGACAGAGGAAAAATGCGCCGATCGTGCTGATATCCCGCAAAGTCCTTACACAGAAATAACCCAGGTCGAAGAGAAGCAGATCTCCCGGCTTAAGCTGTGAAGGCAACTGACCGAGATACGTACTGTCAGGGTGCGTGCCTGCAGTTATCTCGAACAACATAAGTTCACCGCTCGTGTATTCATAGCAGGCCTGTACTTTGCATTGTGCGTCAGATGCTCCGCCGCCAGAGCCGCGGAAAACATCCTTTAGGTTCGCATCTATATCCCAGCTTGTGCTGTCAAAGATGAGGATACGCTTGAAGTACTGCAATAGGTTCGACTGGAGCCGGATCATCTCAGAGGTCTTCTGTTTCAAAACAAACGCGGCACACCTTTTCATAAAAGCAACCGCAGGGGCTGTAAACCTGCGATGCATCCCCTCCCTGCTCATCGCGAGCTTCACGGCCTCGACCATTGCTGCCAACGAAGGATGCTTCATTCCCAATTGTCCTATCGTCATCATCGCCAGAAAATCAAAAGCGCCCATTACCTTCTTGCGTCGGATAAAGCCTGTCTGCCGCCCCCAGGTATCAAGTGTTTTTTTTAAAGACCTTCATGAGTTCATCGATCATGCGTCCCCCTTCTGAATCCCTCTGATCGGACTAAATCCACATAAGCCTGAACCAACTCCATGGTCAGCCTTTTGAACTCCTGATACCGTCTCACCCGCTTGCGGACTTCAGCGACGTCTTCGTTCCTAATAAACAGAGAAGAACTACGCCCCGCCACACTGAAGCTGAGCTGGTAATAGGGACCGTGCTTCCTGGGATTCACTGCGTCCTTGCACTTGCATCCTGGTGTTCCGCAGACGTTCCACTGCTCGGAGATGCTACCCGGCAGGACTGGCCCAAGGTTCAGAAGCTTCTGTCTTAACTGTTCGACGGTTTTCGTTGATTTCATGCGGTTATCCTCCTTTACCGATAGCATATATTATGCTATCGGTCCCATGCAAGAAAAAAAGAGCGGCCCGAAAGCCGCTCTTTTTTAATTCCTTAAGTTAACACCTATGGCGCTCAGGCCTCCCCTTTGGTTCCTGACCGGTCCCCCCTTCCGCTTCTTTACTCCTGACAGTACAGCCGGTCATCATCATCCTTCCTGGTCACGGCAACCGTTTTCTTCGCAGGTGCTATGCGCCCCGTACTAGCACACCTTTATCAGTCAGCCTCAGCGCCAGCCTGAGAGAACGGAACACACCGGCATCGAACAAATAAAACTTCGGGTGGCCAGCGAGCTACCTCTTTGCCTTTTTCGTGAAGACCTCGAGACGCCAACCCAGCAAAATATCCTCGAGAATGTCGAGGTAACCCTCGACTGTTTTGCGTTCAACCTGGCACTCGCGCGCGACATTCGTAACATTCAAGACTGATGCGTGAGAAAAACTGGTCGCCTCCGCCTCAGAGCCTTCTATCAGCCTTCTCCCCTTCGAGACAGGCAGTGCCCTCGGTCCCAACAATCCCAGTGCCTCTTGCCAAGAGAACGATTGAAATATTATTAGTGCTTTCTATGCGGAGAATGCAAAGGTGATAATCGAAAATGCTAACCAAATCTACACCCCATACACGCCACCAAATATGAATTGGCCCGGCTGGGACCCAGCGGTACCAGATTGGACGCATTATACTGTTCCAGACACGTGGAATTCCGATTATCCAGCGCCCAGTAACTGGACCCAATATACCTATTACGTTGCGAACGATAACGTGCAGGTCCCCGACCCCGGCGTCCTGCCTCTCCTCTGCCTCGGCCTCGCGGGACTGGGTCTTTACAGGAGGAGGCGGTTGGAAAGCAGCATATAAAGCTTCTCTGCACAGAGAGAGATCGAAGGCGCTCGCCATCGGGTGGTGGACGCTTTTTTATGAGGTCCGCCTGAACCTTGGGTTCTACGTACGCAAGTCTTAGAACCGTAGGAATCCTTTACACAAACATTTTGACCATTTTCAAATAATTTTCATGTGATTTCAGTGGGTTATGCCTCAGCGTGGTTTTTTGTCGCCCGCCAGATGTCGGACAACTTTACAAATTTCTGATTATTTTCATTTTCACAATTTTCGTTTTTCATGGTAAAGTACTGTATATTCATATAGTTATGAATAAAAGCAACTTTCGGTACGCAAATTGTATCGCTGTGGAATGAGGGTCTCCGCCACGATGATTCGGATGAAAAGGCTATCCACTCCAGTGGAGGGGAGGGGGCTGCCATGAAGATGTTCCCGATTATTGGATTGATTTTGTTAAGCATTGCGATAGGGCCGACCGCGGCAATGGCCCAGACGACTGTCGTCAACGATTCCTATTGGGGAGGGTTATGGGAAGCGCAATATCCTTCCCGGGAAGATGTTATCGGTGGTGTTGATTATGCCGTCGATAGCTTAGACGTTACAATCACTGGAAATACTATGGCGGTTAAGGTAGTTGGCAACTGGTTCTCACAGCCTAATGCTTCGATCAATTCTGGGGACCTGTATATCAGCTCAGGGGGATGGCAAGTGTCGAACAAACAGAACGACCCCACCAATACTACTTCCTCCGGTCACGATCCTTATGATATCTTTGGTTCCTTTAATCAGAATGGCGTCCTTACTAATACCGAGGGGTGGAACTATGTAGTTGGGGATGTACTCTGTAGGGCCGGCGGCGTATGCACCGCTGAGGTCTACGCCCTCAATTTCAGTGCCATTACAATGACCAACAATTCTGACCCCACTAACAACGGCCGGGCCTACCAGGCCTATCAAGGCGGTTATGGCGCCCCTATTGAGGACGCCATGGTCACTTTTGATACAAACAGTGGCCCCAACTCCAGTATGACCTTCACGTTTGACATTAGTCCCTCCAACTCCAGTGACCCTTTCCTGAAGAACAGCACCAACGTGGGATTGCATTGGACGATGTACTGCGGCAACGACGTGGTTGAAGGAAACCTGCCGCTTCCCGAGCCCGGATCGCTACTCCTTCTCGGCTTTGGCCTCGCCGGATTAGGTCTCTACAGGAGAAGAGCAAGTTAGAAAATAGCGGATAAAGCCCCGGAGCAGAGAGACACTGAAAGTGCCCATCGTAGCCTGATGGGCGCTTTTTTAAGGAGTCAAACCCAAGCTTATACATGCTCCGCGCACGCAAACCGCAAAGAACGCAAGAATACCTTGCAGGAACAATCTGTGAAGATTTTTTCAATTTTGTTAAATAATTTCAATATGTTGCAATTATAAGCTGGCTCCTGGCCGCCTGCGAGGTGTCGGATATCTTTACAAATTTCCGATCTTATTGAATCTTAAGATTTTCTACTCTTATCCGAAGGACTAGCAATTTTAAATGGTTAGAAAATATAGGATTTTCGGCACGCAAATTGAAATCGAGAGTGGATCCATGAAAAATCTGGACATGAAGAGAGTACCAGCATCGCTGAAGGAAATGAGGGAAAGGATTTGCTATAAAAAGGCCGGTTGGGTTAAACCCTCCTGCCTATAAGAAATAAACCTGTGACCAATTGTTTTTCAAGACCACGAGGCGTTAAGATAAGTAATAGAATGAAGAGTCTTCTCAACAGAGAAAATTGGTGGGAGAGATACGGGGCATGAAAAAATCATATGTGCTGCTAATGGCATTATGCGGTGTAGTTGCATTTCTGGCCGTACCGGGGATAGTCGCCGCCACGGACTTTGTCCTTCCTGACAATCCTAACGGCGTTGGGGCCTATAGGGACTCCAGCTATTGGAACTCGGCCGTGTGGGGTGTTGCGGCTCCAACATATCCGTATAATATAGTTTTTGCGTCCGAGGCGTCCGTGCTTCTCAATGGCTATACTCCAACTGTGGTTAACGGTGTGGCTGAACCTGGCTATATATACGATTTCACCACCCAATATACTTACCGAATGAACTTTCCAAGCCCTACCGGTGGTCGACTGCCGGAGGTTCCAGGTCTGGACGGCGGCAGTGAGGGCGTTTACGGCCTTCTTGTGCTAGTGGATTGCCCGGGAGGTGGGTCCACATGCGTAAGTATGCCCACAGACGATGTTGGACTCGCGGCCCTCGCGGTTAACCCGGAGGTGAGCGGCATAGTTGCGTTTGTAACTGGGTGTACGACCGTCGAGGCCTTCGACCTCAGCCCGGTCCCCGAACCCGGCGTGCTCTTTCTCCTTGGCTCCGGCCTCATCGGCCTTGTGGGCATGCGAAGGATGATTAAGAAGTAGACTGATTTTCAGCCGTAACCAAAGGGCAGGGTCAGAAGTGGCCCTGCCCTTTTTTGCGATGAGTCTCCGCAGCAATCACGTAACCCACCGGTAGTCCCGTTGAAAGGCGCGCGGGAATCATTCTTTTTCTGTGAAGGAAACTTCTTCCCTGCGCAACGGCAGTTCCTTGAGCCACAGGGTAACGACCAGGGAGATCACCATTACAATCAGCCCGATGAAGAAGATCTCCTGAATGGAATGCGACATCACGCCCCTCACCTGGTCAAACAGCCGGTCAAATTGGGGAAGCAGACCATCGGGCAGGTGCGCCCTGATCTCTCCGAGCCCTGAGCGATTGGAGAGCATCCGAGGGTTGGTAACAACGTTCGCAATCCGGGGAGAGACTCCACTCAGGTCGATACTGGTTATTCCGCTCTTCATCGTTGCACTCATCACGTAACCGAAGACGGAAGTCCCGATCGTAGCGCCCATGTTCCTGAAGAACTGCAGGGAAGAGGTGACCAGAGCCAGATCACGAAGGGGGAACGCATTTTGAACCGCAATGTTGAAGCTGGGCATGACCATGCCAGAGCCAATACCGAACAGAGCTGAGTAGAAAAGGATAATCGACAGCGTTGTTCTTGTGTTCATCCGGGACAGAAATACAAGGCTGGCGCCTGCAATACAGAAGCTGATAACGGCCAGTGCTTTGTAACGCCCGGTCCTTGATATTATCCGCCCGGTGAGGATTGCGGAAAAGGTGAGACCGAGCATCATCGGCGTGGTGACCATTCCGGAGCCCGTGGCGCTGGCCCCCAGGACAGCCTGAACGAAAAGCGGGATATAGACGATGCCACAGAACATAACAGCGCTCGATAGAAACATGGTCACCACGGAGACCGCGAAGATTGAGTTATTGAACAGGCTGAGCGGCAGAATCGGCTGGAAAGCCTTGTGCTCTGCACTGAAGAAAAGCAGAAACATGAGAGCCGAAAAAAGGAGCAGCCCGATGATCTGCACGGAAAGCCACGGATACGCAGTGTCTGCCCAGGTCAGCGCCAGGAAAAGCGGCAGAAGCGCAAAAAGCAGAAAGAGAGTTCCCTGGTAGTCAACGTGTTTGAGGTCCGTGAGTGGCGGCAAGCGCGGAAGCAGGAAGATTACCAGCATGCATGCAATGGCGCCCAACGGCAGGTTTACGTAAAAGACCCACCTCCAGTTCAGGTGGTCGGTGATCAGGCCGCCCACAGCGGGTCCCAGGACACTCGCCAGGCCGAACATCGAGACGAGCAATCCCATGTACTTTCCCCGCTCTCTGGGCGGAAACAGCTGCCCGACAATGATGAATGCGCTGGAGACGAGCACCCCGCCGCCGATCCCCTGCAGGCCCCGAAAAATGATCAGCTGAAGCATCGACCGGGATAGGCCGCACAGAGCGGAGCTGAAAAGAAAAAAAAGGATCCCGAATAGGAAGACGGGCTTTCGACCGTAAAGGTCCGATAACCTGCCGAAGACAACGATGGCAAGCGTGGAGAAGAGCATGTAGGCCGTAAACGGCCAGCTATAACGCTCCATTCCATGCAGGTCGCCGATGATCTTGGGCATGGCCGTGCCCACAATGGTGCTGTCGAGCGCGGCCAGTAGCAGGCTGATCATGATACTGATCATGATGCCTGCGATCTCTCTGTTACTCATGAAGCAGGCTGGCCCAGGATGGCCCGCTTCACGAGAGCTTGGGCTATCTGTATTTTATACGCATTCATGCTGAGCGGCATCACGCTCGTAATAGCCGCAGCAGCAGCCTCGGCAGCGACAGCCTCGCCGATGGGCTTACCTTTCAGTATCGCTTCCGCAGCGAATGCCCGTATGGGCGTTGGCGCCACGGCTCCAAGAACGATGCGCGCCTCGTCACACAGACCATCTTTCATGGAGATCATGGACGCGACGCTGACGATGGCAAAATCGACCGGTTCTCTCAAAGTGAATTTGAGAAAGCTCTGCTTCGCTCCTTCGGGCTGCTTCGGAATCCTTATCTCCGTGATGAGCTCATCCCGGCTCAGTATCGTTGCCTCGGTCGCATTGGTGCTGAAGAATGTCTCGGCATCAATGCTCCGTTTCGTGGTGACGACCGTTGCGCCCAATGCAATGAGTGCTACGCCGATATCCGACGGTCCGACTGCCACGCACCCGCAATTGAAGCATCGGCGTGCCTCCGCCTCTATGTCACCTGCAGCGAGTCCCTGTACATCCTCGATCTCGAGACTCTTGATTCGTTCCGATACGGCAACCTCGGGTATACTCACGCGTGCCGTCGTCACGATGGATGGCTCGCTAAAGACAGGCGCCTTTTTAACCGGACCATTCATCGGCTTACCGATTTTCAGGAATGAGTTGATGAGGCTCGCGGCTTCCCTTCCCGCGGCAATTGCCTGGACGACCGTCGACGGGCCTGTTACAAGATCTCCTGCGGCAAACAATTTATTGAGATATGCTGTGGACCCTTTTCTCCGCGATGTGTTCATGAATTCGGAGGGGAGCATCGCAGGATCAGGCTCTTCGCCGATTGCCTTGATGAGTGCATCGAATGTCGTGCTAAATTCAGAACCGGGGATGGGCACCGGCTGAGGCCTTCCTGATGCGTCCGGGGCGCCGAGCTTCATGCGCACACACGCCACGCGTATGGATCCGTGTTCTTTTGTCGCGACCGTCGGCAACGTGAGAAACTGAAATTCGATTCCCTCTTCGATCGCCTTCTCGAGCTCGTCTTTAAAAGCCGGCATCTCGTCTTTCGTGCGCCGGTAGAGGATTGTGGGCCTGGAGCCGAGCCGCAGCAACGTGCGCGCCACATCCATCGCTACATTGCCGCCGCCGACAATCGCCACGTTCTTTCCGGGCAATGTGGTGTCACCATCGTTCACTCTGTTGAGAAAGGCAAGACCTGACAGGGCCAGTTTCTCTCCCTTTATGCCGAGCGGTCTTTCCTTCCAGGCACCTCCAGCCGCAACGACTGCGCTGAAGCGCGCCTGGAGCTGCACCAGTGTCATCTGCTTACCCACGGTCATGCCGAGCTTGAACCTGATTCCCATACCTTCGAGTGCAGCCACCTGCTTTCTCACCACGTCTTTCGGCAGTCGGTACGAGGGTATGCTGTAACGCAGCATGCCGCCTGCTTCTTTCATTTTCTCGAATATTGTTACGCGGTGGCCGGACTTTCTCAGGTAATAGGCTGCGGACAAACCGGCAGGCCCGGAACCGATCACCGCAATTGTCTGCCCTGATTCACGTTCGGGGGGCGTGTAGAAGTCATGCTCATTCTCGAGGATATAATCACCCAGTGAGCGCTCCACGCAACGTATTGCGACAGAATCATCGACTGCGCTCCGGTTGCACTCCGGCTCGCAGAAAATGGGACACACTCGACCGGTTATCGCCGGAATCGGATTGAACTCGAGCATAATGCGTGCAGCTTCTGAGCGCTCGCCGCTCCTGATTTTGGCAAGATACGAGGGCGTGTCTATGTGTGAAGGGCAGCCCGAAGAACAAGGATAGACATCGAGCGGTGCAGCACCGAAAAGCGAGTGATACCGGTTATCGCCCGCGAGCGCATTACAGATCTTGCCGCCTTTGCGAAGACACGTGATGGGCCCGCCGATATGCTGCGGATACCTGTAGTACCAGCAGCGCACATCTTGGGCAAGGTTCCCACCTATCGTGCACATGTTGCGGACTAGCGGCGTGGCCACGGACCTGGCCGCTTCGGCAAGTACCCTGTACGCGCCGGTAACCTTCGGCGATTTGACGATGTCCGATAGTGTGGCCAGAGCGCCTATCCTAAGCCCTGCCCGATCCTCTTTGATCGCGTCCAGACCATTGATACTCTTTATGTTTATAACCGCCTCGGGATACTCAGGGAGGTTGGCTTGCTTCAGGGTTCCCAAGAGGTCGGTGCCGCCTGCGTTGACTCTTGCCTTCCCTTTGTAATTCTTAAGAAGCTTAACCGCTTCTCCGACGGATCTCGCATCGTAGTGGGTAAATGATTTCATTGCGAACCTCTCTTTCTTGGATCCTCTGTTTTTCCCAGCGCGCGTAACACCTTGTCCGGAGTTAGAGGATACTCGTGCAGCCAGGTGCCGACCGCGTTTGAAACGGCCATGAGTGTGGCCGAAGGGCCCGGCGAGGTGGCCACTTCCCCAACCCCCACAGCGTGGAAGCGGTGCGTTGGGAATGGCGTTTCCAGGACCACGTTGTCGATTGCCGGCAGTTCGGAAAAAGTCCGCCACTTATAATCGATCATGTTGGCGTTGACTATGTGCCCCGTAGAACGGTCAAGGATCGTCTCCTCAAAGATCGCGGTGTCTATCCCTGCTGCACCGAGGCACCCGTTCATCTGTCCTTCCAGCCCCTGGGGGTCGATGATCCGCCCCGCATCAGTTGCGTTGACCACACGCAGCAGCTTCACCTTCCCGGTCTCCGTATCGACTTCAACCTCAACAAAGGTCATCATACAGTTGGTCAAAGAATAGTCAGGCTCAAAACGTCCGTAACCAATTATGGTGCGGTCGACGCCCATTGCGGCTTTCCATGGGATCTTTTTCTCGGGCTTGCGCCTCGAGAAGATCATGCCGTCGATTGTCTCCAATTCGCCCGGGTCTGCATCCAGCATGGGCGCAGCCAGCTCGAAAAGTTTTTTCAGCGCATCCTCCGCTGCACTTATGATAGAGCTCCCTATGGCGTACGTGCCTCGGGAGCCCACAGGACCGAACTCGTACGGGTTGATCAGAGAATCGGAAGGTGACAGAGAGACCCTTTCGAGAGGCAGCTGCAGCGTTTCGGCAACCATCTTGAGAAGATTAGTCGTCTGGCCTGTCCCGTGCTCCGTCAGACAGGAGAAGAGCATCGCTGTGCCGTCCGGCTGAAGACGCAGATGGGCTTCCGATGCATCCTCGCCGATGTCGGCGTTTCCGTGCGCACCGACGCCAATCCCTATACGCTTGGCGCCTTTGACTGCAGTAGGCGTGAGCCAGCCCTTCCACTTCTCTTTCCAGCCGAATGTTTCGGCGCCTTTATCCATGGCAGCCGAATAATCAACACCGCGATACGTGTACCAGATCCCGTCCCGCCAGTAGTATCCCTCACCGGGTTTCACGAAATTTTTCTTCAGGACTTCGAAAGGATCGAGATTGAGCTTTTCCATAGCGAGACTCAGAAGAGGGATGAGGGCACACTTCAGTTCCTGGCCGCCAAAACCTCTTACACTGCCGGAAGCACTACGATTGGTACAGACAATAACCGGTTTCAAGTCCCAGTTGGGACAGTGCACCGCGATCTGCACCTCTCCACAGCCGACAGCGATCTGCGACTGAGTCATCATCGTGTAGTAGCCCGTGTCGATGAGCCACGTGCCTGCCACTGCCGTGACCGTACCATCTTTTTTCATGCCCACCCGGGTCTTCATCCTGCCTGCAGGTCGCAGGACAAATGCCGCCAGCTGTTCCTCCTTGGTATAGACCAGTTTCACCGGCCTGCCCGTTGCCCTGCTCAAGAGTGCCGCATGACACTGAATGAGCCAGGACATCTGCTTCGATCCGTAACTTCCGCCGCAGTAGCCTCCGATGGTCCTCAGCTCGACCTTCCTCCCCATAATGTGCCAGAGGAGGATTTTGTCCATGGAGGGATTTTGATTTGTAATCCAGAGAGTCACGCTGTTGGGCTCCTCCCACAACCCAATTGCCCCCGGAGGCTCAGGAGGTATGGGATTCGGTATGTTTTCGTAGCCACAGGTGCCTTCGGTAATGACGTCAGCCTCCTCGAACCCTTCCCGCACATCACCCATCACAACTTCCTTCAGGTTCTTGGGACCTAAAAAAGGAGCACCCGGCGTCACCACATTCCTTGGGAACTCCTCGTACAACTGAGGGGCGCTCTCATTCTGTGCCTCTTCCATATCAAGCACCGGGGGCAGTACTTCGTACTCCACATCAATGAAGCCGCAGGCCTCTTCCGCGATAGACTCGGTCGTTGCCGCCACAAGCGCTACGGCGTCTCCCACAAAGCGGACTCTTCTGTCGAGTACACGGAACACGCGCGGTGTACCGCCCCTCCAATCAGGTGCATCCTCGTACGTGAGCACCGCCTTCACGCCCGGCAATGCCAGGGCTTTGCTCTTGTCAACCTTCTTGATAAACGCATGCGGGTAGGGGCTGCGCAGCACTTTCCCGTGCAGCAGGTTGTGCATCTTGAGATCACCCAGAAAAGCAGCGCTGCCGGTCACGATTTCTCTCGCATCTTTTCGCGGCGTTCTTTTCCCTATGAACCTGTAATTTGCCGCCATTTTTCTTATCTCAATTTTCCTGATGCAGCCAGCACCGCTCGGACCACATGATAGTGACTGATACAGCGGCAGAAGTTGCCCGAAAGAGCTTCCTTCACCTCTTCTTCAGTAGGAGAGGGGTTTTCTCCAAGAAGCCACTTTGCACTCATGATGATTCCGGGCGTGCAAAAGCCGCATTGAAAGGCGGTCTCATCGATAAATGCCTGCTGAAGCGGATCGAGTTCTCCTCTCGCATCGCTTAAGCCCTCTATAGTTGTTACGCTCTTCCCGTCGCATTCAATAGTGAGCATCATGCAGGAGAGCACTGCCTTTCCATCCATGAGCACAGTGCAACACCCGCACGCGCCACCGTCGCATGCTATCTTTGTCCCCGTGAGGCCGAGAGTCTCCCTGAGTGTGAAGGCAAGCGTATGCGAGGGATCCACCTGGTCAGGCCGCGTGCCGACCTCCAGTTCGTGTACCTTCCCGTTTACGGTAAGACTTATGGAGCGCCGTTGCAGATCTTTCTGTTTAACTGAGCTTGCGCTCTTTCGTGCCATGTCCTCTCCTCCATGAAAAAATTAAGCTCACGCTACTGTGACAGATGACGATCACGAATTGAAAGTGTGGCGACAATGTTCAAGGCTTTGCCAATGCGGCTGTCAACGACGCGATGCTTACCACCTTGCAAGCAGCGCCGTTATCGGATTTCAGTTACTTCTAATCCAATGATGCAGACTACTTAATCTTGCCCAGCGCCTCCAACACTTTGTCCGGGGTGAACGGATAGTCCATTATTCTCACCCCGATAGCATTGTAAACCGCCATAAGTACGGCACCGGGGCCGGGTGAGGTGGATATCTCGCCAACACCAACCGCATGAAAACGGTGGCTGGGTATCGGTGTCTCCATAAACATGTTATCAAAATGAGGCAGGTCGTTGAAAGGCCGCCATTTATAATCAATCATGTTGCAATTGACCATTCGCCCGGTAGTGGGGTCGAGCATACCACCTTCGAATATCGCTGTGTCCAGGCCTGCGGCTCCCAGGGCGCCGTGTAACTGGCCGTTGAGGTAGTTCGGAGAGATTACCGTACCGCATCCGGCACTGTTGAGGACGTTTAAAAGTTTAACCACGCCTGTCGCAGTATCAACTTCGACCTCGACGAATTGGCAAAGAAAATTGCATAACGTGAAATCCTCGTCAAACCGGCCCTTGCCCAGGAGAGTGGTCGTTAAACCAGTTGCTTTACGCCAGGGTATCCTGTTTTTGGGATTCCTGATCTCAAATACCCATCCGTCTTCAGTGTCGAGCTCCTCGGGTGTGAGTTTCAACACCCGGGACGCCATTTCCAAAAGCTGGCGCCGGGCATCCTCAGCTGCCTGTATGACAGCTGAACCTATAGTAAACGTGCCCCGTGAACCCACCAGGGCAAATTCGTGCGGATTTCCATCTGTATCCGGAAAGCTCATATTGACATGTTCTAAAGGAAGCTGCAGTATCTCGGCAACCATCTTACACAAACTGCTGCGCTGGCCTTGCCCTGACTCCGCAATCGCAACACAAACGAGAGCACGGCCATCCGGAGTCAGTTTTACCCATGCTTCGGAGTCGTCTTCGCCGACATCCGCGTTGCTGTGGATGCCCACACCCACCCCGCGCCGCTTATTACCATCGACAGACGTTGGTTTGCCCCATCCCTTCCATTTCTCGTTCCAGCCAAATTTGGCTGCGCCATTATCAATGGCCGGGGAAAAATCTACACCTCGATACACGTACTTTTTGCCGTTCCGCCAGAAGTATTCATCGCCTGCCCTGACGAAGTTCTTCTTGAAGAAGTCTACCGGGTCAACGCCAACCTTTTCCATTGCCATGCCCATGATAGGCAGAATAGAGCTTTTCAGTTCCTGGCCGCCGTAGCCCCGGACAATGCCGGTGGGCGCCCGGTTTGTGAGGACCACCTTGGTGCGGAGATTCCAGTTAGGACAACGCAAGGCCAGCTGAAGCTCACCGGAGCCTACAGCGATCTCATGTGGCGCCGCTTCCGAACCCGAGCCTGTATTGACAAGCCAGTCTCCGGCGACAGCCGTAACCGTGCCGTCCTTTTTGATACCCACCCGCGCATTAATGCGACATGAAAGCCGTATTGAATAGGCAGCGAAGTGTTCCTCTTTTGTGTAATAAATCTTGACCGGCCGTCTGGCTGCCTTCGATAGTTCGGCCGCAAAACCGACTGGCGTCATGTTGGCATTCTTGGTGCCGTAGCTGCCACCACACTGTGTGGCGATAAATCGTGCATCTGCCATACGGAAGAATGGTTGTGCCAGATATTTGTTCAGACCAAGCGATTGACATGCCACGTAGGCCACCAGTTTGTCCGGCCTTTCCCAGTATGCGACGACGCCGGGCGGTTCCGGAGGTAATGGATTGGGAAAACACTCATAACATCCGGTGCCCTCAATTATTTCATCAGCCTCGGCAAAGCCCTGGTCAACATCTCCCTTGATTACATTTTGCAAAAGCTTGGAAATCTGGGGAATAACGTTTTCAGGGTACTGGTCATACAGCTGTGGCTGCCCCGGTTGCATGGCCTCTTCGACGTTATAGCACGCCTGCAGCGGTTCGTATTCCACCTTGATAAGCTCAACCGCTTCGTCAGCTATTTGGGCGGTATCAGCGGCTACCAGCGCAACAGCATCACCGACAAAACGCACCTTTTTATCCAGAAGCTTCATGTGAGTGGGGATACCCCAGGTGGCATCTGTTACATCTTTATAGGTCAGCACCGCGTGGACACCGGGCAGGGCTGCTGCCTTGCTGACATCTATAGTTTTAATGTTGGCATGGGGGAGGGGACTCCTGAGCACCCTGCCGATGAGCATATGCGGCAAACGCACATCATCCACGTACTGTGCTCTTCCTGTGACTATATTCCTTGCATCTTTGCGTGGCGTATCTTTTCCAATATAACGGTAGTTATTTGCCATAATTCCCACCTTCGATGACAGCAGTGACAGCTTTCAAGACTTCATAATGTGCAATACAGCGACAGAAATTCCCGGAAAGGGCTAGCTTGATTTGGTCCTCTGTAGGTTTCGGGTTTTCGTTCAACAGGGCTTTAACAGTCATAATGATCCCTGGGGTGCAAAAACCGCACTGGAATGCGGTGTGGTCAATGAAAGACTGTTGCAACGGGTCCAGGGCGCCTGTTTTGGGGTCTTCCAGGCCCTCTATAGTGGTCACGCGTATACCGTCACACTCTACAGTGAGCATTGTGCATGACAGCACGGCTTCACCGTTGATTATCACGGTGCAGGCGCCGCAAGCTCCCCGGTCACACGAAATCTTCGTACCGAGCAGACCCAAATTATTTCGAAGCGTCTCTGCTAACGTATCCGATGCAGTAATATCTTTCCCGATGATCAGCTCATACTGCTTACCGTTGACTTCCAGATTTATTTTTGTTTTATCCGGCATAATGACCTCATTCCCCTGATGTTCCAAGATTTGCAATGGCACGCTGGACCATTTCCCTGGCAATGGGAATTTTATAGCTGTTCTTCTCAAGCGGCAGCGCGTCCGAAAGTGCAGCCTCTGCCGCGGCAGCCGCCTGTTTATCGTCGAGCAGCTGCCCGACCAGCACTTTTTCCGCTGCGAGGGCCCGTACCGGACGTGGGGCAAGCGCACCCAACACTATCCGCGCATCCTGACAAATACCATCCTCTGTAGTGATAACGGAGGCAACGCTGACGAGGGCAAAATCTATCGCCTCACGCAACCGGAATTTAACGAATGTCTGCCTGACACCATCACGTAGCGCAGGTACCTGGATCTCTGTAACAATATCTCCTTCTTCGAGTGCATTGGGGAAAGAGCCGAAAAATTCGGTAACGGGTATAACCCTGCTCCCCTTTGCGCCGGCAATCTTCACCCTGGCATTCAAAGCCTCAAGTGCTACACCGGTATCAGTAGCATTAACCGACACGCAACTGCAGTTAAAACACCTGTTCGCCTCAATCTCGATCTGGTTCGCACCACATCCGGGAGTGTCTTCAGTGTGTACTGTGCGTTGACTTACTGGAATTCTGGGCGCCTTCAGTTTCTCGGTTCTCTTGTAATATTCCGGGTTGAATTTCAATAAAGGCTCGGCTGCCTTCCCTTTATCTTTTCCGCCTTTCCTTAGATATGTATCAATGGCAGCTGCAGCCCTCTTGCCATCAGCAATTGACTCAATTACGGTTGCAGGGCCGCGCGCCACTGAACCACCGGCGAATATCCCGCGTACGTTGGTCGCCTGGGTTTCAGAGTTAGCCACAACGAGACCGCGGCTGGTCTTCACAACCCCTTCCACAAATTTCAGGTCGGTCGAATATCCGACAGCCATGACGATGACATCCGCGTCAACAGTAGTCTTGACAGTCTCGTCGCAGACTGGAGCAAAGCTCCCTGATTCGTCAAAGACTGAGGCACAGCGGATGAGTTCCATTCCAACTATTTTTCCGCGGGATTTGAGTATCTTGTATGGTGCCCAGGAGGGCATAGCCTTAACATTTTCTTCTTCAGCCTGCTCAATTTCCCACGGGAGTGCCGGCATATCTTCTCTGCATTCGAGACACGCCATCGTAACCTCTTCGGCCCCCAGGCGCAATGAAGTGATGGCTACATCAACAGCCGCATTGCCTCCTCCGATTACCAGCACCTTCTTACCAGGTGCTTTTTTAATTCCCTTTTGAACATTGGCCAGAAATTCCAGCCCGAATTTGGCTGATTTCTCGCCTTCCAATCCGATAGATAACGGATCCCAGGCTCCGGTGCCGATGAAGACGGCGTCGTATTTTTTCTTGAGGTTCTTGAGAGTGATTTTCTTGCCGATGTCAGCTTTGAGCTTGAATTCAATTCCCATATTCTCAAACATTTTTATTGTGCGCCTCACGACATCTCTGGGTAGCCTGTACGTTGGAATTGCATACCTTAGCAATCCCCCTGCTTCTTCCATCCGGTCGAAGATAGTAACGCGATGCCCCGATAACCTGAGGTAGTAAGCTGCGGCAAGGCCCGCAGGACCGGAGCCCACGATTGCTACCTTCTTACCCGTGTTTTTCCCGGGCTCTTCAATGACTTCATCCGCGCTATCCAGAATATAGTCGCCAACGAATCTCTCAATATTCCTGATTGACAAAGACTCATCGAAATCACCGCGATTGCATAATTGTTCACAGAAATGCGGACAAACCCGGCCGGTTATGGATGGGATCGGGTTACTCTGAAGAAGGACCTTAGCTGCTTCAAGGAGGTTACCCTCTCTAATTTGGCCCAGGTAGGTAGGTATGTTTACGTGGCCGGGACAGGCTGATTGGCAAGCTGTGTGAGCGAACCTCAGGCCTCCGAATATCGAATGGTACTGGTTCTCCCTGGTCTGGGCATAGCACTCTTTGCCACCTTTCAAATAGCATTCAATGCGTCCGCCTATCCGGTGCGGGTAGCGGTAGTACCAGCAACGCACATCCTGGCACAGGTTGCCGCCGAGAGTTCCCGTTCTGCGAAGGTGCGGAGTTGCCACCGCCTCAGCTGCCTCAGCAAGTATCTTATACTTTTCCCTGATTACGGGAGACCTGGCGATATCCTCGAGCTTAGTCAGGGCACCTACTTTGAGTCCTGCGGCATCCTCTTTAATGTAGTTCAGCTTGGGGATGGTCTTAATGTTGATGACGGTCTCGGGGTACTCAGGGAGTATGTTGTCCTTCAATGTCCCGAGGAGGTCGGTACCACCAGCAATCAACTTAGCCTTGCCTTTGCTCTTCAGCTTGATTGCTCCATTGATTGTCGTCGCGTCTATATGTTTAAAAGGTTTCATTTTACCTCTCTCAGAGTTCAGAAAGTTGGGCTATTTTAGCACTATTGAACCGTGTTGGCAAAAACTTCACCGATTTCCAGTTCGTAAGGCTCGCCGTCAATAGTGAGGCTGGTGCGGTCTTTCTCGCTGCTCATTTTTGCAGCACTCTTTCTTGTTCGTGGTGCCATAGTATTTTTACCTCCCTTCTTTCTTTAACTCTTTATCTTTTGTTTTTTCGCGCGGAGGTGGCACGATTAGGGTTTGCGCCTTTCTTCGTTGCTGCGTCACCGTGATCCCTCGGCGTACACCAGTACAGCCTCGGAATCCCGGTTCCTGACGCCTCGAAATCCGTCAAACCCATCCTGCCGCCCCCGAGCGAAGCTTGCGCCGCGAGCGCGAAAAAAGCGAACACCTTAGTCCCCCGCCGAGACAAGCTTCATATCAGCGCCGAGCTGCCGTGAAAGAGACTTGGCCGCTTGGGCGATGGTCGGTCCTAATTGGCGTGCTGCTTCTTCTGAGACAAGACCGATCACGACAATATAGCCAATGGGGCCTGCTCCGGGCCCGAATACCGGGGCAGCCACCGCGCTAAGTCCCGGTCTCATTTCTCCAAGGTCAAGCGCAAAGCCATCCCGCCGGACCTGGCCAAGCTCCTTCTCAAGTCTTTTACGGTTAAAAGCCCCAGACTCTCCATAGAAATATAATTTTTTCTGTTGAAGCAGTTTGTCGAGCTCTGACGGGGGAAGAAAGGCGGCAATTGCCTTTCCATGGGAGCCGTAGGTGAGGGGGAAACGAGTACCGATGCGAATGGTGTACCCGATGTCGTGATTTCCCTCTTGTTTTGCAACCACAAAAACGCCTTTATCTGCTATTAACCCAAGTATTGCCGTGCCTCCGGCTTTGTGTGCGAGTTTCTCTAATATGGGCTCGGCAAGACGTGGCGCATTCAGATTGTCAAGAACCCTCCGCGACAACCTGACCAGACCGGGGCCTAAGGCATAACCCTTCCCATCACTGTTCCTCTGAACAAACCCGAATTTCTGCAGCGTGTGCAGGATGGAAAAGGCCTTGCTCTTGTGGATGCCCACCTCGGCACAGATTTCAGTCAGGCTCATATGCGACGAGCGGGCACCGGCCAGAGCTAAAAGAACCCTCGATGCCTGCTCTACCGCGGGTACCAGATACCGCTGGTCTGCTGTCTTCTTCTCGCTCCGCATCATGGGGTAGTTAATAGAACCTTGGTTTTGTCTGCAGAACTACCCTACTATGCAGAATATAGGTTGTCAAGACAAATTGTTGTTCGATTGGTTTCATTGGTTTGATTGGTTCCACTGGTCACAGCCCTTGTCCGTCCTGTGCCTGTAAGTTTCTTTCGAGCGTATCGGTGGTCGGACTAGCACAATTTGTCCGGCAGCAACCAATGAGACTAATAAAACCAGTGAAACAACCTGGCAACTCAGTGCTGTGTTATTGCTTTACGGATGCGGGGCCGTTATGGTAAATAGAAATGCATCAGATTTAACAATCCGGCCCCAACTGGGAGGTCCGAAATGACTGAAAACGCAGAGAAACTATATAAGGAAAGGGAAAAGAGAGTCAATGACACTATCGCACTGCGCGTCCCTGACAGGGTGCCCATCATAGTCACCTGGGGATTTCTGCCGGCATATCTCGCGGGCAAGACCGTCCGAGAGGTCATGTATGATCCGGACGCACTGTGGGACGTGCAATGGAAGGTAACCCAGGAGTTTCAGCCTGACATGGAGCGAAGCCCCTACCCTCTTTCTTTCCTGGGGCCCGTGCTTGAGGCTGTCGACTTCAAGCAGTTGCGCTGGGCCGGCCACGGCCTCGGACCGAACTCCGCGTATCAGTTTGTCGAAGGTGAGTACATGAAGACGGATGAGTATGCGTGGTTTTTCGACGACCCTTCCGATTTCTTCATCCGCAGATACCTGCCGCGTATATGCGGCAAGCTGAAAGGGCTGGAGACACTGCAGCCTTTCCGTAATCTCATAACGTACAGTATGGGATTTCCTTTTGATCTCATTCCTTTTGCGTCCCCTGAAGCTGCCGAAGCAATGACCGCCCTGCAAGAGGCAGGAAAAGAAGCGCTGCGCCTCGCATCCT
>Ga0209039_10001815_pt1 | contig 19227 bp, 15 predicted proteins | sample BogFormECP12_OM1_FD_188238 | JGI IMG/M metagenome (GOLD analysis project Ga0209039, IMG submission 188238) | Bog forest soil microbial communities from Calvert Island, British Columbia, Canada - ECP12_OM1 (SPAdes) (version 2) | ecosystem: Environmental > Aquatic > Freshwater > Wetlands > Bog ...
TTTGCACTATTAATCGCGTTGGCGCTGGCCGCCTACAACCTGCTGGCGGGGGCATTGGCGCTGCGGTTGCTGGCCACGGGGCAGCCGGCACGAATCTCGCCCGAGCGGCTGGCGGATACGGCGCGGCGGGCGGGAATGGCGGGGTTTGCGGCCATTACGGCAGCGGCCTTTGCACTGGTGTGGTCGGTTTTTGCCAATGACTTTTCAATCACTTACATTCTGGAGCACTCCAACCGCGCGCTGCCGGCAGCGTATAAGTTTGCCGCGCTGTGGAGCGGGCAGGAAGGCTCTCTGGTGCTGTGGGCGTGGCTGCTGGGGGCCTACGGGTTTGTGCTGCGGCTGACGCATAAAACCGATGTCAAACTGTACGCCTACGCGGGAATGATACTGGCCGGCATTCAGACCTTCTTTCTGGTGGTGCTGAACTTTGCCGCGCCGCCGTTTGCGCTGCTCAAGGGGCATATTCCCGCTGACGGCAACGGGCTGAACCCGCTGCTGCAATACCCGGAGATGGTGATTCACCCGCCGCTGCTGTACCTGGGCTATGTGGGCTTCTCGGTGCCGTTTGCCTTTGCGCTGGGCGCGCTGATGATGCGATATCCCGGCGAAAAGTGGATCAAGATTACGCGCATGTGGACGATGGTGACCTGGCTGTTTTTGACCTGCGGCGTCTTTCTGGGGATGCACTGGGCCTACGCCGTGTTGGGCTGGGGCGGTTACTGGGGCTGGGATCCGGTGGAGAACGCAAGCCTGATGCCCTGGCTGACGGGAACAGCCTTTCTGCATTCGGTGATGATGCAGGAGAAGAAGGGCATGATGAAAGGCTGGAACGTGTGGCTGATTTTTTCCACGTTTCTGCTGACGATGCTGGGCACGATGCTGACGCGTGGCGGGCTGGTCAGTTCGGTGCACGCCTTTGCGGAGTCGCCGATCGGCTACTGGTTCATGACCTTCATGGTGATGGTGACCGCGACGTGCATCTTCACGTATATTTTGCAGCGCGACCACCTGAAGAGCGAGCAGCGCGTAGAGTCGGTGGTCAGCCGCGAGTCCAGCTTTCTGTTCAACAACCTGGTGCTGCTGGCGGGCTGCTTTGTGATTGTGTGGGGGACGCTTTACCCCATCCTGAGCGAATACATCGAGAATGCAAAGGTAACGGTGGACGCCGTGTGGTACAACCGCGTGGCCATACCGATTGGATTGTTTCTGCTGTTTCTGATGGGCGTGGGACCGCTGCTGCCGTGGCGCGCCACGTCGTTCAGGAGCATACGGCGGAACTTTGTGCTGCCGGTGACTGCGCTGTGGGTCATGGTTATCGCCTGCCTGATTGCGGGCGTGCGGCCATGGCACGACGGCGCGTTTAACCTGGGTTACTTTTACGCGCTGGTGACATTTGGGCTCGCGGCGGGGGTGTTGACCGCTGTCGGTTCAGAATTTCTGCGCGGGGCGATGGTGATATCGAAGCAGAGCGGGCGGAATTATTTCTGGTCCATCTATCAACTGATTCGGCGCAACACGCGGCGTTATGGCGGCTACATCGTGCACATTGGCGTGGTGATTGTGGTGATTGGGCTGGCCGGCTCGGCCTTCAACCGCAGCGAGGAGAAGGAACTGGCGCTGCACGACAAACTGACCATCGGTCCGTACTCGCTGGAGTGCATGGGCTTCACGGAGGACTCGAACGCCAATTACACCTCTGATTACGCGCTGCTGGATGTACGAAAGGGCGGCAAGATGCTGTTTCAGATGGCGCCGGAGAAACGGGTTTATATGGCCAGCGGACAGCCGCAGACCATGGTGGCGATTCACTCGATTGTCGCATGGGATTTGTATGTGGTGTATGAGGGCACGAATCCTGACACAGACCAGCCGATCATCAAGGCATTTCTGAATCCGCTGGTGAGCTGGATCTGGGCTGGGGTGATGGTGATGGTTCTGGGCACGCTGGTGGCGCTGATGCCAAAACAGTGGACAGTGAACAGTGGACAGTGAACAGTGGACAGCAAACTGCTAACAGCTAACAGCATCGACGGTGATGGAGGGATATAAACGATGACGGAAACGCATGGATTGATTGCCGGGGGGTTGCTGCTGATTGCGCTGCTGGCGTACACCTTCTGGCCGGAGAAGGTCTCTGCCAGCCAACTGGAGAAGACGCGGCTGGACTACCTGATGGAGCGCAAGGAGCAACTCTCCGAAAACCTGCGCGATTTAAACTTCGAGTTCAAGGCGGGGAAGTATCCTGAAAAGGAGTTCCAGGCGCAGCGGGCGCAGCTGGAAAATGAGGCGGCGCGGTTGATGACCGAGATTGAGATTTTGCAGCGGGCATGAATGTATTTGAGTTTAGTTGCCGATGAATAAAGCCGATTGAGATTCATTGTTTCCCACCCTAGCCGCAAAAAAAAGAACGCGGCGAGGGTGGGGCACCCAGCAATTCACAGCGCTTACCAAGAGGATTTTCAAACGATTATGAGAATGACCCGGATTATTTTTCGCACCGTTGTCCTGAGTTTGCTGTTGACGAGCGCATGGGCGCAGGCTCAAATCACCGGCACGGTGACCAACAAGAACACCGGCAAGCCGGTCGCGGGCGATGCCGTGGTGCTGGTGGACGTGCAGGCGTCGATGAGCGAGGTGGCCAGAACCACCACCGACTCGGCAGGGCACTACAAACTGACCAAGCCGGGCAGCAGCAATTATCTGGTGCGGGTGACCCACCAGGGGGCGACTTATTTTATAGGCGCGCCGGATGACGGAGCGTCGGGCGACATCGGGGTATATGACGTGGCCGCCAAGGTCGATGGGGTGCTCATCGATGAGGACGTGATTGGCATAGTGGAGACGGCCGGCGGGCAGCTACGGTTAATCGAGCGGTACGCGGTTCACAACAACAGCATGCCTCCGCGCACGCAGTGGAGCAAGCGCAGCTTTGAGATTGTGCTGCCTGAGGAAGCAGTGGTAGTGGGCGCGTCGGCGCAACGTCCGGGCGCGAGCAGCCTGCCTACTACGGTGAAGCTGGACGCCGACGGCCCCAAGGGCCACTACTCCTTCAACTTCCCCATTCAGCCCGACGAAGGCGAAAAGAGCACGCTCTTCCAGATTGAATACATGCTGCCCTACAGCGGCAAGTTCACCTTCCACCCGCAGGTGACGATTCCGGCCAGAACCGTGTGGGTGATGATGCCCAAGAGCATGAGCTTTACGGCGGGCGCTGGATCGACGTTTATCTCCGCGCCGCAGGAAGGCCTGCCAACCTACGTGTCCAAGAGCGCGGTTCCCGGCAAGCCGCTGGAGTTCACTGTTTCGGGCACGGGATCGATTCCGCGCGATGAGGGGGGCGGACAAGGCCAGCAGCAGGCTGGCTCCGGCCAGGAAGCCGGAGGCCCGGGAGCGCAGCCCGGTGGAGGCATGGCCAACCCCATCAATACGCCCGACCCGCTGTCGAAGTACAAGTGGTGGATTCTAAGCGTGCTGGCGTTGTTGCTGGCAGCCGGGGCGGCCTTCATGCTGCGCAGTCCAGCGGCGGGGGCGGGATACGATGCCGGAGCGGCGCAGGCACTGGCTTCGCCCGCGGCCAAAAAAGCGGCCGTGATGAATGCGCTCAAGGAAGAGATCTTCGCGCTGGAGAGCGACAAGATCACCGGCAAAGTCACACCGGCGGAGTACGCGGAGTTGAAGGCAGCGCTGGATACGGTGCTGAAGCGGGCGATGAAGCGACAGTAGTCAGGAATCTAGGGGCGCTACGGAGATAATGCAATCTGCATGAGATGAACGGTCCCGAAGCCCACTTGTTAATGATTCTCGCGTCCGGCTCGTGGTAGGATTTTCGCTGGAGACAGATCAGCATGTCGCCTGCACGCGAAATCGAAAGCTCAGTTCCTATCCTTGTAAACGCGCGTTCACAAATCCAGGAGCGCGTCGCCGCCGGACGCGTTCCATGGATCGGCCCGCTGCTACTTGTGACCGCGCGCTCCGCCCTGTGGCTTGCATTGCAATCGCTGCTGGCGCTGATTTTTCTTGCCTTGCATCGCCCCCATCCGATGCAGGCGGCCGGCCAATGGTGGCCTGTCTACGCCAACCTAGGCGATCTCGGCTGTCTCCTCGGAATGAAATACTTCACGCGCAAGGAAGGCATCCGGCTGCGCGACCTCATTGGGCCGATTCGCATGCGCTGGGGTCGTGACCTGTGGCTCGGGCTTGGGATTCTGGTCCTCGCGTATCCGTGTGCCATGGCCGGAAGTTATCTTGCGCAGGTGCTGGTATACGGATCCCCGGCCAAGACCCCCGTGGCGTTCATCCTGCAAGCTCACGCCCTACCCCTCTGGGCTACGGTGTACAGCTTGACCGTGTGGTGGGTGATTCAGTCGGCCACCGAAGAGATGACCTATCAAGGATATGTGCTGCCACGGCTGGAGGCGCTCACAGGCCGCACCTGGATCGCCTTCTCCATCGTCTTGTTCTGGTGGTCCGCACAGCACTGCATGTTTCCCTTCATTCCCGATTGGCGGTTCGTGGCGTATCGCTCTCTTATGATGGTACCTATCCTGGTGCTCTGTATGGCGATCTATCTGCGCATTCGACGGCTGTCGCCGCTCATTATTGGGCATTGGCCTATGGATCTCGGGGTCGCGATTATGACCGGCACCAGTCTTGGGGCCGCATGGATGACCGGAATCCACTGACGAAGATCATCGCAGTATAGTGTTGGGAAAGGAGATATTCGCATGAAAGACCCCGGCAAGAAATTTGCTTTTATCCTGTTGGCGGCACTGGTGATTCCAATCGCCTGCGCGCAGGAGGCGGCGACGAAGCCTGCCGCGCCCGCTCCCGCGCTTAGTCCCTCACAAACCCTGCTTTCTTACTGGAACTATGTGGGCCGGAAACTGACCGCGATGGCCGAAGACTTTCCCGAAGACAAATACGATTTCAAGCCCAATCCCGCTCAACGCAGCTTTGCCGAACAGCTTATCCACGCCGCCCATGGCATCAATATCTTCGTTGAGCTTGGCAAGGGCGAGAAGCCGCACCTCGACGAGCCGAAGCGATCCGATTTCAAGAACAAGGCGGCGGTGGTGGAGTACGTGCGCAAGGCCTTTGCGGATGGCGCGGCGGTGATTTCCAGCAAAGGCGACAGCGGAATGAACGAACTGGTCATCGATCCCTGGAACAACCAGCAATTCCGCTTATACGAGCAGGCCTGGTTTTACCTTGAACACGCCGGAGAGCATTACGGGCAGCTTGTGGTTTACTACCGCGTGGCGGGGCTTGTGCCGCCGGCGTCGCGTCCGCGAAAGTAACCGGGACGGTCCGCGCTGCGATGATGAGGCACCCGCTCGATCACTGATCACTGACCACTGATCACTGACTACTGACCATTGATCACTGACTACCGTCAACTTGCATCAAATGCGACAATAGAGATAGGGAGCAAATTACATGAACATATTCAAGACGACTCTTCTTCTCACCTTACTTACGTTGCTTCTGATTCTGGCCGGCGGTTACTATGGCGGCGAAGACGGCGCTCTGATTGCTTTTGGCATTGCCGCAGTCATAAACTTTATCAGCTACTTCTATTCCGACAAGATTGCGCTGCGGATGTACAACGCGCAGCCGGCGACGCGGGAAGAGTTGCCGCGGGTGTATGCGGTGGTGGAGCGGCTGACGGCGCGGGACGGGATTCCGATGCCCAAGGTCTACGTGATTCCCACCGACTCGCCCAACGCCTTCGCTACCGGGCGCAATCCACGGCACGCCTCTGTGGCCGTGACGCACGGCATTCTGAACCTGCTCAACGACGAAGAGCTGGAAGGCGTTCTGGCGCATGAGTTGAGCCACGTGCGCAATCGCGACATTCTTACCAGCTCGATTACCGCCACACTGGCCGGCGCAATCACCATACTGGCCCGCATGGCCTTCTGGTTCGGCGGCGGGAGGCGGCGCGGCGGCATCGGCGCGCTCTTCATGCTGCTGCTGGCCCCTCTGGCGGCCACTCTGATTCAGTTGTGGGTCTCGCGCACGCGCGAGTACGAGGCCGACGCCAGCGGCGCGCAACTGACCGGCAATCCCTATGCCCTGGCCAGCGCGCTGGAGAAGATCTCCGCCGTCAGCCGCCAGGTTCCTCTGCTGGCCTCGCCCAACAATGCGCACCTGTTCATCATTGCGCCGCTAATCAGTGGCGAGACATTTGCCAGCCTGTTTTCCACCCATCCGCCGGTGCAAAAGCGCATTGAGCGTCTGATTGGCAGAACGTCGGTTTTGGGGAATAGGAATTAGGGAACAGGAAACAGGTAAAGTCACAATCCACGAGGACAGTGGATCAGACGCCCGTTCAGCAATCTGGACGGGCGTCTGATCGTGATGGCGGGCCGGCAAGCGCGTGCGGCGCCGGCCTCAGCTCTTTAGAACTTGTAGACCACGCCGAAGGAGGCGCGGGAGTTGCCGTGCCTATGCGCAGAGCAATTCGACCCCGTGCCGCAGGACGATGAGTTGGCGTTGGCCAGGAAGGACGACTGGATGTCGTCACCCGCAAGGCGCAGGGAAAGGCGATGGAACATTCTGTAGTCCAGGCCGACGCCGTATCCCCCCGCAAAGGAAATGTCAGGGGTGGCATTCTCTCCGCCGGTGTGCTCGCCGCCCAGCAGCACACGGAAAAACCCGTCGAGGCGCCCGAAGAGGGGAGCGTGTACTACCGGTCCCATGAGGAAGGCATCAACCGAGGGATTGCCGGGGTTACCGTTGTTGCCGGCGCCGCCGGTATTGAGGGGGTAATGGTAATAGGCGCCGTCGGCAGTGAGGCCGAAGAATCTGCCCCAATCGCGGGTCACAGAGACGTTTACGCCCTGCAACCCGTAACGCGACTGGTAGACCTGGTTAAGGCTGGTGTAGCCGTAGCCGACAAAGATCTCATACTTGTGGGCGGCTTCGGTCTTCTCGGCGGGAGCCTCCCTGTGGCGGGAGTGGATGACCTGGCTGGAGGCCGCCAGGGGCATGAACGCGGCCGAAACAATGGCCAATATCGCAAGCAACAACTTACTCTTCAATTTGGGACTCTCCTCAGTACATTCCTTTGTCTGGTGTGGGCTCCGGGGGCTTTAGCCCTTTGAGCCGCCGTCACAAACCGGGCGGCTGGAGCAAAACTATTCTCTTCTAGAGTATCCTCTCAGACCCGGTTCCATGAAGTCTGGGTCTGATTTGTATGGCCGGTTTCCGGTCACCGGGCTTGCACTGGAACCGCTTCAGAGAGCCGCACGAGCTTGCCGGAGCTCTCTGTTACGGTGACAGAGATTCCCCCGGGAAGATAGCGCCCGATGACCTCGGGGAGCTCCCAATCCAGATCCCAGCCGTCTTCAATGGCCACCACGGTGTACCGGCCGGGAGACACGTCGCGCAGGGCAAAGCTGCCGTCGGAGTCGGACTGATCGCGGCGCGCCAGGGAAGGGAAGGCGGCCGGCTCTTTGGGAACCAGCACGACCATGACGCCGGGGGCTCCTTTTTCGGCTTTTCTAGCATAGCCTTCGATGCGGGTTTCGCCCAGGCTCACAGTCACCACCACCTGCAACGGCTTGTCGGACACGGTGATCTGGTTGCCGGGGTTGGTGCGATTGCCGATTGTAATCGAAGTGATGGGGAGCTGCCTTTCCCGGGTGCTGGCCGTGAGTTCATAGTTGCCCTGGCGGATGGATTCAAATGTGAATTCGCCATTGATACTGAACACGCTATGCGGCACCTGACCATGCGCGGTATCAAGAGATTCGAGGCTCAGCGAAACCTTATCCGGCAGCGCGGCTCCGGAGGAGCTTCGCAGGGTTCCGGAGATCACCACGACGGGTTTGCCGAGATTGGGGTCCAACTGCTGGTTAGCAGTGGCGTCCAATTCCACGATACGCGGTGGATCACCGTGCGTCAGCTCGTAGTGACCGGGGGCCAGGTTGATGAATTCGATTATGCCAGTTTGAGTTGCGGGCTGGGGAGTTATGGAATCAGTGGAGGCCAGGGAGCCGAAGATGATTTGGCGCAGTTCCGCCCGGACCGTTGATAGGTCCTGCTCTGAGGGTGGCTCGACGGTCAGATGCAGAGCGGGAACAGCGCGGAGATTGATATTGGCCTCCTCGCGGCTGCCGGTGGCGAGGATGATGGGGGTTGCCGACGCCTCCTCCGTGGTGGAGTCGAAGTAGGTTACGGGGTAGGCCACGTCGAGGGCAGTGCTGGGATCGGCCTCCGGCCTTTGATGGAGAGCAGAGTGATGCAACGCGTACCATGGCTGTGCCACCACTGCCAGAAAATACTCGCCGGGCGCGAGATCGCCAAAGTCGTAAGCGCCGGTGTCGTCCGTTGTAGTCTCGGCATTCTGTGTGATTCTGGCACCGGGATTATGGCCGTGGGGCTTGAGAAAGAGCAGTACCTTGGCGTTCTCCACCGGATCGCCGCCATCGCCGGTCACTACGCCGTGCAGCGAGGCGACGGGCGTCATCCGCAAAATAAGGCCTTCTGTCTGCTGGCCCTCGCCGGTCACTATGGCGGTGTTAAACAGCTCGTGCTGATCGTACAAGGAGAGGAGAAATCCGCGCCTGAAGGCCACCACATCGTACTTGGCCGCGGCGAGGCCCTCCAGCGCGAATTGGCCGTCGCTGCCGGTCTCAACCGAGGCGACGGTTTGTTGATCAGAAGAGGAAATCGCAGCGACCGTGGCCCGCCGTACAGGCTCTCCGGTGGCTGCGTTCACCACTGTTCCGGTGATGCGGTAGAGGGGCGTGGGCGATGGAGCAGGTTGCGCAGCGGCCGTTGCCAGCAGCAGCGCCATGACGCAGAAAATCACTGGAAAGAGACGATTTATCATTGCGCGGGAACCTCCAGGACAAGGCTGCTGGTGGTTCCGGGCGAGAGGGTGACGGCCTGTCCCGGCGTGGGCAGGGCGGCCAGCGCGGCGAGGTTGTGGTATTCCAGGACCACGGGCGCGGCGAAGGTGTAGACGTGGTAGCTGCCCGGCGTCAACCCTTCCAGGGTGACAGTTCCTCCAGAGGTGGGGCGCAACGGTCGCGGCGAGGTGTTTTCAGTAGATTCGAAGTCCGGCACCACATAGACGGTGTACCAGCGCTCTTCTCCGGGAGCCAGAGCGGCACCGGCCGCGGGCAGGGAGAGCGTAAGACTCGCACAATTGTCGCGCAAGGTCAGGTCCAGCGGCGCAGTGACGCCGGCAGGGCCGATCACTAGGGGTTCACGGGCCAGGTCGGCGCCGCCGGCGGTGAAGGATGCAAGGCATAGACCATGCTGCGTGATGCTGGTATGCGCCCAATAAGAGCCGGAGGTCATGAAGGTCGTCTCCAACTGGCCGGGTCCGGCTCCATCCGCGTAGACGCTGACCATGCCGTTGGTCAGCGATTCGCCGGCCTCGCTGAGCGCGACGTAAACACCACTTGATTCTTCAATAGGAGAACTGCCGGGCGAGGGCTGCGCGCCGCTTCGAGTCACGATGACCTGCACAGGATTGTCGTGCTGCGCCAGAAGCGGGAAGTGCAGGTTCGAAACATCGTGTCCTGCAACGGAAAAATCCACCTGACCGGTCAGGGGTGCTGAATCCATGGCGGCGGTGTAGTTTCTGTTTCCTGCCATGTCGGCGGTCACGCGCGAAAAGGTCACGGTGACCAAAAACGAGTAACCACCATCGGGCAGAAGCGCACGCAGCATGTGGGTCTCCTGGTCGTATTCGGCACGATAGGCGAGCGAATGGCCTTGCGCGTCGAGTACCTGGGCGGTGAGATTCATCCCTTGCCAGGCAGGGTTTTCATCGCCATAACGGCGCCCTGATGGCAGCGTGGCTTGGGCGGAGACAGTGTGGAAGGGCTGGAGCGTGAGGGAGAGATTGGCCTCGGCTTCCTGGCCGCCCACCAGATGAATTTTTGTGGCTCCGGCCAGCTCGCGGGCATCAGAGTAAAACTGGCTGGGAAAGCCGTTGCGCGCCATCGGGCCTGCTTTGCCGGTCGCGGAGAGAAGAGTAAGCAGTTCGCTGTCCATCGCCGGTTCGGTATAAAGCGTGTAATCGCCGTTGCCGAGCCGGGCAAAACGATAAGCGCCTTCGCTGTTGGTCTTGACGGTGTTAATCACCTGCCATGCGGCACGCCCGTCCTCGACCATGCGCTTGACCAGAGTGACGCCGATGCCCTGCGCCGGATCGCCGGTGGAGAGCAGGATGCGGCCGTGAATCGAGTTGGTAGGCGCCATAGTGAAGATCAGATCGGGCATCTGGGCGGCTACCAGGATGTTGTGACTCATGTCGGGTCCAACCCCCCAGCCAGGGTCGCCGCCGGGAAAGAATGCCTGATCCACAAAGCCGGGCTTGACGATCTCCACAGCCTCCTGCCCCAGCGGCACGCCGGGAATCTCGAAGCGGCCTTCGCCGTCGGTCAGGGCGCCGGTGTTGGCGTTGCCCTCAATCTGCACCAGGGCGCGGGGCAGAGGCGAGCCGGTTGCGGCATTCAGCACCACACCATGAATCGCCGCCAGCGGGCCTGTCTGGGCTGCCGGAGCTGTGTTGGTCTCGGAGGGTAGTTGTTGGTCTGGGGAGGGCTCCTGCGCCGGGAGCTGTGTGGCTGCCAGCAGAAATGCTGCGCAGAGGGCAGGCATTGCCAGCGGCAAAAGGTATCGCGGAACGGCGTGACGGCTGCCGGCTAAAGGATGGTGGTAAAAAGGGTCCACGCCTTATTGTGACGGTTCAGGGCGGGGAAGGGAATCGGGAGCGGGGAGAAAATGCGGAAAAATGTATTGAAAACAGTGATCAGTTGTCAGTTTTCAGTTGTCAGCCTTTGGTTTCCGGTAAACCGTTCGGCAGCCACTGACTTCTGACCACTGATTACTGACAACTGAAAGGGGATCGTTCTACTATGGACGCTGCATCCGGGTGCAAGCATGGCGCATCGGATTGATTGAAGGATAGTCCAGCATGTTATCGGCAGAGCAGATTGTAGAGGCGCAGGACGGGGAGACGCGCGTCCTGCACCAGGTAGAGGCTGCCATTTCAGCAGCAAAGGCCAATGCCATCCGGGATGGGCGTTCGGATTGGCTGGAGGCCGTCCGCCACCAGCATCGCGCCAATTTTGAGCTGTGGCACATCGAGGACGAGGCACGGGCTCCGGGAGCAAGCGATTCCGATCTGGCCGGGGTCAAGCGGCGCGTGGACCTTATCAACCAACTGCGCAATGACCTGGCCGAGCAACTGGACCGCTTTTTACTGGGGTGGCTGGAGCCGAAGGGGCTGCCCAACCCGGCCGCCGAGCTGAACTCCGAATCGCCGGGACTGATCATTGATAGGCTCTCGATTCTGGCGCTGAAGATCTATCACACGCGCGAGGAGGTCGAGCGGTCCGGCGCGCCGGAGGGGCACGCGGAGCACAACATGGAACGTCTGGCCATTCTTGAGGAACAACGGCGAGACCTGGCGGCGTGTCTGGACGCATTGTGGCGCGAAACGCTCAAGGGGACGCGGCGCTTCAAGCACTATCGCCAACTGAAGATGTACAACGACCCGGTTCTGAATCCAGCTATTTACAGAGCCTCATCCCGGGCCAAATAGCTCCGCGGATGATAGGCGCCTGCCGGCTGGCTTGACGGATGGCAGGGTTGTGCGTATAAAGGTTGCCAAGCAGAACAATTCTCAGGGGCAGTTATTTGCCGGAAACGAACCGGCTTAAACGCGCCTGAGGCATGCAGAGACGCAACAAAACCATCATGTAAGAGGCCCGATCCTTGGCGCACGACCGCAAAAAAGAAGCTGCAACGCCCGGCAAACCCGGCGCACACCCCAGTACGAACACGGGGCCGGCCTTTCAGCAATTCCAGGCCGCCATGGTACTGCTGCAGCAGGGCAAGTTCGATAAAGCGCTGGCTGCATTCGAAAAGCTGCTTGCTTCTGCGCCGTCCGAGTTTATGGAGCGGTGCAGGATGTACATCAGCATCTGCCAGCGGCAACTGGACAAGCCACCCCGGACCTTCTCCACACCCGAGGAACACTACGACTACGCCGTCTCGCTGTTGAATACCGGCTACTACGAGGAGGCGCGCGAAGAGTTTAACTCTATTCTGGCGGGCCATCCGGAGGCCGACTACGCATACTATGGGCTGGCGCTTGTGGACTCGCTGACGGGGCGCGTGCAGGATTGCCTGGGAAACCTTGCCAGGGCCATCGAACTAAACCCCAGAAACCGGCTACAGGCGCGTGTGGACAACGACTTCCAGAACATGGCAGACGATCCCCGGTTTACAGAGTTGCTGTATCCCGAGGTGCCATAGGGCTCTCTTGATTTCAGCGAATAACACGATTACCAGCACGAAACCGCCTGTGCAGACGGCTACGGTGGCTGTTGCGGCCCATCCGTTGCGCGTGGTGGCCATCGGCGGCGGCACGGGTCTTTCGACATTGTTGCGCGGACTGCGGCATCATGTGGTTGCTTCCAGCCAGAGCGTTCCGGAGAGGGGCTTAATCGCCGATCTGGCGGCCGTAGTCACCGTGACCGACGACGGCGGCTCCAGCGGGCGGCTGCGTAAAGGCTTCGATATGCTGCCTCCGGGCGACCTGCGCAACTGCATGGTGGCGCTCAGCGAGGAAGAGGACCTGCTGGTCCGGCTCTTCAGCCATCGCTTTCGCAAGGGTGACACACTGAAGGGGCACAACTTTGGCAATCTGTTTGTAGCCGCACTCACCGAGATTACCGGCGACTTTGGCCATGCCATCCAGCTGGCGTCGAAAATTCTGGCCACGCAAGGGCGCATCTACCCGGTGACAACGGCCAACGCTACGCTGGTGGCGCGCATGGACGACGGCTCGCTGGTGCGGGGCGAGACGAATATCACGGCCAGCCGCAAGCGCATCGAGGAGCTGATGCTCGACCCTCCGGATGCTGCTCCCTTGCCGGAGACGCTGGAGGCAATCGAGCGCGCCGACCTGATCACAGTGGGACCCGGCTCTCTGTACACCTCACTGATAACGAATCTTTTAGTGCAGGGGCTGCCAGCGGCTTTGGCGCGCGCCCGAGGCGTACGCGTCTTCATCTGCAACCTGATGAGCCAGGCCAATGAGAGCCTGAACCTGACCGCCTCGCAGCATATTGAGCGGATTTACGAGCATACCCGCGCGCCCATCTTCGACTATGCCCTGGTGAACACGGAGGCCTTCTCCGCGGAGACGCTGGCTCGTTACGCGGCTGAAGGAGCATCCCCCATCGTTCCCGACATTCAGCGGATTGAAGCGCTGGGTGTGCGCGTTGTCACCGGCAACTTTGCCAGTGAAGAGAACGTAGTCCGCCATGCCGCGGACCGCGTCACCGATACCCTGCTCACTCTGGGCGGCGCGGCAGTGGCGGGACGGGGCTGAGTTTTTTTCTTCTTTCCTGTCCAATGCCCTCTGCGATAGAGTGAATACGCGCACGGCCACGCGCTGGCGCGTCCAATAGGAGAATTCATGCACAAAACTCGAGTCTTGATCATTATGAGTTGTTGTCTATGCGCTTTGGCAATCTTCGCCTGGGCGCAATCCGCGAGGAAGCCCGGCCTGTGGGAAATAACCACCAACATGACCTGGCAGCAGTCGCCCATGCCCCAGGGCATGACCATGCCCGGCGGCGGCCCGCACACGATGCAGTTTTGCCTTACCCAAGCCTGGATCGACAAATATGGCGCGCCGATGCCGCAGAACCACGACTGCCAGATCACCAACGTCGTGAGGAAGGCCACCAGCATGACAGCCGACTGGGTTTGCAGCGGCAGAATGCCGGGCAAAGGAACCGTGGAGTCCTCATGGCCCGACCCCAATCATGCCATCGGCAAGGTGCATTTTGTCAGCACCATGCAGATGGGACCGAACTCCAGGACAATCGAATACACCATCAATTCCTCGTCTGTCTACAAAGGCCCGGACTGCGGCAACGTAGCGCCCCCTCCCATGCCGCAAAACTAGGACGGTTCCACCCGAGAAGGACCGGCAATAGAAAGGGCCCCGCATTTGCGAGGCCCTTTTACCGCTGTGAACCGGAATGCGGAGATTACTTCAGAGTAGCCATCAGGGCATCGAGGGCTGATTTCGGTGGCCGGGTGAGCGACTCGGGCAGGGTTCCCAGTGGCTCATCAACGATATTCAGCAGATCGATGAATGTGGGCTTCTCGGTGTTGATGTAGAAGATTCCGGTGAGAATCTCGTCGTTGTCGTGTGCTTCCATCAGGGTGCGCACGGCGTTGGCCTTGTCGGTGGGGTCATAGTCTTCCAGCAGCTTGCGCAGGCGCAGGTTGGAGCCGTCGTGCATCTCCACTTCGTAAATCTCGCCTGAGTCGTAATCGACTTCGATATCGTCGAAGCTGGCCACAAAGCCGATCTCGTTGATGGGCTCGTCGTTTTCCTGCATGAACTTGTAGCTCTTGGTTGATCCCTCGTGGTCGTTGAAGGTGACGCAGGGGCTGATGACATCGAGCATCACCGTGCCTTTGTGGGCCAGGGCGGCCTTGAGCATGGAGAGCAACTGCTTTTTGTCGCCGGAAAAGGAGCGGCCCACGAAGGTGGCGCCCAACTGGATGGCCAGCGCGCAGATGTCGATGGCGGGCAGGTCGTTGACCACGCCTGTTTTGAGCCTGGAGCCGAGGTCGGCGGTAGCCGAAAACTGGCCCTTGGTGAGCCCGTAGACGCCGTTGTCTTCAATGATGTAGATCATGGGCAGGTTGCGGCGCATGAGGTGAATGAACTGGCCCATGCCGATGGAGGCGGTATCGCCGTCGCCGGAGACTCCGATGGTGGTCAGGGTATGATTGGCAAGAACGGCTCCGGTGGAGATGGCCGGCATGCGCCCATGCACGCCGTTAAATGCATGCGCGCGGCCCAGGAAATAAGCCGGGCTTTTGGACGAACAGCCGATGCCGCTCATCTTCATCACGCGCTCCGGCTCGACGCCCATCTCGAACAAGGCATCGATGATGCGCTCGGAGATGGCGTTGTGGCCGCAGCCGGCGCATAGCGTGCTCTTGCCGCCGCGATATTCAAGAATGGGAAGGCCGATGTAGTTGACTTTAGAAGCAGGTGTTGCGGTTGCCATTTAGAGGCCCTCCTGAAGAACACATTCTTGCCGCGCAAATTCTGCGGTGATGGATTCGGCGTCCACCGGCCAGCCGTTGTAATGGAGAATGCTGCGAAGTTTGTCTGCCTGGGCGGCGGGTAGATCGAGCTTGAGCAGGCTGGCCAACTGCGCGTCGCGGTTCTGCTCAACCACATAAACGCGCTCATGCGCGGCCACAAAGTCGTGAACCGCCGGGGCGAAGGGCCAGGCTCGGATGCGCAGATAATCCGCGTTCTTCCCGTAGCGCTGCTTGATCTGGTCGAGGCTTTCTGTGAGGGCGCAATCGGTGGAGCCGAAGGCCAGGAAACCGATCTGAGATTTATCGTTCCTGACCGTGACCGGGGCGGGAAGCAGCTTGCGCATGGTCTCGAACTTGCGCGCCAGCCGGTCCATCACGGCCTGGTACTCGTCCGGGTCTTCAGTGTAATTGGCCGCGTCGTTATGTCCCGAGCCGCGGGTGAAGTACGATGCCTTGGGATGGCGGGTTCCGGGCAGCGTGCGCCAGCCGACAGCATCGCCGTCTACGTCGCGGTAGCGGACAAATCCGCCCAGCCTGTCCAAGTCAGCGGCGGTGAGCACCTTGCCGCGGTCAAGCGGCCTGGCCGGATAATCAAACGGCTCGGAGATCCAGTTGTTCATGCCTAAATCGAGATCGGTGAGCACAAAGACCGGGGTCTGCAAGCGCTCGGCCAGATCGAAGGCCATCTGGGTCAGCTCAAAACATTCTTTGACCGAACCGGGCAGCAGAATCGGATGCTTGGTGTCGCCGTGGGAGAGGAAGGCAGCTGAAAGCAGATCGGCTTGCTGGGTTCGCGTGGGCAGACCTGTCGAGGGCCCAGTGCGCTGCACGATGATGATGACGCCGGGAATCTCGGCGTAGTAGCCCAGGCCACAGAACTCGGCCATCAGCGACATGCCGGGTCCGGAGGTTGAGGTCATGGCGCGCGCGCCAGCCCAGCCTGCGCCCAGTACTATGCCGATGGCGGCCAGCTCGTCCTCGGCCTGGACCACGGCATATGTCGCCTTGCCCTCCGGCGTAACGCGCAGCTTCTTGAGCAGGTCAGTGGTTGCCTCGATAACCGTGGTGGAGGGCGTAATCGGATACCATGCGACCACTGTTACGCCGGCAAAGACCGCGCCCATGCCGCAGGCCGCGTTGCCGTCGATGATGATCTTGCCCTCGGTTTTATTCATCCGCTCGATGAAAAACGGGTCCCGCTTGGTCAGATTCGCCAGGGCATAGTCGAAGCCGGCTTTGGCCGCTCCGAAGTTCAGATCGAAGACCTTCTGCTTTTTGGCGAACTGCCGGAGCAGGTGGCTCTCCAATACGCCCATATCGATGGCCAGCAACTGGGAGACGACTCCCACGTAGACCATGTTTTTGACCAGCTTGCGCAGCTTGACCTCGGGACAGATGGAGGCAGTGAGCTTTTCAAAGGGAACGGGATAGAAAAACACGTCGCCGCGCGCCTGATCGAGATTGAAACTCTCTTCGTAGATGGCCACGCCGCCGGCGGGCAGAGCCTTTACGTCGTCGTGGGCGGTCTCAGGATTCAGAGCGACCAGAATCTCGGAGTCGCGCTTGCAGGCGAAGTATCCGTCCTTGCTGGCGCGGATCAAAAACCAGGTTGGCTGCCCGGCAATATTGGAAGGGAAGAGGTTTTTCCCGCTCGCCGGAACGCCCATTCCAAAGATGCTCTTCAGCAGAACGCTGTTGGCGGATTGCGAGCCGGAGCCGTTTACCGTAGCTACATTGATGCTGAAATCGTTTGTGACGCGCTGCCGCGTGTTTGTTGCGCCCTGCGCTTCTTCCAAGGCTGGATTGCCTGTCGCCATTTGGCGGGATTCCCTTCAGATAAATTCGGACAAAGTCAATCTTTCGCTCAACTTAGATTATAGTCACCGTCGTTGACATGCGTCCTCACTGTAAAAACCGAATGTGACCGCTCTGATTCCCGCGTACGATGCATGACTTCGCTCCTATTTTGAAACGGCAAATAAAGTGCAGATAAACTTTCCGAATGGAAAATAATTTTGCTGCTTACAATACAATTTGATGTGCATCGATCTGGAAGCGATTCCTTATTTTCCGACTTTATTCTTTGTTTGGCGTGAAAATCGATGGAAATATCGAGCTGCACCTCGACTTTGCTGTTGGGATTGCTTACTGTGCCAAGCGTGCCGAGTCCCTGCGCCAGCGTGCAAGCAGCATTGAGGCAATGATGAACAAAGCAAGCAAAAGGCCGATCCAAAGGCCGTAGATGCCCCAATGGAAGACAAAGCACAGAGTGAGGCCCAGCGGCAATCCCAGCACCCAATAGCCGACCAGGTTGGCCAGCATGGGAATCCGTGTCTCGCCCAACCCGCGCAAGGCTCCGGTGGAGACAGTCTGAATGCCATCGAAGATCTGGAAGGCTGCTGCCAGGCCGAGCAGGCTGGGGCCGACAGCCATGACCTGGGAGTCGCGGGTGTAAAGGGCGATGAGCGGGACCGGCTCCACGAGGAAGACTACTGCGGCCAGCAGCATGAAGCTCGTGCCCAGGCCCAGGGCGAGCCATCCGGCGCGGCGCGCACGCTGGCCATCTCCTGCGCCTACTGCATGGCCGACGCTGACCGCGGCGGCCGCAGAGATGCCCAGCGGAACCATGTAAGTGAGGCTGGCGTAGTTGAGGGCAATCTGGTGCGTGGCCAGGGCCACAGGCGTCAACCAGCCAGCCGAGAGCGTGGCCAGATTCCATGCGCCCACTTCCAACACAATCTGTCCTGCCGCCGGGACGCCCAAGCGCGCCAGTTCCCGAAGCCGGGCCAGGCTGGGTCCGGCCCAGTGGCGGAAGAGCGGATGGCCGCGCTTGCGCTCGTAGCGCCAGGCAAAGCCCAGCAGCGCCAAAGCCATAAAGATGCGCGCTGCCAGCGTGGAAACTGCCGAACCGTTCACGCCCAGCGCCGGAAACCCCAGCTTGCCGTAGATGAGCACCCAGTTGCCGAACCAGTTGACCAGGTTGGCGGCGACATAGGTGAGGGTAATGACGCGCACATCGCCCACCCCTTGCAGGTAGCGGCGCGTTCCGGCGTAGAGCAGTAGCGGCAGAGTGCCCCAGTTGAGGATGCGCAGATAGGCGGAGGCCGGAGTGGCCACCTCGGGCGTGATGCCGAAGGGGGCAAAACCAAAACTGGCCAGATAGACGAGCAGCATCAGGGGCGGCGTAACAATGCAGGCAAGATAGACGCCCTGAGCCAGCCAGCGATGACACTCGTCGTGGTCCTTGCGACCGTAAGCCTGCGCCACCAGCGTGTCCAGGCCGAGCAGTACGCCGATGCCGAAGAGAGCCGGGGTGTAGTAGACGGCATTGCCCAGCGCCACCGCGCCGATGGCCGCCGGTCCCAGCCTGCCCACCATGATGGTGTCCACGATGCCCATGGCCATCCAGCCCAGCTCGCTCAACACCACTGGAACCGCCAACGCTACCATTGCGGCGAGTTCCTGACGCCATTTGGCCTGCACTTGCCCCATAGTTCCAATCTAATTGCCAACACATGAATTTAGCGAAAATGCAGTAAGCCGGCCCCCGCTGCACGGGGTTAGCGAGTTGCTGCGGAAGGCTGAGTATGCGGCTGGAAAGCCGGCATTACCACTGCGCCCAGTCGCCGAAGCCAAGCACCCAGGCGGCCAGCAGGAGATTGCTGACGGCGTGCGCAACAACGGCATCGCCCATGCGCCCCCGCCAGCGGAGGGCGGCGGCAAAGGCCAGGCCAGCCAGGGTGCCGAGCGCCAGGTGCTGCCAATCCATCAGGTTCTTCATATGTTCCATGCCGAAGATCACCGAGGAGAGGACGATGGAGAACGCCGTCAAGCGAGTAAATGAGACCTGGTCAAACTCCCGGCTGATCAACCGGCGCGCCAGATAGCCGCGAAAGGCCAGCTCCTCAGCGATGGGCACAGTGACGATGACGGCGGCTACCCAGAATGCAATCCAGGTCCAGCGGACCATGGGAGAAAGCGCTGCCAGGTCCGCGCCCAAATGGCTGGCCGCGGGTTGATGCGTCCACCCAAGAGACGCGAACAAGGACGGCGCAATCCATAGCAAAAAGACGGCCACACCGGCGGCCGGGCCAAACCAGCCAAAGTGCCAGTTGA
>Ga0209039_10001816_pt1 | contig 19221 bp, 4 predicted proteins | sample BogFormECP12_OM1_FD_188238 | JGI IMG/M metagenome (GOLD analysis project Ga0209039, IMG submission 188238) | Bog forest soil microbial communities from Calvert Island, British Columbia, Canada - ECP12_OM1 (SPAdes) (version 2) | ecosystem: Environmental > Aquatic > Freshwater > Wetlands > Bog ...
GTTGTTCCAGGATTGTCGCAGCAGAGCGTGGTGTGATCAATCCATTTCCGCATTTGATGATGTACCCCGAACAGGGCAATAGAATCTGCATCCGAACAGAGGAAATCGAGACATCAAGCCGAAAAAACGACACCTCAGAGTGCTGCACAAACTGCTGCACAAACCCACCCCCAGAACGCCAAAAAACCACCCGGAACGCCCGGGAACCACCTATATTTCACAACAACATACACAAAGCTGGGTCGATTCGTAATCGACAGGTCATCGGTTCAAGTCCGATCGTCGGCTCCAGTTTTCAATAGTTTACCGACAATCAGTTCATCGTCTGCTGCACAACTGCTTCACATGCGAGTTCTTCTTCGAGCCTCTTCATCGCATCCATGGTGTCTACGCGCTTTTGACGATGTTTCCGAATTCGTGCAATATGTGAGCAGAGGTCGTCTGTCCGCTGTGGTGCGAGACGATGGGCAATCCTCGGCGCTAGTGGCGTGGGTTCAACTCCTGCCGCCTCCACCATGAGTCATTAAGTAGCTTAAGTTTCAATGCGTTACACGTCATGCGGCGGGTTCGACCCGCTGCTTTCATTTTGAGAAATCAGTCATTTCAGCGCTCACTTCGCCTCGCAATCTAATCTTGCGGCGCTTCTTCATGGCTTCGCGGCTGAGGAACGACAAATACCCCATGCTGTAAGGATGCGGTCTGGGGTGCAAGGCGGACGGGTGTCCACCTCGATTGGGTTTCGTCTACTTGATGCCAAGAGAGACGAACGTTGCCGTATTCGAATTGCCATAGTCATATGCGCAAACGACGTCTAATAGGCCGTCCCGATTCGTATCCGCAACGGTGAGCAGCCGACATCTGCCGACATCAAATTTCCCCGGCCCAGAGGGCGGAGACCACATCTTCCAGGCAGAAGCTCCGTCTCGCTTTAATAGCTGCACCCACGTGGCGGTATTGGAGTCACCATAGTCATAAACGCACACCAGGTCTGGAACCGCGTCGCCGTTCACGTCGGCGATGGTCAACATCCTGCAGGCAGTCAGATTGAACTGCTCCAATTCAGGTCCCCAAGCAGTCCAAGCGGTCGCGCCGTCGGCATGTATGAACTGCACGAACGTTCGCGTCCGTGACCCCCCGTAGTCGTAAGCACACACCACATCGGGGCGTCCGTCTAGATCCACATCCGCCATTGCCAGAAGCTTACAGTTGCTGAGGTTAAATTTCCCCGGCCCAGAGGGCGGAGACCACATCTTCCAGGCAGAAGCTCCGTCTCGTTTTAACAGCTGCACCCACGTGGCGGTATTGGAGTTACCATAGTCATAAGCGCACACCAGGTCTGGAACCCCGTCCCCGTTCACGTCGGCGATGGTCAACATCCTGCAGGCGTTCAGATCGAACTGTTCGAGTTCGGGTCCCCAAGCAGTCCAAGCAGTCGCGCCGTCGGCATGTATGAACCGCACGAACGTTCGTGTCCGTGAGCCCCCGTAATCGTAAGCACACACCACATCGGGACGTCCGTCTAAGTCCACATCCGCCATTGCCAGAAGCTTACAGTTGTTGAGATTAAATTTTCCCGGCCCAGAGAGAGGACTGATTTGCTGCCATGCCCCAGTATCAGCAAAACTTACATCGTTAAGGCTACAGAGTAAGAATGCCACCGAACACAGCAACCTCTTCGCCATTGAACCCTTCATCTGAACCTCCGCTGATCCTCCCGGGAGTGTGATTGACACTTGCGATCCATACTCGACCAGCCGGACCTAATCCCCCGGACTGTACTGGTTGAAAGCGGGTTAGTCAATGCGCCACAATGGAGATGTGGCAGCTGCTAGCGAAGAGGTAAATAATACGGTGTTTCGAGTTTATGGCTCAATTCCTTCCAACGGCTGCGGAGCGGGATTGTCATAACGTTCCAGCGCGCCATAATTATGCGCTCCCGCTAACACATTCTCATGTGTCCATGCGGTTCGCGCAAGAGCCCATCCAGCCCCACTGATCAGTGATATACCAGCAGCGATCGGATAGTATCGGCCATACAACGTGCTCTGCCGAACATGTCCCATTTCGTGGTCTCGATAAGTTGGACAACTATTAGGGCTATACATCCCCGTATCCAATCCTGTCGCAGATCCTGATATCACGTTGCCGAAAGTAATCCATCCTCCGAGGGCTCCGCCTTCTTTCATCCACGAAACGTCGTATTTGAACGCTCCATTTTCCCAGCGGGGGGCACCAAAGCCAGAAGCGAGGAATCCAAATGCATGGCCGATTCCCATGTTGGCCAGCTCCCCAATTACCCAATCTGTTGCGCCACCTTTTGCACCCTCCAACACGTTTTCGCCGCTTATCCCGGCGAAAGTCCCTCCAATGGCCGCACCCTGTACTCCAGCGGTGACAAGTTCGTTGGCGGTGCCTGCCGCAGCCGAAAGCAGGCCCGTACCAGAGGAATCGAACAGCTGGATACCAAAGGTTCCAGCAAATGCTGAGCCAGCACCAAATACAGCGCCAAACAGCGCAGCCCTTCCGACATCTCCGCCGAAGATCACGGCGTTAGCCGAACTGGCGGCCGCACCTGCGGCGGACTCTATAGCTACTTGCGTCAAGACCGAAGTGCCCTGAGCGAGCGCTCCCGCGCCACCAGTTAACCCTCCAATAATCGCGCCACGCGCTATACCCTCCAACACATTGCCGTGGGTTATCGCAGCCTCGGTCCCGCCAATGACTGCCCCAATAATTATTGCAATACAAATAGGGCAATGACCATCTGGGTCGGTAAGGCTGACGGGATTGTCTAGAGCATAGGAGTATCTGTTCAAACTTTGAGGGTTGGACGCATAAGGAACAATTGTGTCTGGCTGCACAAATCTTCGCAACACCGCGTCATAATAGCGCGACCCATAAAAGTACAAACCCGTGCTACCATCGAGGACCTGGCTAGTGAAACGATGAGAGATGGCTATTGCATTCTGTACGGACTTGTCGTCCCCATAAGCACCATACTCAAACTCTCCAGCTGGGCTTCCAGTCGAATCAGTTACGAGCGAGACTGACCTCTGATAGTCGAGATGATAATAAATAATATTGCTAGCTGAACCCACCCTGGCCACTAGGCGATCGCCCGCCTGAATATATCTAAAACAGGTATTGCCGCGACACTCCTCAAGATTGCCGGAATATGTAGTGCTTATGCCACCGGCCGTTTGCGCGACTCTCTGCCCCTCCTCGTCGTATACCAAACGGGTGGCAGCTGAGCCGAGGACCACCGTGCTTAGGTTATTCTCAGCATCGTACGAAAGCGCGCGTCCCCGTCCAGATACCATATTTCCATCTTTGTCATAGGCGTATAAATCGGCCCCAACCCTCGTCACCGCGTGTGGGCCAGCCTTCGCACCCCCGTATGTGTAGTCACCAACATCGTTGCTCCACACGAGGTTTCCGATTTCGTCGTACGCGAATCCCACTTTCCACTCAATCCCTGGCTGTTCGCGAGACAATGCCGTCAATACTTGCCGGGGATTATCAATATCCTCAGTGGCTATCCGTGCTGCACCGAGAGCCTTGTTAGGTGCGGCCGGCGGCGTAGACCACCCTTCGCCAATTAAACGATTGGACTCGTCATAAGCAAACTGACGAATGGTATTAGAAGAGCCAATTGCAACGGTATTCCCCGCGAGATCATATGCATACCGAAATGCTTCGAGTATCTTGCCGTCTTTTCCTGAAACAGTTAAGGAGCACAGTTTCATGTCCTTATTGAGACATGCCGCCAACGTGGAATTGCCGTAAATGTACTGAGTTGAGACTCCGTTGCCGAACAAAAGCATAGAAGGGCTCCCGGAAGCCAGATATCCACCATAAATCACATAGGTGGTTCGCTCATCAAAGATCCGGTCGAGAAACGGACCATTATATTTGTAGCTAACTGAGTCCCCCGAAGTATAGTCAACCGCTGCCAAGCGATCATTGCCGTCGAATGACCACCTAGTGGAGAAGCGACGGCTTCCTATCTTGCGATCGAGTCGACTTACCCGGCCCGCTGAGTCATAATAAAATGTCTTTGTGACCTGTTTTGTACGGACTTGATATAGTCGTCCTATTCCAAACGTCGTCGGACCATCATAGAGATAAGTAACATCTCCTTTCCCCAATTTCTTACCGCGATCGAAATCCTTTTGTACAAGACGATTCAGGGCATCGTACTGAAGAAATAGGGCCTTCCCCGAGGCGCTCGTCTGTTTAACTGCATTTCCGTTATCGTCATAAACAAAGTCTATCTCGCCCGAGTCAACATCGACAAGACGATCGCGTCGATTCAGACGGTCATAGTGTATCAATGTCTTATTGCCGCGCGCATCGGTTACCGCGATAAGGTTACCAAACGCATCAAAGGCATAATTAGTTGAGGCGTACGGGCTGTTCTGCTTACTTACGGGAAGTGTCGAGGTGACCGTCTCGTCGGTCGTACATGGACCACCGTAGCTTCCTCTATATTCTTGCACAAGAACTAGGCGACCAAATGCGTCCTTGGTATGACGTATCCGATGGTTGTTGCCGTCGAGAAAAACGGCGGTCCAGTCGCGATAACACGATCGAGACACCACCCCATCTGGTGTCTGTATCTGTAGCGCTCGGCCGAGGACGTCATATGTCGTTTGAGTGAAAGATGGTTGCTCCACGCCTTCGAAGTACGGCCGCGAGACACGTCCTAGCTGCCCCCGCACATCGTAGATGTATTGGGTGGCAATAATTGTTCTGTCCGGTCCGGTCGTTTTCCGGAGAACCGTTCTTCCTCTTCCATCTAAGAAGGTCCATTCAGATAAACCGGCGGGGGAGTCGGTCCTGATGTTCTGGGTCTTGGGATCGCCAATGTTGATGTAAGACCATGCCATCCATGAGCCGTCTGGGTTGTCTTGTCTGATGAGCCTGCCGAGAACATCATAGGAATAGGTCGTCGCGGCGCGATTTGGGTCGGCATTTGTCTTTGGTTGGCCGAATATGCCGTGATCAGCCGGCTGCCCGTCGACACCATAGTACTGTGTGATAGCGGCCTGTCCGAGGGCATTAGTAACGGTCGTTAAGTAAGTGAAGGAGCTATCATATCGAAAAGTTGCAACTCTCCCAAGGGAGTCGCTCTTACAAATCAAATTCCCGTATTGATCATACCCCATCCGCGTGTCGATGACATGTTTGTCTGAGCCGGTTGATGGTGAAACACGCGCTAGATCTCCAGTGGTAGGCATCGACGCAGCTGCAGTAGTTTTGCAAGTGTTGTCGCCGTCATAAAAGTAGTCGGTTCGGGCAAGCTCATGGGAGGTTCCGGCCCCTTGATATATGGTTTCTGTTGATAGCAGGCCTATGAGCCACGTCGATTGGTTACTGACATAGGCGCGAACGATTGTTCGGTCATCATCGGGGCTCGAGATGTCACCAAACTGCTCTTCTTGGACTATGTCGCCGAAGTTGTCATAAGAGTATCTGGTGCGCACGTCTTTATTGCAGGAGCCGGAATCGCAAGTATAGATGTCGACTTGAACGGGAGGATTGAAATAAGGAGCCGTGTTGTCAGGTAAATATTCGGTAGTTGTTTGAGCTAGAAGATTCCCGGAGCCGTCCTCCACTTTGTGCCGATAGGGCTTGCCCTTCATATATCCCACTGGGTCAGAGGGATTGTTCTTGTCGATCGCGGTATCATTGCCTTGATGAAAAAATAGTTCATCAACTCTTTGGGAGCTAGCGTCACCTAAGCTTGGACCTGATATCCTGACCTGTCCGAAGCCTCGGAAGTCTCGCTCGGGCAAGGAAAAATATCCACCTGAATATAAGTAAGTTGATCTAGAAGTGTGGCCATTCCCATCGTCGACAGAAATAGCTGAGACTGTGGGTAGTACTATAGGTAGAAGCGCGTTTTGGAAGGCTGAGGAGGGCAAGTAAGAAATAGTCGAGGTTCCTCCAATTGCATCTTTCATCGTCGCAACTAAATTTGTTCCTATGTTGCTGTTTGAGACCACATCCCAATTTCCGGAGTTCCCGGAATAGCAAGCCATATCTGTTCGGCCGTCACCATTGAAATCCCCAGTTTGGCACTGCTGCCAAATCGGTAACCCAGGGAGGGGACCGCCTCCGCCGGGAAGTGTCTGCCAGCCCGCCGCCGTCAAAGTGACGACGTGCCAGTTACCTCCGCCGCCGGTGTAGCAAGCCATATCTGTTCGGCCGTCACCATTGAAATCCCCGGTCAGGCACTGATTCCCCACCGGCAGTGCTGGCAGTGGACCATTTCCGCCTGGAAGTGTCTGCCAGCCCGTCGCCGTCAAAGTGACGACGTGCCAGTTACCCCCACTGCCGGTGTAGCAAGCCAGATCTGTTCGCCCGTCCCCGTTGAAGTCACCCGTCAGGCATTGATTCCAGACCGGCAGCGCTGGGAGTGGACCGTTTCCGCCTGGAAGTGTCTGCCAGCCCGCCGCCGTCAAAGTGACGACGTGCCAGTTACCCCCACTGCCGGTGTAGCAAGCTATGTCTGTTCGACCATCCCCATTGAAATCCCCGGTCAGGCACTGATTCCCCACCGGTAGTGCCGGCAGTGGACCGTTTTCGCCTGCAAGTCTCTGCCAGCCCGCCGCGGTCAAAGTGGCGACGTGCCAGCTTCCGCCACCGCCGGTATAGCAAGCTATGTCTGTTCGACCATCCCCATTGAAATCTCCGGTCAGGCACTGATTCCCCACCGGTAGTGCTGGCAGTGGACCGTTTTCGCCTGCAAGTCTCTGCCAGCCCGCTGCGGTCAAAGTGGCGACGTGCCAGCTTCCGCCACCGCCGGTATAGCAAGCCATATCTGTTCGGCCGTCACCATTGAAATTCCCGGTCAAGCATTGATTCCCAACCGGCAGCGCCGGGAGTGGACCGTTTACGCCAGGAAGTTTCTGCCAGCCCGCCGCGTCATCATAGGCAAAACTCCACGCTGGTAACTTGGTTGTTAAATCACCGCTCTCTTGGGTAATAGTCTTCAGAACTGACCTGCCAGTAGCAACAGACACGTCATACGTGGTCTCGTATCGGCGAAGGCGGTTTTCAGCGGCGAACACATCAACTGCGACAAGGCGCTTACCAGTGATTACTGAAAAGTCGAGCGCAAAGCTCTGGAATGGATCGGGACGATTTTCCCAAATGAATCGCACACTATTAGAAGGTTTGAGGGCTCTGTTTCCCGCGTAATCGATACGATCGGGATATATCTGCCCCTGATCTTGCATATACGACACTGTTAAGTAGTTTTGATGAGAATCCTCCACTCGGTCCAAGGACCAACGAAAAATTCTCGTGCCATTCGCAGGGTCAACCTGGCGAGATGCAGCAGATTTTCCGAAAGAATGTTTACGACCCGTTCGGTCTGTCATTTCCCAAGCAGAAGAGCCGTCGTCGATTGTTACCTTTCGAAAACGGTTGAAGGCTCCTTCAATTTTAGCCCGGTATTCGTCGTTACCGATGGAAACGAGATCGATTATGCCAGATGCAGAATGGTAGACGTAGCTGTCGGCTTGGTAATCGATGCCGAAACGTGTATTTCGTTCGATGTCTCCAAGTTCCAACGACCAGCCGACACCAAGATAACTGCTGGCCATGACGCTACGATATAGGTACTCGACGGAAGGCTGAAGGCCGTGACGACCTTGCGGTACCAGAATCTTTACTGAGGTGCTCATCGATCCAGTGAACAGATCTGGCAGGAACGTTCCTGAACTGGCGCCAGTCGTATCCGCCGTGGTTTCTCTGGACGATGTTGTGTGACCAATATCACAGCGCTCATTTTCCATTTTGCGATATTGTCCTCGGTTTACTACAAGTAGAACTTCTACTTCGGCTGAACCCGGGTACCTCGGATAGCTCTTGAATATAGAGGTGCGAAGTGTCATTTCGTCGGCTGGCGTGGGTCCGCGTTGGCGGAGTTGGCTTGCTCGCGCTATTTCTGCCGATGTTGCTTCTGGCTCAATTCAGCCCACCTCCTCTTGATTATGCAGTCTACGCGACGGGAACCGGATGCGGCGCCATCAATCTTTCCGGCAACGCTTACACCGATAGCTTCGACTCCAGCCAGGGAAGCTACAAGCAGACGAAGAAAACCACTGGTGGCGACGTCGGTGCAAGCGGAAATATTAGCCTGAGCGGGTCGGCCACGGTCAACGGCACGATTTCGGCCTTGAACATCAATGTCGGAAACTGCAGGAACGGCACTCCAGGCATAACCGCATCAGGCAAAGCCCAGGCGACCGGAGGTTATGTTCAACTCAGTGCGCCTCCCTCTTTGCCCAACCCGCCTGCGGTTACCCCGGGTTCCAAGGACTACAGTTTCACCAAAAACGCCAGCCTTGCGCCGGGCAGCTACCACAATATTGCGGTGACGGGGGGCGCGACCCTGACGTTTTCGGCGGGAACATACAACGTCAATTCAATTGCGCTGAGCGGGAACTCTATCCTGACGTTTAATGGCACGGGGCAAGTGGTTGTCAATGTGGCCGGAAACCAAGTGTCACAGCCATTGAACTTTAGCGGCGGCAGCATCTCCAACCCGTCTGGAATAGCCCTTAATTTCCAGTTGATTTACGGCGGAAGTCAGACGAACACCCTCTCCGGTGGCGCCGCATCGTACGCCGTGGCCTACATGCCCAATGCTCCCGTAAGCCTCAGTGGGCGCGCGGATTGGTATGGGGCGATGGTGGTCAATACCCTGAATGACTCAGGGGGCAGCGCCGTCCATTTTGATCGCAGCCTAGGTGCCGCCGTCCTGCTAGTGGTCAATCCGAATGGCGGCCAGCAGGGGCAGCAGAATCTGACGGTGGCCCTCACCGGTCAGTTCACGCATTGGGTGCAGGGTACGAGCACCGTCAGCTTTGGGGCCGGGATCACCGTAGTCTCCCTGACGGTGAACTCTCCGGCGACTGCGACGGCGCTAGTGAACGTCGATCCGCAAGCGGCTACGGGCACGCGCACGGTCACGGTGACGACCGGCAGCGAGATCGCCACGCTGAACAACGGCTTCACGGTGGCGCCGGGGACGCCGGTATTGGTGGCAGTAAATCCCAACAGCGGCCAGCAAGGGCAACAGAATCTGTCGGTGGCGCTCGCTGGCCAGTACACTCACTGGGCCCAGGGCACGACGACGGCGGACTTCGGCTCAGGCATCACGGTCTCATCCTTGAAAGTCAACTCGCCGACGAGTGCGACGGCGGTGCTGAACGTTGATCCCGCGGCGGCCACGAACACGCGCACTGTCACAGCAACGACGGGCGGCGAAATCGCGAGCCTGGATAACGGCTTCACGGTGACGGCGGGCACGCCAGTGCTGGTGACGGTCAATCCCAGTAGCGGTCAGCAGGGACAGCAGAACGAGTCGGCGGCGCTGACGGGGCAGTACACCCACTGGGCGCAGGGCACGACATCGGCGGACTTTGGTGCGGGGATCACGGTAGTATCGCTGACGGTGAACTCGGCGACGAGCGCCACCGCGGTGATCAACATCGATCCTGGGGCCGCGACGGGTTCGCGCACCGTGACCGTCACCACCGGCAACGAAGTGGTCCCGCTAGCCAATGCCTTCACGGTTATCTCCGAAAACGGAGTCCTCGTCGGAACGGTTTTGTCAAATCTCACCGGGCTGCCCTTTTCAGGCGCAACCCTGCAGGTTCTTGGGCACAGCGATCAAGCGGATGTGTCTGACCAGGCGGGACGCTACTCAATTCAGGTCAGTGAACAGCATCTGTTCCTGCAAATAAGCCAAGTATCAAATAATCTGCCTGTCGTCGTTCCTGTTGAACGAGAGGTATGGGTACAAACGGGTACTGGAACAGTGCCTATTAACGCACGTTTAACTCCCTTGTCCCCGCCGATGGTAATCGATGTCGGGGGCGGTACCCTAAGCGCTAGCTTATACCCGTTCAATATTTCAATCTCTATTCCACAAGGGGCGGTGTTAGGCCCCACGTCCTTCCACCTGACACCGCTTTCGGCACAAGGATTGCCCAACCTATTGCCGTTGGGCTGGTCTCCAATAGTGACTTTTGATTGGAGTAGCGACTCTGTGACCGGAGCGAACTCGGGCGCCACCTTAACAGGTCTTCCGCAAATCGCATTGCAGTTGGTGTCTTACGACACAAATGCGCACGCTTGGACGATGGTCGCGGCAAATCTGACTCCCGCATCTGACGGGACCCTGTCAGCCGCACTTCCTTCGACGGGTATCTACGCTCTAGCAGTGCCTGACGTGGGTTCCCCAATCAATATTCCTGCTCCAGGACAGCGTCTAACGGGGGTCGGGATGGTAGCGCTAGCATCCGATGCCATCGGCACCGGCACATTAGAACCAAGCGCATTGGGCCCCGGCGGCGGAACTGCGCAGGCGCTGCTCACAATCCAGTCTTCGTCATCCGCACCATCGGGCACGGTCATTCAGTCATCACTGACCGAGAATTATTCCTTGACCTCAGGAGACAAGGTCGTTGAAGAGAGTCGGTTACAGGACATCGTTCTGTACCAATATGGTGCGCCGAGCGGATCAATTCTCGCAGCTCAGCTGCCCATTACACCCTCCCACACATTCCAACCCACGCAGCTGATAGCTGGTGAAGTGGATTTGGATATCCTCTCGGGTCGTGAAAACGTACGGGGCCAGGTAGGCGGTAATGACGCGTTTGTAGTTCAGTCCGGCAGCACTGTTCTCACGGTAGCTGCGGGCTCTCTGCCACAAGACACCGCGGTGTCCGTCAGTTCAGAGGCGCTCGACAGTTTCCTGCCTTCCTCCAATTCAGCGACCCCCATTTCTGAGGTCGGCATTGATTTTTCCGGAGAAGTTCTTACCTCCTCTGCACAGTTGTCGGTTGATGGCACTGGCGTGCAATCCACGGACAACATTGTGATAGCGCAGGTTGACTTCATATCGGGAATTCCCCGTCTAGAGGTGGTGGCCCTCGCCCAATTAGTAGGGAATAACTTGATTTCACAACCGTATGCGGGACTCAGAGGCATCACCCAAGAAGGAGAATATGTCTTCTATCGTGTCGCCTCCCAATTGGGCTTTATCGCCGGAACAGCCTCGACTAACGGCAATCCGACCCAAGCTATCGTTTACACTAATACCCTTCCGTTTATTGGGCTCGCAGACAATCTCGGCAGGTATATCATCGCCGCGCTGCCTGGTACCGTGAACGTCATCGCAGCGGTTCCCAACACCAGCCTTACTGGAAGCGGTTCCGCGCAGGTGACGGCTGGTCAGACTTCTTCTTTTAATATTGCACTCAACGGTGTAGTTACGTTAGCTACTATTTCGCCGAGTGATGGCTCCGTCGCCGTTCCTATCACCACTGAAATCGACGTCACTACCACCGCGCCAGTTAACCCGGGAACCGTAAATATCAACACGATCCAGCTTTACCAGGGGCCGGTGTCGAACAACGTGTTGGTGCCGGTGCAGTTCGTGATCACTCAGGGTGGGACAAGAATCGCAGTGCTGCCGCAGCAGTCGCTGCTAGCCGGTCAACAGTACACAATCAAAATCTCGGGCCTTGCGGATGCATACGGCGGACTGGTATCTGCTCCGAATGCGGCGTTCACCACTGCATCCTCGATACCTCCAAGCTTCGATACCAGCCAAATCATGTTTTCTTACCCTGATGCCAATGGCGTTGTCCAAGTCTCAGCGCCACCTGGGTTGTTGCCTGCAGGCACAACTGTGGAGATTGTGGATCTAGGAAGTGGTCAAGTGACCTCATTGACTGCAGCCAACGATGGCTCACTGTCCGGGCAGATCCGCGCCACCATCAGCGACGTGCTCCAAGTGACAGTTACAGATCCACTTCAAAACACCACTACGTTCCAACGTGGGCAGTTTGTGGCTGCTGACGGGTCTGTCGGCATCGGCAGCGCTGGCGGCACAGTACAAGGCACCGGCGGAGTGCAACTGCAAATTCCGGCTGGCGCTTTGACGAGGGGTATAACTCTGAAGATACAGAGCTTCGACGCTAACGCATTTCCGGAGCGTCCAGATCTGCCCAATAGCAACTTCGGAGGCGGTCTTCAGGTCACGTCTTCAGACATGCCCACCTTCCAAAAGGAGGTCAAGCTCGTATTCCCGAAACCCAACGCTCCCGACGGAGCTTTCTATTACGTCTATCGGCGGCTGCTGGCGCCCAATGGCCAAATTGCCTTTGAGACGATCGACCACGCATTCGTCCAAGGCCAAGGTTCGAATGCAACTGTTGTCACCGCTACATATCCGTTTCCTGGCTACTACAACAGCTACAGCTCTCTCAATGGCACAGGTGGTGTTTTTACCGGGTTGGGCAATGGTACAGTTCTCAATTTCTTCCTGATGTGGACCTTCGATGTGCAGGCTCCCAACTTCTCCACCCTGGGAGTTGTAACGGGCAAAGTTGAGCAGGCTTATGTTCAGGGGACACCGAGGCCTGACCGTCCTGACCTCTGTCCGGTAACGAATGGTATTACGCAATATTGTCCCCTAGAGGGCGTTCCTGTGTCGTTTGCAGACGCACAAGGTAATCCGATCCCTTCCCAAGGGGTCTCCGTCACTCAATCGGACGGAACATATTCGATGTTCAACCCCAATTACCTAAGCGGGAATGCCGTAGTTACGGCTTTTTACAATGGTGTAAACCAAACCGCAACAGCATTCAATTTCTCCACGGCTGACGGCATACAGTTCCCGTGGCTCGCGCCCTTGTTCGCTTTCTATCCACAGATATCAAGCGCGAACATTACGTTTCCCGCAACCCAGGGTGCGCCACCGGCACCAAGAGCTCAGATTCTTCTTTTCACAAGCGATGCCAACGGCAATCGTCAAGCGGTGTCTGGAATTAGTACTGTGGGCACACCGTTGATCGTCGGCTTCAAGTCGACTACGGATACGCCGTTGGATGTGAAAACCACTCAGGCTAGCATTCAAGGACCCACAGGGCAAGGTGGTCCTCTCACATTACAGACCGACCAAAGTAACGGTCCCAATCAGGTGGACTTAGTCGGTTACTTCATTCCGCCCCAGGCGGGAAGCTATACAGTAACTCTAGCGATCACTCCAGCTGGGGGAAATCCGGCTCAATTCTCCAGCAATTTCTTGGTCGTTGCCAACGCAGGCCAGGGAAACACCCAAGTACTTCCAGGTCAGCCTCCCGCTGTGATTTCCATTGTGCCCGCGGATGGCGCGAGTGATGTTCCAACTGATGTGTTCCCACAGGTTGTTTTCAACCAGCCGGTGATCGACGTCGTAACCAGCCCCTCAACAGCCAACGTCTCTCTCGCAGACGCTTCTGGAAGTGCGGTGCCGTTCGGTATCTCTGCGACCGGCGTTGACGCACAGGGGAATACGTATTTGATTCCTGATCTGAAAACGAAGCCACCGAATACACCTGTAGTGTCTATTACGCTGATCCCGCAAGGTAGCTTGAAGTTTTCGACAACCTACAGTATTGACTTTACAGCTGGGATTTTTAATAACGACCAGAACAATCTATTGCCGATGTCACCGGTATCGTATAGCTTCACAACATTAGCCCCCGAGAACGTCAACGATACGAACGCTTTCCCGGCTGTGGGCTTGCTCGTCCTAGGCAGTCGCGTCTATCTGCCCGAAAGAGATGCCCGCGATGGCACACTGCGGGCTTTCGATATTTCAAATCCGGACTTGCCACGTGAGTTCGCCGACGGACCCATTCATGGTGCGGCGATCGACATTGTCGGGGAACAAAACTCGCCGGTCGTGACCAATAGCGAAAACATCCAGGTGCCCCCGGCCGATCCCATACCTGGGAATCTCATCGTAGTGGGCGCGAGCCATCTGGTACCAGATGGGCCCTCCAATCTCTGGCTGTACCAGGACATCGATCAAGAAACCGGCGACCTGAATCCGTCCGGGCTGCAGCCAATTGGCGCCATGAGTTTGACCGGTAGCCTTGAAGAAGGGACAGTGATTCGCGTTGCCGTTAAGGGGCAATTTGCCTACACAATCACCCGGCCTTATGGACTGCAGGTGGTCGATCTGTACCAAGTAACGCAGGAGTGGACCAACGCGATCAATGGTCGAAACAATTGGAACGTCGACAAGATGAATGAAGCGTTGACCCTCCCAGGGGCTGGCTTTGCTCGCGATACTGTCGTAAGTACCGTCCCGATGGGCGCCAATCCCGATGGCAGCGGCCAGTTCCAGGAGATGTCTGGACTGGTGGTCGGCGATTTCTTCCTACCGGATAAGACTAATCCGACTCTGGCTGTCGCAACTGGGAGGATCCCACTGTTCGTCGCCAACCCTGCGACTCAACAGGTGTTGTTCCGCGATGCGACGCAACTGACGACTGCACAGGGCTCGTTAACCTCGGGTTGGGCGCTGGCACTCGGATCGATTGGGGATACTTGCCCATCGGGAAACGCCCGCCCGTTTGCCGTAGTCGCAGGTTCAGGAACAGCCCCGGATCCGAATAACCCAGGCAACCTGTCTGCGCCAGGTTCTCCGGTGGTTGCTGTGATTGATCTCTGCAACCCTGCAATGCCGAATCCGCTTAGTTTCTTCCTGCTCAGTGCGCAGGCAACCGACGTTAAGGTCCGCGGAACTTTGGCTTACGTCGCAACTCGCAATCAAGTGGTCATTATCGACTTTTCTAGCCCCAGCGCGCCGCGGCAGGTAGGCATGATCGACGAGTCTGCCGAATACGGAGGCAGCTTAGCGCCGGTCTTCGGCCACATTGCTCTGGCAGGTTCGGGGTTAATCCTGTCCACGTCTCTTGATAGCACCTACGGAGGACTCCACATCAACTCTGTCGGGCCGGCGGAAGACAATGCCGACCCCGAAATTGGAGACTGCTCGACGTGTGAAACCGGCAGTTGTGAGGGTTGCGAAAAGGGTGTAGGCACACCCGTGGGCCGCAATTTCAACGGCGGTACAACCGTCACCAATGGCAACACCTGGATCCAGCAGTCGGACTACACACTTCCTGGTCTGGGAGACGGACTGGAGCTGACTCGCACTTGGAATAGCCGGTGGCGGGACGTTGGACCTCCTCAGGTTGTCGGGATGTTTGGTGACGGTTGGCATTCCAATGTCGAAGAGCGAATTATCTTCGTCTTCGGAAAGAAAGCGACACTGTGGAGAGGAGACGGCAGCGCCTGGACCTTCAACTACGACACGAGTAACAACATCTTCGTCCTCGCCGACCCCGTTACTGCTCGGGCAAAGTATGTTTACGATGCGAACACGGGACGGTCCACCATCACTTTCAAGGATGGCACTCAAGAACTGTTTGATCATAATGGTTATCTCCTGTCGCAAACTGATCGAAACGGTAACTCCAGGACATTTGTCTACGACAGTAATAGTCACCTTACTAGCGTAACCGACGCAGCCGGACGTTCGATAACGTTCACGTACGCGGGCCCGAGCTCCCCAAATGTCACTAGTGTGGTCGATTCCGCAGGATCTGTGGCCAGCTACAGCTACGACGCCCATAACCGGCTCACAAGAGTGAACTACTCTGATAATTCAGCTTTCACCTTCAACTACGACTTCACCTCGATGCTGACCTCCGTTCTGGATGCAAACAGTAAGGTGGTGCAGAGCTACACTTATGACTCCAATCATCGAGGCCTTACGTCTCAGGCGGCAAGCGGCATGCACTCCGTCACCGTCGCGTATCCCTCTGCCGGTGCTGCCCAGGTGACAGATTCCTTCGGAAACGTTACCAACTACGGCTACACGAACATTGGGAAGATGGGATTTCTGCAATCCACGAAAGGTCCCGGTTGTGGGAGCTGCGGTGCGGTACCCGGCAGTGCCGGCTACTCGTACGACGCACAAGGCAATCTTGCCAGCAGCCAGGACGCGCTGGGACGTTTCGTCTCCAGAACGTACGATGCCAAGGGTAATGTCGCCAGCCGCACCGCCAAACTGAATGGGCAGGCTGTTACCTACAGCTACAGTTACAACTCCTTCTCTGAACTGGTCACGGCCACCGATCCTCTGGGCAACACGACGAGCAATACCTACGATGCTCAGGGCAATCTGCTTTCAACGACCACCTCTGCCGGCACCACTAGCTTTGCTTATGATGCCAAGGGTCAAGTAATCAGAATCACCGATCCAAAGGGCAACCGGACTGTAATGGCGTACACGGCTGCGGGCCTGCTGGCGTCCACGACCGATGCCCTGAACAACGTCACTCAATACTTCTACGACGGCAGGGGCAATCGAGTCCGCCAGGTTGACGCACTCAGCAACACAACCAACTACACCTACGATCCACGAAACCGTCTCGTCAAGATTACATTTGCCGATAACTCGATGACGACATACGCCTATGACGCCCGTGGCCGACGAACTTCGGTTACCGACGGTAACGGCAAGACGACGGCATATCAGTACGATGACGCGGATCATCTGATTGCAGTTACCGACGCGGCGAACAATACGACGAGATACTCCTATGACTCTGAAGGCAGTCTGTTGAGTGTTGCGGATGCGCTGTCACGGACGACCAGCTACGGCTATGACAGTCAAAGACGGCTTACGCAGACGAGATATCCGTCCGGTCTCAGCGAGAGTTACAGCTATGATGCAGTTGGAAACCGCACCTCGAAAACTGACCGTAAGCAACAAACCATCCAGTATGCATACGATGCGCTGAACCGGCTGAGCTCCAAGACGTATCCAGATGGCACGAGTGTCACTTACGCTTACGATCTTGCCAGCCGCATGACCCAAGCCAGAGACTCGAGCGGGACGTACGGGTTTAGCTACGACGGAGCCGGGCGCCTCACGGGCACAGGTACCCAATACGGCTTCTTGCCGAACAGAAACTTCACGACGTCATATGGTTATGATGCCGCGTCAAACCGTACTAGCTTCACAGACGCTGAGGGCGGTTCAAACTCCTACTCCTACGACGCACTGAACCGTCTGGCTACGCTGAAGGACTTTACCGGACAACAGTTCGGCTTTGCCTACGATGCTTTAGGGCGTGAGGTTTCACGCAGCAGGCCTAATGGGCTTACCACCACATACAGCTATGATGCACTCTCGCGGCTGCTGAGCGCTCTTCATCAAGTCAATGGAACTACCCTGGACGGTGCCGCTTATACATACGATCCAGCCAGCAACCGCAAGTCAAAGACCAATTACCTGGATAATTCGGTATCGAGCTACACTTACGATCCGACTTATCAGCTTACCCAGGCTACGCAGGCATCGAAGACCGTTGAGAGCTATTCCTATGACGCAGTAGGCAACCGCTTGAGTTCGCTGAATGTCGCGTCATATTCGTACGATGGTTCGAATCATCTAACGTCGTCTTCGGACGGGACCACATATTCCTACGACAGCAACGGTAACACCACCGCGAAAGCAGATGCTGGCGGCGCAACCACCTTTAACTGGGACTTCGAGAACCGTCTTGCCAAGGTGGTTCTGCCGGGTTCGAGTACGGTGAGCTTTACGTACGATCCGTTTGGCAGGCGCATTCAGAAACTCTCGGCTGGGGGCACCGTCAATTACCTCTACGACGGCGCCAGCATCGTGGAAGAAGTGGATCAGAACGGAACTTCATTGGGTCGGTATACCCAGCGGGGACAGTCTATTGATCAGCCACTTTTTATGGTCCGTTCCAGTATCACCAGCTACTACGAAGCAGATGGATTGGGTTCGATAAGTTCGCTCAGCGATCCTGCCGGCGCGCTCGCAAATACCTACACCTACGACGCCTTCGGAAATAAGTTGTCGTCAATGGGAGCGCTTGCAAATTCATTTCAATTCACCGGTCGCGAGTTCGACTCTGAGACAAGTCTGAACAGTTACCGTGCTAGGTATTACAGCTCCAGTATCGGGCGGTTCATCGGTGAAGATCCACTGCGTGACGACACGAATCTTTACCGATATGTGCTTAACCGTCCCAGTACCCTAACGGACCCGACAGGATTGCAGGCGAATTCCGATAGATATGACGTTTTCGTATCTGATCGGGCCCCCAACGGCAATTACCGATCGACGGTGTCCGCTAAACCCTGTTCTTGTGAAGAAGAGTGGATTCGCAAGAATTTGGGAGGCTTAGGAGACTTCGCAGCCGATGTCGGTGTGCCGTGGTTCAGCATAGGGAATTTTAGGGGCATCACGGAATTTGGCGTCGGAAAGGTATCTGCTTATTACTTTCTTCCGACCGCAGGTAAAGCTTTTGTCAAAGATCTGGGTCCGATCGCGCTGCCCCCGCTAATATTTTTTACCGGCGTCGAGTTGGCAGCAAAAGCTCACTGCGCTCAGAAGCAGCCGTTTCAACCTTGGGCAGACCCAAATGCATTCATGTTTGGTTACGGGAACCCGCAGAGTATCTATCAATGAAGCATATAACTCTAGCGCGCGATGACATTAGCCGTTGCGTTGGCTGTGCTCAATTTCTAGCCTGCAGCAGCGCATCTGCCCAGCTGGGTCCGATGTCTGGAGGTCGCTACCAGGGGCATTGGAGTGCCTTCGAGGTGACCGTGTCAGTGGCCGCTGGTACTCAACAAGTCGTTCATGCGCTGTTGAAGCGCAGTCAGGTTGTTGATTGGTGTGATTCTGCTCGCACGAGTCCAACTTGGGCGACTCCGCTGTGCAGGCTCTACAAGGTAGTGCATGTAGGTGTAACGGATGACTTCAGGAAGACAGACACCTAGTATCGGGTTCCGCGAACCGATCAGGTTGGTGGAGGGACTGTTGCAGACAACTCCCAAATCGGGCCTGCTCGCAATACTTGTCCTGACATCCCTGTCTGTTGCCGCTCAAAACGGTCTCAGACAGATCGGCCAGTTTAGGCTTCCAATCGTTGGCATTTCTGCCAAGGTCGACCAAGCCAATCCGGTTGTTCCCAAGAATGTCGCTTCAGGGGTCCACGTCACCGTAACTTCCGGCACGACAACTTTAACTGCGGCCCAGGTTACGCAGTACTTAGGTGGCGCTTTTCAGATTCAAGGAAGCCTGACCGGACCCGGCCTTGCTCAACCTGTATCGCTCCCTACACTACCTAGTAGCGATCCATTCCTGCTACTGATCCCAGCAGTAAACATCGCCGGAAATTACCAGCTCAGCAATCTCCGATTGGTGGTTAACGGAACCTCAGCGCTGGATGTGTCGCCGAGTGCTATCACCATCCAAGTGGTCGACCAGGTATTGATCACGTCGGTACAGACCACTCCTCTCACAATCGACCAGAT
>Ga0209039_10001817_pt1 | contig 19215 bp, 15 predicted proteins | sample BogFormECP12_OM1_FD_188238 | JGI IMG/M metagenome (GOLD analysis project Ga0209039, IMG submission 188238) | Bog forest soil microbial communities from Calvert Island, British Columbia, Canada - ECP12_OM1 (SPAdes) (version 2) | ecosystem: Environmental > Aquatic > Freshwater > Wetlands > Bog ...
CGTGAAGTTCCAGGCAATGATGTGAGGGTTCTTGTAGTTTGTCGGGAAGTAGGACTCCGACGAACCGTTGAAGCCGAGAGCGGCGACGCTGTAAATCCCGTTGGACGGGATTGGCTGCGGCGCGGGCGCCGGGAGACCGCTCTCGAAACTCAGAAGGGACCCGTTGTAGAAGGCCGAGGTATAGGCGCTCGCGCCTTGCACCGCTCCGAGGTTGCCTTTTGTCGGATAGTTGTTGTTGATGTACGTATTGTCCTCAAACGGCGTATAACTGACTCCCATACCCGCCCGGATCACCGTCTTCTCCGTCAAGCGGTACGCCAGTCCCAGGCGCGGCGCAAGGTAGTTCAGGTGGTCGACCAAGCCCCCATTGTTGGGGTTGCCGCCCACACCGCCGACCACCAGCGTGTTGCTCGACGGAATGAAGTTGGAAAACTGGCCGGGGAAGGCCGGCAGGCCTGGCGGGTATATTTCCCAGCGCAGCCCGATGGTCACGGTCAGCTTTTTGCTGACCTGCCATGTATCGCTGGCGTAGGGGAAGAAGTACCAGGCCCGGTAGGTCGGGAACGTGCCGCTGAAGTCGCGGCCGGTGCCGGACACCTGGGGGCTGTCCAGCAGGAAGCTCGCCAGGTCGTTGGCCCACGAAGTGGTGCTGTTCGGGGTCGTCGCCGAGCTCGTGGTGCCGTTGGCGAGCTGGCAGCTACCCGCGCAGTTCGTTTGGGCGACACCAAAACTGTAAACGCCGCGCGGGCTGTAGGTCTGCGTCTGCAACAGGTCGTCACGGATGCGGCGCATATCGTACCCGAACGTAAAGGTGTGGTTGCCGTGCGTTTTGGTCACGTTGTCCACCAAATCGATGTTGGCCTCCGCACGGACCCAGGGCAAACTGGCGGAATATCCCACAATCGGGTTGGTAAATGGTCCGTTTAGATTGATAGCCACCAGGCCGCTGTTGAACTCGCTGATATTGACGCCAGGGATTCCCAGGTTCGTGGTATCGTTCGTTCCATAGTCGGTCTCTTGCGCCGTGTTGTGGTAGTGCGCCACGCCGACCCGGAATTCGTTCAGCAGGTTGGGCGAAAAAATGTGGGTCCAGTTGATGCCGCTACTGTAAGTTTTCTGAATTCCCGTGCCCTCGAAGGCTCCGTTGGCATCACCGCCGGCGGGGCCGAAAATGGGCGCCTGGTAAACCACTGGCTTCTGGAAGCTGAATCGACCGCTAAGGTGGTCCTTGTCGGTGATGTTGTAGTCCACCTTCCCGTCCGAGAGGGTGGAGTCCTTGGTGAAGGGCAGAAGGGCGAAGTAGTTGTTGTTCGGCGCCAGGGTGCTGAACGGTTCATTCGGGGCGGGCACCAGGGCCAGGATCTTGGCCGCGATCGGGTTCACGCGCGATTTGGGAATGAGGTTGTTGGGGAATGGAGTCCTTCCTACACCAGTGGTCGTGTTCCCGCTTGTCGGATCGTAAACCAGAGCGGGGTTCGAGCCAGCCAGGGCCTCGCTCAAGTCGCCGGTGCGCGACAGCGTCGACGGTATCGTCTCGGTGTTGGCGTTGGCTTCGTGATCCGATGTGTGCAAGACGTCGGCAAAGAAGAACAACTTGTTCTTCTTGATCGGCCCGCCGATGGTGCCGCCGTAGTAGTTGTAGTGGACAGCGGCCACCGACGGCTGGAAGAAGTTGCGGGCGTCGAAATCGCCGTTTTGAACGAACTCGTAGACGGAGCCGTGGAACTGGTTGGTCCCCGACTTCAGGATCACGTTAGTGACCGCGCCGGCGCCGCGGCCCAAGTCCACGGAGTGGTTGCTGGTTGAGACGTCCACCGTTTGGATCGCTTCGAGCGGCGGGATCAGGATTTGCAGCAAGCCGGTGCGCTCGTTGTCGTCGATGCCCTCGATTTGGTAATTATTCACCACGCGCGGGGCCCCGTTGACTTCGGTCTGCAGCGAGTCCGAAGCGTTAAAGAACTGGGAGTGCTGCTCCGTCGGCGGCGAGGTGCCGGGCACGAGTTGCAGCAGGACTTGATAATTGCGGTTGCTGGTCAGAACCGGCAGGTCCGATACCACCATGCTGTCGATGTTGCGGCCGGTATCGGCGCGGTCCGTCTGCAACACCGCTGTTGTGGCTCCGACCTCGATGGTCTCGGTGACGCTGCCGGGCTGAAGTTGAATGTCCACGCGCGTGCTGGTGTTCACCAGCAGCGCAATATCCTTGCGGAGTTCCTTCTTGAATCCCGCGGCCTCGACATCCACCTCATATACGCCGGGCGGCAGGTCGGGAACAGTCCAATTCCCGCTTTCGTTCGCCTTCGACGCGTGGATGATGCCGGTCTGAGTTTCCGTGATGGTGAGTTTCGCGTTCGGCACCACCGCGCCGGAGGCGTCTGTCACAGTTCCGAGCAACGTGGCATTCACCGCCTGGGACCAACCCACCGCGGCCGCCGCAGCAATCAACAAAGAGAGGATGCCAAGCAAACGCAGACGAAACATGGTCAACAACTCCTTTCTCTACAGTCACGTACAGAGCCCAGTTTTAGCTTTCGTGCGGACACACCCGAAGCGTTCGACTTGGCTCCGAGTTGCGCGTTCAACAGAACCTTCCTGTTTTCTGCATCTTACGCGATTAAGCCGGGCGAGACTTCCCAGCCGCGTGATATTTATCCGATTAAGGATATTGCAGTCCGCAAACACAAAAAAGGAAATTCACAGTAATTCTCGTTAACCAACCATGTCCTCTGAGCCGCTTGTACTTAGACATTCCAAGAGCTGTAGTGTGACAGCGAACAGCCTCCGTATTTTGGGAGAATTTGACCCAAAAAGCCAAGAACTGGCCGGTTCGCCCGTCAGCTCTTGTGCGGCCGGTAAGCCACGAGTTCGAACGATGGAACGGTGTTGTTAACGATTTTTGTATGTAAGAGCACTTCAAAATAGGGGAACGGCTCGCCTGGTTTCAAGCTCAGTTTCTGCCGCAGTTGCCGCATCCATTCCTCGGACATCACGAACCTCGCCCCGCCTTCGGTCGAAATCACATCGCTACCCGAAATCAGCAGCGTGACGCCGTTGCGTTTGGGATTCAGACGGTACACCACGCGGCAATATCCGTCCCGCCGCCATTCCGCGCGGTACCAGGCCTGCTCTCCAGCCATCGGCGACCGGTTGATGAATCGCACACTCGCCGGCGTTTCCTGGTAATCCGTCTGGAAAGCCATTTGGTCTTCGAACAATCCCACCCAGGGATTCCCGCGCAAGCTCCCCAGCAGGATCGTATTCTGCGACGCCGCCACGGACGAGGACAAGTCGCGGGCGCTGATGATGTTGATTGGCACGCGCTTCGCCGCGCCAATCGCCCCCAGATCCCGCGCCAGCAGAGCGTCGGGAAGGGCAGTCGGCGCCCGGTTCATGAACTTCCTGGCCAGCGCCCGTTGATTCGGATCAGGAAGATATTGCTCCGCCAGTTGGTCGAACTCGTGCCCCTCGTATTCGGGAAGCGGTACCGAGCGCCCGATCAGATTCTCAAATTCCAGCAGGTTGACGTCCGATACCACCAAATCCGTGGCTTGCCCGTTGCCCAGAATCTGTCCCCAGAACGCCTCCACGTTGGGCCGCCGCCCGGCGCTCGGTTCTCTCTTCGATTGCACGGCGCTGTAGACGCCCCAGGCCAGCCCCACCAACGCCATTCCGGCCAGCATTCCCGCCAGCAGCGGCCGCGCGGCGAATGCCGGTTTCAGCAACGCCGGCTCCGTCGCCGGAAATTCCTCCGGCCGCGGCCGGAACACCGGAACGTAGCTGCCCTTGGGAATCTCAATGACTACGGGCTCGTCATGGCCCTCCTCCGCGAAGTGCTCATGGAGCTTCTTGCGAAGTTGCGAGACCAGTACCCGAACCAGCGTGTCGTGGCTGGTGTCATAATCGGCCGGACGCCCCAGGACGTCTACCCCGATCTCCTGCTCGTGAAGAGTGCAATTCGGGTCGTGCAGCGCGCGTTCCCCCAAATAGAGCAGGAGATCGCGGAGGCGCTTTGATTTTTGGAATTGCGGACTGGCCGCTGCCCTCTGCAAGAGTTCGTGCGATCCGACCGGCGCGACCCTTCCGTTGCCCGTTTCGTGGTTCACCAAAGCCACCCTGTGAGATGCCCGAATTATAACACCCGTCCGCGCTCCAGGAATGGCTTGTACTGGGGGGCGCATGGGAATACTATGTGACCTTAGAAAGGAGGAGTGAAGCATGACACGTCGAGAGATGATTTCCAGCGTCGGAGTGCTGGCGGCCGCCAGGGCGCGGGCGGTGTCAGCGGCCCCCGATGCTGCTCCGTTGGGCTTCCGTATCGGGGTCGCCACCTACTCCCTGCGTGAGTTCCAGCGCGGGCTGGCGATCAAAATGATCAGGCAACTGGGAGTCGCGTATGTCAGCGTCAAGGACGTCCACCTGCCCTACACTTCGACGCCGGCGGAGATCGCCAAGGCGGTGAGCGAATTCCAGAAGGCCGGGCTGACGATTGTGAGCGGCGGCAATACGGATATGAAGTCGAGCGACCCGGCGGAACTGAGGAAGCCCTTCGAATATGCAAAAGCCTGCGGTATGCCGATGCTGGTCACGGCGCCGCTGCACGAGAACCTGGGAGCGATCGAAAAACTCGCGAAGGAATTCGACATTTGGATCGCGATTCACACCCACGGTCCGGAGGACAAGAATTTCCCGACTCCCCAAGTGGTGCTGGACGCGGTGAGGGGCATGGACCCGCGAATGGGGTTGTGCATGGATGTGGGCCACTCGATGCGCGGGGGCGCGGATGTAGTTCAGGAGATCGTGAACGCCGGACCGCGTCTGCTGGACATGCACTTCAAAGACCTGAAGGACGGCAAGGTCAAGGAGAGCCAGTGTGACGTCGGGGACGGCGTCATGCCGGTAGTCGAGATTTTCAAGCAGTTGCGGAAGGTCGGGTACCGCGGCTCGGTGAATCTGGAGTACGAAATCAACGAAGACAGCCCCGTCCCGGGCATGCTGCATTCGTTCGGCTATATGAAGGGCGTGGTGGCGGGGCTCGCGGGTTAGTCCGCATTACTCACACGGGGGCCAGATGCCGTGGCGCACGCACTCGTGCGTGCCGTGTCGAGACTCCTCTCGACACCGTGGTGGGGAAGGACAGTCTGTCGTCGCTGGGCGTCGGCATGAGTGCCGACGCGGCACGCACGAGTGCGTGCGTCACATCGTCACCACCGAATTGCCGCGAGAAATTCGGGCCAGGCGCCGGGAGCCCGCCGCTCTTACACGTTATCCGGAATCGTGAAGCCCGTGCGGTAGCCGCGGTCGCCGTCGCGGAGCATGCGGTTGGCTTCGTCGTCGCCGATTACCTGCTCGGTCTTGGGATCGAAGTGCAAGGTGCGGCCGAGCCGGTAAGAGACATTGGCCAGGTGCACCAGGGTGCATGAAATGTGCCCCTCTTCGACCGGCGCGTTGAGCTCTTCCTTCTTGCGGCTGCGGACGCAATCGATGAAATTGGCGAAGTGGTTTTCCTTGCCTCGGAACACCGGGCTGGGGTCCTGCTTTTCGCCCAGCCAGTACTTGTAGCTTTCGTATTCCTGGATCGCCAGGTATCCGCCCGGGCCGTAAAAAATGTTGCCGATGGTGCCGGGCTTGCCGCTGGCGGGGCCAAGGTTAGCCGCTTGTTTGGCCGCCGGCGCGGGCGCGGCCGGTTTGGCGGTGGTGGTCAGGCCGGCTGGCGGCAGCACGCTGGCGCCGCCGAATTGGCCTATCTCCGCTTCGTGGTTGGTCATCCAGTGGCGCACTTCGAATTCCATCAGGCGGCGTTTGCCATCCGCCATATCGAACTCGAAGCAGCAGTTGAGCACGTTGGGCGTTTCCTGGTCGTCGTCGAACATCACGTGGCCGCCTATCGCGGAAACCTTGCTGGGGAATTTGACGCCCAGGCCCCAGCGCGCCGTATCGACTTCGTGAATGCCCTGATTCCCCAGGTCGCCGTTGCCCGTGTCCCAGAACCAGTGCCAGGTGTAATGAAAGCGGTTCATGGTGAAACCGCGGTCGGGCGCGGGGCCGAGCCACAAATTATAATCGACGCCGGCCGGCACCGCCTGGCGCGGCTTGCGGCCGATGGTATCGCGCCACTTGTAGCACAGGCCGCGCGACAGGTAGAGATCGCCGACCAGGCCGTCCCGCAGCTTTTCAACGGCTTCCTTGGCGCCGGCGCTCGACCGGCTCTGCGTGCCGTGCTGCACAATGCGGTTGTATTTGTTCGCCGCGGCCACCAGTTGTTTGCCTTCCCACCAATTGTGGGAGAGCGGTTTCTCCACGTAGGCGTCCTTTCCTGCCTGGCAGGCCCAGATGCCCATCAGCGAATGCCAGTGATTAGGCGTCGCGACCGTGATGGCGTCGATCGACTTATCCTCGAGCATCTTGCGGATGTCGGTGTAAGTCTTGGGCTTCCCAAGACCGAGTTTCTCGCAATCCCCAAGGCGAGTGGCGATGACGTTCTCGTCGATGTCCACCACCGCGGCGAGTTCCACGCCGGGGGTGTCCTTCACCTTCTTGAGATGATCGAGACCGCGGCCGCGCAGGCCGACCACGGCGATGCGTACGCGATCGTTAGCTCCCAAAACCCGTTGGGGAGCCAATAACGCCGCGCCGGCGGCGGCTTTCAACATATCCCGGCGATTCAAATCCAATGACATTTCACACCTCTCTATAAGACTTTAAACAAACCTTCCAGAGATTCGCGCGTGCTCTCAACTTTGTTGCCGTCCGCCCGCCTGTAGTGCGTTTCGAGTGACATGGTTCCCTCATAGCGGTCGCGGTGCAGCGCCTGAAACTGGCCCTTGAAGTCGATGATGCCGCCGCCTACCGGCGCCCATTCGAGCTTACCGGTTTTTGCGTTCTTGCGGGAGTCCTTGACGTGCATGTGCGCGAACAGGCCCTTCACCGCTTCGTAGCCGTCGGGATAAGGGACCTCGCCCAGCATGGTGGAATTGCCCGGATCCCAGACGCCGCGCAAGTTGGGCGACTTGATTTCCTTCAGCAGCCGGCCCAGTTCTTTGCCGGTAGCGACATTGCAGGCGGGCTCGTTCTCAACGTTCAAAGTGATTTTGGCCTTGGCCGCTGCCTCGGCGGCTTTGGCCATGCGGTCGCGAACGTACGGGTAGGCTTTGTCGGGATCCGCTACGCGCCAGTAGGTGAAGATGCGCACCATGCTGGTGCCGAAGAACCGGGCCAGTTCGAAAGAGCGGTCGAGAGCCTTCTCCGCGTCCTCCTCGGTGAAGTTGGCGCTGAGCGGGTCGTGCCTTTCGTTGGCCCTGACGGGCATCTGCGGGCAATTCCATTTGAAGATGGGGGAAGCGATCTCGCTCACGCGGACGCTGTGTTTGGCCAACAAGTCGCGGGCGCGATCCAGGTCCTCCTGGGGAGAGATCATGAGGTTCTTCCCGAACATCTCGCGCAGCTCGCACCATTGCAGGTGGTAGCTGGAGATGAAGTCGAGCGCTTCGTCCAACTGGGTGGTCAGCTCGTCGGTGATGATGCCGAGTTTGAAGCCCTTGGTGTCCATGGTCGCGTCGGCTGTCAGCCGCGAAGCGGCGGCGGCGGCCAGCGACAATTTCAGGCAGCTCCGCCTGGTCAGGCCGGTTTGCATATGCCTCCTCTGCTTTCCGATTTGTTCACATTATACGCTAGCGCTAATGGGGAGGCTTCGCCAGTGGGGATGGGTGAGTGGGGATGGGTGAGTGGGGATGGGCGCGCCCAGCATCGCTTGTTTCTCTTGGGAGGTCGCAAAGCATCCAATTCCATGTCGTGCGCTACGGGAAAAGGCGGTTTGACTTCCGCGCCGCAATCTGGTGTAAACTAAGACTGACGTAATTGCGCTTGTCGTTCACTCGCACCATACCGCTGGTTCAGAGAGTTTTCCGGGGCGCCCTGCCCTTGTCTCGTCGCTTCAGCCATACCCAACCAACCGCATAGCATGTATCCACCCAGAAATTTTCCTCCTCGCAGGCAGAATCGCAGAGAGAACGTAAATGAATCCATCCGCGCACGAGAAGTGCGCGCGGTGTTCCCCGACGGCACCTCGGAAATCATGCCCACCGCCGCGGCCCTGCGGAAGGCCCAGGAACTTGGGCTCGATCTCGTGGTGATCGCCCCAACGGCAACCCCACCCGTCGCCAAGGCCATCGACTACGGCCACTATCAGTACGAGCAGAAGAAGAAGCAGCACGACGCCAAGAAGAAGCAGCACGTGGTCCAGGTCAAGGAACTCAAATTCCGTCCCAACACCGACGATCACGACTACGACTTCAAGATGAACCACGCCATTCGTTTTCTGGGCGAGGGCAACCGCGTCAAAGCGGTGGTACAGTTCCGCGGCCGCGAAATCGCGCACGCCGATCTCGGCAAGAAATTGCTGTTGCGTTTCGCGGGCGACCTGGCCGCCCACGGTTCCGTGGAAGGCCAGCCGCGCATGGAAGGCCGCAATGCTCACATCCTGATCAGCCCGGTCAAGGCCACCGCCAAGCCGGCCGGTGAGAAGCCGCCCAGACCCCCAGCGCCGCCGCCGCAGTCCTTGCCCCAATCCTGAGGTTACGAAGCTAGCCATGCCAGTACTTACGCGGTTTGGCTGCTTGCGTGGCTGCATGCTAAGATGCGAGAAGTCCTTCCGGGCCGCGGCCAGTTATGTATAACGTCTTCTTCGGCTTCACCCAGAATCCGTTTAATCTGAGCCCGGACCCGTCGTTCCTGTTCCGGAGTGCGCAGCACGAAGAGGCCTTGGCCAATCTCATCTATGGAGTACAGAGCCGCAAGGGCTTTATTGTCCTCACCGGCGAGGTCGGCACCGGCAAGACCACCATGCTCGAATGCCTGCGGGATTTCCTCAACGCCCAGCAGATTGCCTTCGCATCGCTTTTCAACTCGCGCCTTTCCGTGGAGCAGTTTTTCGAACTCCTCTCTTACGATCTGGAGCTGCGCTGCGACCGCCATTCGAAGACCGAAGTGCTTCTCTCCCTCAACAACATGCTGCTCGAGCGCGCCTCGGTGGGCCGAACCACCGTCCTCATAGTCGATGAGGCCCATAACCTCAATTGGGACGTTCTGGAGGAGATTCGCCTCCTCGGCAACCTCGAGAATCGCCGCGGAAAGCTGCTTCAGATCATCATCGCCGGCCAGCCCGAGCTCGACCGCAAGCTGGAAGCCCCGGAGTTCCGCCAGCTCAAACAGCGCGTGGCCTTGCGCTGCCTGCTCCGCGGCCTCGACCTCCCGGATTCCGTCGCCTACATGAACTCCCGCATGGCGCGCGCCGGTCTAAAGGATCAGGCTATCTTCTCCGGCCCGCTCATGGAAGAAATTCAATTCCGTTCTCAAGGAATTCCAAGACTGATTAACGCCATTTGCGACAACCTTCTGCTCACTTGCTTCGCCATGGAAACCAAGGTGGCCACCATGGAGATGCTCGACGAAATCTCGGCCGATTTGCGGCTTGATTATCCCTCCGAACGCCCCCTGGAGAATTCTCCGGCTTTTGCCGAAGATCTCACCCGGGATTCCCAGATCCCTTACCAGATAGATTAACTTTAAATTAGGAATTCTAGGCTCATTCTAGGGTATTTACCCTATACGCTCTGGTACAATTGCCGTTCATAGTACCATTAGGTCCCGTGTGTCGGCACATATTCGTTTACGACTCGAACGAAGGTTTTGATCGAGCGGTAGCCGCCTTGAGCTTGTTGGATAGCCGTAGGAGTCTAGGTGTGGATCGAAGGCCCTCCTGGGGTCCGGAGATCATTTGAATAGGATGGTTTTGAAATGAGGAACTTCTTGGAAAACAAATTCGCGCACGTCGTAGTTCTTTCTTTGTTCGTGTTCGCCTTTGCGCTGAACGCAGGGACCCCGATGCCGTCTGCTATGGTGGCCATTGGTCCGACCATGCCGCCCGCCCCCTGGGACGGTCTCGCCGTGGCCATTGGTCCGACCATGCCGCCCGCCCCCTGGGACGGTCTCGCCGTGGCCATTGGCCCGACCATGCCGCCTGCTCCCTGGGACGGTCTCGTCTAGAGGTCAGGAGTGACATAACTCGCGCTTGAGGGCGCAATAATTCGCCGGCCTACGTCGGTTCGCGAGTTAACAGGCTACCGTTCCGTCATAGAATGGTGGGACATGACTGCCGAGTTCGCGATCCAGGTCTGTGGCTGGCTGATCGGAGTTCCTCTCGAGTTCCTGTTGGTGGCCGCGCTCCTGCGCGGCGCATACCGGCGCTTCCCTTTTGTCTTCGCTTACGCCAGTGCCAGTCTGGTCACCACGCTCGTCGGAATCCCGGCCAAGGTAAACGCCGTGATGCATCCGGAGGATCGGCTGGTCCTAAAGCACTTCGCCTATATCTACTGGATCAACGAGGGCATTCTCGAAGTATTAATCCTCGCCGTCGTCATCAGCCTCATCGATCAGGCGGCCACCCACGCGCGCTCGCGCAGTCTGGTGCGGGCGGGTCTGATTGTGGGAGCCCTGCTCTTCGCCGGAATCTCCTTCGCCTCGCACTATCGGCCGGCGCTGAAGTACTTCGGCTACTGGATGACTCCCTGGACCCGCGACCTGAGTTTTGGCTCGGCCATTCTCGACCTGGGGCTCTGGACCATGCTGATCTCGTCGCGCCGCGGCGATCGCCGCCTGCTGCTGATCAGCGGCGCGCTCGGTATGCAGTTCGCCGGCGAGGCCATCGGCGAAGCCCTCCAAAGCCTCTCCATCGCCCAGAGGGTGTATTCTCTCGAGTTGGCCGGCTCCATCATCACCATGCTCGCGGGCCTCGCATGCCTCTACGTCTGTTGGCGAACGTTCCGGCCGTCTCCGGTTTCGACGCGCCTTCCCCAAAACAACTAGGAAAGTCAGAATCTTGCGCGTTCTGCATGCAGCGACCTTATCTGGCGGTGTGCTCGCAAACCGCAGGGCCGAACATGCTTTCTCCTGGCTTCTGCCTTCCTCGGCTCCCACATCCCGCGGGGATATCAAAGGGCGAACCTTGGTTCGCCAAAAAAGGGAGCCGGCGGACAATGCCGCGGCTCCCGGTTTAGTCGAGGAGGTGTGCTCGATCGAATCTCTTACTGGGGATTGCCCGTTCCACTCAGCGATCCAGTGACGGCATCGGCGCTGAAAGCCTTCACTTCCACGCGCCGGTTCTTGGCGCGGGCTGCGGCAGTCTTGGCTTCATCCACGGGTTTGGCATCGCCCAGTCCAATGACGTGAATCAGGTACACCGGAATGTCGTGCTTGGCCACCAGGTATTGCACCACGGCGTCGGCCCGTTTCCTGCTGAGCGCTTCGTTGAAGTCCTTGGGGCCGGTGCTGTCGGTGAATCCTTCCACCGCGATCTGGAACCGCTTGCTGCTCTTGATCGACTCGGCGAACTTGTCGAGGTCGCTCTTGGCTTCGCTGCTCAGCACGAACTTGGCCAGCCCGAACTGCACGCTGATGGTGTTCTGCAATTTGTAATCGTCGATATTGGCCACGGCGTTCTGCAGCCCAGCCAGGCCGCTTCCCACCTGATTGGCCTTGTTCAAGGCGTCACCGGCATGCTGGTCCGCGGTAGCGGCGTGTTGATCGGCGGCTCCGGCATGTTGATCGGCGGCGGCAGCATGCTGGTCTGCACTGGCTGCGCGTTCCTGCGCCGCGCTGATACCGCGCGTCGCCTTGTCGTCAACCTGCTTCACCTGGTTGCGGGTGTCCTCGATCTGTTGGCCGTTTTGGGTAGTCTGCTGGCCCACCTGATCCACCTTAGCCTGGATGGGGGCGGTCGTATTCTGTACGTACTTCTTGGTGGCACAACCACCGCAGAGCAGGGTGCTTGCCAGAATGCACGTGGTTGCTAGGAAAGCTCGCATAATCTCGTCAACCTCGCCTGCATTGTAGCAATCGGAGGGCCGATGTGATAATCCTATTGTCTTCGCCGCCGCCGTGCCTCAAGTCCTCGCTCCGCTACCGACTTCCACTGTGTAAGGATTGCAGAAAGTGCAAAATGTACGCAAGCACACCCGCCTGGCGCTTATCGCAGCCTGGTCATCCAGTCGGTGTCCACCGTGAGGGGCGATGCGTTGGACCACTCCAGAGGCACGTTCAGCAGGAAGGTCTGCCCGTCCGGCGAGACATCGTACAGATTCCACTGCCCCGGAATCGGCCGCGTTTGAAACAGGAATTTGGGCTCCTCGAAGGCGAATTCGGCGCCCTGCGCATGGACTGGCATCACCATCATTCGGCCGCTCGAGGTCATATAGAATAGTTCTTGCCCGTCCGCCCGCCAGTGGGGCAGCGCGCCGCCGCTGCTCGAGATCTTCCAGCGGCGTTTGGTGCCATCGGTCAATCCCTCGAATGGCTGCACGTAGACTTCATTCCGCATCGACTCATCGGACTGGTAAGCCAGCCACTTTTCGTCCGGAGAGAACGTGGCGTAGGATTCGAAATGAATCGTGTCGAGCAGCGGCGCGGCCCGGTGTTCGTTCAGCGCGAGGCACCAGACGTCGCTGTGCGTGCCGGGATTCAGTGTCGTCATCAGCAGGTACTTGCCGTCCCGGCTCCAATCCGTCGGGTATTTCGGATACGGGCTCTTGAACAGCGGCTCGACCTTGCCGCCGCTGACCGTCTTCGTATAGAGATCGTAATGGCCATCCGGATTGCTGACGTATGCGATGCGCGAGCCATCCGGCGACCAGGCCGGAGAGCCTTCGTGCGCGGGAGTGTCGGTGAACTGCGTGGCCTTGCCGCTTGGCTCCAGAATCCAAAGATCGGCATTTCCACCTGCCGGTCCCGGCCTTCCGGCTACCGCCCGAGTGCCGTCGGGAGAGATCCGCGGCGGTCCCCACAGGCCGCCTTCGCTGGCAGTGCCCACGCTCCTGCCTGTGCGATCCATCCACACCAATTGCCGTGTGGGCTGGCCGACGCTCTGATAAACCAGGATCCCATTGTTCGACACCGAAATCGGCGCTAGCGACAGGCTCTGCACGGCTCCCACGTCCTCGGCGAGCGTGATGGCTTCGCCTTCCACCGCCAGTTTCGACGTATTGAAGGCCTGGGCGATGAGGCTCCGGTCACGTATGGATAACAGATAGCCCTTTTTGGAGTCCGGGCCGGCCGCCGCCGCATATACCGCGTTGGTTGCGGAGCGGAACACCTGGTTGTACTCCGGCGAACCGAGCTCGCCGATGTAGACCCCGGTGGTTTCCTCCACATCGGTCAGCACGAAGAACACGAAATGCTTGCCATCCGGCAGGAATTGCGGCCACAAGTGGGCTCGCTCGAATCCGGCCGCATTCAGTTTCAGAACCGGTTGCGGCGTTCCGCCGCTCGCCGGCACCTGGTAAAGCGTGCCCCCTTGTCCGGGCGCAAACAGGATCACGCCGTCCCGATTCCACGTGCCGCCTCCGGGCAGCGTTTCCGCCGCGCAAATAGTCTGCGCCTCGCCGCCGCTGATCTTGATGCGCTTTAAAGACTGGTCCGCAAAAAAAGCGATGTGGTGGCTGTCGGGCGACCAGAAGGGCGCCACGCCGCCTTCGGTTCCCGGAATAATCGCTGGATGCAAGGCATCCAACCGGCGCAGCCATAGCACCAGCTTGCCCTCTTTGCCGATTGCCGAAAGCGTCAGGTTTAAGCCGTCTGGAGAAAGCGACGGCATGCGGTACGTGGTGTGTTCCGGCGGCGTCACCGGAAACGTGAAGCTGGGCGCCGGCTTGGGACGCAGGTACGTCACGGCAAACACTGCCGTGGCTGCTATCACCACCAGGAATGCCCCCGCGATCAGGATGGCGGCCATGCGGTCGCGCATCGGACGGGCCGGCCGAAGCGGCGCTTCCGGGGGCTCCGCCATCACTCGCTGCCGCCGGCCCGGACTGAGGCTCGCGCCGCTCCCGCTCAAACGGCCGATCGAGTCCCGTGCGGCCGCAGCCGGCTGGGCAGTGCGCCGCCGCGCCGCTTGTTCGCCCATCCGGGGTATCGCGCGGCCCGCCAGCTTCAATTCGACGACGGCGTTCTGGATGCGCTGCCGCCGCCGCGCCGGATCTTTCTCGAGACATCCGGCAATCACTCCCTCCATCGCCGCCAGCACCTGCGACTTCGCCAACAATGGCGCTGCCGGCTTCTCCGCAATGGCCGCTTGCAGTTCAACCCCCGAGCCCGGGAAGGCCCGCCGGCCGCTCGCCATCTCGTAAAGGGTCGCTCCGTACGCGAAGATGTCGCTGCGAAAATCCGGCGCGGCACCCGACACCTGCTCCGGAGAACGATACGCCGCCGCCCGCTCATCCCCTGGCACGGGCTCGAGCACCCGCGCACCCGCGCTCGTAAGCAGGACGGCGTATGGCGAAAGGCTCCCGTGAATCTCACCGCGGCTGTGCGCCCGGTTTAGGGTCGCGCCGATCTCGATGGCGTATTGCAGCGCTTCTTCCGGCGCGAGTCTCCCCCGCGCCAGCCGGTCCGCCAGCAGTTCGCCTTGCGTCGCATCGTTGCTGAGAAACTCCAGTTCCTTCACGACCACGTCATTCATAAACCCCGATGCGCTCGCCGCTTCTCCCGCGCGCCGCCTTCCGACTTAAATGCTACTATTCCCTCTTAAATGCTACTATTCCCTCGCCCGCCAGCACAATGAAATGTGAGGTCCTGTCTGTACCATATGGGTCACAGGCCAACCGGTGGTACGTGGTATCGTTAACCCATGGCGCTCGCCGGCCGGCCGGCTGTTTTGCGATGCGGCTTGGTGGTCCGGGTTGACCCTATTGACACCGGCGCAGGCCCATGTACAATTCTTTAGATGGCACTATTATCTCTGCGGAAACGGAACTAGCTCAAAATGTTTAAAGCCAGGAAACCCAAACCGGCGGCTTCACCGGAAGAGCAGGGCTACAACAGTACCGACGTCGCACGGATCTGCGGCGTCACTCTGCGCCAGTTGCAATGGTGGGATGAACGCAACGTCGTCTCCCCGCGCCAGGACGGTCACAAGCGCGTCTACCTGTCGGAAGAAGTGGTGGAGATTTCCGTCATCGCCGAACTCCGCCGCAAGGGATTTTCGCTTCAGAAAATCCGCCGCGTCCTCCGCTTCCTGCAAAAGGACATGGGCAAGCGCCTCAGCGAAGCCATCTCGGCTTCTGCCGATATTCACCTCCTCACGGACGGCAAGTCAATCTACCTGGAAGAAGCTTCCACGCGCATCATTGATTTGCTGAAGAACGCTCGCCAGCCCATGTTCCTGGTCTGCGTGACCGATCAGGTCAGGCGCCTCAATGCCGCCGCGGAGCGCAAGCCGGCCCGCTCCGAGACTGGCGCGGTCAACCGCAAGGCCCGGGCCGTCTGACCCGCTCAATGCGGCCGTGGCGAATGCAACGACAGCGCGGCGCCGCCGAGAAACACGATCCCGAGGCCGATATATGAGAGTGGGCTGTAGTGGTTCAGGCTGCTCACCGCCGCATCGATACCGTGCAGCACAGTCATGCGGAACGGCTGTGAGATCACGACGAATCCACAAGCCAGTCCCATCAATCCGAACACTCGAAGCATGCAGGGTTCCCTGACGAAATAACATCGTCGCTCCATTACAAGATTCCCAAAAGAGCTGCCAGTACCATGGCAGTACCAAACTGCGCCAATTTGCGGGTAGGGGATAGCATCCGGCAACTCTCCCGCGACTCGCGCCGCGGTCACCCGTTTTGCCACAATGAATAGGTCGCCATGACGGAACGCATCTATTACAACGATTCATACTTGCGCCTGTTTAATGCCCAGGTGGTCGCCTGTCGGCCCGGCGGTTCCACGGTTTATCTGGACCGCACTGCCTTTTACCCCACTTCGGGCGGCCAGCCCTCTGACCTTGGCTCCATCGCCGGCGTGGCTGTCCAGGACGTGGTCGATGAAGGCGATTCCGTCGCCCATGTGCTCGCCGCGCCGCTCGACCCCGGGCCGGTCGAGTGCGCCATTGATTGGGACCGCCGCTTCGACCACATGCAGCAGCACACCGGCCAACACTTGCTCTCGGCCGTCTTCGAAGAGCTCCTGGGCCTCCACACCGTCAGCTTCCACCTCGGCGCCGAAAGCTCCACCATCGATCTCGAAGGCGGAGCGCTCGATGCCGCCGCCGCCGCGCGCGCCGAGCGCCGCGCCAACCAGTTGGTCTCCGAGAACCGGCCCGTGACGGTCGTGTACGAAGACGCCGCCCAAGTCGATGGATTGCGCAAACCCTCCGGCCGCGAAGGCACGCTCCGCGTCGTCTCCATCGCTGGCCTCGACCGTAGCGCCTGCGGAGGCACGCATGTCCGCTCCACTGGCGAAATCGGCGCCATTCTGATCCGCAAACTGGAGAAGATCCGCCAGAGTGTGCGCGCGGAATTCCTGTGTGGCGCACGCGCCGTGGCCCGCGCCCGCGCCGATTATGAAGCCCTCAACAAAATCGCGCAACTGGTCTCGGCCTCCTTCGACGACGCACCCGCCATGATCGCCGCGCAGCTGGAAGCCGCGCGCGCCGCCGAAAAGCAACGCCGCAAACTGGAGCTCGATCTCGCCGCCTACCAGGGCAGGGAACTCTATCAGAACACCACTCCCGGCGCTGGTGGCATCCGCCGCGTCGCGCGCCGCGCCGAAAAGGGCAGCCTCGAAGAGCTGCGCGCCCTGGCACAGAGTTTCACTGCGCAACCGAAAGCCGTTTTTCTGGCCGCGTTAAACGATCCGCCGTCCATCCTGCTGGCCACCTCGGCCGATTCCGGAATCGACGCCGGTCAAACTTTGAAGGCGGCGCTAAGCGAAGCCGGCGGTCGTGGTGGCGGCGCCGCCCGCATCGCGCAAGGCAGCGTCCCCGACGCCGCGCTCATCGACAACATGATGGCGAAGCTGCAATAGGGGCCGGGGACAAATCGGTGGAATTGGCTGCCTTCGATTGGGGTGGCTGAACGAGGCCTCCGGTCCATCAGTCGGCATGTCAGACAGGCCTCACCCTACTTCTTCCCCGCCACCGCCGCCTTTTTCGCCACTCCCACCTTCAACAGCGCCTCAATCTGCACCCTCAGGTTTTGTTCCTGCCGGTCGCCGAAAAATTTTTCGTCGTCGGCCTCGAACTGCGCGCGGATCATCCCCTCCCTGTCGATAAACGCCAGCATCGGCATGATCGGTATCTTCACCATCGGATGCTGCATGAACTCGAGCGCCGTCGAGCCGTCGTTGTAGCCCACCGGAAACGGCGGGTTGAAGTTCTTAATGAACGCCGGCACCGCCAGTTGCGCTCCGTTCTCGATCGCGCACGCCACCACCTGCAATCCGCGCGGGCCGTATTCGTTCTGGTCTTTAATTAGAAATCCGACCGTCCGCTGGCAATGCGAACAGTAAGTCAGGATGAAGGCCAGCACCACTGGCTTGCCTTTGTAATGGCTGAGCGTCAGCGGTGGAGCGCCGTTCCGCTTGATGGTGTATTCCGGCGCTTGGCGGGGCGGCTCCGCCGCCTGCGCCAGCAGCGGAATCAGCGCCAGCGCCGCCAGACATCGCTTCTTTGCCATGAGTCTCAGTGTATCGCAGCGTCCAGCCCTTCCACGCTGGTTACGGTTGCGCCTTTGCGCCGCAGCTCGAAGCGGCCGTCGTCGCCGCGGCCGGTCACCAGGTCGTCGCTCGCCGAATCCACCGTCATGCTCTTCCATTTCTTGCTGAGCACTTCGCGGTACGCGGCGAAATACTGGCCGGCCGCGCCTTCGCTGTCCCACTCGGCGGCGTAGAGCAGCACCACCCGTCCGGCTTTCTTGTTCTCGTAGAGCTCGAAAGAGCAGCCACGCCAGTGCGGCGCCAATTCCGCCGCGCGCTCCTTGCCGGTATATTGCTCCAGCATGATGCTGTGCTCCAGTTCGCCCAGCGTGCCCCCCACCAGGCCTTTATAGCCGCGCGGCAGATGCGGGTCCGGCACCTTTGGATCGGTGGGCACGGTGCCGGCAAAATATTTGTCCGGATGCATGATCTGCTGCGTGCTCACCGGCGCGCGCCGGAAAACCTCGCCGAAAGCCTCCAGGTGGTCGCGCTGGATCACCGCGTTCTGGAACAGCATGCCCTGCGAGTACGGGAACACCAGCGTCAATTTCAAATACAGCGGCTCGTTGTCGAACACCGGGTATTGTCCGCCGCCGCCTTCGTCGGTCATGTTGGCCATGGCCGCGGCCGCCTGCGGCGAATCCATCAGCGACCCGCCGGCCTTCCGCGCCAGGTATTCCGACATCATCCAGGTGGCCTGGCCTTCCATCACCGCCAGCCGCGCCGTCGAGCCATCGTCGCTCTTGCGGCCCTGCTTGATATAGCGCGCCAGGTTGAAATTCTGATCGGCCAGCGCATGCGACAGCTCGTGCGCCAGCACCGGCTCCTGGCTCTCGTTGGATGTCGAATCGGTGATGAACAGTTTCTTCCGGTTGTAATCGTAAAAGGCCGCCGCCTGCTCCGTGAGCAGGTCCACTTCGTTCTTGGCCAGGTCGAAATCCTGTGGCACCAGGCCGAATTTTTTGAGCGTCAGTTCTTCGGCGCGCTCGTCCTCGGGAGTCTCGACTTCCTTCACGCGCTTGTTCAGAAACTGGTTGATCTGCTCTTTGCTGATGTAAGCGCACGGCACCGCATGCCGCAGCTTCATGCCGGAGATCGCCGTCAGCTCCGCCGTAATGCCCGGAACCTGGGAGCACACCGATTTCGCGCCTGCGCCGGACTGCGCTCCGGCCGGCGCGGGTTCGAGCAGTACACAGAGCAACAGAGCAGCGAGGCGTGAGGACACTGTTAACAGCATAATGCGCGGTACAATGAGGGATCAAATCAACACATCCAGAGGAGATCTCTTTGGCGGACGACAAAGTGTATAAGGCGGAGTATCAGGGCAGCGGCACCTTCGTGATCAGCAAGCCCAAGCGCAAGAAGATCAAAGCCCGGCAGTCGGATTTGAAGAACCCGCGCCGCGGCTCGCGGAAGTAAGCCGCGACGGCTCCGCCGTCTTCTGCTTCCTGACTTCCCCACAGCGACAGCTTTCGTCGATGTGGATGGCGTCACGCGCCTACGCGCCCGGTTTCCATTCCCAGCCGCCTTCCGAACGGGCGGCCACGCGGCCCACGCTGGGGAATGGGAAATGGAACGCCATGAGGTGCATGTTTTCGGCCACGGCGCGGTCCAGCAGCAAGCGGCGAGTGGCGGACGCCTCCCCAGCGGCCAGGTCGAAGCCGTTTTCCCAATCCGGCCGCTCCAGGTGCAGGGGAT
>Ga0209039_10001818_pt1 | contig 19198 bp, 15 predicted proteins | sample BogFormECP12_OM1_FD_188238 | JGI IMG/M metagenome (GOLD analysis project Ga0209039, IMG submission 188238) | Bog forest soil microbial communities from Calvert Island, British Columbia, Canada - ECP12_OM1 (SPAdes) (version 2) | ecosystem: Environmental > Aquatic > Freshwater > Wetlands > Bog ...
TGGAGTAAAAAGGAGACATTTAAGTTCTGCGTCGAATGCTCGCTTTCTATTGGCATTCGACGTCTGACGAAGCATTCGGCAGTTCATCACTTGCAGGTGTACGTGTGCATTTCAGCTTTCGGCTCTTCGGGTCACCATTACCTTCGCACCGGCAACCGAATCGCAGTTTCCCTCTTTACTAACCCCCTGCTATAAATAAACTTCACCAAATGCTCTCCTCGTGATCCTTCACCTGCTGTGTCGGTTCTCCTTGCATCGATGAAGCCGAGAGCCTGACATTGAACATCCCCCTCACGTTCGGACTGAGGAATTTGCTGATACGGGCAGAACAGTAGCGTATATGTAAGCGTCACTGGGTACCACAAAAAAATTACGGAAGACGGCCCGCAGTAGTTCTTTTCTCATTCTATCTTCTCCCCTACTATATAGATGATGGCCTTTTCTTCTGGGTATGGTACAATAAGGTCCCGAGGTCGATAACTCAGGTGCTGAGCAGGATGTACATAGGAAAGTTGCCTGAGTGGAAGCTCGGAGACATCAGAGGGTGAGATGATGGTGCAGAGGGGCCGCATCAGAATAACGAAGGTGCAAATCGAGGAATTCTGCAAGACCTACCATATCCGGAAACTCTCCTTATTCGGGTCAGTCACCAAGCCTGATTTTAAGCCCGAGAGCGACATTGACGTGCTCGTGGAGTTTGAAAAAGACTTCAAGGTTGGCTTGCTGAAAATCGCCCATATCGAAAACGAACTCTCGGCCTTATTGGGGGCGAAGGTTGATCTACGCACGCCGGCGGACCTGAGCCGCTATTTCAGGCAGGAAGTAATTGAAAGCGCCGAGGTCCAGTATGCGCAGGGATGACCTTATCCGCATGCGTCACATGCTGGATGCAGCTAAGGAAGCCGTATCGTTCATTCGCGCCAGAAAGAGGGCAGACCTAGATAAGGACAGGATGCTCACTCTGTCAATTGTGAAGTCGGTTGAGATTATTGGCGAAGCGGCATCAAAGGTGACCATCGAAAGCCGTGAGGCGCAGCCTGAGATCCCCTGGGCGGATATCATAGCCATGAGGAACAGACTGATACACGTCTATTTCGACATCGATCTGGACCGGGTCTGGGACACGGCGGCCTATGAGCTTCCTCCCCTCATCGCTGCTCTTGAAAAAGCCCTGGCTTCCTGATCACGATACGGGCCGTGGCCACGGCAATCGTTCGTTTCCGTTTAGTTTCTAACATTGCTGAAAAGCCAACAGTGCCAAGGCAAAGTGCGGGTTCAAGTCCCGCCGTTACTAATCCCTCATTCGATTGGCAGGGGGACGGCCCCTCAAAGGCAACCTAGCACTGTAGTAAAATTGTAGTAAGAGGCTATCAAAACTTACCTAATTTCGCACAAACATGAACAAACTCAAAATGCGTCTAATCTATTGTGTTTACTGGGAAAAGGCCGGTATTTCCAGACCCCAGTTTGTATGCAGGTTGTGACTGGCAGTCATGAGGCCGAGGGTTCGACCCCCTTCAGCTCCACCAATAATCTCCAGACCTTTCACGACTTCCTTCCCGCTCCTCTTTTCCGGGCTGTCCGTTCTGACTGTCCAGCATCCCATCTAACCTTCCACCCAGCTTTTCTCAGATTGGCGCCGCTCAGGCTCCTCGGTTAAGCCTTAAGCATCTTTGAGGACGCCCTTTCTATTTAGCTCCGGACAGTGTCGGGACAATTTTCTTGAACGCGGCATACTCTACCAGTATCTCCTTCTTATACTCTTCACCGCGTTTGTAATCGATGACAAGTCCCTCCAGTTTGTCCACGGTGGCAATCACCTTCGGCTCCTTCATCGTCTTTTCCACAGCGTCCTCCCATTTTTTAACGATGGGCTGGGGCAGCCCTTTGGGCCCGATCAGGCCGATGCCAGTGGCAATATTCGATGCCTTATATCCCTTTTCCGCGATTGTCGGAATCTGGGGGAACCCGGCGGGCCGCTTCGGGGCCATAAGGGCGAGCAGACGGACCTTGCCTGCAGCGTAAAGCGATTTGATCGGGGCTATTGAAAGGACGGTGAGATCGATGTGGCCCCCGAGGAGGTTGGGGACCACTTCCCCTCCGCCGCTGAACGGAACGGGAGTTATTTCGATCTTGGCGTCCCGGTTGAACATCTCGATGATCATGTGAGGTGTCGTGCCGACGCCGGCCACCCCGCATTTGAGTTTCCCCGGGTTAGCTTTGGCGAACGCGACCAGATCTTCGATCGACTTGATCGGTGATTCAGAGCGGACGATGATCGCAAAGGGAAAGATAGCCGTTTTTGCGATGTAGGTGATGTCCTTCTCGTTGTCGTAAGGTATGTCCGGCGTGAAAAGCGGCGATATATTCAGAGGATCAGAATTTCCTGTGGCGAGCGTGTATCCGTCGGGTTTGGAGTTTGCCACAAAAGAGATGCCCGACACACCGCCTGCGCCCGCCTTGTTAACGAAGGCCAGTGTCCCTCCGATATTGTTTGCGACAAAGTCTCCGATACTTCTCCAGAAGATGTCTGTGGAGCCTCCCGGAGCAAAAGGTATGACGATCTGGATCGTGCCTTTCGGGTAGTCCTGGGCGGCCTGCGATGCGCCGGACAACATAAGGGAGACCACAGCGACAAAGAGCATTACACGCATTCCTTTACCGGTTCTGTTATACATAACGTCCCTCCTTTTTAATCCCCTGCTCTCAATTCTTCCCTGAGCCTCTTCTTCTTCAACAAGAGCGGCGAGAGCAGGATGAGCAAAGCCGTGATAAGAAACGAGGCGCTGATGGGCCTGGTGAAGAAAAGGCCGAATCCTCCCTCGGAGATCACCAGGGAGCGCCGCAGAGCTGCCTCCATTATCGGGCCCAGGACCAGAGCCAGCACCAGAGGGGCCGCCTCGTAGTTGAGCTTCTTCATCAGGTAGCCGATCAGGCCGAAGACAGCCATTATGATCACATCAGCTGCGGTATTGTTGGTAATGTAGGAGCCTATGATACAGAGTAGCAGGATCAACGAGAAGAGGAAATGGTAGGGGATCTTCAGTATCTTCACCCAAAGCCCGATCAGCGGAAGGTTGAGGACGAGAAGCATGGCGTTCCCCACGTAAAGACTTGCCACAAGCCCCCAGAACACATCGGGGGATTCCTGGATGAGCAGGGGGCCCGGCCGTAAGCCGTGCATCATCAGGGCTCCGAGAAGCAGGGCTGTCGATGCGCCTGTCGGGATTCCGAGGCTGAGCATGGGAACGAGCGTCCCGGTGGAGGCCGCATTGTTCGCAGACTCAGGGCCGGCGACCCCTTCGATCATGCCTGTGCCAAACCCTTCCGGATTTTTCGAAAGCTTCTTTTCGATCACATACGAGACAAACGTGGGAATCACGACGCTCATGCCCGGGATAATACCGAGAAAGAAGCCGAGGATGCTGCCCCTTCCGATGGGGCCGATGCTCCGTTTCCAATCTTCCCGGTTTGGCAGGAGCCCCTTCACCTTAGTCTCAAAGATTTCCTGTTTGAAGGCCGTCTCCACATTAAGGAGGACCTCAGAGACACCGAAGAGGCCGATGACGACCTGGATCAGGCCGACACCATCCATGAGAGCAGTGATTTTGTAGACGAACCGGGGCACACCCGTCATCGTGTCGAGCCCTATAGTACCCAGGAACAGCCCGAAACAGACCATGATCAACGCATTGATAACGGAGCCTCTTGCCAGATAGACCATGATGCTTAAGCCAAGCACCATGAGGGCAAAATACTCCGGGGGACCAAACTTGAGGGCCCAGCTCGCCAAGGTGGGCGCGAGGAAGATCAACATGAAGATCGTGATAGTGCCGGCTATGAACGATCCGAACGCGGCGATTCCGAGGGCAGGGCCTGCCCTTCCCTGGCGGGCCATCTGGTACCCGTCAAGGCATGTTACGACGGAGGCCGCCTCTCCCGGGATATTCACAAGAATGGATGTGGTAGACCCTCCGTACATCGCGCCATACGTGATTCCCGCAAGCAGGATGATCGCTGAGACCGGTGGAACATAAAGGGTTATGGGCAGGAGCAGGGAAAGGGCCGCTGCAGGCCCCACACCCGGAAGCACGCCGATGAGTGTCCCGACGAGCACGCCGGCAAAACAGTAGAGAAGATTCATGGGCTGAAGGGCAACGCTGAAGCCAAAATAGAGCTGTCCAAAAACGTCCATTCCCGTCCCCTCTTCAGAACCCCAGAATCCCTGACGGGATTTGCGCTCGAAAAACAATATTGAACAGAAGATCAGCTGCAATTGCCGTGATCGCTCCTCCCAGGATCGTGGTCTTCCAGGACTGGGGCTCCACGACCTTGAGCAGAAGGCAGATAAAGAGAAAGGTGTTGGCCAAAAACCCGACTTTGTCCAGAGTCAACGCATAGGCAAGTATGGCTGCCAGGATGATCGCGATGTTCCACCACCGGAAGCGCTCCTGCCGCTCGGCCTGCCTCTCCTCGCCTTTCCTTCCTACCGACTGAAAAAGGGCGATGAGGGAGAGGAAAAGCATGACCGCTCCCAGGCTGAAGGGAAAAAGGCCCGGACCGGGTTTGGTCACCGCGCCCAGTTTCAGTCGGTAGGCCTGTTGACAGATAAAAACAGAAAAAAGAAGCCAGAAAATATTGCAATAGAGTGCAACGCGCTTCATGCCCGGTTCCCCAATCACGTCCGTCTTTAGTACGACCTGGGCGCCTGCTCAAGCCCGGGCCGATCGGGATATTTTGCCGCTATAGCGCGAACGACCGGATTATCGAGTGCGGTCAGGTGGCCACGGTCATGCACCAGGGTATCGCCGACTTTGAATGTCGCCGTTTGAATGTCGCCGGTGCAGTGTACCCAATAATTGTAAGTGGGGGTAGGCGAGGGAGCACCGATATGGACGTGGATGTTGGAACTGTGGGAGTGATCGATCAACCGATGATAGATGACATGGGGACATTGTTGTAGACTCACTTTCGCCTGAGGATGGACGCCGAAGTGGAGACAATCGAAGCCGTAAATACCTTCGCCTACCCGTTCGACCATCGAGGCCAGGAATCGGCGAAGCGCATCTGCCTCGCGGTCACCCTCAATCTTCGTGATTCTCGAGTTTTCAACCGTCACCCGGATCGGCTGGCTGAAGTAAGGGGAGATGCCTATGTAGCGTGACCACCAGCTCAGCATGCGGTCAAAAATAAAGATGCCGTTGACATCCCGGAGTCTGACGATAGGATGGACCCATTCGGGCCACGGCCGGTATGATCCCGCCTCTTCCCGCCGTACGCCGTACGAAGTAAACCACGGATGATTGGGGTGAAAAGGAGGATTGATAAAGCCTTCCAGGTGTGTCCCGTTGTCATCGGTAATCTGCCAGGGTAGCCCTTCTTTGAACGGAATGGAAGCCTGGTAACGGATCTCATTCACGAGTTCGTGGGGGGTCTGCGCCCACGCCGTGCAGAGCAGAGGAGCGGTCACGGCAAAATTACGCACCATGAGTAACTGCTTTTCCCAGAGAAACTGCTTCAGTTCCACCAGCTCCTCAAAGACGATGTCGAACGAGTTATTGATAAAGACATCGGACGCCGCGAGAGCAGCCTTGACTATGGGCGGCAGTCGCCATGCATGAGGCTTTGCCGGCTCATCGATCCAAAGCACCGATGCGTTCGCGCCCCGGTGTGAGACACCGGCCTGGATCCAGGAGACCGCCTCCTCGTCCACAAGATTGTCCCCGCCGTGAAGGCCATCGATATGGGACACAATAAGCACTTCCTGACCCGGTTTGATCTTGGCGCAGTTATCGAGCAGATCATCTACCGCAACTGCCGCCCCCTTAGTGATGCCCGACATGCCAGCCATAGTGTGTGCCCTCCTATAATAAAACAATCAGGAATGTATGATCCAACCGGCCGTCACTGTCCCTTCAGCTTCAACTCCTTACGTGCGTGCACGCTAAACTTGCTCAATTCAATAACCCTGATGGATGGTCAGTACCGCGAGTATACCATAAGGCCGGATTTACGTGGCATAAGAAAATCTGCCGGCAGGAATAGGCTACGCGTTGACGATTCCATGGAAATCATAGCACGTAACGGAGAGTGGGAAGGGCGATGACTAGAGGAAGCGCTCTATGATGCGTGCTTGTTGATCCTTATCGGGATAATTTAGTAGACTGCAATTCTATGCGTCGTTACCTCATTTTCGCCTCTGGCGGTTTGAGTCTTCTTATGTACACGGTTGACACTACGGCCGTGGCCGTCGCCTTCCCCCATTTCATGAGGGAATTTCACACCAATGTTCTCTGGGCAGGATGGACTATCTCCATCTACTACATAGGAGTCACCATAGCTACGCCCTTGGCCGGAAGCCTGAGCGATACCTTCGGCCGTAAGAAGGTCTTTCTGATCTCTCTTCTCTTTTTCACGGGAAGCTCTCTCGCGTGCGGGTTTGCCCTCAATATCTACATGTTGATCGCCTTCAGGTTCCTTCAAGGTATAGGAGGGGCAAGCTTTTTCCCCACGGCATCGGGGATGGTCAGCGATTATTTTCCCGAGAATCGCCAGACGGCCATCGGCCTTTTCAGCAGTATTTTTCCCATTGGCGGGATCATAGGGCCGAACGTCGGCGGATGGATCGTGAGTCGCTATTCCTGGCGGTATATCTTTTACATCAACTTGCCCGTGGGCATCGGTTTACTCCTTTTGATCATGGTACTGCTCCGGGACTCGAAGCTTTACTCCCGGCCTCGCGTGGATGTTGTGGGGGCCTCCCTCATGAGCGGCGCGATACTCCTTTTCATGTTCGGCCTGAATTTCATGGGTGAGAGCTTATCCCTCACCTCTCTTCTCCTGAGCGCAGTCCTCTTAGGGTTCAGCTTTTCTTTAGTATTATTGTTCTTGAGCCATGAGAAGAAGGAAGCGAAACCGATCCTGGATATCGTCCTGCTGCGATCAAGGCCCTTTCTCGCGGCAAACCTCTTGAATATGGTTTTGGGCGCCGGGTTCTTCGGACTCTTTTCTTTTGTTCCCCTCTACGTGACCTCCGTGCATAACCTCTCAACGCTGCTGAGCGGTATGATCCTCACACCACGTTCCTTGGGAGTCCTCGCAGCATCAACCATTACCAGTTTTCTGCTCAGACGATGGGGCTACCGTGTGCCGTTAGTGTGCGGCCTCGTTGTTGTCTCCTGCAGCACACTGCTCCTTGCTCCGGGCCTCCTCTTATCAGGAATGACCGGCATGAGAGTGGGTCTCGTAGAACTACTCTCTTTCCTCATGCTGGCCTCCGGCATTGGGGCGGGAATCACCAATCCCGCTGCCAATAACGCTTGTATTGAATTGATGCCCGGGAAGATCGCCACCATCATGGGCCTTCGGGGCATGTTCAGGACGGTGGGAGGAGCGCTGGGCATATCCCTGATTACCTTTATCCTTCACATGAGTTCGAGCCGGTTCATTGGTTTCAGAGTCACCTTCATTCTTTTCGGTCTGGCTCTGGCGTCTTCAATCCCTCTCGTCTTCCTCATTCCTTCCGGAAAGAAGGCATGGGCAAAAGGGCCGGGCACCGGATCACAGGAAGGGTGTGCATGAAGAGGATCCTTCTCGTTATCCTGGTGCTGATGGTGTGGACGGCAATAGTTCTCAGTACCGCGTCTGCTTATAACGATGCAGACATCCAAAAACTGAAGAAAACAAAGCAATGCCCGGGGTGTGATCTGTCCGGGGCTTACCTTGCCGGAAGTGATCTGTCTGGTGCGCGTCTCCCTCATGCCAACCTTTCCGGAGCAGACCTCTCGCACGCCGACCTGTCTCGCGCGGACCTTTACGGTGCGAAACTTGTCCTTACTGATATGACAGGTACCAATCTCACCGGGGCGAACCTGACCAGCGCAAATCTGTTCATGGCGGACCTTTACGGTGCGGATCTCTTCGGTGCAACCTTGGACAATGCCGACTTAACGGGTGCGGATCTCACCAGGGCCACGTGGGTAGACGGATCCCAAATGGGGCGAGGCCCTGTTGGCGGGTCAAAGTGATAATGACCTTGATTAATGCAACCGGTAGGATTTTGTCCATTGCCACCGGCAATCCCTAGGGCAATCCACCAGTAGAATCTTGACAACAATCGCGCGTCGGTGTGATACTTTGTTGAAGATTGTCGGTGCTGTAGGTAAAACGAGAGAGGAACTGTTTGAGATTCGGAATCGGCACTGACTTCGTCGGTATGAAGTGAAACAATTTCATCGCTAAGTCGTCGATTGCCACGAAAGCGCTACGGAACGCATTTTGGAATACTTCCAAAAGTTATGTTTCCATGATCTCGAATAGTACACGGTTACTTCATCCGCCGTGAAGTTCAGGGTGACCGTCCTGAAGCGGTCCCGGTAAGAGAATGCAACAATTTCAATTATAAGCGTGGGGAGGCATCTTTTATGGCGCTTCATGTGGCCGTTGATATCGGAGGCACCTTTACCGACCTGATCGGGTACGACGAGTCGACGGGACAGGTATTTCAGTCGAAGAGCTCGAGCACGCCGGGGGCCCTGACGCAGGGTATCATGCGCTGCCTGGAGAAGAGCGGGCTCGAAATCGACCGGCTGGTCAATTTCGTACACGGGTCGACGGTTGCGATCAATACGGTCATCGAGCGGAAGGGCGCGCGCACCGCACTGGTGGTCACGGAGGGAACGCGCGACGTGTACAAGGTGGGCCGCGGCAACCGGCCCGAGGCATACAATATCTTCTTCAAGCGGCCGGAGCCGCTGGTGCCGCGCCATTTGACCTTCGAGATAAAGGAGCGGCTCCTCAATTCGGGCGAAGCGCTCATTCCCCTCGACACAGAACAAGCGGAAGAAGTGGCAAAGGCTATAGCGCGCTCACAGGTAGAGGCTGCGGCGGTCTGTCTTATCCACTCGTGGGCAAATCCGGAGCACGAGATACTGGTCGGTGATATACTCAAGAAAGCGCTGCCGGGCCGATACGTTACACTTTCGCATGAGATATTGCGGGAGTATGGCGAATACGAGCGGACTTCTACGACCGTGCTCAATGCGTATATCGGCCCCAGGGTAAGCACCTATGTGGACGAACTTGAAAGGGTGCTGAGCGGCAGGGGTTTTCGCGGGGGGCTTTTAATCATGCAATCGAACGGAGGAGTTATGTCTCCCGCCGCCGCCCAGAAAACGCCGGTTGCAATGCTCGAATCGGGGCCCGTCGGCGGGTTCATCGCGGCAGCTGTCGTCGGCAAAGCCTTGGGGTATCCCAACGTGATCGCCCTCGATATGGGAGGTACCACCGCAAAAACAAACCTCATCAAGGATGGTGAGCCTCAGCTTGCCCACGGCTACTACATCGGCGGCTATGCGAGCGGCCAACCCATGATGCTGCCGGTGATCGACACAGTCGAGATCGGCGCTGGTGGCGGCAGTATCGCTTGGGTCGACGAGGTAGGCACGCTGAAGGTAGGACCGAGGAGCGCGGGAGCGGAGCCGGGCCCCATCTGCTACGCCCGCGGCGGAACCGAGCCCACCATTACAGACGCGAACCTCGTGCTCGGCCGCTTGAGCCCCGCTGATTTTCTCGGTGGCGAAATGCCGCTCGACAAGGGAAAAGCAGCCGAGGGGATCTCGGATGCTATCTGCGCGAAAACGGGTCTTGGCGCGATCGAGGCAGCCCTTGCCATAACGAAAATCGCGGTCATGAACATGTCCTTAGCCGTGCGCGGCATCTCGGTGGAGAGAGGTTACGACCCCCGTGATTTCGTCATGGTCGCCTTCGGCGGAGCGGGCGGACTCCATGCTGTCGAGGTAGCCAGGGAGTTGCACATCCCAAAGGTAATCGTACCCAACTATCCGGGTCAGTTCTCGGCACTCGGCATGTTGATGGCCGATATCCAGCACGATTACGTTCAGACCTATTACAAGGCGCTCAAATATGCGGACTTCCGCGTGCTCACCCGCATCTGCAATGAGCTTGTGGGGCAAGGCAGGCAGACCCTCAAGGAAGAGCGTGTTCCGGAGGCTGCCATGTCCTTCCAGCCGTTCCTCGACATCCGCTACTCGCGCCAGGAGTTTTCTATTCCCGTGCCAATCCCGGCCCGACTCTTGGAAGAGGGAGACGGGGCAGCCATCCGCAAGGCATTCGATGAGCTGCACGAGCGCAGGTATGGATACCACACGCCCGACGAGCCCGTGGAGATCGTCAACGTGCGCGTGAGCGCCTTCGGCAAGCGCAGGCCGTTTAAGTTCCCCGAACTGGAACACGCAACGGCGGGCGGGCCCGTGGTGGGCAGACGTCTCATCTTTTTCGATGCCACCGGCAAACCGATTGAGTGCCCCATCTACCAGAGAGAGCGGCTGACGGCGGGCTACGAGATATCTGGCCCGGCTATCATACAGGAATACGCCTCGACTACAGTCCTCTTCCCCGGGGACAGCGCTTCGGTGGCCCCCACCGGAGAGATAGCAATCTCTGTGGAAGGAGGTGCGTGATGGCAGCATCGACAACACTCGATCTTGTAACGCTCGAGGTCATCCGGAACGGCCTGCCCGCCATAACCAACGAGATGTCGTCGGCTCTGCAGCGGACCTCGTACAACATGATGATCTATGAGGTCAGGGATTATTGCTGCGGCCTGATCGACATGAACGGAGACCTGCTGTCGCAGAACACGGGTGGCGTGTCCCACTTTGTGGCAGACCTTGGCACCGTGATCAGGGACGGCATCGACCGGTACGGCAGGGATGGGTTTAGACCTGGCGACGTCATCATCACAAACCACCAGCGGGTGGCCGGCCAGCACCTGAATAATGTGGTCGTCTACACGCCTTTCTGCTTCAACGGCGAGCTTCTGGCCTTCCCAGTCATACGGGCGCACTGGATCGATGTGGGCGGCATGAGCACGGGGTTCAGCGCGGGCAACAGCCTTGACCCGTGGATGGAGGGCTTTCAGCTCGACCAGATCAAGCTCTTTGAGGAGGGTAAGCTCGATGAGAAGGTCTGGCGCATTCTCAGAGACAATATCCGCTTCCCCGAATCGTCGCTGGGTGACCTCAAGGCCCAGATCGCGGCATGCCGGCTCGCCGAACGGCGGCTAGAAGAGCTTTTCAGGCGCTACGGCAGAGAGGTCGTCGAAAAAGCCATCAAGACGATTTTCGACCAGTCAGAGACCCGTTGCCGCGCTGTGGTGCAGGGTTTCAAGGATGGTGTTTTTGAGGCTGAATCGCTTTTCCGCGGTCATCCCCTCGATGAAATGAGACCGGTCGTGATCAAGGTAAAAGTGACCATAGAGGGAAGCGACATGACCGTCGATTTAACCGGATGCTCGCCGGAGCGGCGGGCGCCAGTGAATGCCCGTACTCTGGCCGGGGCATACGTGGCCTTCAAGGCGATGACGCTGCCCTTCGATCCGGTGAACCAGGGGTCCTTCCGCCCTCTGAAGGTAATTATCCAGGAAGGCAACTACATGATGGCCCGCTACCCCGCGCCCATGGCATCATGGGGTCGCACCATCCCTTCCGTGGTCGACACGATCCTGCGGGCCGTCGCGCCTGTCATGCCTGAGAGGATCCCGGCGGGCCACCTGGGTGTGCTGGGCGGCACGGTTGTCTTCTTCGGCACCGACCCCCAAACAGGCGAGGGCTTTGTCACCCAGAGTATTGAAGGCGGCGGTTGGGGAGGCCGCCCCTGGGAAGACGGGGAATCGGCATCCGTCTCGGTCTGCCAGGGGGACGTGCGCAACGCCCCGATAGAAAAGATGGAGTTGCGCTGGCCGGTTCTCGTCCTGAACCGCACGCTCCGCCAGGACTCGGGAGGGCCGGGTAAGTTCCGGGGCGGTCTGGGCCTCGAGACGCGGGTGAGAAGCCTCGTCGAGGGGCGGTGGTCCCTGGCGGATACCGGGCGGGAGGGCTACCCACCGTGGGGTTTATGGAACGGAAAGCCGGGAGCTGCTTCCAATCATCTCCTTCGTATGCCGGGAGAAACCGAGTTCACACCTGTGCAGTTGGTACGCCACTTTGTACCTACCGGAGCAGAGGCCATGATCCTGACAGCAGGCGGCGGAGGTTGGGGTGATCCGCTGGAGCGCGACCCCGCGAAGGTCCAGTCCGACGCGCGGGAAGGTTACGTCTCTTTGGCGGCAGCCAGGGACGAATACGGTGTGGTGCTCGCCCCCGAGACCCTTGAGATAGACGGGCAGGCAACGGAAAAGCTCCGCGCGGCTTTACGCGGAGCCGCTTCTCAGGCTGGTCACTAATGAGAGAGGATAGGAGAAGGACCGGCAACGGAAGAACCATTTACCCTTAGAACGAAGGAGAGAGGCAATGAGTGAGCAAACGACCAAGACGCGGACCCCCGGTAACCCGGCGTCGGCCAAGAAACGGATGACGTACACGGAATTCCTCGATGAGTCGAAGATGACGGGGTTTCTCTGGTTCATGCTGTTCGGCCTCTGTTTGGCGCAGCTCCTCGACGGCATGGATTTTCAGTCCGCCTCCTTCGCCCTGCCGGGCATTGTCAAAGAGTTCAAGCTTAATCCGGCGCAGGCCGGCGTGATCCCCTCGGTATCCAACATTGGACTCTTGATTGGAGCGATCTTCTTTCCGGCGCTGTGCGACGGCATTGGTCGCAAGAAGATTTTCCAATGGGTGCTGCTCGATTACGCCTTTGGCACCTTCCTCTGCGCCATTGCGCCAAGCTACCATGTGTTGCTTCTCGGCCGATTCATCGCCGGCTTGGGCATTGGTGCCCAGTTCCCCATCGTGATGGCGATCCTTGCCGAATACTCTCCCAAGCGGTTGCGGCACATTCTGGTTCCGGTGGGCCCAATTTTTTATGCCATTGGCTGGATCGTAATCGGCTTACTCTCGTTGTGGCTGATCCCGCGCTATAGCTGGCGTGCGGTCTTCTGGGTGGGCATCATTCCTGCGGCCATGATAATCTTCGTGCGCTTTTACATGCCCGAATCGATACGCTTCCTTCTGGCCCATGGGAATATTGAAGAAGCCGGGCGAATCGCGAACAATTTGGCGCGAAGGGCGGGCAGAACCGACATCGAATTGGTACCACCCGCTACGGAGCGCCAGGTAAAGCTGACCTTCGGGCAGCAAATGAGCTACCTGCGCACGGTCTCCGGCACAATGATGGTTTTGGCTCTCTTCTATTTCTGCCACTTTATTCAGACCTTCGGCTTAGGCGCCTGGCTGCCATCCATCTTTGTGCGCCAGGGTTTCTTGCTCACCAGGAGCTTCTGGTACTCGATGATGATCTACGCCGCTACGCCAGTCTCGCTGGTGATTGGGATATGGTGGCAGGACAGGATCAACCGCAAATGGGCACTCTTCACCATGACCTGCGGGGCAGCCGTGTTCTTCGTCATCTTCGGCATGTCCTTCCAGTACCACTGGCCCATATATATCCTGATCGGATCGCAGGTGACCCAGGTCTTGTTTTCCGGGGTGGTGGCGATCCTCTATACCATGAGCGCGGAGCTGTTTCCCACGCCGGTCAGGACCCTGGGAATGGGGACCGTCAACGGGTTCGGCCGCCTCGGAGCGGTGCTCGGTCCCCTGTTCCTGGGCATATTCCTGCATTTGAGCACGTCCATGGGCCACATCATGTACATGTTCGCGGTTCCTCCTGTTATTGGCGCCATAGTCCTGGTGATCGGCATCAAGGTCGATCCCAGGCAAAAGACACTTGAAGAGATTGCGGCAGCGGAAGGGTAAACTCAGGGGAGCTGCTTTCCGCCATCCTTGACAATATCTTCCGAACTAGCATAGAAAGAAAAAAACTAAGGAGGGGATCATGAGAACACAGGAATTGTCCGGGAAGAATTTTTTCGTCGCGAAAAGGATTGCCGGTCTTACCTTTGTTGTTGCGCTTCTCCTGTTATGCCCCTTGCTGTGCTGCGGCCAAACCGGGCCCCTTCGGCTCGGTGTGAACCTCGAAGTCACCGGCAACATGGCCTGGCTGGGCGATCCTCAATTGAAGGCTCTGCAGATGCTGACTGAAGACGTGAACAGGCAAGGAGGAATAAACGGTCGCAAAATTGAACTGATCACCTATGACAACGAGAGCAACGTGGAGAAGGCCGTTGGGAACGCCAAAAAGCTCATTCAGCGGGACAAGGTGGCCGCGGTGTACGGTCCGTCCACAAATGCCCCGTGTCGCTCCACGCAGGCCATCATGCAGGAAGCCAAACTCACCTCCTACTCGCTCTCCGCCTCCTTTGACCCGAACGGAAAGGACTCTTACTGGTTCGCGGTTCTCGTCAGCGTCTACAGCAATATTGAAAAGTTCTTCGACTGGTACAAGGCACAGGGATTTGCGCGCATTGCCCAGATCTGTTCCACTGATTCTTCAGGACAGACGTGGTTCGATGATTCGAATGAGATCGCAAAAAAGTATCAGATGCAACTTGCAAGTCAGCGATTCAACGTGAATGACCTCGACGTCACCCCGCAGCTGACCAATCTGAAGTCCTCGAATCCCCAGGCGATCATGGTCGGCTCTACCGGCAAATCTGCCGGCGTTGTCATAAAGAATTTCATGCAGATGGGTTTCAAGATCCCTGTCTGCACCGGAGCCGGGAACGTATCCCCTTCATTCCTAGACATGATTGCAGGCAACGAGCCCGAGACGCTCCTGCTCCCGGGATCGAGATTCGTTGTCTACCAGGATCTTCCGGAGAAGGACCCGTTTAAGCCGATGATCAAGAAATTCGTTGATGAATACCAGAAGAAATTCAACAAAGAGGCGGACCTCAATGCTGCAGTCGGATATGACGCCGCCCGCATCCTCTTCGAGGCGTTCAAGGGGATCAACCCGCGCGGTCCGGAGGACAGCACGAAAGTCAGGGACTATATCGAGAAGATGCGCAACTTCCCCGGGGTGTACGGCGCCAACTATAACTTCTCTGCGGCCGACCACCGCGGTTTGAATAAGACGGCGCTTGTGCTGCTCCAGGCAAAGAGCAAACGCTTCGCGCCCTACGAAAAACTTCAATAGGCAGACATAGAAGATACGCGTGAAAACACTCATCAAAGGTGGTTACGTTGTCGGCTTCAACGGCAGGAGCCACGAAATCCTGAAACAAGGAGTGGTGGTGCTCGACGGCAGTGCTGTCTCCTTCATCGGTTTTTCTTATGCGGAGCCGGTTGACCGCGTAATCAACGCCGACGGCAAGCTCGTCTCCCCGGGGTTCGTAAACACGCACATCCACGCGAGTTCCAACGTGGGCGATTATTTTTTGAACGATCCGGACAAGGTCGACTATTTCGGCTCGAACTACCTGACCTTTCTCACGCCGCGCAAGGGCGCAAAAGGCCCGCTCGGTCTTGAGAGCTTCCGCGTCGGTGGCAAATTTTCGCTCCTGCAAGCGATCAAGAATGGCTCAACCACAATCCAGATTTATGGCGGAGGGGCCGAAGGAGGGGATGAGTTTGTCGAGATGGTGGGCGAGGAACTGGGGTTACGCGCCTATCTTGCTCCTTCTTTCCGGAACGTCAACTTTTATTACGAAGAGACGGGCGCGCTCCGCTATGTATGGTCTGACGAGATCGGTGAGAAGGGGCTTGCTCAGGCAATTGATTTCATCACGAAACACCAAAGCCGTTACAACGGTCGAATTCAGGGCATGCTCTATCCTCGCCAGACAGACACATGCACGCCCGAACTCCTCAAGAAAACAAAGGAGGCTGCGCGCGACCTCGGCGTGGGCATCCAGATACACGCCGCCATGAACATGATCGAGTTCCACCAGATTGAACTGCAATACGGAACAACGCCTATCGGGTTCCTTGATCGGCTGGGCTTCCTAGGGCCCGAGGTAATTCTCGGCCATTGCGTGTTGCTCAACGGCCATTCGTGGACCAGCCTGCCTCGGGGCAACGACCTCGGCATGATCGCAGACTCTGGAGCCTCTGTCTCACACTGTCCTTTCAAGTACTCGAAGGTCGGCATCTGCCTCGAGTCTTTGGATCGATACCTTGCACGCGGCGTCAATGTCTCGCTCGGAACCGATTCCTATCCTTTTGACATGGTAAATGAGATGCGTATGGCAAGCCTCATGAACCGCGTCGCCGAACGGGATTATCTTGCGGGCCCCTACCGTGACTGCTACAACGCGGCCACACTCGGCGGCTCGCGCGCGCTCGGCCGGGACGACCTCGGCAGACTGGCCCCTGGGGCAAAGGCCGATGTTTTCATCGCGAATCTTAAGAAAATCGACTACGGCGCAGTGTTCGATCCGATAAAGGCATTCATCGAGTATGGCTCAGGACGCGACATCGAGACGGTGATCATCGACGGTCGGGTGGTGATGGAGGAACGCAGATTTCTCGGGATCGACGAGGATGCACTGCTTGATTCAGTCCAGGCCGAAGCCGAACGGATCTGGGCGAGGATCCCGGAATGGGACGTCTTCGGACGGCGTGCCGATCAGGTCTCTCCATGGGCTTTTCCGCTGAAAACCGGCGACACGTGATACGACCACTACACTCACGATACAACAGGCTCGCTTCGCTCGCACGATCGTCACGCGCAGCGTGACCAGGAAGATCGCCTCGCTAGGAAGATGGAAGATTACGACCGAAGAGCTGCAAGGAGGCAGTGTACATGAAAGTCCTGATTACAGGAGGAATGGGCGTAATTGGGGCCATGACGACCAGGCGGTTCGTGCGGGAAGGACACCGGCCTATAGTCATGGCGCGCCACATGGACAGGAATCTCATCGCACCTGTGGAGGATAAGATCGATGTGGAACTTGCCGACGTGCAAGATTTCCCGCGGCTCGTATCAATCATCCAGGCCCACAACATTACCCACATCGTACATACGGCAGCGCTCGTTGGGGCTGTCTCAAACAAGAATCCACCACAGAGTGTCCACGTCAACGTGATCGGCACCCTCAATGTGATCGAGGCGGCGCGCCTCACGAAGGTGAAACGGGTCGTCTATACCAGTGCAAAAGGGGTTTACGGCTACATCACCGGGGAGTACGCCCATCCAACCTACAAGCCGGTGCCGGAGGATTACCCGAAGAATCCGGTCAGAATTTACGAGTCAGGCAAACTGATGGGCGAGCACATCGGCGAGTTCTACCACCGAACATATGGTCTCGAATTCATCTCGCTGCGGTTCGCCATGACCTTCGGGCCAGGCAAGATGGTGCGCCACGGCGGCATGGCCGTGACGAGCCAGATTGTCGAGCTGCCGTTTGCGGGTCGACCGGTGCGTATCGAAAAGGGCGGGGGCCAGAAGGACGAATTTATCTACACGAAGGACGTGGGTTACGCCATCTACCTTGCTACCATGGCGGAAAAACCCCGCTATACAGCCTACAATATCGGACCGGGATTTGGTCACACGCTAAACGATTTTGCCCGGGCGGTCAGGCGCATCATTCCTGACGCCGACATTTACGTGGGACCGGGCCTCCAGTTTCTTGAGGCTCCCTACCATGCAATTTTCGACATCACGAGGGCAAGGGAAGATTTCAACTGGGCGCCAGAATACGCTCTGGAAGATGCGATTACAGATTACATCGAGACGCTGCGGCAGCTCGCGCCGCAGACCTAGGGTGCTCTATGCGAACAAGACTCGAACTTCCGAGGTTATCCCTCGCGGAACGAGACAGACGATGGCTGATGGTGCGCGATGCCATGCGGGATAAAGGGCTTGAGTGCCTCTTGCTCTTCGGCTTTCCCGCAAACTGGGACTTTACGACCGCGAACGCCCGCTACATCTCCCACATCGGCGGTAACGCAGCTTTCAACGTGACGCTCTTTCCGCTTGAAGGCGAACCTACGAGTTTCGTGCTTATGCCTACGTTTGTGGAGTACTGGAAACGGGCTCAGGACTGGGTTAACGATGTTAGGCCACGCAAGGGAACCTGGGCTGAGAGCATCGCCGGACGGATCCGTGAACTCGGCCTCGACCAGGCCCGCATCGGCGTGGACGGGCTTGCAGGACCGCTTGATCCGGACGGCTGGTTCCCTCACAGTGTCTATACTGAAATGACCGGCCTTCTGCCGCAGATGGAAATCGTCAACACAGGCGATATGCTCGAAAAAATGCGGGCAATCAAGAGCACGGAAGAGATTGCGGTTCTGGAGAAAGCGGCGCATCTTGGCGACCTGATGCTCAACGCGTGTCTCGACACGGCACGGTCCGGCGTTAAGGAATGCGAGGTTTACGCGCGCATGATGGAAGTGATGCTTGCCAACGGCGGTGAGGAGCCGACGCTATTTCTGTGGGCCGCCGACGCTCATCCTCTTCCCCATCCCTTTCGCTTGCCGACCCAGCGCAAGCTTGCCCGTGGCGATATCATCACGTGTGAGATACACCCGAAGTATGGAGGGTACTATACGCATGTGGAGAGGACCTTCTGCATAGGGCAGCCGGGACAAGAGTACCAAGCCATTTATGATGGGTGTCTGTCCGCCTACAATAAGGGTATGGAGCTCTTCAAGCCGGGTGTAAAAATTACAGATGCTATGGATGGGATCCACAGTGCGATCGAATCGAAGGGACTGGGTATCTGCGAGGCAGGCATGCATGGACACGGTCTTAGCTCCCTCGAATATCCCCGCTATCGGCTTCACGCGCTGCAGGCAGACGCAGCAACCCTCGACTCGAAGGTAAGCACGCTCAAGCCGGGTATGGTCTTCGCCCTCAATATCGATCTTGTGAATCCGGCATGGAGAAACGGCGAGACCGGATGTGTCTTTGCGGAGACAATCCTGATCACGAAACATGGGGCGAAGAGAATGCATACCTTCTCCACCGACTTCCAAATTGTGCCGGTTTAGGGAATCGCCGCGTCATACGATATTCCCATTGTTCTTCTCGCCGGGGCAGAGGATGCGGCACTCACGAACCCGCGTCAAAAGCCAGCATACTCCTCGGCTATCAATGCCAAGAGAAACATGGTATACTAGAGTCTACTTGCCTGACACCCCGAAGGTTACCACAAGGTTAGAGCCTGCCCGGCAGGTGAAGAACCTGATCAGAAAGGAGAGGCTATGACAGAGCGATCGCCGAGGAATCTGTTTGCGGAGGGGGACGCTTCTGCGGCCATTCTCCGGACGTGGTGGAAAGGACTTCTGACCGACCCGAAGGAGCGGGACCGGTTACGGGGCTGCGGAGACCCGTCAAGTGTCATGCTCTCGCCCGAGTATCAACGTTTGGTAGATCTCTTGAAGGACGC
>Ga0209039_10001819_pt1 | contig 19189 bp, 15 predicted proteins | sample BogFormECP12_OM1_FD_188238 | JGI IMG/M metagenome (GOLD analysis project Ga0209039, IMG submission 188238) | Bog forest soil microbial communities from Calvert Island, British Columbia, Canada - ECP12_OM1 (SPAdes) (version 2) | ecosystem: Environmental > Aquatic > Freshwater > Wetlands > Bog ...
CGGCGACATCTTCGATCTCTCCGAAGTTCTCGTTGCCCCCGTGCTCGGCGGGGAAGGGAATCACACGCGCCCCACGCTGAAAATCCAGGACGGCTGCAACGCCCGCTGCTCTTTTTGCGTGATTCCTTTCGTGCGCGGTAAATCGCGCAGCCTGCCTCCCGAAAAGGTTGTCGCGGAAATTCAGCGCCTCGCCGGTTCCGGTTATCGCGAAATCGTGCTCAGCGGCATCAATCTCGGCGCCTATGGCCGCGATCTTTCTCCGCGCGTCGCATTTCTCGATCTCCTTGGCCGCATTCTCGACGAAACTCCCGTCGAGCGCCTCCGCGTCAGCTCCATCGAGCCGCTCGATGTTTCCCTCACTCTCATCGATCTCATCGCCTCCAGCGAGCGCCTTGCGCCGCATTTCCACATGCCGTTGCAATCCGCTTCGGACCGCATCCTCGCGGCCATGCATCGCTGGTATCGCGCCGAACATTACGCCCGCCGCATCGAGCTCATTCACGAGCGCCTTCCCTATGCCGCTATCGGCGCCGACGTCATCACCGGGTTCCCAGGCGAGACCGAAGCCGACCACGCCGCCACACTGCGCTTCATCGAAGAGCGGCCCTTCACCTACTTGCATGTCTTCTCGTATTCCCCGCGCCCCGGCACAAAAGCGGCTGCTCTGCCCCATCAAGTTCCCGGTAGCGTCATCAAAGGCCGCGCGCGCGAATTGCGGGCCCTCGCGGAAACCAAATCCGCCGAGTTTCGCGCCTCGCAAATCGGCCGCATCCTTCGTGTCCTTACTTTGCGCCGCGATCCCGAAGACGAACCTTCCTTCACGCCTGCGCTCTCTGAAAACTATCTCTCTGTCCAGCTCCCGCTCACATTGCCACACAATCAACTTTTGACGGCCACCGTCACCCACACCGAAGGCAAAAATCTTTGTGCTTTGCCGCTCGAGCCGGTCCTTGCGGCTTCGGCAGCGGGCTGACCCAATCTCATGCGCATACTTGGCATTTCCACCATCGGCCGGGGCTCCGCGGTCGCGCTACTTGAGGAAAAGTCCATTCTCTTCGCCATCGAAGAAGAGAAGCTCAATCGCCTGCAGGACGCGCTGGAAATTCCGCGTCTTGCCCTGGAACGCTGCCTGCACGAAAATCAATTGAAGCTGGCGGACTTCCGCGCCATCGCTCTCGCTGAGCGGAGCGCTCCGCTCGGGCATTCGCGCTCCCGCGGCAAGCGCGCCACGCGCTCCGCTTTCGAGGACCTTCTCCAGCCGCTTCTCCGCGGCGGCCCGCGGCTCTCGCGCTTCGATCACCATCTTTGCCACGCTGCCAGCGCCTATTACACTTCGGGTTTCGATCGCGCCCTCATCCTCACTCTCGATCAGGGCGCCCATTCGCAAGCGGGTCTCGTGGCCCTGGGCGACGGCGATGAAATTGAGCCGCTGCATTCCCTGAAATTTCCCGATTCTCTTGGCTGGTTCTATTCGCGTGTCACGGAGCTTGCGGGTCTCCGCTCGCGCCGCGATGAACACAAATTGCAATGGCTCAGCAAGGATGGCGAACCGGAATTTCTCCCGGCCTTCCGCAAGCTTTTCACCTGGAAACCCACCGGCGCGCCCGCCTTAAACCGCCGCTACTTTGCCTCGGGTCCCGATCATCGCGGCATATTCTCGCCGCAGTTTTGTCGCGAACTTGGGCTTTCTTCGCGCAGCCATCCGCCGGGCCCCGTCGTGCGCGCCAATCTCGCCCGCAGCGCGCAGGATTTTCTCGAGGAAGTCGTCCTGCAGCTTGCCGGCAATTTCGCCGAGCGCACCAACGCCCGCTCGCTCTGCCTGGCTGGCGGCATTTTCCTGAATGTTCTTCTGGTCCACGCCCTCGAAGCCCGCGGTCCCTTCGAGCACGTCTACGTGCAACCCGTCTCCGGGAATGCTGGCACGGCCCTAGGCGCCGCTTATCTTTCCCACAAGAAAATCACCGGGCACTCCGGCCGCGCGCCGCTTTCGAGCCTCGCGGTTGGCTTGCACGCCAGCGCTCAGGAAATGAAAACGGTTCTCGACAACTGCAAAATCGTCTATCGCTATCTTCCTGGGGAAGAACAAACCGTTGAGGAGTCGGCGCGCCTGCTTCTACGCGACAAAATCGTCGCCTGGTGTCAGGGCCGCACGGAATTCGGCCATCGCGCTCTCGGCAATCGAAGCCTGCTTGCTTCGCCTTTCTCCGAATACGTCATCGAAAACGTCAACGAATACGTCAAACACCGCGAGGAATTCCATCCTTTCGCGTTATCCGTTCCCGCCGAGCGCGCTTCGGAGTATTTCGACGCTTCTCCGAATTGCCGCTTCATGACTTCCCTGGCCACGCTCACCAATCCCATCAGCGGCCTCGAACGTTTCGCCTTTCACGGAAACCTGGTGCGCGTACACACCGTCGAACAGCACGCCAATCCGCTCTTCTGGAAGCTGCTGCACAAATTCGGGGAATCGGCGCCCGCGCCCATTCTCGTCAACACTTCGTTCAATCTCTTCGGCGAGCCTCTGGTTACGGACCCGCGCGGCGCCGTCCGCAGCTTCTATTGCGCCGGCATAGACGCCCTCGCCCTCGGCCCTTTCCTTTTGGTGAAATAACTGCCCGGCATGCAAGCGGCTCGTCCCCATAGGGGTCGAGCACTGCTCGACCCATCTCGGCAAGGCGTAAGAACAATTGTCATTCCGATCCCGCAAGGCGGGAGAGGAATCCACTTTTTTCTACCAATTGTTGCCAGCTCGCATTCCATTTCGCGCACTGCGTAGCGCAAGTCAACTTTGCGAGCTCTGCGGCTCTTCTCCTTCCGCCCCTGCGTGAAGTCTCACCCCACTCCCATCTGAATTGTTGTTTTTGATTCCACAACGCCGTACGGCACTGTTTCTTCCCGCGGCCAACTATCCCTCGAAAATCACCTGCGCAATCGCCTGCGCCGCCGTATGCGTGATGCTCACCGCGATATTCTTCACACCCAGCGCCTCGGCAATTTTTTTTGCCTCGCCCTTCAGAACCAATGTGGGCCGCCCGCCCTTCGCCCGTACCACCTCCACGTCCACCCAACGCACCCCCCGGCTCCAGCCCGTCCCCAGCGCCTTCATCGCCGCCTCTTTCACCGCGAAGCGCCCCGCGTACCGCTCGTACTTGTTCTTGAACTGCTCGCAATACGCCACTTCATCCGGCGTGTACACCCGGCGCAGAAACCTCTCCCGCTGCGCCTCAATCACTTCCTGGATGCGCTTCACTTCCGCCACATCAATGCCCAGCCCGACGATCATCAATCACCCAGCTGCGGCGCAATTCGGCTCCGCTGCCTCGACCCGATTATACTGTCAGGACCATGCCGCCACGGAAAACTTCCACAAGAAAGCCCGGCATTCGTAAACGCGTCGCCGCGCGCCCGCTGCCTCTTTCACCGTCCTGGGTGATGCGCCGCTCCCGCGACCTGCAAATCTTGCAGCTCGCGCCCTTCCGCAAGCTCCCCTGGCTGGTCCACGGATTCAGCACGCGGCCGGGCGGCGTCAGTCTTCTAGATGGCCGACCAGTTCTCAATCTCGGCTTCATGGATTGGGACACACGCGAGAATATCGCCGAAAACCGCCGCCTCCTGCAATCTGCTCTCGACGCCGAAAACTTCACCCTCGCGCCGCTCAAGCAAATCCACTCCGACGTGATACATCTTTTCTCCGCCGCGCCCGCTCACGCCTGCAAGGGCGACGCCTCCGTCACGAATCGCCCCGGCCTGCTTCTTGCCGTGCAAACCGCCGATTGCGTTCCGATCCTCCTCGTCGATCCCAAAAAGCGAGCCGTCGCCGCCATTCATGCGGGTTGGAAGGGCACGCTTGCACGCATCGCCGAAAAGGCCGTGGGCCGCCTGCGCCTCGAATTTGGCAGCAAGCCTTCCGATCTCCTCGCCGCTCTCGGCCCCTCCATAGGCCCCTGCTGCTATGAAGTGGGCGCGGAATTCGTCACCAAGTTCACGGCGCAATTCGCCGATGCCTCCGACTATTTCGATGAGCCGCGCACCGGCGATGAGCCCAATCCGCTGCAGTGGCTCAGCATGATGCCCCCGGGCCACCAACCACCGCCGCGCAATGTCCAACTCGATCTTCCCAAAGCCAATCGCGCGCAGCTCCTCGCCGCCGGCCTGCGCCCGCAAAACATTTTCCCCTGCGGCCTTTGTACCGCCTGCCGCACCGACCTATTCTTCAGCCACCGCCGCGAAGGGGTCCTCTCTGGACGTCTCCTGTCGGTGATTGGAATTCGTGGGTAAGAAGAGGAGCTTTCTTCAAGGAAGAACTGCGAGCGGAGAATTCTTAACTTCGATCAAGGCAAGTTGCCCGCACGCCGCCATCACGTCGCGCCCGCGCGAATAGCGCACAAAGGCCGGCACGCCGCGCTCCGTCAGAATCCGCCGGAAGTCCTCGATCTTCTCTTCGCTCGATTCCTTGAATGGCAGCTCGCCCGGATTCCACGGGATGAGATTCACCTTCACGCTCTTCAGCGGCGCCAGCAATCGCACCACGCGCCGCGCATCCTCCGCCGCGTCATTCACGCCGCCCAGCATCACGTACTCAAACGTCAAATGCTCCCAATTCCGCAGCGGGTATTCCCGGCACACTTCCATCAGCGCTTTCAATGGATACTTGCGGTTGATGGGCATCAGCACGTCGCGCTGTTCATCATTCGACGCATTCAGCGAAATCGCCAGCTTCGGCCGCACCTCTTCTTTCGCCAACCGCTCCATGCCCGGCACGATGCCGCTCGTCGAAAGCGTCACATGTTTCGGCGACAGGCCCACACCTTCCTTATCCAGTAGAATTCGCAGCGCCGCCATCACATTCTCAAAATTCAGCAGCGGCTCGCCCTGCCCCATCAGCACCACATTCGTCCGCCCCGCCAATCCGTCCGCTTCCGCATCGTGAACTGGGTTACTTACCGGTGCGCCTGAATTCTTTTCTGGAGCCTCTCCCATTTCCTTCAGCGGCACCAGCACCTGCCCCACAGTCTCTCCCGCCGTCAAATTCCGGATCAGTCCAAGCTGCGCCGTCAGGCAAAACTGGCAATCCACCGCGCAGCCCGCCTGCGTCGAAATGCAGATCGTCTGCCGTCCCTCGCTCGGCATGAACACCGCTTCCACCGCCGCCGGCTTTTGCAGGGTCTTTCTTGCTTTTCCCTTCTCTGTGTCCCCCGTGTCCTCTGTAGTGCAATTCCGCTCTTCTCCGATTCCAAACAAATACCGCACCGACCCATCCTTCGAGATATACCTCCGCCGCACCTCCGGCAAAGTGATGCTAGCCTCTTGTGCCAGCTTTTCGCGCAGCGCCCCCGGCAGATTCGTCATCCCCGCGAAGTCGAATCTCCGCTCCGCATACAGCGCATGGTAAATCTGCCCGCCGCGATAGGCGGGCTCCCCAATGCTCTTGCAGTACGCCCGCAATTCTTCCTTGTTTTTCCCCAGCAGTTCCATGATTCCGCTGCGCCCCTCGAACGATTTTCTCACCCCTTGAGGCCTTCTTTTTGCCGGTTTCGCCCGCATCCGTAAATCAGGCTTCCCGGAACCGGTGGCATCAAACCTCGCTGCGCTTCTTCCAAGGGAGAAATGTGCGAATCGCTCTCCGGCCATGGATGTATTCCATCCCCTTTTGCAATCCCACCAGTAGCAGAAAAAACAGAGCAGCCGCCAGCGCCTCCCCCGGTTGCGCTGGGCGTCCGTTGGCGTCTCTGTCTGGAGCGACAATCCCGACCGCCATTAGGATCGAAACAATCGCAGCAACGGTGAAAAGTCCTTCGGTGAAAAAGTCAACTATGCCGAGCAACGTCATGGAGGCATACATGTATCCGCCGCCCGGAATCAGGAGCGTTCGCTTCAGCAGGGTCTTCTCATCCTTGAACCGTAACCCGCACGACGCACATTCGTACTTGCCAGCCGTCAGCACCGCACGGCAGTCCGGGCAGATGGATTGGAATCCCTGCGCTGCCGTCGCCTGTCCACGGCTTTGTGGGATCACTGCGTCGAGCACCGCTTTGATTTTCAGGCTGTCTTTTCTTTGCAACCGCCAATAGCTTTCCTTCATTCCGTTTGCATAGCGAAGCTGCAGCTTTCGATTCAGCCAGCCTTTTACTTTTGCTTCAGTGATGTCGCCCCAACAGACAGCCTTCACGGTGCGCTTCCATTTTTTATCCGACGCCATGCCAAAATGGAGCAGCCGCAGGTTGGTGAACACGAGCCGCGTGGCCGAGACGCGATAGGCATTCCATCCCAGCAGGAATTGCTCGAGGCTCCCCATGGGTGCCTGGCAGGTCCCCACAACATAGAGCACCGTCTCGTCCTTCTCCAGCAGGCTGGGAAGTATTTCCCTGAGGCTGGACAGCGCCTCGATCGCCCGCTTCCTGCGTCCTTCATCGGGCTCACCCTTCTGGTTTGTGAAGAGCACATCTTCCCGGAGCTGCACCCCATCTACAGTTGTGACTCGTGGTAATTGTGTCGCGTGAATCGGAATGTCTTGGTTGGGCATGGGCGGCCTCGCTTGTATGTGATTGATTCTGTGTGACTTTATATCAGCGGCGATAGGCCGTCAATCGTTCCTTCCCGGAATCTCGGGGCGCCCTGCTTTCATGGCAATTGCCTCCCCCGTATGCCACAATACTTTCATGGTCTCCAACGTCCGCGACATCCAGCGCCACGTTCTCCCTAACGGCCTCATTGTCATTACCGAGACCATGCAGCACGTCCGCTCCGTCTCGGTCGGCATCTGGGTGCGCAACGGCTCCCGCCGCGAAGTCCCCGCCGAAAACGGACTGGCTCATTTCCTGGAGCACATGGTCTTCAAGGGCACCGACCGCCGCTCCGCCGAAGATATCGCCCGCGAAATGGATTCCGTCGGCGGCATGCTCGACGCTTTCACCTCCAAGGAGCAGATTTGCTTCAACGCCAAAGTGCTCGACGAGCACCTGCCCATCGCCTTCGACGTTCTCGCCGACTTGGTCCTGCGGCCCAAGCTCGATTCCGACGACGTCAACAAGGAGCGCCAGGTTGTTCTGGAAGAGATCAAGATGGACCTGGACAATCCCGAGTACCTGCTCCACGACATCTTCACCCGCGGCTTTTGGCCGGAACACTCTCTCGGCCGCCCCATCCTCGGCACTCCGGAAACCGTGCGCAATTTCGACCGCGAAGCCCTGTGCCGCCGCTTCCAAAACTGGTTTGCGCCAGACCACATTCTCGTCACCGCGGCCGGCAACATCACCCACGAGCAGGTTCTCGAATTGGTTGAACAGGAATTTGGCCGTTTGCAGCCCATCGGTTCGCCGCGGGAAGATCCCGCGCCTTCCACAAGCGCGCCCATCCGTCTCGAAACCAAGCGCGATCTGGAGCAGGTCCATCTGTGCATCGGCGTTCCTTCGCTGCCGCTGGCTCACGAACGCCGCTTCGGCGTGGCCGTGTTGAATAATCTTCTCGGCGGTGGCATGTCCTCGCGGCTGTTCCAGAACATTCGCGAAAAGCAGGGCCTCGCTTACGCCGTGTTCAGTGAGATCACGCCTTATTCCGATGCCGGGATGCTGACTGTCTATGCGGGCACGGCGAAGGAAACTATCGACAAAGTTCTCGACCTTACGGTTGCGGAATTCCGCGCCATGAAGGAATCGCCGGTCTCCGGCGAAGAACTCCTCCGCGCCAAGAACCATCTCAAAGGTTCGCTGATGCTATCGCTCGAATCCACCAGTTCGCGGATGTCCAACCTGGCGCGCCAGGAACTCTATTTCCAGCGCTTCTATTCGCTTGACGAAATACTCGCGTCCATCGAAGCGGTCACCCGCGAGGAAGTGCAGTCCCTCGCTCGCGATTTTTTCCAGCCCGACCGCGTCGCCGTTACCGTCCTCGGCCCCCTCAACGGCTTCTCCGTCGACCGCGCCCGCCTCGCCTGCTAAGCGCCTCCCCGCTTGTCAGCGCTGGTCCCTGCGGCTGTCCTCTCGAACAGTTTCGCCGGAATTATCCACGTTCGCGCGCTTTTGCGCATTGACGCGATTCTCCCGCTCTGCCATCATCTTTCAAGTTTCGAGTTTCGCGTTTCGGTCTTCGGGGGAGAATCTCCATCGGCTTGCGCGTTTCCATTCTCGCGTCCGGCAGTTCGGGCAATATCACGCTGCTCGAAACCGAACGCACCCGCCTCCTTGTGGACGCCGGACTGGGCAAGCGCGAAACTCTGGCGCGCCTGGCCGCCATCGAAACAGATCTCGACCACCTCGACGCCATCCTGATCACCCACGAACACACCGACCACTGCGGCGGCCTCCCGCAAGTCCTGGGCCTGTGGAAAGCCCCGCTGTATGTCACCGAGCCAACCTTGGGCGCGATGCGGCGCATTCTTCCGGACACTTTCGGCAAGCGGCTCAATCGTGTGGAGTCCATCCAGGCGGGCCAGTGCTTTTCCATTGGCGATATCGAGATTCACGCCTTCGCGCTCCCGCACGATGCCGCTGATCCCATCGCCTTCACCTTCCGCATTAACGGCACCAAGGTGGCCATCTGCACCGATCTTGGCTACATGCCTAATCACGTCAAAGTGCATTTGCGCGAAACCGACTGTCTGATCCTCGAATCCAATCACGATCTCGACATGCTCAAGGTTGGTCCCTATCCCTGGGCCGTCAAGCAGCGCGTCCTTTCCCGCACCGGGCATCTTTCCAATCACGCGGTCAGTGAGTTCCTTGCCGATCCCGATGGCTTCGATTCGCGCGCGCGCTATCTCGTCCTGGCGCACATCTCCCAGGAAAACAACAATCCCGACCTTGTGCGCCTCTCCGCCGAAGAAGCATTGCGCCGCCGCCCCGCCGAGGTCGCTTTCACCGGCGAAGTGCTGATCGCCTCGCAGCACGTTCCGCTCAAGCCCCTGGAGTTATAGCCTCTGCCATTTTGCCCCGTAGGTGCGGCCGCGAATTCCCGAGGCCCTGCCTTGATTGTTCCACGCAGGGATTCGTTGACACCCAACCCCCTTTTCTCGTACCGTGGTGAGGCTTGATAGAGGTGCGGCGGCCATGAGTAGCCCCGTGGGCTTCCCTGAATCAGCTTGGGGCACGCGGGCGAAAGGGGCCTTCCGTTGTAGCCGCCGAAATCGCTGTTGTTGCTGAAACACCAGCGGTTGGGGACCCGGTCTAAGGCCAGGTCACTGTCATCCGGGAACCGGATGGAGCGCTATCGAGAGGCAGCAGCCCGAGCACATCCTCGCGCTTTCTTCCTTTCTTTTCGCTCCTTCCAGCTAAAATCAGGTACGCATGGAATTGTTTGCATTTACGCGCGCGCTCGTTGATCTCGATTCGACCACCGGCCACGAAAAGGCGGTGGCGGACTATCTCTTTGTGCATCTTTCGTCCCTGGCGGCGCGCCACAACACGCGCGTGGAGCGTCTCCCTGCCGCGCCGCATCGCGACAATATCTTCACCGCCTTCGGCGAGCCCGTCGTCACGCTTTCCACGCACATGGATACGGTCCCGCCGTTCTTTCCCTCTCGTGAAGACGCCACGCATATCCACGGCCGCGGCTCGTGCGACGCCAAGGGCATCATTGCCGCGATGGTCGCCGCTGCCGAAACGCTGCTGGACGGCGGCACACGCAACTTTGCGCTGCTGTTTGTCGTCGGCGAGGAGCGCAACAGCATTGGCGCAAAAACCGCCGCTGAGGCTCCGCGAGGTTCGCGCTTCCTCATCAATGGCGAGCCTACGGAAAACCGCCTCGCCCTCGGGTGCAAAGGCGCTCTTCGTTACGAACTTACCGCGCACGGTAAGCTCGCTCATTCCGCTTATCCGGAGTTGGGCCACTCCGCCATTCACGCGCTGCTCGACGCTTTGGGCGACATTCGCGCGATCCCTCTGCCCAGTGATCCCATTCTTGGCCGGACCACTCTCAACGTCGGCACGCTCTCCGGCGGGCGCGCTCCCAATGTGGTTGCGGACGAGGCCCGCGCTGAAATCATGTTCCGCCTGGTGGGCGAACCCAGCGGCATCCGTGCGGAAGTGGCTCGCGCTGCGGCCGCACACGACATCGAGGCTCGCGAAATCCTCTATTTCCCCGCGGTACATCTGGCCCCGCTCGATGCCTTGCCCACCACGGTCGTGGCCTTCACTACAGACATTCCCTCATTCGACGGCACCTGGGGCCAGCCATTTCTCATCGGTCCCGGCAGCATTCATCTGGCGCACACCGCCGAGGAGCGCATCCCCAAAACGGAATTGACCGCCGCCGTGGGAATTTACGCGCGCATGGTGCGCCAACTTCTGACTACTGGAGCCGCACCCTCATGAGCGCGCCACTCGCCATTGTCGGCACCGGCAAAATGGGCAGCCTTGTCGAGCAACTCGCTTTTGAATACGGCTTTGAGGTGCGCGCGCGCTTTGACATTGCCAACATCGCCACGCTTTCCCGCGAGTCGCTGAACGGCGCAGGGATTGCTATCGAATTTACCGCTCCGGCCGCCGCGCCTGAAAACCTTCGCCGCCTCGCCGCGCTTGGCCTGAACACCGTTTGTGGCACCACCGGCTGGTACGACCATCTGCCGGAAGTGCGCAGCGCTGTCGCCGCAGCGGGCACGGCGCTCGTGTACGCCCCGAATTTCTCCATCGGCGTGAATCTGTTTATCGAGACCGTCGCGCGCGCTGCCGCTCTTTTCGCGCAGCATCCCGAATACGAAGCCTGGGGCTGGGAGATTCACCATTCCGCCAAGAAGGATGCGCCCTCCGGCACGCTCAAGAAGCTCGCCGAAGAGATACGCGCCGCGGGATACACCGGCTCGCTCACCCTCAGCGCCAATCGCGCGGGCGCGCACACCGGCACGCACGAAATCGGTTTTGATTCGCCGGCGGACACCATCACGCTGCGCCACACCGCGCGCAGCCGCGAAGGATTCGCCCGCGGCGCGCTTCTTGCGGCGCGCTGGATTGCCGGGAAGAAGGGCGTGTTCGAGTTTCGTGAAATCCTGAATGAGTTGGGCCATACAGGAACGGCATCGGCGGCGCCGTGATAAACCCGCGCTAAATCCGGCCGTCGTTTTCGTGCAATTGCTTTTCGATGGAGATGGCATTCTTGATTTAGACCTGGAGGAAGAAACAATGTTTACCGGAACTGGCACCGCGCTCGTCACTCCCTTTCGCCGCGATGGTGCGCTGGATGAACCCACGCTGCGCGCGCTGATCAAGCGCCAGATTGCCGCGGGCATCAATTTTCTTGTGCCGTGTGGCACCACGGGAGAAAGCCCGACGCTCACCCATCAGGAACATCTGCGCATCGTCGAGATCGCCGTGGAACTCGCGAAGGGCAAAGTGCCGGTTCTCGCCGGTGCCGGCGGTTACAACACCGCCGAAGTGATCACGCTCGCGCGCGAGCTCGCGGACCTCGGCGCCAACGGCATTCTCTCCGTCACGCCCTACTACAACAAGCCCACGCAGGAGGGCCTCTACCAGCATTTCAAGGCCATCGCCGAAGCCATCAGCCTCCCCATCATTTTGTACAGCGTGCAGGGCCGCACCGGCGTCAACGTCGAGCCGTCCACCGTCCAGCGCCTCTCGCAAATCAAAAATATTATCGGTATCAAGGAAGCCTCCGGCAGTATTTCACAAATGTCCACGATCCTGAATGTCGCGCCCGAGGATTTCCTGGTGCTTTCCGGCGACGATGCCATCACGCTTCCTCTGATTGCGCTTGGCGGGCGCGGCGTCATCTCCGTGGCTTCCAACGAAATTCCCGCGGAGATGACCACGCTCACGCGGCTCGCGCTGGCCGGCGATTTCGCGGGCGCGCGCCAAATCCACCGGCGCTTCCTGCCGCTCATGGAAATCAATTTCGTGGAGTCCAATCCTATTCCCGTGAAGACGGCGCTGGCCGAAATGGGTCTGCTGGAGCCAGTGTGGCGCTTGCCACTTGTTGCGCCAAAGCCGGAAAATCGCGCGCGCATTCGCGCCGTTCTTGAATCCCTGAATCTCCTCGGGCGAATTCATGTTGCCGCCACAAATTGAAGCGCTCTTCGATGTTCCGCCCTCCGCTTATCTGGCGGAGCACTTCGCATTGTTCGAGGCCTTCAAGGCGGGCCTGAATCGCGGTGTAATCCGCGCCGCGGAGCCCGACCCGGCTTCGCCGACCGGCTGGCGCGTCAATCCCTGGGTGAAAAAAGGCATTCTCCTCGGCTTTCGCATGGGCGCGATCGTGGATATGTCCATTGACGCGCGCCGCCAGCCGTTCTTTGATAAGTCCACGTATCCGGTGCACGCGATTTCCGCTGCGGACGGCGTGCGCATTGTTCCCGGAGGCTCCAGCATTCGCGATGGGGCGCACATCGCGCGCGGCGTCATCTGCATGCCGCCGATGTTTGTAAACGTAGGCGCGTACGTCGGCGAAAACACCTTGATCGATTCGCACGCCCTGGTCGGCTCTTGCGCGCAGGTGGGCCGGAATTGCCACATTTCAGCCGCCGCGCAGATTGGCGGCGTGCTCGAACCCATCGGTGCGCTGCCGGTGATCATCGAAGACGACGTGCTGATCGGGGGGAATGCTGGCGTTTACGAAGGCACGATTGTGAAGCGCCGCGCCGTGCTCGGCACCGGCACGATGCTCAACCGCTCGATTCCCGTGTACGATCTGGTGCGCGACGCCGTTTATTCCGCGAAGGACGATCAGCCGCTGGTCATTCCCGAAAATGCCGTCGTCGTCCCAGGCTCCCGCGCCGTCTCCCATCCCGCCGCCACCAAGTGGGGCCTCTCCCTGCAAGCCGCTGTCATTGTCAAATACCGCGACGCCAAAACCGGCTCGCGCATCCAACTCGAAGACCTCCTTCGCTAGAAGAGAGAGTTTGAAGTTCACAGTTGACAGTTCACAGTTATGAGCAGGAACCCTGCACGCAGTGGCCAGAGTAGTGGGTCGCCGCCTGGCGTCTACCTCGACCGGGTTGGGGAGGCGGGCCGCTCCTGGGTTTCTCCTGTCCTTGTAGGAGCGCAGGATTGCTGCGCACCGACAAGAGGAAAACGAACCCAAGAGACAACCTGCCCACGGGCCTCACGCCTCGCACATCGCCAGGGGTGCGCGAAATGCCGTATCATTACATTGGGATTGCTATGGAGATACGCCCGTGATTCCACGCTATACACGCGAAGAGATGGGGCGGGTTTGGAGCGACGCCAACCGTTACCAGAAGTGGCTGGACGTTGAGCTGGCCGCCGCCGATACACTGGCCGAAGCCGGCATCGTGCCGCAAGTAGCCGCCGCGACATTGCGGGCGCGCGCGAAGGTAGATGTGGCGCGCATCAACGAACTGGAAGCGCGCGTCAAGCACGACGTGATCGCCTTTACCATGGCGGTGGGCGAATCCATTGGCGATCCAGCGGCCGCGCGCTGGCTGCATTACGGCATGACGTCCAACGATGTAGTGGACACGGCGCAGGCGCTGCTGATTCGCGACGCTTCACGCATCATCGAGCGCGACCTCGTCTTGTTCGCGGAAGTCCTGGATGTGCGTGCGCACGAATTCCAGCACACGCCGCAAATCGGCCGCACCCACGGCGTGCACGCGGAGCCCATCACCTTTGGCTTGAAGATTGCCAACTGGTTCGCGGAGAACCAGCGCAACATCTTCCGCTTCCGCGAAGCCGCTCACGGCATGGAACATGGAAAAATTTCCGGCGCGGTGGGCAACGCTTCGCACCTGGGCCCGCAGATCGAGGAGAAGATCTGCCAGCGGCTCGGCCTGGAAGTGACGCGCATCGCCACGCAGGTGATTCAGCGCGACCGCCACGCGCAGTACATGAGCGCTCTGGCCCTAATAGCGGCGATGCTCGAAAAAATCGCCATGGAAATCCGCCATCTTCAGCGCACCGAAGTGCGCGAGGCGGAGGAGTTTTTTGGCGGGGAGCAGCGGGGAAGTTCCGCGATGCCGCACAAACGCAATCCGGTCACCTGCGAACAGATATGCGGGCTGGCGCGGCTTGTGCGCAGCAACATGCTCGCGGCGTATGAAGATGTGGCGCTGTGGCATGAGCGCGATATTTCGCACAGCAGCGTGGAGCGCATCATCCTGCCCGATTCCACGATTCTGGTGGACTACATGCTCGCGAAGATGACCGCGATCGTCAGCCAGATGCGCGTCTTCCCGCAGCGCATGCTGCGCAACCTGGAATCCACGCATGGGCTGGTCTTCTCCGGCCAGTTGCTGCAAGACCTGGTGGAGAAAGGCATGCCGCACGACGACGCCTACAAAGCCGTGCAGGAAAATGCCATGGCCGCGTGGGAAGCGGAGACCAGCTTCCGCGACAGCGTGGCCAGGGACGCGCGCATCACGAAGTACCTGAGCCCGGCTGAACTGGAGTACACCTTCAACCTGCAGCGCCAATTGCGGTACGTGGACGATTTGTTCGAGCGCGTGTTTGGCGCGCACCCCGCCGGCGAAAGGGGCATTGCCAACAAAGCCTGACCCGCAGGCCGTCACCGGAAATCGTCCTACGCCTTCACCGCAAAAACGCCCTATATTTGTCATCCCGAGTGGAGCGAGGGATCTGCTTTTCGCAATAGGCTGGTGAAAAAGCAGATTCCTCACCCCGTCCAAAAAGCGAACGGGGTTCGGAATGACAAGACTCAGGTTAGCCCATGAGCACAGTCAGGAGTGGCTGTGCCACCGGGTGCGGAAATTTTTCGCAAAAACAAAAGAGCTCCCGGCTGGCCGGGAGCTCTTCGTTCTTGCCTCTTCCGGACCGGCGGGAAGCCGGCGCGGCTGCGGAGGCGGAAACTATTCCACGCGCTGGACGTAGCGCGCTTCGGAAGTGTCCACGCGAATCCTATCACCTTCATTGACAAAAGGGGGCACGTTCACAATTAGCCCGGTCTCCAGCGTTGCGGGCTTCATGACCGCGCTGGCGGTGGCTTTCTGGAGCGTCGGCTCGGTCTGAATCACCTTCATGTCCATGGTGTCCGGCAAGTCCACGCCGATGGCTCTTTCGTCGTGGAACTCGATTTTCACGATGGTGTTGGGAATCAGGTAGTTCACGGTCTCGCCGAGCTCGTCCTTGGTCATCTGCATCTGCTCGTAGGTCTTTGTGTTCATAAAGTGGAAATCGTCGCCCTCTTTGTAGAGATACTCGAACTCGATCTCGTCCAGGATGGCGCGATCCACGAACTCTTCCGCGCGGAAGCGGTACTCAATGATGGCGCCGGTACGCAGGTTCTTCATGCGCGTCTGCATCGAGCCGCGTTTGTTGCCCGGCGTGCGGTGCTCGGTGGTGAACACGGTAAAGAGGTCGCCCCCGTGCTGGATCACCATGCCGGGGCGAAGCTGTGTGGCTTTGACGCTGCTCATAAGTGAATGCGGCACCGGAGCGGCCGGCGCCGGAGACTCCTCTTCAGATTAGGGACATTTCGGAAATTCCAAACGGCTCCCCGAAGGAACGGCGCGTGGAATGACACGAGGCACACAGGGATGAATGGCAGTCCCTGCGCGGAAATCCAGTATAAACGGGGCTATGCGATGCGGTCAATCCGGGCCCAGGGCCAAGAGAGGGAGGTCTGCGAAACTTCCGCCCCCCTGCACAATTGTGGTGCATTGACAGAATGTGAGCGAGGGCCCGCGGAACTGGAACCGACTTCTCCGGTTACGGCGTTAATCGGGACTTGGAACTTTCTATCCCTGAATAACGTACCTCCTTGTGCTCGCTCTACACACTGGCTGAGAAGGGAATCTCATGAAGAAGCTTTTCACTTCTGCAAGAACGCTGCTTCTGTTCGGGGTCTTCGTTTTGTGCTGCGTCCAGACCCACGCTCAGACGGTCCCTGCATTGGAAAACATAAATTCCCAGGTGGAGCTTGAAAAAGCAATCGCCTCGCTGGATACAGCCCTGTTCGCTGCATATAACCAGTGCGATTTGGAAAAGTTCGCATCATTCATTGCCGACGACGTGGAGTTTTATCACGATAAGGCAGGTGTGACCCTCGGCAAAGAGGCTCTAACGGAGGCCGTCAAGAAAAATATCTGCGGCAAAGTGACACGGGAACTCGTTCCCGGCACTTTGCAGGTGTACCCCATGAAGGGCTATGGCGCAGTCGAGATCGGTGTTCATCGCTTTCACCACCCGGGACAAGAGGCCACAGAGAGCGTTGGCGAGGCGCAATTCATTCACTTGTGGCAGTGCAAAAATGGCGCATGGAAGATTACGCGAGTCATTAGCTACGACCACCACGAAGCCACAAAGTAAAGTCAGCTCTAACTTCCACTGGGTTAGCCTATCGGACAAGTTCGTACTGGGACCCACATCTCCGGTAAGCGCGTTGATCAGGACCTGATTCAAAGTCATTGCCAGGACCAGAGTGAGGTTGTTATAAGATGAACTAACGGATTCTTATATAGTGGGAAAAGCTGGCGGAGGTCGTCATGAAACCTGTGAGCCGAATTGTTATCGGAGTGCTTTGGGCGGGATTGTGCACAAGCGTTTGTGCAGGGCAGATGGAGACGCCGCCGGGAGCAGGAACGGCAGCGGCGGCGAATGAAACGAAGAACATTGTGCAAGGGAAAGTGGTGCAGGAGCCGGGCGGGCAGGGAATCCGCAAGGTGAAAGTGATGCTCATAGCCAGGGTGAGCCAAACACCTCCGGTGTATGAAGCCATCACGGACCAAGCAGGCCAGTTCAAAGTGGGGAATGTGCAGCCGGGAGAATATGCGGTGCGGTTGGAACGGTCGGGATACGCTTTGGATGCAAAGACCAAGCGAGACAAAACGATTAAGGTGATCGCGGGGCAGGACACGAAGGACCTTGTATTTCAGATGTTCGCGGCTGCGGTGATCTCGGGAAAGATTGTTGATTTGGAGGGGGACCCTCTCCCGAACGTGGACGTCATGGCGATTGCGAGCACCGGGGGAGCAACGACACGGAGTGCGGGTGCGCTGGCGAGGGGAGCAACCAATGATTTAGGAGAATACCGGATCGCAGATTTGTCGCCCGGAAAATATATTGTCCAAGCGACTCCCCCGAATATCCCCGTGCCAAGCGCAAACGAGAAGTACACGGCAAATGAGCGGCTGGTCTATGTGAAGACCTATTTCCCTGGAACCCTGGACGAGCGGCAGGCCGCCGCGCTGGAGGTGTCGTCTGGGGGAACCGCGACCGCGAACTTTGCGGTGCAGGCGAGCCATGCCTATCATGTGAGCGGAACTGTCACGGGAATAGGTGCGCACGGAATGGCACAGCTCATGTTGTTGGCGAAAAACGGACAAGAAGTAGCGCAGAATTTGGCCAAAGGCGGGGAATTTGATTTTCCAAACGTGCTGCCGGGAACATACCATGCGCGGGTGATGATGGTTTCGTTCGGGAATGGACAAAACCCTTCGATCAAGATGCGAACAATCCGCACACCGATTGAGGTGAATGGATCAGACGTGGTCGGATTACAACTGCAGTTGGATGCTGGCGGGGATGTGAGCGGGAAGTTTCGCGTGGAAGGCGACGAGAAAATTAATTGGTCAGAGTTGACTGTCGCCCTGGTTACGGTGGCTGAGGGCGAGGAGGAGTCGGCGGGACTAGAGATGGCGTTCACACAGCCCTCAGAGGTGCAGGAAGACGGGTCGTTCGAGATCAAAGACGCGCCGGGAGGGAACTCTCAATTGGTTGTGGGCGCACGTTCGGAGAAGTTTCGCGATTACTATACGAAATCCGTGCTGCTGGGCGGACGCGAGGTTGTGGATGCGGGATTTGCCGTGACTCCGGGGACGGTGCTGGACGTGGTGGTCAGCGCGAAGGGCGCGGGAGTTGAAGGAACGGTGGTTGATAGAGAAGGTAAACCTGCAACCGGTGCGAGCGTGGTGACCATACCAGGTTCCGGCAAACTCGGGCGCCCGGATGCATACCAATACGCTCGGGCCGATGATAGCGGACACTTCGTCTTGCGAGGCATGAATCCGGGAGAGTTTCTGGTACTGGCGTTTGAGGAAATGCAGGGAAACTACCGCACGGCGGAGTTTGCGAAAAAGTATGAAGGAAAAGGGGAAAAAGTGGAGTTGGATGAGGGAGGTAAGAAGAGTGTCGTGGTGAAGTTGATCACGGAAGAGGGGAATGGACCGTAACCGGACATCTTCGTACTGGGACCCACTTGATAAGCGCGTTTACCAGGAGTTGACCGAGATACGCGGCAAACGACATACTTCGTTTAGCACAATGTGGTCTCTATACCTGCTCGTACACATCTGGCTAACCGGGTCCGTGCGTCTCCCTTGTATGGCTCTCGTGTACTCGGCTGGAAGAAGTGGAAGCGACTTCATTTTTTGACGCGCAGCAGGAGGCGTTGGCTGCTTATTTGGGGATGTTTGGGCCTACTCGAAACGGTGGTAGTTGCGGGACTGCTTTGGGCCGGATACTTTCCTGAACCTGTGCCCGGATTTCCTGGCTGGGCGGGAGAAGCCGCCTGGACGGTTCTCCGCCCATTTCATCTCTACAACATTCTTCTCGACTTCGTGCTCGGGTTCTTGTTTGCAGCGATTGGCGAAACCACAATTGGCGTCGCATTCGCTGCCCTGGTCTGGTGGATTTTCAGCCTATTTTCAGAACCCTCAGATACACCGCGTACAATCGCACCGGCTCAACGCTACGCCATCGCTCTTCTGGCTTCCGCATGCATTCTCGGGATTGCAAACCGCATATACGCACTGCGCCCGCCCACATGCTTCGACTGCTTTGCGCCACACGGGTTCCCCTTCACGTATTTCCATGAAGGAGGATTTGCAGGTGGTGAAGGTTTCGTTTGGAGCGGCGTCGCAGGAGACACTCTTCTTATCTTTGCAGTAGGCGTGATTGTAGGCTGGATTTGGAACCGCACGTCTCACAGCCATTCGCTCAAAGCAGCCAACTCCTGATTAGTCGGCTTACCAGAGAAGTGGCTACTAGTACGAGGATGATTTGTAACGATACAGCGCCTTCCGTTCACAGTGATGAACCAATGAGAGAAGCCACACTAGCAATGCCTTAGCATGATCGGGGTTTACTGCGTGGGCCCTGTCTCTCGCTGCTTGGCGGCTTCGGCCATGATTCTTTCGATTTCGGCGGGATCGCGCGGGAGTTTTTGGCTAAGGAGTTCGTGGCCGGACTCGGTGACCAGCACGTCGTCCTCGATGCGCACGCCAAGCTTCTCCTCCGGGAGATAAATCCCGGGTTCCATGGTTACGACC
>Ga0209039_10001821_pt1 | contig 19181 bp, 18 predicted proteins | sample BogFormECP12_OM1_FD_188238 | JGI IMG/M metagenome (GOLD analysis project Ga0209039, IMG submission 188238) | Bog forest soil microbial communities from Calvert Island, British Columbia, Canada - ECP12_OM1 (SPAdes) (version 2) | ecosystem: Environmental > Aquatic > Freshwater > Wetlands > Bog ...
ACTTTTGCCCCGATGTCGCTGTAGGCCTGCTCCCAGGAGACGGGCTCAAACTTGTTGGGCCCAACCCTCTTAAGGGGTGATTTGATCCGATCTTTGCTGTAGACCTCATGCAAGAGAGCGTGCCCCTTGGCGCAGATGCGGCCCATGTTGTTACCCGCGATGGGATTGCCTTCCGCTTTCCATATTCGGCCGCCCCGCGTGTACACGTTGATCGCGCACCAGTTGCCGCACCCGTCACAGAGGGTTGGCGTCATCTTGACCTCAGTGGAGCCTTTCTCTTTGGAGGCCCCCGAGCCAAAGCTCATATAGGAGCCAGCGACTAGAGAAGCCCCGCCGGCCGCGGAGCTGACGAGGAATTTTCTGCGGGTGATGCCTTGCCTTTTCATGGTGCCTCCGCCGGGGTGCAAGATCTTAGATATGAGGCTATTTGAATATTCAGATTATGTCAAGGGTTTTGTGAGGCCACGGAGAAAAAATTGTTCGAGAAATTACCGAAGAATAAAACCGCACCTATCCTCACCAAAACGGTTCATTCCCCCTATTGCGATCTAAAATGATCCCAACCGTGCGGGGTCAGATCCTGCCGACTGCCGTCAATCCTCACCAGTTCCATTCCAGGACTCGCGACAAACTTACCTATGGGGAACAGGTCCCGGCCCTCCGCTTCAAACTGATTCTGAAGATCTTCGATTAAACCCGGCTCAACGGCCGCAAGGAGCACGTAGTCCTCACCACCGTTAAGCACCCACTCAAGAGGGTCTTTCCCAATAGCCCTTGCGGCCTGAGACAACATTTCCCCTATTGGAAGCTGAGACTCATGCACAACCGCGCCCACCCCCGAATCGCGGCAGATATGCCGAAGATCAGACGACAGGCCGTCAGAGACATCGATGGCTGCGGTACAAGCATGGGAGCGAGCCAGTAAGCGACCCTCCCTTACATGGGCGCGGGGTTCAAGATGCGACGCCACAAGAGATCGGGCCATATTATGCGTCATTGCCGACGAGCCCAGAAGAATATCCAAGCCAGCCCCTGATTCCCCCGTGGGACCGGTGAGTACTATGATGTCGTTCGCGCGGGCAGTGTGTCGGAAAAGAACCTCATCGACAGGTACCAGGCCCGTAACCGCTATATTTATCGCGAAGTCGCTCTTGGAGCTGGTGGTGTCTCCACCGAGAAGATTGACGTCAAAGGTACGGGCAATATCGGCCATTCCGCGGTATAGGCCGTCCAACCATTCCAGGTCTATCGTTTCGGGTATGGCAAGGCTGACGAACGCGTCTCTGGGTATCCCTCCACATGCGGCGATGTCTGATAGGTTTGCAGTCAGGGCTTTGGCGCCAATCACCTCTGGCGAGGCCCAATTCATAAAGAAATGCACCCTCTCCACCAGAAGATCTGTGGTTACCAGCAGGTGCTCGGCTCCTCCTATTGAAATAACAGCGCAGTCATCCCCGATCCCCTTCACCACTCCTTCGGAACGGAAACTACCTAGGGGAGCTATCCGGTCGATGAAGCCGAATTCTCCGATCTCTTTGAGCTTCAGGAGGCTGCTCCTTTTACCGTGGGGAGGTGCGCAATGCTGCCGACTTGGTCGGAGGTCTGCTTTCACTCAGGACCGTATCAAGGCTTTTTCGGGCCCAGAAGTCCGCCGGCTTCCGTTGCCGGTCCGGCCACACGATGTCGCGATCGTCTGCGTGAGGGTTTACGCCGCCACTTTCTCTGAAGCCAGAAACCCTGTTCGGGACTGATACGCAACCACTGTTCGAACAAGTCATGAAACTGTTGACTGACCGTTGCAAGATCGAGGCGCGGGTCGCCAGTGGGTTGGATGCGGACCTCTTCGCCGAATATGCTCTGATAACGGCCGTCTTCGCGCCGATACGTGCATAGCGGCAAGATTCGGGCTTCCCCGTCAATGGCGATCTTCGCAAACACCTCGTTGGCAGCCGCCTGGGTGCCAAAGAAATCAACAAATATCCCTCTCTCCGGGTCACCCCTTTGGTCGGCCAAAAATGCCACCATTTCGCCACCGCGGAGAAACTGGATCATATCTTTCACTATGCCCTTGTGAGGAAAAGTCTTGATTCCAGTCTCTCTACCGGCTCGACTGAAAAAATAGCGAGAAAGAAATGGGTTCTTGAGGCCTGTAACGATCACGTTCAACCGGATCCCCAGGAATTTTACCGTGGCCGCGCTGACTTCGAAACACCCGAAATGAGAGTTCAAGAGACATATGCCGTCATTTCCAGGCATCATGGCCAAATCGTACGGTAGGCTTCCTTCGAGGACTATGCGTTCAGCCATCTCCTTTTGGCTCCACCGCCTTATCCGGAAAAATTCCACCGCTACCAACCCTACATGCTCGAAACTCTTACGGGCGGTGTGGACAATCCATTCATGTCCATATTCCCGGTCGAACGCTATGGTAAGATTTTCAATGACTGCTTCACGGCGGTCCGGGGAGAGAACATAGATGAGTCTCCCCAGGAAGCGGCCGAATGCGAGGGCTGTGTGTTCGGGAAGCAGGTTGAGGATTTCTTCCAGGAAACGAACCAGGAGGAAGATGGAATAATCAATAAAGAGGCTGAATTTCAGTTGTCTCTTCGTGTCGTGCTGGGTATTCATCCAGTAACCACTTCATTCGGTGATGATGAGAGGAAATCCGTGACCTCAAAAAGCCGCAATTTACCCTTGAGTCCTTTCAAGGCCCGGGATCCGACTTTCTGCACTGCAAATAAGCTTTCTCCCTGAATCTGATCAAACGTTTCCGGGCCGATGAGGATCTGGTCCGGGTCCGCTGCCTGGCAAATCTTTGAGGCCAGATTTACTGCGTGTCCAAGGATTGTGTAATCCATGCGCTCGTCTGATCCGAAGTTGCCGACGATGGCGTTGCCTGTGTTGATCCCGTAGCGGACCTGAAAACGCAGTTCCGGGTCCAGTTTTTTTACTTCCTGGATCAGCTTTTCCCGGAGACTCAGTGCCGACCGAACCGCCCTGACAGGGGCATCCTCTTGTGGGAAGGGTGCGCCGTAGATTGCCATCGCCGCGTCGCCGATAAACTTGTCCAGTGTGCCCTGTTCTTGGAAAACTATCTCGTTGACCGTCATACAGAAAAGGTTGAGGATCTGCTGGAGCTGCTTGGGAGTAATGGTCTCGCACAGAGTGGTAAATCCGACAATATCGCAAAAGAAAATCGTAGCGACAGTTTCTCTCACTTGCAGGTCAGCCGCGCCTTTGAGGATCAGATCAACCACCTGGGATGAATGGAAGCGACTCAGATTCTGGCGGATAATCGCGCGATTTATTGCCTCTTCATTCAGTCTTTCTGTGAGCTTCCATCGCTGTATCGCAAGCGCGGCCTGATGCCCGATTGCCGTTAAGAGATCCAGGTCTTCGGTCTGGTAACCGGTGGCGATGTCAAGGCTGTCCACATAGATTACCCCTAGAATGGTCCGCTCTTCCCAGATAGGGGCGGCCATCACTGACCGAATTCCATCGATGACCACACTATCTCCCATGTCGAAACGAGGATCTTCCAGCGCATTATCCGTCAGGATAGCCACGCGATCATTCAAGATGCGGCCTATGATGGTAGTGCTGACGGGTCTGATGTTCCCTTCTTCTGCCGCGGCTCGCTCCTTTTGGGGTACAGGAGCCTCCTCCCCGTCTCTGAGCAGGATCGTAGCCTGTGAAGGCGTGAAAATGTCAAAGATCTGATCCATCACGTAATCCAGGATCTCATCGAGGTCTTTAGTGACCACGAGTTCTTCGGTGATCCGATATAGGGTCAACAGGTTCCGGTTTAGGCGCTCTCTTCTGACTCGCGTGGGAACTCGATTGACATGCCCCGTGGCCTCGGAAAGATAGCTGCTGATCATACCGAGCGGTTTAACTATTCTTTCTGTCTCATGTTTGTGGACGAAGGGCTCCTGGTCGAGGTGGGTTAGATCCACGGTCTGAGTTTGGGCGAGCCCTGGAGACACATCGGGCGACCTTAACGGGCTGAAGAGAAGCCTAAATGGGCCTATCTGGATGACATCTCCTACTTTGATGTGCCGCCGGTTCTTGATCCTGCGCCCGTTTACCCAGGTCCCATTTCTGCTCTCCAGGTCTTTTACTACGAACCTCTTCCCCTCACTCAGGATCAGGCAATGATTTCGGGACACCATGCTGTCAACCAAGCGCAGATCGCATTTTTCATGGCGACCCACAATAGTCTGGTGCGCTGTAAAGCTCTCTTCCACCTCTTTGCCGTCAGGCCTGATTATTACAAGATTGAACATTGTGGTTAGGCACAACCAAGGAAAGTCAGCCGAATGCCACGGCTTCTATGAGCTTGAGCAGATGGTTCTTCGACTCGTCACTGATGCTTGCGATCTCAAAGCCAGACACATAATAGCCTTGAGGGTTCTCCCTTCTCGTCCAGCGGCAAGTCGCCTCGAAAATCAAGGGTGCCCCCTTAACGTAATCGGATGCCTGAATGACAAGAGTCTTAGTTGCATTAACATCCACTTTTACGCCGAACAATTGAACCCCTGTTTCATTAATGTCCTGGACTAGCCCCAGAAACCTCTTAGTCTCGGCGTCGTAAGCGGGGATCTTGAAAAGCACGTATTTTCTCTTGGACTTTCGACGGTCTTCCACCGCCGAGCCCGTCGAACTCTCGTCGCTCATGTTCCTCTCCTGAGGGCTATGCACTTCACATCAGAGTCAGTCACCATTGCTGAAGGATCCTTCTCTTGGGCCCCGAAGAATACCCTCCCACAACACTTGACGCCCCAATCCTTTTGGAAACGGATCGTCCGCGCTTCCCGGTGTTAGCCCCGTTTCGCTCTTGTCTGCCCGCCTGTAAGTTTCCGAGCATCTTCTTTAAGCGTATTCTCGAGCATACGATTAACTGATCGGCTGACCAGAAACCTGAACGATCGGATAATGTTCTCGGGATTTCCTGATCTGCCCAGCCTTCTCGCAAGAGATCGTCCGGCCTTCAGGATTGTCGTGGCATGGCGCTCAACAAGCCTTGAAAAAGCATCTGCATCCTTTATTTCAAGTTGCCGGAGGATCGGCGGCCTACGATCAGGTAGTCCCTCGGCCTTCCGAACAGCGGACTTATACCTTTCATAGCGTGTAAGGATCTGATGAAAGGCAACCAACGGATCGTCTTCAGAAGATGACAGCTTCCTGTCCAGATAGTCAGTAACCTCCATCAGGAAGCGGACAGACTCGGGGTGTGCCCGAGACATGCGCTTGACTACATATTCCAAAACAACTTTCATTGCCAGCGCAGCGAAATCGACTGTCACGTTGTCCTGGAATCGGGCCCGCACCTTTTGGAGTTCGTTGGCTAACGCACTCACCGATCGCTTTGAGATTTCCCATTCCAACGTAAGAATGGTCTCCTGGAGTTTCCGAAGCGGAAACGCGTCCGGGGCACGCGGCGGAGATTCCCGGGGGCGGACAGCCGGCTGAGAAGCATCCGCATATTCATGCGCGGACGATTGACCAGCCTGGGCCGTTTCACTCAAGAGAGTGTGCATGTGGCGTGAGATCTCTTCAGCCACCGCATCTTCGTAAGTGAACGCGGACTCGGGAGCTACCCCAGTGCCGGAGGCCGGGGCTGGAGGCCTCCGTTTGGTAATCGGCTCTTTGCGCGGTGGAGCGGTGGCTGAGATCTCGTTATATTCTATGAATTGCTCTGCCTCACTGCCGGATTCGGCCACTCTTACGTCCAATTGTGCCGTTTCCGGTGGAGGGGTCTCAGGTTGCTCTACAAAAAGGGTCTCCACTGCCAGGTCTATTGCCCAGTCGGTTTCTTGGTCTCCGGAACTGATAGATGACGGTGTCCCCTTGAATGCCGTCATGAACAGGGTATCTACCGCCTCGTCGAGGGAAGGAGTTTTGGAGGTTGGAGCCGAGTCAGGACCTGCGGCAGAAGACAGAGATGGGTCCGGACTCGCGCTCTCGGTTGCGATAGAAAGTTCTCCCGATGTGGGCCCCTCAACGAAAAACGTATCAACCGCTACGTCGATAAGTCGGTCCAGGTCATCGGTTTCGTCTCGCTTGGGCATGAAGTTATCCGCCGCGGCTATTAAGCTCTGATTTTATGATGAACAGATTTAATTGTGATTTTGCTGACTTCTCGCAACGTATCAAACACTCCTGTACCCTGCAGAGCGCTGGCCATCATAACCGGCGCCGGGGTCTTGAGCATCGAGTTCAGGTCTTCCTCCATGGTTTCCTTGGATAAAACCGGGATGACGCTCCCTTCCAGGTCTCGTTTGTTAAATTGCAGGACTAAAGGGATTTCGTCCAAGTCGAGCTTGTCTTCAGCCAGGTTTTCACGTAGATTCTGGAGGCTTTCCTTATTGGATGCCTGCTGCACCTCCATTGAGTCTGCTACAAAAACGACTCCATCTACCCCTTTCAAGACCATTTTGCGGCTTTCGTTGTAGAGTACTTGGCCCGGCACCGTGTAGAGTTGGACCCTTATGCTGAAATCTTTGATCTTTCCCAGTGATAGCGGAAGGAAATCAAAGAAAAGCGTTTTGTCACCCCGAGTGTCGATAGAAATCATTTTGCCCATGAACTGGGCGTTCATCCTTTCATTCACGTATAGTAGGTTGGTAGTTTTACCGCACCTGCCTGGGCCGTAGTACACTACCTTTACCTGTATTTCCTTTGCGCTCTTGTTGATAAACGCCATCTCACACCTCCCTTTTCGGGAGTTTTTTCTCAAGCACCAGAACCACCTCCGCTATTTTCAGGCGCAAGAGGCCCAGAGAGAAAGAGTTACTGAAAATAGTGACGATTATGTACTCCCCTCCTACACGGCTAAAGTGGAACGATTCGTTATGTCCCTTGTAGAATAGGAGCACAAAATCCTGTTCACCTATGAGACGCGCGATTTGTTCAGTGGCGGCAAAGTTAGCGGCCGCCACAGCGGCCAGGGAAACCGCGTCAAGCTCAATTTTGTCGCCTACATGAAGGATCAGAGAGCCCGCGGTATCAATGATCATGAGCGAGGAGATCCCCTCGGTCATGATTTCCCGAGCCAGATAGCTCCTGACGTCATTCAATATGTCGACGTTGACAATGATATCAGCGCTGCGGCCTGTCTTTATTTTTTCGACTTTGTCCAACTCGTGCTCCAGGACTACTTTGTCCAGGAAGCTCTCACGGCCGGACGCCGGCCGTAGTCCGGCAATCTCCTCCAGCCTCATGAGTCCGGCGGTGAAAGAATCAACCAATTGACGATCCGGCAGCCCCTCTTTTGTCAGTGCCTGGAGCATTTGCGACTGCGGGCCGAGGCGATCCTTCAGGTCCTTGTTTCCCAGATGGTCTGCCGCGGAGTTGAGAATGTCGAGGACCTTTTCTACCTTACGGACTGACTGGGAATGATCGTCCGGTGGGGCATCGAGATCCTGCACCAATCGTCGGGCATTATCTATATAGGCCCACAAGAAGGCAGGTAGCTTCCCGAGGATCTCAACTTCCTCAGAGCCTTTAAAGATATCGTCAAAACCAAGATCATGTGACGGCATTTCTTTTCAGTCCTTTGGTGAAAGGATACATTCGGTGCCGGCGAACACTGTGTTCAATCTCTCAGCGACTAGAAGTATCAAGATTCTCCTCTAGTTGCACGTGCTGCTTGAATTGACGTGTTCTTAATCGGGACGAAAACTGTTCCGCCCACGAGGTCTCCAGCACGGTGACACGGATGAAATATTAGCACATTGTCAGGTTTTTTTGGAGTGTTAATCGAGAAGTGTTCCTGATTTTCTCTTCTTCGGGCGGGGATGTTAACCCGAAGGCCCCAGACATGCGGTACATCCGCAGGCCATTTATCCTCCACTTTTGGACTCAGCAATCCGTCGGGCTTGCGTAGCTACCACTTGTGAAATGTTCTTGCTCTTGGCCAACTTTCTCAGATCAGGTTCCCGCAGATGGGGCAGAAACTGCATGACTAAGGGAATCGGGGTCTTGGAATTAGAGGCCAGATTGAGCTTGATGTGATACAACTTCGACCACTCTTTGGTAGAGGCTATCTGACGTAGTACGTCTTCGCAGACGTGCTTCGACTTGCTGATGGCATCGATCTCCGCTTCTTGAATTTTGGGAGACCTGACGGCCGCGAGAGCAACCATCTTGTTAGGATCGCGAACGAGGATATCCCTGGCCTCCCGGTTTCCCAAAAAGGCAAGCTTCACCTTTTCGGCCACTCCCATTCCCAAGATTTGATGGTAAAGGCTTTCGTACTGGCCCTCCGACAGCTCCCATTCGGGAAGTTCACCCGGCTTGGTAACCCGTGTGATTTCCTGGGGGATCAATCTCATCGAGTCCATAAAGAACTCGGACAACGGTTTGTCGACGGTTATTGGAAATTGTTGGTGTGCAGGGCGAACCAGAAATCTGGAGCTGCTCCATGCGATCATTGCGGCCATAGCCTCCAGCGGCCCTTCTTTGCCTTCCACATGCGCATGAAGAATGCGGGCGCGGTCCCTAAATATCTCGCCGGACCCTTCCTCGCATAGGAGCGACACCACCATGGGGATTGGCGAACCTTCCAGGGCCGAGAGCACTTCGAGAATGTCCATGGCCTCCGGACTCCCGGACATCAACCTTAGCCAGGTCTGCCCCTCCTCCGCCGTACTCGGTCCTGCCGCTGGCGTTCGCAGAAGCTCTTCGGCAGCAACGGGGTCGACGTTTTCCACCTGGAAATGCGTGCGAAGCGAGTAACGAAACTTCAGATCAGGGGTCTTCAAGATCGCCTCAATTGCCGCCAGCCCTTCCAGGGCGCCCCAGACAGCCCCTATTACTCGGCCCCGTCTGAAGAATACCCGCCCGGATTGCTTCACGCCCTCTAAACCTATCGTCCCCGACCGAGCCCCCTGAACCGCGGCTCGGATGAGACCGCCCAGCCCGCAGAAGTCCAGCGGCCCTTCCACCTTGATTTCTCCCTGGCCCTGCAGAAGCGATTCTTCAAAGCCGTCGATCCGTTGCCTCAGTGCCGGTTCGTCGCGAGCCAGGGCGGCAATCTTGGACGCCACCGCGGGGCTTTTCTCCAGCAGCTTCCGGTTTTCGAAGACCGCTGCGAGTATCTGCGGGCTACGCCAATTCTCCAGAATATGAAGAGCAGTCTCCTCCAGGAGGTTTGGAGACGAGGCCGCCACGGCAACAAGAGATTCATCACGAACCGTTTCCCTTATGAGGAAATCCATGACAGACGGATGGAGATCAGATCCAAAACCCTTGCGATAGGTGGGGAGATCGAGGGAAGCGAGGGTTTTCTTAGCTTCTTCCCTTATCTCCTGGGATTCATCGTGGGAAAGGTAACTGAGCAGGACCAGTTTTTCGGTTGTAGATACCGGCGCCTTTCCCCGTGCCGCCCTTAGCCTGATATCGTGTTCGGTGGCTGGGTTCAGGTACTTGTGGACCGTCTTGGAGATCTTGACTCTTAAAGCTTTGCGAACCAGCGGATTGGCGTCTGATTCAAGGGCCTCACGTGCCTGTTGATCATCACCGAAGACCAGGCGAACCTTCTCGAGAATTGGCAGGGTAACAACATCCTGCCCCTCGAAGAGTTCGTTGATCAAGGCCAGTTCAGAAGCGATCCGCTCAGTGACGGTTACGCCTTCATCGAGCAACCGCATTGCTTCGATAATGAGGTTTTGCATTCCCGCGTGGATCACTTCCGGAACTTCTTCGCCGCCTCGACTGATGGAAAAATGGGCGTTGGGCCAAGCTAAGATCTGACATGCCGCGTCCATGCCCGTCAGATCCCCAACGGATGCGTTAACGATTCTGCCTCGCTTAAAGTAGAGGTCTCCCGCTTCGCCATCGCGCTTCAGTCGGCATACCGCCTGTTTCGAATTCATCTCGAATATTTCTGATATCTCAAAGATATTCATGGCCTTGAGATGCCCGTCCACGGTCCAGCCCATGCTTGCTTCGTCTTCGAAGGGATCCACATCCGGGGTGTGATCGAGGGCACCCATCACCAGATTGAGTGTATTGATGTCTATCCTGTTGCTAAAATCTCCCGGCAAAGCATGCATATACCGGAACGACGCATCTATCCATCCGAAAGCCTTGTAAACAGCTCCCAGGCCGTCCTCTTCGCCCGCCACGGCGCCCACCACCTTTCCGCTTTCCGTGTAGACCGTCGCGGTATCTTCCGCGCGGTTCAAGGTGATGTGAGCTGTGCGGTTATTGTGATCGATGGCCTGGAGCAACTCCCCCAGCCCAAACAGCCCGATATTTCCGCCCACGGTTTCGCCGGCTGAACCCGCTGTCTCAGTCTTTTCCCCCAAACCGACCTTTTCTATCACCTTCAGGACGATTTCCCGGATCGGTTCAGGAAGTTCCGGCCGATCTGGTCTGTTGAACCAGTTTCGGGCTGCAGGGATCAGATTCTTTCTGGCCTGCGATGATATTTCGGGATCAGTGTCCCGGGACAAGTAGCTCAAAATTATCAGAGTATCGTGTAAAGTGAACTCGGCTTGCATGGCCGCGGCCTGCAACTTCTTTTCCCGAGAGGCTTTGGCGCCTATGAATCCCGCTAGGCGTGATCCTACGCTAACTATTTTCTTTTCGCCGTTGGGCATTGAGGTTGGTGAACCTTGATAATATAACGTTTAAGGCATGTATTGTCGCGGATATTAGAATTCAGAGGCTAATTTGTCAACATTGCAGAACATCCGAGTGCTTGCCACAAAGGGTGTCATTGAGTATTGTTACCCCTCGTGGGCTACGCGAAGAGTTCAAGAAGCAGAGGTTGGCATCGAACCCCACGACTTTGTTCAGGGAGCAGGCTACAAGCAGCGGCTTCCCTCATCCCCTGTCCTTCTGAAAAGAGAACTGATCAGCCCCTAAAGGTCGAGCTCTATGTTAAGCTGGTCATGGTTCCGGGTTAAAACCGGAGCATGCACTCCTCAAGGTGAATCAGCAACCCCGACAGCCGGCGGGGGCATCTCCGCAGTCCTGCCTCGCCGAGCTGATCGGGGGCGAAATAATTCCCAGTGCAGAATTGAAATCCGCGAGACACCAGCGAAGAGAAAAAGCCCAAATAAGACGAGGTTTCGTGCTGCCCGATCTGCCGTAAAATTCCTGCTCATCGGGGTCTGTGCCGTGGTCGCCGCAGCGGGTTGCGGCAAGAAAGTCACTCGCCCAGGAATGCCGTTTGACTTGGATGGAGTCTTCACTGGAATTCCGTCCCCCAAGGAGGAATTGTGGAAGGAAAAAGGAGTTCGCTTGGCCAAAGAAAAGGATTATTCCAAAGCCATCGAAGCCTTTATGCAACACGTGGTCGAGGAACCGGAGAGTTTTTTCGGCTTCAATGCCATTGCAGTATGCTACAAAAACTTGGGTGACCACTCCAATGCAATGAAAAATTTCCAGAGAGCTTTTGAATTCACAGAGTCTCCGGAGGAGAGAGCAAAAGTGCTCGCCAACATCGGAAATCTCTACTTCTCCGCAGGCAGGCCGCAAGTGGCGCTCGATAATTATAAGGAAGCCGCCTCGGAATTTCCAAAAGACCCCCTGTACCTTATTCTGATCGCCAGAACTTTTGTGGTACTCGATGAGTACGAGCGGGCCAGGAAGGTACTGGCAAACGCTGAAAAGATTCATAAAAATCTCGAGAAATACGAACGTGGTGAAGACAAGGGGCTGGGATCATATCTAGCGGCACAATGCTATCTGGCGCTCAATGACGAGAGCAAAGTCTTCCAATACCTGGAGAGTGCTCTCAAGGCCAATCCTGCCAGATATGTACCGCGAATCGAAAAAGATGTCGCGGATGAGAAGAATCTTTTGTATACCTTGAAAGACGACCCATTACTCAAGAAGACCATGGCAAAGTACTCTGCGAGTGTCGAGCGTGCTCCATCGGCCGATTAAAGTTGTGGTACTGCGTTTCAGCATGTTCTGAAGCTCAGCTGGGAGAGGCACAGTTACGTCGCCTTGCCAAAAGGCGACATAGGACTCCTCAGCCTATGCAATGATATCTGGATTCTCGCGTGCGCGGGAATGACAGCAGGGCAATCGTTAGGTTGGGGAATGCCTAGAGGGTAAATTTCTAATGATCCGCCAGAAGGTCTCAGATTTCCACTCATGACGCAATGGTTGCGCCCCAATGAGGATTCCTCTGGACAATAGCTTCAATCATGATAATAATTGAATGAGAAGTGGGTGAAGTAGCGGTCGGAAGGAAGCCACTGCTGGAGTGTGGATTTGCCAAAGCAGTCTATGAGGCAAAGATTTGGCGGATTACTTGGCAGCGCCGGCCAGATGTTCTGGGAACTTGACAGAAGCTTTCGAGTAGTCTTTGCCAATGACTTCCTAAAGAAGATTTTCGGCGACCCGATCGGTCATGTTTGTTACAAGTTTATGGCCGGGCGCGATGAGGTGTGCCCCGAATGTCCGGTCCAAAAGGTCTTTGACGGCCAGGACCGCGCAGTGTCAGAACGCGTGCGATATGATACGGACGGACGCGCTGTTTGGCTGCAACATACAGCGACACCCATCAAAAACGAGGCCGGAGACGTAATCGGGGCAAACGAGTTGACCATCGACACTACACAGCGCAAGCAAACGGAAGCGTGGCTGAAGGATTCGGAAGGCCTTTATCGTAATTTGGTAGAGCAGGTTCCGGATGTCATATTCTCCCTCGATCATAAGGGAATGTTCACGTTTGTGAATACTCAGGCGGAAAAATTCCTCGGATACCCTGTTGCCCAGATCCTTGAAACTCCCCTGAGACAATACGTGGTTGCGCAAGACAGGGAGATCGTGGACACGATGCTGGAGTTGCAACCCGAGGCGATCTGGGATGAGGAAGTCGCAATCTTGGATTCGCATGGAGGGAGGAAGGTTGCCAGGATTCGATGCAAAGCATCGTTTAACGGCGGACAGCGGCCTGTGGGCTTCGAGGGGGTTATGCGGGACAGGACCGTCCGGCGAAAACTGGAAGAAGAGCTAAAGGCGTCCAAGGAAGCATTAGTCGAGAAGATAAGAATTATAGATGAACTTTACGAGCACATAGTTCAGTCCGGTAAGTGCAAGGCTATCGAGGAACATACCGCCGAAGTCGCGCATGAACTGCGGCAACCGCTTGCCATCGTGGGCGGATTTGCCAGAAGAATGGCACGCCAATTCGATTCTACGGAGCCGCCTGATGCGGAAAGGCAAAAGCAGTATACGAGAATAATAGTTCACGAGATACAACGGCTGGAGAAGATACTGGACCGGCTCATCGATTTTACCAAACGCGAAGACGTTTGGCTCCAGAGGGTAAACCCGAATGATCTGATTGAGTACATTCTCGGCATCACTGAAGGCCGCATGAATGAAAAAGGAATAGCCTTGAGCGTCAATCTCGGCCCTGAGATAGGGGACATCCCCTTGGACCCCGGCCGGTTTCAGCAGTTGGTGCTCAATCTGGTGTCGAATGCCATCGAGGCTTCTCCAGTGGGCGGAGTGATCGAACTGGAGACCGGGGTTTCCATCCCCAGCGACAAGGCGTTGAAAACCGGCGAACTTGAATCAGTGGGATTTTTCGAAATGAAAATCCGGAACAACGGGCAGACCATCCCTCCTGAAGCCCTGCAAAAGGTTTTCAATCCTTTTTTTACCACCAAGGCCCAAGGCACGGGCCTCGGATTAACCGTGACGAAGAAGATTGTGGAAGATCATACGGGTTCCATTTCAGTAAAATCGGATGAGAGTGGAACCGTATTCACGATCTGGCTTCCGCTCCACCAAGCGCAACGCCGCAACGCCTTTGGTTTCCTGCAACCGGTTTTAGGTGTTCCTGACTGAGTCGCATTCTGGTCCGGCGGTTCAGGGCGTCAGCAAGTCCGGCAGTGAGGCTTCGACATCCGCGAATTTGAATTTGAAGCCCTGCGACTGAAGTAGGCGTGGAACAACTCTTTGTCCAGTAAGAATTACCGACCCGAACTCTCCCATCAACAACCTGATCATGAATGCCGGCGCGGGCATAATGGAAGGCCGCCGCAACACTTTGCCGATGGCTCTTGCTAGATCTCTGTTCCTTACAGGACCGGGCGCGGTGAAATTTACGGGCCCGCTTATCTCTTTGTCGGTCATAACAAAGTGTGCCGCGCGGCACAGGTCCTCTATGTGAATCCAGGAAAACCACTGCCTACCGTTTCCCAGGGGTCCTCCGACGAACAAGCGAAACGGAAGGATCATCTGTGCCAGAGCACCCCCGTCTCTTCCGAGCACAACCCCGAAGCGAGTGATGACCACACGGACACCTTTTTCTCGGGCTTTCGCTGCCTCGCCTTCCCAGTCTAGGGCCAAGGTCGCGAGGAAATCGTCACCCGGTGGAGAAGACTCGCCTAGTTCCTCATCCCCTGTAAATCCGTAATAACCCACGGCGGAAGTGCTCAGCAGAGTGACGGAACTCCCACTTTCCGCAGGAATGGCATCCACCAGATTTCTTGTCGTGAGGATTCGTGTGTCGTAAAGGAGGCGCTTGTATGTCGGAGTCCATTTCTTGAAGATCGGGACGCCCGCCAAGTTTATCAACACGTCGTAGCCTGAGACTGTCTCTTGCCATTTACCGGGCTTGGTTCCCTCCCCCACCACATAAGAAATCCCCTTGGGAAGAGTCTCCCCCTTTGCCTCGGTCCTCACCAGGCCCGTAACCTCGTGGCCTTCGTTGAGAAGGAAGCGGCCCAGGTTCGTTCCGACAAAACCATTTGAGCCGGTAATCAAGATTTTCATGGCTTGCATTCCCCCCTTTCCCCCATAGGCGCTAACCTGGAGTTACATTCGTCGGCTATAGGCAATTCGGACTACCGCGAGGTCGGAAAAGTGGGCGCAGTCTCGCTGCATGTCAATTGCTGTCCGCGTCTCCCACACCAGGTAATGTTAGGCATGCGTCGGAACAACAGTTCCCCTCGGTGCCTTGTTCTTCCCACTCAGAGCAGACATCGGTGGATCTTGCAGGCCGGGCCTCGATTATTTCAAGATCGTATTGGAGAGCCAGGCCAGCGAGTGGATGGTTCAAGTCAATGACAATGGAATCCTGTCGCACCTCTCGAATCATAACCGTATCCGGTGCGTCGGAACCCCTTGTCACAAGCGGAAGTTCCATCCCCGGATAAGGTTCGTAGCCGGGAGGAAAGTGAAAATCCGCCTTGCTCTTCTCGATAACCAACTCTTCGTGTCGCTGCCCAAAAGCCTCATCAGCCGGAACAGTGAACGACAGTTTTTCGCCCGCACAGCGTCCAACAAGGCGTCGTTCAAGTCCGGGGACAACGTGTCCGTAACCGGTGACGAAGTCCATGACTTCGCGCTCCCCGGCCCCCTTGAGCACCGGGCCGTCTACTACTCTGACTATGTATCCTATTTTGACGTAGCCACTTCGATCGGCAACTTTGTAGATCTGCGGTACAGCTCCATCGGTCATTAAATTTTCCTCCTGGGGGATAATCGAACTAGCTCTAAATCGAAAATAATCATCTCATCCAGCATCTCACAAGATGGCCTGAAGATTTCTTCTCAAGAGCCGGCGGTTCTTTGCATATTTCCTGAACTTCCGGGCATCGGTCCTGAAACGTGCAGCCGGGTGGAAGCTTCCGCATATCCGGCACCATTCCGTTGATGACGTGCAAGCGGGATTTCTTACCCGTCCCCTCATCTATTCTTGGGATGGACTTGAGTAGTCCAATGGTGTACGGATGCTGAGGAGAAGAAAAAAGCTTATCTGCCGGGGCCTCTTCCACAATCTTCCCTGTGTACATCACTGCAACACGGTCGGCTGTCTCCGCGACCACTCCAAGGTCATGCGTAATCAGGATGATTCCCGTGCCTTTCTCGGCCTTGATCTCGGTCATTAATTCCAGGATCTGAGCCTGAATGGTCACATCCAGCGCCGTGGTCGGTTCGTCGGCCAACATCAGCTTGGGATCACAGGCCAGCGCCATGGCTATCATGACTCGTTGCCGCATCCCGCCGCTCATTTGGTGCGGATAATCCTTGGCCCTCTTTTCGGGAGAAGGGATTCCCACTTTCTTGAGCATCGTCACGGCCGCCTCTGCCGCCTCGCCTCTGCTCATGTCACGGTGGACTCGAAACACCTCGGCGATCTGATCCTGAACTTTGAATACGGGATTCAGGGAGGTCATCGGCTCCTGAAAGATCATGGAAATATCATTCCCCCTGATCTTGCGCATAGCGGATTCACTCAGTTTCAGCAAATCGGTTCCTTCGAACAGGACCTCTCCGGAGACTATCTCTCCCGGCGGCGACGGGATTAGACGCATTATGGAAAGAGCAGTGACGCTCTTGCCGCAACCGGATTCTCCCACGAGTCCCAGAGTCTCGCCGTGCCGCACGTCCAGATCCAGTCCGTCAACCGCGGCAGCGGTTCCGTCCTCCGTGGTAAAGGTCGTCCTCAGATCCCTGATCCTGAGAAGCTGGTTGGTCATGACTAATACCGGCTTGCCGCCAAACTGGCAACATTTATGGCATCTTGTAGGGGCACGGCATGCCGTGCCCCTACGGGGGGACTACTGATTGGTCGATAAATCCGTGTTACTTGTATGAACAGACATTGGTACAAATTCTTACGCTCTCAACGAGAAAATCTCAAGGGTGTGACCCGGACTTGGCGAAGGTTTGCAACTTCTTCAGATGTCGAGGTGGGGGAGGACAAAGAACGCACCGAAGAAGCCACCTCCGAAACAGAGGAGGGATACGAGAAGCGCCATCACCAGGAAGGAACTGCGATAAAGAAATGCGTCCAGAGCCGAGCAGACCCACACGCCCACTGCGATGAGCAAAGATGGAGTCTGCACGTCGTACTCGAGATTATGAGTTACAAATAGAGGGACAAAGTAGAGCACGACATTGGCGAAGAACAGCAGTCCGGCAAAGATCCTGCCCCGCACCATCTGCCCCAGGCCGGGAAAAACCAGTGACAGTACCGCGGAATAAACCCGGGATCGTCCTTTCTTTTCTGTTCCGCGGTCTCTGTCGTCCCTCATGGCTCTACTCCGTGAATGCGTTGCGTTCTTATGCACCTATAGTAAAAGACCCGCCCCAAGTCAATGCCCGGCCGGAACAGCCATCAGTAATCTATACCTTTTTGCGGTTCTATCCCTTCACGATAGGCGTGCTTGATCTCATTCACTTCCGAGACTGTGTGAGCCCTCCCTATCACTTCTGGATGCGCGTCTCTCCCGGTCAAGACAAGGTGCATCAGCGGAGGCTTGGTGTCGATCAGATCCAGCACTTGCGGCAGATCCACAAGCTTGAGTTTTAGAGCATTATTGATTTCGTCACAGACGAGAATATCGAATTTTCCCGACAGCATCTTCTCTTTGGCCAGTTTTATCGCATCCTGGGCATTTGCACGGTGTTCGCTATGGGGGTACGGATTCCCCTGTATTCCGCAGAATCCTTTTCCGGTAAGGTGATGCTCCACCTGAGGTGCGAGCGATTTCAACGCGTAGATCTCCCCTGCGTACATGTCTCCCTTCATGAATTGGACCAGACAAACGTGCAACCCATGGCCCACCGCGCGCAAGACCATTCCTAAAGCCGACGTGGTCTTACCTTTACCGTATCCGGTGATAACCACAACGAGCCCCTTCTTCTCTTTCGGCTCCAATATTTGTAATGCCGGTTCGCTCATGAGTACAGTCCTCCGTTGCTCGCGTTTTCCTTAGAATAATATAAGACGCTAGCTGGACTGGAGCGCTACAAATATGGTTAATAGTAGTCCTGAAAGTTTTGTCCGATTTCCGCATTATTCTGAGCAGGACAGACTGTGTCATTGCGAGGAGCAAAACGACGAAGCAATCTCACTTGCTCCGGGCTGGAGATTGCTTCGGCCTATGCCCTGGCAAAGACAATTTGTTCCTTTATCAGTCTTTAGGCCCGACACATGGCCAAACGGAAATTACTTTCAAGAATTGTCTATGCGGATTGCCAAGAACAACTTCTGATTGCTATTGAAGAGACCGCCCCCTACTCTTCGGTTAAAACCTATGTCCAATTCCAACTAAGGCAAGACAAGGCATCTGGGTCACACTGCATACCGTCTTTTTATTAGATCCTGTAATAATGCCAACTTGTCTTGTGGGGATTGCGCAGGGAATCTCTTGGTGAGAGCCTGAACAATAAGTTCGTTCGGGGTGATATTCTTGAGATCACATTCTTTCATTAGTCTCTCAATCAGGTGTTCCGGGAGTCCCAACTCTTGGATCTTCTCGACAGACATTGTTCCTCCTTCCAATGCCGGTGTTAAGGGAAAATCCAGTGCAATCAGCACAACCGCTTAACGCCATCCAGTGAAACTGCACAGGCCGTGCTTTGATTGAAAACCCCTGTCCCTTAGCATGATGCCAACAGGGAATTGGCGCCTGCCCTGCGAAGTTTTCCTGCAAGGGTAATGCCATACACAGTTATGTATTTAATAATACGAAGATAATGTCCGCCGTTATAGGCAAGGAAAAACGAAATCCATAGAGCAGTTTTTTCACACTATTTATGCCTGAAACAAGAAGTGCAAATTATTTTCGCACTTTTGAGTGGTTCTGAATCCACTGCTTTAGCCGATTGCAAAACGTAACAAACACTTCGGGGCGATCCTGGCTCAAGCCAGTTTTAGAAAGGCCGTGAACACGCAGAGCTGATGCTCTTATCGGAAGCCCTTATTGTAGCACCAAGCCCAGAAAAGCAACCGTCAACAGAGCTTAAACTACATTGGAATTTGCCGAAGGTGGCCCCAGTGCCTGGGATCTTGATCCTGTCACTTGCATGACGGTGAGTTGTGGCACCATCCCATAAGCTCTATTGTCGCGTCGAAGACAGCTTGAGCGCTTATCCCTTCAAGGCATATGCGATCTGGGCACGAGCGTTTGCGGCAGGCCAGACAGTCGAGTTCGGTCCGGCGGATCACGCGATGCCCCTTCCCGTACGGTCCCACCTTTGTGGGGTCTGTGGGGCCAAAGAGCGCGACCACTGGTGTTCCTGCAAATGCGGCAATATGCATGGGGCCCGAATCTACGCCAACGTAAACATCAGCCGCTTCGATCAGTGCCACTGCTTCGGCAAGGTTCAGCTTACCCGCGGCGATTACGGGCTTCTGCTTCATACGGTCCGAAATCGTAAGAATGTGCGCTGCATCGTCAGGGCTACCCGCA
>Ga0209039_10001822_pt1 | contig 19180 bp, 15 predicted proteins | sample BogFormECP12_OM1_FD_188238 | JGI IMG/M metagenome (GOLD analysis project Ga0209039, IMG submission 188238) | Bog forest soil microbial communities from Calvert Island, British Columbia, Canada - ECP12_OM1 (SPAdes) (version 2) | ecosystem: Environmental > Aquatic > Freshwater > Wetlands > Bog ...
GGCATCTTGGGAGGGAACTACCGCCATGAGTACTGATGCAATGCGTCCGATAGGTGCAACCGCGGATCGCGCGACGGCGCGGCTCGGGCCAAGCCTGCATATAAAGGGTGAAATCACGGGAAACGAAGACCTGTTGATCGAGGGATCGGTCGAAGGTCTGGTGCAACTTGACGAGCGCAAACTGACGGTTGGCGCCACGGCCAAGTTGACCGCGGATATCATCGCCCGCGAAGTCGTGGTCTACGGCACCGTGAAGGGAAACCTCCGCGCCAAGGACCGCATCGAGATCAAAAAGGATGGTTCCGTCAACGGCGACCTTACCACCGCCCGCATCATGATTGAAGACGGCGCCTACTTCAAAGGCTCCATCGAAATCGACAAGTCCGGTGAAAAGGAATCCGGCGCCGGTTCATTCGCGCGCGCCGCGGTGCCTGCGGCCGCCGGTGCTGCCCCGAAAACGATTTAAGCAAACAGCCTCGATAGCGTTCTTTTCCCAAGAGCGGCGCAGACTTCCAGTTTGCGCCGTTTTTATTTGTTTGCACTGTCCCTTCTACATTATTTAATATCTTGACAAGTCCCGCATAAATATTTATCGTCAACCTTGTTTACCTCTCTTGGCGGCGTTGTTTCAGCCGGCGTACGTCCTCGCCGGCCGTCTGCTCCGCTAGTTTGCGCAATTCAGGAGTCACGCCATGTGGGGAGGCGCTCGAGGCATCCCGGCCCTCAGTCTGGCCTTCTTGGCATCCACGGCCGGCTGTGGTGGAGCAGGGGGCGGAGGTGGGACTCAGCCGCCTCCTCCGCAACCGGATTTCAGCATCACGCTTTCCTCCTCATCGGTGAGCCTGCCGCAGGGCGGTACAAGCAGTCCCCTCACTGTTTCCGTCACCGCCGAGAACGGTTTTTCGGGCACCGTGCAAGTTACCTTGAACAGTCTGCCTGCGGGGATCACCAGCAATCCCACCAGCCCCTTTTCCGTGGCCTCTGGGGGAAATACGGCGGTAGTGTTCGGCGCTGCATCGACAGCTTCCACGGGGCAATTTTCCGTTACTGCGCAAGGCACCAGCGGCTCCCTCTCGCATTCCTCGGATCTTTCGCTCAGCATCCAGGCGGGTTCCACGCAAAGCCTTCCGCGCAGCAGTTATGCTCCAAACGACTCGGTCATCCTGCTGGATCGTCCCGTGGGCGAGCCGCATCACCGCCATGTCGTCTATGACCAGGCCGGCAAACGTTTCTTTGTTGCCAATCAGGCGATGAATCGCGTGGAGGTGTACTCGTCCTCCGATGCTTCCTTGCAAGCCAACATCGACGCCCCGGGCGCTTCCAGCGTTGATCTTTCCGCCGATGGCGCGACTTTGTGGGTAGGCACCGCTCTCGAGCAGATCCTTGCGATCGACACGAAATCCCTTCATGTGGCCACACGCTACCCCGTTGCAGGCCTTACGCCCATTCCCAATGTCGTTTTCAACCGCCCTAACGAAATCCTTCCGCTATCCACGGGCAAGTTGCTTGTTCGCTTGCGCCAGCCTTCGGTCACGGAAGCGCTCCTCGCCCTCTGGGATCCTGCATCGAATTCCTTCACGAATCTCACGCCGGCTGCTCCAGCACTCTTTCAACAGGGAGTCGGCGTGATGGCCCGCTCTGGTGACCGCACGCGCGTGATCGTTGCGTCCAACGATTCCGCCGGTGAAGCCGCCATCTTCGATTCCAATGGCAATCTCCTGACCGGACCGAAGGCGCTTGGCGCGGGTGTGATCTCCTTTGCAGCCGCCAACTCCGATGGCAGCCGCTTCGCCGTCGTCTTTGGCGCGCCCGCTGCTTCGCAGGTTTTCCTGCTCGATGGGAGTCTGAACTCGCTGGGTTCCTATTCTTCACCCGGCGCTGGTGGAACTGTTTTTTCACGCGATGGACAAACACTCTACGTGGCCGAACCCTTTGGCAACAGTTATGTCGTCACCGCTCTTTCCGTATCCAGCCTTCAGAAACTCGGGCAGATCCCCGACCTGGCGGTGGAAGGCATTCCCACAATCCTGGAAGACGTGGATGAAACCCAGCTCCTCGTCGGGCTGTCGAATCGCGGATTAAATTTCCTGGATGCCGCGAATCCAGCCACATTGTCGCAACCCGCGCCCGTATTCGCCGCGGCGCCCGTCGCCCAGCCGGCGGAAGGTTCCATTGCGGGTGGCGCATCGATTACTCTGAGCGGCTATCATTTCAGTTCCAATACGCAAGTTCGCTTTGGTACGCAGGCCCCCGTCAATGCCACGGCAATAAGCGCGACGCAGCTCCAGGTCTCTTCTCCGCCAAGCGCCGCGTCTGGCCCGGTGAATCTCACCGCTTATTTTTCCAATGGCTGGATCGCCGTGGCGCCTTCCGCATTCAGCTACGGACCCGCCATCGTTCAAGTTCTGCCGAATGTTGGCTCACAAACTGGCGGCGACACGGTCTGTCTCTTGGGCTACGGATTTGGCTCCAGCACCGGAAATCTTGCCGTCACCATTGGCGGCGTGGCCGCCACGGTGCAGAAAGTCGAGAGCCTCCCGAGTTTTGCGAGCTTTCTTTCCCTGGATCCCACTTACCCCTTTTCGCTGGAACGCATCACCCTGACCACTCCCTCGGGTTCCCCCGGCAAAGCCGACATTTCCCTTACCGCGTCTTCGGGCGCCACCAGTTTGCCCAAGTCTTTCCAATATCTGAGTGCCAGCGCAACTTTCGCGAATCCCAGCCTTTATAAGTTTCTGCTTTACGATTCACAACGCCAGCAAATCTATCTCAGCGCAACCGACCACGTGGACGTGTTCGACTCCAATGCTCTTGTTTTCCGCAGCCCCATCGAGCCGCCGCCCAATGGGCCATCGCCCGTCGCCGCCCTTCGTGGCCTTGCGCTTACGACTGACGATTCGCAACTCGTCGTCGCCGATTTCGGCGCGCAGAATGTCTACCTCATCCAGCCTGATGGGGTCGCGTACAATGGCACGCAGGTTCCCGTGGGCGGTGTGCCCGGCTACGCGAATTCCGGCCCGGCCCGCGTTGCGGCCACCAGCGCCTCAACCGTGTTCGTCAGCCTGATCGCAAAGGGAGGCCCTGGCGGCGGTTGCAGCTCCTGCCTCGGCCAAATGAATTTGGCCGCCAGCCCGCCTACACTGCAGCCTGCCTCGCAACCTGAAGTTACATCGTTGATCGGCGCCCCGTTGCTCCAGGCGGATTCCGCGGGAGACACTGTCTACTTTGCGTTCGGCACCGCGCCTGGCGGGCCGGTTGCCCAGTGGAATGCCGCAACACCGAACGACTTCACCGTTTCCTCCGCCAACGATTCCGCTACCGATCTTTCCACGTCCGCTGATGGAACGTTGTTCGCCATGCGCTCCAATAACTCCAACGAAATTCGCGGCCCGGATCTTTCTCTGCTTTCCACGCCCGTGTCTGCCGAATTCGAATCCATTCCCAATCGCGTTGCTGTTCCCGGCGTTGCGCTGCATCCTTCCGGCGCGCTCCTCTACGAATCTTTTTTGGATGGCCCGCCTCCCAGCGCTCCTCCTGCCCGGGGCATTCGGGGCGGCATGGACATCCGCGACGCGCACAGCGGCCGGCTTCGCCTGCGTCTTTACTTGCCGGAGCCCTTCGCCATGCTTTCCACGGACGTCAACGGCCTCGACGCCTGTTTCCTCACCACCGACGAAAATGGCGAGCATATCTTCGCCATCACTACTTCCGGCCTGACGATCCTTCAACTGGCCAGCGTGCCTCTGGGCATCGGCAGTCTTTCCCCCTCTTCCGGAGCCGCGGCGGGCGGCACGAGCATCACGATTCGCGGCAGCGGTTTCCAGTCCTCCACGAAAGCTACCCTCGGCGGCAGGTCCGCGAATGTCACTTTTAAAGATGGCAATACATTGCTCATGACCGCTCCGGCTCTCTCCGCGGGACCACAGCAACTCACTCTCACCAATCCCTTCGGTGAGTCCGTCTCCCTGGACGCGGCATTCCTCGCGCAGTGATTCCTTCCTAACCTTCTCCACCGCAGATTCATCCAAACAGTGCGCCCATTCCCGCAGTTTCTCTTCGATTGCCAGGGCGGCTCTTGTTGCGGTATGAAGGGAATATGCAAACGCGCAAACTAGGAAATTCCGATCTTCACATCACTCCCACAGGATTTGGCGCTTGGGCCGCTGGCGGTCCGGGTTGGGAGTTCTCCTGGGGTCCGCAGGAAGACTCCGATTCCATCGCGGCCATCCACCGCGCTCTGGAACTTGGCGTCAATTGGATTGACACTGCTGCCGTTTACGGCTTGGGCCATTCGGAAGAAGTCGTGGCCCGTGCTTTGAAGGAGTGGCGCGGCGCGCGGCCTTACGTTTTCACCAAGTGTGTTCTTACGTGGGGCGCCGATCGCAAAATTGCTCCCAATTTCTCCGCGAGTTCCATCCGCAAGGAGTGCGAGAACAGCCTTCGCCGCCTGCAAATCAGCACTATCGACCTGTATCAGATGCACTGGCCGCCAGCCGATAACGGCCCCGGCCTGGAAGAAGCGTGGCAAACCGTGGCAGCCCTGCAAAAGGAAGGCAAGGTGCGCTGGACTGGCGTCAGCAATTTTGGCGTGGCGCAAATCAGGCGCGCAGAGGCGATCGCGCCGGTCACTTCACTTCAGCCGCCTTATTCCATTCTGCGCCGCAAGATCGAAGAAGCCGCCTTGCCGTATTGTGCGCAGCAGGGCATCGGCGTGATTGTCTACGCCCCCATGTTTTCCGGTATGCTCACCGGTGGCATGACGCGCGAGCGCGCTGCCGCGCTTCCGGCCGACGACTTCCGCAGCCGCAACCCTGAGTACAAGGAACCGAAACTCTCGAAGAATCTGGAACTCGTCGAGAAGCTGAAGGAAATCGGCGCGCGCCATGGCCGCGGGCCCGGCGAAGTGGCCATTGCCTGGACGCTGCGGAATCCCGTGGTCACCGGCGCCATCGTGGGCGCACGCAGCGCGAAACAGGCCGAAGGCGTGATGCGCGGCGGCGAATTGAAACTCAGCGCGCAGGAAATTGACGAAATCGAGGCGTTTTCAAGTACTGTTGCGAAGGCGAAAGCGGGACTCTAAATGCCCTTCAAAGTGCCTGGCTCTCACACAAGAGGAACCACGATATGAATTTGGGATTACAGGGTAAGCAAGCCGTTGTTACCGGCTCGACCGCGGGCATCGGACTCGCCATCGCCTCCGTGCTTGCGGAAGAAGGCGTGCGCGTTGTCGTCAATGGCCGCACGGAAGCGCGCGTTGCCGCCGCGATTGATTCCATTCGTCAACGCTGCAAGAGCGCGGAAGTTCGCGGCATCGCTGCCGACCTGGGAGATTCCAAGGGTGTGGCTGAATTTATCCAGCAGGTCCCTGGAGCCGATATCCTGGTGAACAATCTGGGAATTTTCGAGCCCAAGCCGTTTCTGGAAATCCCGGATGCGGATTGGATCCGTTTTTTTGCGGTAAACGTCCTGAGCGGCGTCCGGCTGACCCGCCATTTTCTTCCCGGGATGCTGCGCAAAAACTGGGGCCGCGTGATCTTCATGTCCAGCGAATCCGCGCAGCAGATTCCCTCGGAAATGATTCACTACGGCATGACCAAGACCGCGCAGGTGGCTATCGCGCGCGGCCTGGCTGAATCCGTTGCCGGAACGGGCGTCACCGTGAATTCCGTGCTGCCCGGACCCACCACTTCAGAAGGCGTAACCTCGTTCGTGCAAGATATGGCGCGCCACAAGGGCATTTCCATTGCGGAAATTGAAAAACAGTTTTTCGCGACGGTGCGGCCCTCGTCCCTTCTCAAACGCTTTGAAACGCCGGATGAGGTGGCGGCCGTCGTGGCATTCGTGGCCAGCGCGCAAGGGGCCGTCATCAATGGAGCCGCGGTCCGCGCGGAAGGCGGCATCATCCGCAGTATCTTGTGAACGCGTCCGCTATGCGCGCAGGTGATCGGCGCGCCAGTTCTGCACCAGTTGCTTGATCGCTTTGCCCTCCGTCAGATTGTCACTCAGGACTTTGCGTGCCAGCGCGGGGAGTTCCGCGTCACTCGCAAAACGCAACGCCACCAATTGCCCGCGCGTGAATTCCGGAATGCGCGCTTTCAAATCTTCCGGCAAGAGCCGTTCGTAGCGCAGCCGTTCCTCCAGCCGGATCACGCGGTCCTGCACGGTCAGTGCAAAAATTCGCGCGTAATAGGCGAGCAGGACCAGTGACGCTGCGGTCAGCACGTCTATCGTTCCATCCACCCAGTGGCGCCCGTGGACCAGGCGAAAAATCGACGATACAAAATTCACCGCCAACACCGGAAACACAAAATAATGAAACAACGGCACGATCTTTGCGTGGTTTGCAAAATTCTGTTCCGCCATGTTCGTTCCTCCGTTTCGCCTTGCATTCTAACAGGCCTGACCCATGGGCCAGTTACCTTCTCGGTGTTCCCCCGGCTTTCTGACCCCATATTGACGCCGCTAAGCGCAAAATCAACTAATGCATTGCGCGCTCGAAGCTTCACGCGGAGGTCGCCATGGCGAATCTTAGTCTGGCCCGCATCATGTATGGCAGCAGCGAGGAATTGCGCCGGGGCGCCGGGTATAGCGTACCAGTGAACATGGCCTCGTTCGCACCGGCTGCCACCACGCAGCCGCCAGCCTCACTCTCCGATCTGTTGCGCCGCGTCTGGCTCCGCTTTTCAACAAAACCCTGAATCGCAGCTCGACTCCCCTTTCGCAGCGAGGTTGCCAGCGGCCGTTGCCTTCCAGAAATTTCGGCGTGACGCACTCCTCCGTCCGGGCGGTGTTCCGTCGCGGATTGCCACCAAGTTGTCACAATTGGGTTGTCTATATGAGGTTGATCGACTTCGCGTGCTTCATCAGTTCGTCCCGGAAGTTCGGGTGTGCAATGCTGATTAGCGCCAGCGCGCGTTCCCGTGTGGACTTGCCGCGCAGGTTTACGCATCCGTATTCGGTCACCACGTAATCGACGTCCATACGGATGTCCGTGGTCATCTGCACGCGGGGCACGATCCCGGAAATGGTCCCGTTCTTTGCGGCAGATTTCAGCCCGATGAAAGACTTCCCGCCCTTGGAGTAGGCCGCGCCCTTTAAAAAGTCAAACTGCCCTCCGGACCCGCTGTACTGATGTCCGTTGATGAATTCAGCGTTGATCTGGCCGTACAGGTCGATCTCGATGGCGGTGTTCACGCTCATCAGGTTGTCGTGCTGCGCGATAACGTGAATATCGTTGACGTAGGAAGAGGCATAACTTTCCATTGAGGGATTGTCGTTGATGAACTCGTACACCTCGTCGTCGCCGATCGCAAACGTGAACACGTGCTTGCGCGGGTTGAGAGTCTTCTTCTTGCCGTTGGCCACGCCGCTCTTCACCAGCCGGACAAAGGCGTGGCTGAACAACTCAGAATGGATGCCCAAATCGTTGTGATTCGCAAGATAGATGGTCACGGCGTTCGGCAGGTTGCCGATTCCCAATTGCAAGGTGGCGCCGTCCGGAATCTGTTCGGCAATGCACTTGCCAATTTTCAGGGAGTCGGGATCCGGGTCCTTGTAAAGAACCTGCACCAGGGGAACGTGATTTTCCACAATGGCATCCACTTCCGAGATGTGCACCAGGGAGTCGCCGAACACCCGGGGCATGTTGCGGTTCACCTCGACGATCACATGGTCGCAGTGCCGCAACACTGTTGATGCGTAGTCATTATTCGTTCCCAGGCTGAAGTGCCCCGATTTGTCCATCGGAGATACGGCTACGACGAAGGTATTTACGTGGATCTGCTCCACCAGCGCGCGGGGCGTGTTGGAAAAATTAATGGGCACATAGCTCAGGTATTTTCGCCCTTCGGAAATTCCCCGCGCAACCATCTTGCGGTCCGGGTCGCCCATGAAAAAACACCGCGCATCCACTTTCGACAACACTTCCGGGCAGATCAGCGTCTCTTCGCTGTATTTCATGGAATGCTGGTAATACAAATTCAAGTCTTTCAGGTCGCCCGCAAGAATGCGGTCGGCAACGGCACGCGCCAGCCCTGCGGGCATACCCACCGCCAGCGCCAGGCAAAGTGTGCTTCCGTTCGCTATTCCTTCGACTGCCTTGGCCGGCGTCGTGAGTTTCGCTGCGTAGTCTTCCTTTGGTATCCGATATGCCATGTAATCCTCGCACTTTGGTTAACTTCCAATGTCACGGGGAGCGATGCCGCACGCTTATTAGGTTCCTCCACACCCCCAGGGTTTGCAAGTGCAGCCGACACAATTCGCAAACGCCCCTATCCAGACGTGTTTTTCCGTATTCGCATCCCGCGGGCCGCCGGGATTGCAATGTAACGTTCGCTGCACATTCCCCAAGATTTCCCCGCCCGGCATTCCTCTCCTGCCCAACAATAGAAGGTACGCCCACTCTCGCAGCGGCCTGGATGCGCCCTTGAACGCATCTGCCGGCGAGTTTTGCTTTTCACTGAAATTCGAGACTTTCGTTTCCCAGGTGCCCCTTCAGGGTGAACATGGACGCAGGCCCGATCGTCGCGCTTCCCCAGACCGCCGCCGGACGCCACTCCTCCCGCGCCCTGCGGAATTCTCTTTTTCTTTGGGCGGGGTTTGTGGCCTGCTCTCTTCTGGCCGGCACACTCCTTGCCAAGGGTTTCCTCCTGACTGCCATTGGTGATTTGCTGCAAGTCGCTCTGATCGCGGCCGCCACGCTGCTTGCTTTCCAAAACTTTCGCAGGAGTCGCGCAAACGTCCGCGGCTTCTGGCTTCTGATTTTTGTGGGCGCCGTCCTGTGGTTGACCAGTCTTGTCCTATGGTCGGTCTACGAGCTCTGGTTTCACCGCCCTGACCCCGATCTTCCTGCCGTGGACATCCTGCTCTTCGTCAAACTCGTGCCGCTCACCGCTGCCTTTGCCCTCGATCCCCATACCAGTCGTGATTCGCGTTCTCGCACCTTTGGTCTCCTCGATGTTTCCATTCTCATCCTCTACTCTCTGTATCTCTACACTTTCTACGTATCTGCTTACCGCCTCCTGCCCGGCGCCGCGGATGTTTACAACTACCACTTCAATCTGACCGATGCCATTGGCAATCAGGTTTTCACCCTGGTCGCTGCTTACTATCTTTTTCGCGCCGAGGGACCCTGGCGCTGGATGTTTCGCATCTATTTCCTTGCTGCCGCTCTTTATGGACTTGGTTCCGACCTCGGCAATGTCGCCATCGATCAAGGTAGTTACTACACGGGAAGCCTGTACGATCTCCCTTTGGTAGCCTCTCTTGCGGCCTTCCTGTGTTTCTGCCTGCTGGGCAGGGCGCTGCTGCGCGACCAGGCCTCATCCGCTCCCGCACCGTCGCTCCCTGATGAACTACATGAGCCTCACACCTTCTTTTCCTCGCATCTTGCCATGCTGGTTACGCTGTCCACCCCGGTCATCGGCATTTGGCTTCTCACTCGCAGTTCGGCCAACGAACTCTTTGCCTTTCGTCTCGTAATCACTCTGGCCACCATTTTCTTTCTCACCCTGCTCCTGTCCATCAAACAGGATCTGCTTGCCGCCAGCCTCATCGGCACGTTCCAGCGGCTCTCGGACACCTACTCCACCATCGACCGTTTCAAGAGCCACCTGACGCAAAGCGAAAAACTCGCTTCCCTGGGTGAGTTGGTCGCCCACATCGCTAACCAGATTAAAGGAGCGATGACGAACATCCGGGAACTCTCCGCGGACATCACCTTGCGGCCAGACGCCGACCCGCGCATTCCTTCCATGGCCGGGAAAATCAGCCAGTACGCGCAACGCACGGATGCTCTGGTTCAGAATATGTTGCGCTTCGCCCAGGAAACACCGCTGGAGATCGTCTCTCTCGAGGTTAAACCCCTGATCGAAAGCGCCCTGCATCTCAGCCGTATTTCCAAGCTCCCGAATATTCGCGTTGATCTGAACCAGCTTGGGCCTTCTTCGCTGGTTCGCGGCGATTCCAGCCAGCTTCTCCATGTCTTCCTGCAGCTCATCTCCAACGCCATTGATGCGCTGGAAGAGGTGGGCGGAGGCACTCTCGGCATCTCCATCTCTCCCGCCGGCTCCCGGGTCAGCATCCAGTTCGCCGATTCCGGCCGCGGTATCCAGGAACCGGAACATGTTTTCGAGCCTTTCTACACCACCAAACCCGTCGGGAAGGGAACTGGCCTGGGCCTCAGCACGTGCTACGGCATTATTCAGCAACATGAAGGCGAGATTTCCGCGCACAATCGTGCCGAGGGCGGCGCGGCCTTCATCATTCTTCTGCCGGCCGCTAGCAACCCAAACTTGGCTTCCGCGGAATCCGCGCTTCCCGCCGTGCAGGAGGTCCAATGAAACTCCTGCCACGCCATCGCATTTATCTTTCACTCGCTGTGGGCCTCTTCTGCCTTCACCTGGTCGTCGCCGCTGTCGCCAAACCTTCCTTTGCATTGACCATGTTCGGCGACAGCTTGCCTTGCCTGCTCCTCTTCCTCGCCCTTCTCGCCGTTCGCGAGAACTTCACCCGGGACTCCGGTCTTCTGCCCTTGTACTGGAAGCTGAATGCTGCCGGACTCGCTTCCATGCTGGTATCGCAGTTGTATTGGCTACGCTACGACTCGCTGCGGCGTTTTACCGCTCCCAGTCCGGTTTTCGGCGATTCCTTGTTTCTTCTTGCCCAGGTCTTCTTTCTTTTCGCGCTGGCTTTGCGCCCTCATTCCACTTCCGCCGGCCGGGGTCTCCGCGCACGCCGCCTCGACTTCATCCTGCTGGCTCTCTGGTGGTTCTCTCTTTACGGTTACTTCAGCCTTCCCTGGCAATTCGTGACCGTCGATTTTTCCAAATACAATCCGTCTTACTATTCCCTCGCCTTCATCCAGCATCTCGTGATCATTGTGGCTTTGGCCATTTTGTGGTGGAGAAACCCCGGCGCTTGGCGGCGTCTCTACGGCCATCTATTCATTGCCTTCATTCTCATCGCCAGCGGCAATTTGCTTCTCAGCGTGGGGATTGACCGCGGCTTCTATTACTCCGGCGGTTTCTTTGACACACCCTTCTTCCTCTCACTTCTTTGGATCAACTACATCGCCAGCCTCGGTCCGTCCCTGCAGCCCTCGGAGGATGCTCGGCCCGGCCGTGAATTCCAGCAGATGCGCTGGACCGCACGCCTCGCCATGCTGGCCATTCTTTCCTTGCCCCTCATCGCCCTGCTCGGCTATTCCCAAAAGAGTATTCCTTCCGGGGTCGCGGCATTTCGCCTGCGCCTTGTTTTCGGCGCCATGTTTGTCCTCGGAGCCCTGGCCTGCTGGAAGCTGAACCTCCTTGCGCGAGAGCTGATCCAATCCGTCCGCTTGACGCAAGCCTCCATCCAGAATCTGAATGCCGTACAGCAGCAGGTGACCCATTCCCAAAAGCTCGCCGCCCTCGGCCGCCTCGCCGCCGGCGCCACCCACGAGGTTAGCAATCCTCTGACCGCCATCCTCGGCTATTCCGAACTCCTGGCCGATATTCCCTCGCTTTCTCCTCAGGACCGCGAGAGCGCCAAGGCCATCCAGCAGCATGTCCATCACGCCCAGGCCGCTGTCAACAGCCTCCGCAACACCTTGCGCAACGCTTCCCCTCCTCCGCCCATCACGGCTGACAAATCTCCGGCATCCTGAGGTAAGCTTTCCCCTCGCATCCATGCTGCGCCTCGTCCTGCTCTCGCTGGAGTTTTCCGCGCTATTCGTCGGCGTTCCTCTACTCATTTACTACCGTCTTTTGCCGAACTTCCCCATTCCCTATCTCCTGTTTGCTGCCCTCACAGCCTTTCTGGTTCTTCGCAGCGATCCCTCCTTTGATTCCTCTCATCTCACTTCGTGGAACAACGCTCGTTCCCAACTCTTGCCCCTCCTGGTGCGTAACGCCATCCTCCTCGTCCTTTTAGGTCTTGCTGTGCGCATCTTCGCTCCCCAGTTGCTCTTCTCTTTGATCAAGCGCGCTCCGCAGTTCTGGCTTTTGATCATGCTTCTCTACCCGCTCCTCTCCGTCTATCCTCAGGAACTTATTTACCGGGCCTTTTTCTTTCACCGTTACCAGCCGCTTTTTGGCAGCGGCATCCTGATGATTGTGGCCAGCGCGCTAGCCTTCGGCTTTGTGCACATCATTTTTGGGAATTGGCTTGCCGTTACCCTCTGCATCCTCGGAGGGCTGCTGTTTTCACTGACTTACCAACACACCGGATCGCTTCTGTTTGCGTGTGTGGACCACGCCATCTTCGGCAATTTCATCTTTACGATTGGCCTCGGCCACTTCTTCTACCACGGCTCGCGCGTCTGAGCTGGTTTTCCGCGGCAATCATTCTTCTCCCCAAAACTCCCCTCTCCCGGTAAAATGCTTAGTACCCGATGAGGAGTATTCTTCATCGAAATTTCCGGGCACCCGGATACGTATCCACTCTAGGAAAGTCCTTTTGCCGAGGAGACGCCGCCCGCATGGCGACAACACCCACACCGCTGAAGCCGGACTTGTCCTCATTGCGCATTACGGACGCCAAGCGCAACAATTCCCGCTCGGGCCGCCGCTGGTTTTGGATCATTCTGGCCGTCATTACCATCGCCCTGGTGGCCGCCGCGGCTTCGGCTTACCGCAATCGCAAGGCTGAGGTGGAAGTGACCTCCGCTCGCCAGCCTTCCTCCGGCCCCGCCGGCGTTCTCAACGCCAGCGGATACATCACGCCGCGGCGTCGCGCCACCATCGCCGCCAAAATTACCGGCCGCGTCACCGGCGTCTTCTTCGATGAAGGCACACGCCTCAGCGAGAATCAGCTCCTCGCCACACTCGATGATGCAGACGCCCGCCGTGCTTTGGACTCCGCCAAGGCCGATCGCGACGCGTCGCAGGCGGCCATTGCCGATTTTCAGGTGCAGCTCCGTAACGCGGAGATCGAGCTTCACCGCACGCAGCAACTCGTCAAGGAAGGTGTGCAAACCCAGCAGGCTCTCGATTCCGCCGTCATGGCCGCGGACAGCCTGCGCGCAAAAATCGAACTGGCCAAACAGCAGGTCCTCGCTTCCGAAGCGCGCATCCGCGAACAGCAACAATCCGTGGATAATTGCACCATTCGCGCGCCTTTCGCTGGCATCGCGGTCTCCAAGGACGCGCAAGTCGGCGAAATGGTCTCTCCCATTTCCGCGGGCGGCGGTTTCACACGCACCGGCATCGCCACCATCGTCGATCTTCATTCCAACGAAATCGAAGTGGACGTTAATGAAGCCTTCATCGCGCGCGTCAAGCCCGACCAACCCGTCAACGCCATCCTTGACGCCTACCCGGATTGGGTGATCCCCGGGAAAGTCCGCACGGTCATCCCCACCGCCGACCGCCAGAAGGCCACGGTCAAGGTGCGCATCAGTTTCACAGCCCCGGATCACGTGCACCTCTTCGATCCCGCCACGCAGCCGCGGATTCTCCCAGACATGGGTGTGAAGGTTACCTTTCTGGAGGAAAAAGATCCTTCCGGGAAAAAGTCGGGCCAGCCTGCGATCGCGGCTCTGCTTCCTCAGGACGCCATTCGCACCGATGGCAGAGCTAATATTGTTTTCATCGTGAAGGGCGACCGCCTGGAGCGCCGCGCCGTCTCCATCGGGAATATTCGCGGCGGCGATGTGGAAATTCTGGGCGGGCTTGCGCCCGGTGATACGGTGGTCGAGAAGGGCCCGGCGGATTTGCGCGATGGTCAAGCAATCCAGGTGAAAAAATAGGAGCGGCTCATGGTTAAAGTAGATGGCAGTGGCGGCGCAAACAGCCTGATTCAGGCGCGCGATTTGGACAAAACCTTCACGCGTGGCGGCGAAGTGATTGACGTCCTTCAGGGGCTCAATCTGGATGTGGCGCCCGGCGAATTCGTGGCCTTCATGGGCCCCAGCGGCTCCGGCAAAAGTACGCTCCTCAATCTGCTGGGTGGACTGGACGTGCCCACGCGCGGCAGCATCACCGTCGCCGGCGACGAGATCACGCACATGTCCGGCGGACGGCTCACCGACTGGCGCGCCCGCCACGTCGGCTTCATCTTTCAGATGTACAACCTTATTCCTGTGCTCACGGCGTTTCAGAATGTGGAGCTGCCTTTGTTGCTCACGAAGCTCTCCAAGGCCGAGCGCCGCTCTCACGTTGAGGCCACGCTGGCCATCGTCGGGCTGGCCGACCGCATGCGCCACTACCCCCGGCAACTTTCCGGCGGACAGGAGCAGCGCGTGGCCATCGCCCGCGCCATCGTGGCCGACCCCACTTTCCTCCTCTGCGACGAGCCTACCGGCGATTTGGACCGCAAGAGCGCGGATGAAATTCTTGACCTGCTGACCCGCCTTTCCGTCGAGTACAACAAAACCATCCTGATGGTGACCCACGATCCCGCCGCGGCAGAGCACGCCAAGGCCGTGTTGCACCTGAATAAAGGCGTGCTCGTCGAAGGCATGGCCCCGGGAGCGCACTAAGATGAAATTTCTGCCACTCATCTTCGCCAATCTGTTTCGCAAGAAATTGCGCACCACTCTTACTATCGGCTCTTTCGCCGTGGCCCTTTTTCTTTTTGGACTGCTTGTGGTGGTCCGCGGCGCCTTCAATCAAGGCGTCGATATTGCCGGGGCTGATCGCCTGATCGTCATCAACAAGGTTTCCCTGATCATGCCTTTGCCCTTTTCCTATCGCGACCGCTTTCTCCGCATCCCGGGCGTGAAAAACGTCACTTACGACACCTGGTTTGGCGGCATCTATCAGGAAGTAAGCAACTTTTTTCCGCAATTTGCGATCGATCCGGAAAATCAACCCCTGGTCTTTCCAGAGCTCGCCGTTCCCGCGGATCAATGGAAAACTTTCGTCGCTGACCGTACCGGAGCTATCGCCGGGGCCGGCACCGCAAAGCGCTTCGGCTGGAAAGTGGGCGATCGCATCCCCATTAAATCCACGATTTTCGGGAATGACACTTGGGAATTTAATCTGGATGGAATTTACAAGGGCACCCACGAAGGCGACGACGAAACGCAATTCTGGTTTCACGACAAATTCCTGGACGAACGCCGCACTTTTTCCAAAGGCACGGTGGGTTGGTACACCGTCAAGCTCGATTCGCCCGACAGTGCCATTGCCGTGGCCAAGGCCGTCGATTCCATGACCGCCAACTCCCCCGACGAAACAAAAACCGAAACCGAGAAAGCCTTCGCCCTTGGATTCGCCAAGCAAATGGGCAATATCGAACTCTTGATTCTCGCCATTGGCTCCGTCGTCTTCTTCACTTTGCTTCTCGTCACCGGGAACACCATGGCCATTTCCGTCCGCGAACGCATCGGCGAGCTTGCCACTCTCAAAGCCGTTGGCTTCGCTGACCGCTTTGTTCTCCTGATGATTCTCGGCGAGTCTCTCTTGATCGCCATTTTCGGCGCGGTGATCGGCTTGGGTCTTTGCAAGCTCTTCACCCTGCGTGGCGACCCTACGGGCGGCTTTTTGCCTTACTTTCATCTCTCTGGCGCCACGGTGCTTTTCGGTTTTGTCGTCGCTATTCTGGTTGGCCTGCTGGCCGGAATTCTCCCGGCTTCTTCGGCCATGCGCCTGCGCGTTGTTGACGCGCTTAGGAGGGTCTGAACCATGCCCGTGCCAATCGTCTACAATTTGCGTAGCGTGCGTGCCCGCTGGGTCTCCACCATCGTCGCGGTGATTGGCATTGCCGGCACGGTTGGCGTCTTCATCGCCATGCTCGCGCTTGCCAAGGGTTTTCGCACCACTCTCGTTTCTTCCGGCTCCCGGCAAAATGCCATCATCATGCGCGCGGGTTCCGACAGCGAAATGACCGGCTCCGTCACCCTCGATCAGGTCAAAATTATTCAGGATGCCCCGCAAGTTGCCCGCGAAGGAAATCAGCCGCTGGTCACCCCGGAAGTTGTCGTCATCGCGGATTTTCCGCTTAAATCAACCGGCACCGACGCCAACGTCCAGGTCCGCGGCGTCTCGGAGTATGCCCTGAGGGTGCGCGACAATATTCACGTGGTTCAGGGGCACTTCATCACTCCCGGCGTCAGCGATCTCGTTGTCGGCCGCAACGTCCCTGCAACTTATTCCGGTTTGGCGCTGGGCAATACCGTCAAATTTGGCGGCGGTACATGGAAGGTGGTAGGCGTTTTCGACGCCGGCGGCAGCGCCTTTGATTCCGAAGTCTGGGCCGATTCCCGCGTGCTTGCCGATGTTTATAAGCGTCCCAACAATATTTTCCAGTCCGTTACGGCGCGTCTCTCTTCTCCGGGAGCTTTCAAGGATTTCAAGGACACACTGACGGCGGATCCTCGCATGACCGTGCAGGTGGACCGGGAAATTGACTACTACGAAAGGCAGTCCCGCAGCCTTTCCACTTTGATCACCGTCCTGGGTTCTCTGGTTGCCATCGTTATGGGAATTGGCGCGGTTTTCGGCGCTCTGAACACCATGTATTCCGCCGTATCCGAACGCTCCCGCGAAATCGCCACCATGCGCGCCATCGGTTTTGGCGCGGGCAGCGTTGTGCTTTCCTTTATTTTTGAAGCGCTCTTGATCGCCTTCATCGGCGGCGCGATTGGTTGTATCGCTGTGATTCCACTCAACGGATTCACTACCGGCGCCATGAATTTCCAGACCTTTTCCCACTTGGCCTTTGCCTTCAGCGTTACCCCGCCGCTGCTCCTGCTGGGCATGGCCTTTGCCCTGTTTATGGGCCTGATCGGTGGAGTTCCTCCGGCGATTCGCGCGGCTAATCGTCCGGTCGTTGCTGCGCTGCGCGAACTCTAGAAGCAATCTCACAAGTGATTCTCGGGAGGGCACGGCTTTTTGCCCAAAGCGCGGCGGCGGGCACAGCTTCCGGAAAAAGTATCATCTCGTCATTCCGAACGGAGTCTGCGAAGCGAGGAATCTCTCTTCTCTTGGGTTTCCGCTGAGGAGAGATTCCTCGCTCCGCTCGGAATGACGGCTCTGCCCCCCTTTTTCCACAGCCAATTCAGCCGGGCCATCTCAAAACGTCTGCTCCTCGATCCGCCTTTTGTCCGGCATGTAATCTCCATACCGCACCCACTTGGGCCGCACCAGGAAGTACGTCAAGTCCGCCCACTTGTCGCGCCCCGTGCTGTCGGGATATTTCTTTGCATAGATGGTCTTGTACCTCTCCAATTCCGCCCCTTCCAGCTCCACCGCAATGCCTTCATATTGCACCGATATTTCCGATGAGCACCCGATCACCCACGCCACGCGCGGATTTTTCTTCAGGTTCGGGTATTTCCGGAAGCTCCTCACCGTGTCGAAAATAATCTCCAGTTCTGGTGTCATCGCAAACCCCATCAGCGCCGCTTCCGGTTTGCCATCCTCGGTGGCCGTTGCCAGCACCCCGAATTTCTCTCCCTCCAAAAACCGCAGGACTTCCGCTATATCCATGTTCAATTACTCCCTTCGTTCCTTGCGATTCTCTTGCTGACCCCATCATGTCTGCATCGAGGGCCCGGCCGCTATGGGCGGCATCACACCCCCAAAAAGCAAAGCGCCCTCAATCAACGGGGCGCCCCAATTCCTGTCCAATCCTCGGTCCGTTTTTTCGTATGACTTGCGGATTCGGAGTTTAGCGCCGGCGGCACGGCGCCTTGCTCAGCCGCTCGCCGCCGCGCTATTTGCAGCGGCTACGTCGGTATCGGTCACCGTCGCGCCCACGGCGCGATAACGCACCACAAGCATGGTCAAATCGTCCGCCTGCCGCGCGCCACGCGCAAAATTCTCCACCGACTCCAGCACCGTCTTTTGAATTTCATCCAGCGGCAACTCGTGCTTTCCTTGTAGCACTTCCACCAACCGCGGCACTCCGAAGAGCTGTTCGTCAGGGTCCATTGCTTCCGTCACGCCGTCGCTGAAGAGGAACAGTGTGTCGTTTGGCTCCAGTTGCAGCGTCGCCGTCGCGAACTCTGCCTCCGGCACCAGGCCGACGGGGAAGGACCCTTCCGTGAACGCCTCTTCGGCCCTTCCTTGCCGCATCAGGATCGGCGAGGGATGCCCCGCATTGATAAACTCCAACTTCCCGGATTCATCCAGAATCCCGAAAAACATCGTCGCATAGCGTCCCACTTCCGCGTGGTCGCACAGGAAGCGGTTCACATGGTTGAACGTCCGCGCCGGATCCGTTCCCAGCGTCATGCCGGAGAGCGCGCCCTGCAACATCGTCGTCAGCAGCGCCGCTCCCAATCCTTTCCCGCTTACGTCCGCCAGCAGGAACGCTGTCCGCTTATCGTCCAGCGGAAACACGTCGAAATAGTCTCCCCCGACCGACAAGCAAGGGAAATTCACGCCAGAGACGGCCAAGTGCGGGTAGTCCTTGAAATTTTTCGGGAGCAGCGCCTGCTGTATGTCTCGCGCGATGCCAATCTCTTGTTCCAGCCGTTGCCGTTCTCTTTCGCGTTCCACCAGCCGCGCGTTGTCCAGAATGCTTGCCGCGTCGGCCGCCAGCGCATCCAGGATTTGCCGGTCCAGCTTGGTGAATGCCGTGGGGCGCTTCGAGTCCAGATACAGCACGCCCAGAAAATCGCCACGGCGCACATCCACGCCCGTGCCTTCGCTCGCCGCGCGCGAACTGGCGTACAGCGGAATCACCACCACCGCCCGCAATCCTTGCGACACGATGCTGGCCGCTGCCTGCAGGTTCATCTCCGCCTGCGCCAGATCTTCCGTGATCACCGGCGAACCTTGTTTCACTGCCAGTTGAATCGCCGTTTGGCTGGGCGTCATGCTTTCGGGAGGCAGCCGCTGCCCGCCGCTTCGCCTTGCCAGCCGCACGCGCAGACTTTCAGTGCGCCCCTGTTGTTCCGCTTCTTCCAGTAATCCGCGGTCTGCATCGGTCACCGCGATGGCGTGGTCAATCATTTTTGCCAGCACGGAATCGAGCGGCAACTGCGAGTGCAGCAGGGAAGTGGCTTCCAGGAGCATGTTCAACTTGCGCAAGCCCCCGCCCGTTGATTCCGAGCTGGTCATGTGATCAATGCGCGTCAGGAGTTGCGGGATCGCCTCGTCGGAAGTTCCCGTGGCCGCCCGGAAAATCACCTGATAGGAATCTTCAATTCCAAAGGTAATCACGTCGCCGTCGCACAACTGCCGGCTCTCCACCTTTTCCTGGTTGATGAACATCCCGCGCCTCTGCCCGCGGTCCTCCAGGTAGTAGCGGT
>Ga0209039_10001823_pt1 | contig 19180 bp, 17 predicted proteins | sample BogFormECP12_OM1_FD_188238 | JGI IMG/M metagenome (GOLD analysis project Ga0209039, IMG submission 188238) | Bog forest soil microbial communities from Calvert Island, British Columbia, Canada - ECP12_OM1 (SPAdes) (version 2) | ecosystem: Environmental > Aquatic > Freshwater > Wetlands > Bog ...
ATCAGACTTTCAAGACGTCTTCGGCCTGCAGTCCTTTGGGGCCTTGCTTGACCTCGAATTCCACCTCCGCGCCTTCTTCCAGCGTGCGGTAACCGTTCGCCTGGATGGCGGAAAAATGAACGAACACATCGTCGCCGCTCGCTCTCTGGATGAATCCATAGCCCTTGGCGGCGTTAAACCATTTCACAGTGCCTTTTTCTTTCACTACACGTTCTCCCAACTGAGTACGGTATTCTCTCAGATAGCACTGGCATGGTCAAGCACAAAACAACGGCGGCCGGCGAACAGGAGATAATCGAGCGAATCCGGAGGCGGGTGGCTCTGCCGCCGAGGAGCGGGCTGGTATTGGGAATCGGCGACGACTGCGCGATCTTCCGCCCGCGCGGCGCTCGCGAGGACTTGCTCTTCACCACCGACATGCTCATCGAGAGCGTGCATTTTCGCCGTGAAACGCACGGCGCCGCGGATGTGGGCTGGAAGGCGCTGGCGCGCGGCCTGAGCGACATCGCGGCCATGGGCGGCGAGCCGCGGTTCTGCCTGCTTTCGCTGGCGTTGGCGCCATGGGTGGAGACGAGTTGGCTGGATGGATTCTTCGACGGGCTGCGGCGGCTGGCCACGCGCACGCTGACGCCTTTGATGGGCGGCGACCTGGCGCACGCGGAGAAGACCATGTGCGACATTGTAGTGTGCGGAGCCGTTCCGCGCGGCACGGCATTGCGGCGCGACGGCGCGCGCGCGGGCGATGCCATCTACGTTTCGGGCGAGTTGGGGGCGTCGGCGCTGGGACTATTCAAGGGCGGCGGGAGGGCCTGGCTGCGGCATCTGCGGCCCCAGCCCCGTCTGGCGCTGGGGAGGTTTTTGCGCGCGCGCGTGCGGGCCACCTCCGCCATGGATTTGAGCGACGGGCTGTCGCTGGATCTGCATCGGCTGTCGCTGGCTTCCGGACTGAGCGCGGAGATCGGGGCGCCGCCGAGGTTTCCCGGCGCCACTTGGGAACAGGCGCTCCACGGCGGCGAGGACTACGAACTGCTGTTCACCGCGCCGGCGCGGGCCCGTGTGCCGCGCGATTTCGAGGGCCTCCCGCTCACGCGCATCGGCGTCATGCGCCGCGGGCGTCCTGGCGCCGTCGAGTTGGAGGGCGCGCCGCTGGCTCCGCTGGGCTACGACCACTTCCGTGGCGCAGACTCTTAGTCTGCCGCGTCCCCACTCATGGGGACGCTCCTCGCCGCACAGAGTCTCCGCATGAGTGCGGAGACGGCAGCCTGAAGGCTGCGCCACGGTAGAATAGTGGCTTGATCGTCACACTCACCATCAATCCCGCCATCGACCGCATTATCAGTATCGACCGGCTGGCATTCGAGGACCGCGCCTACATCAATTCCACCCACGAGTCGGCGGGGGGCCGCGGAATCAACGTCTCCTCGGTGATTCACTCCTTCGGCGGCGAGACTCTGGCGGTGCTCATTTCCGGAGGCGATTCGGGAAAGCGGCTGGAGGGGCTGCTGGAAAAATGCGGGTACCGGATCGCGGTGGTGCCGGTTCAAAACGAGATCCGCACGAACCTCACCGTCACCGACAAGCACGGGCTGACGGTGAACCTGAACGAAACCGGGCCGCAGCTCGGGAAAGCGGAGGTGGCGCGCGTGGAGCAGGTAGTGCGCGACAAGCTGGACCATGCGTCGTGGCTCATGATGTGCGGCAGCATTCCGCCCGGAGTGCCGCCGGCGTTTTACGGAAAGCTGGTCTCGATGGCGCGCCACAAGAAAGTGAAAACGCTGCTGCACGCCGATGGGGAGGCGCTGAGGGAAGGCATTGCCGCCCGCCCCACGGTGGTGTCGCCGAACCAGCATGAGGCGGGGCGCCTGTTGGGCCAGACGCTGCTGACGCGCACGCACTATCTGGAGGCGGCCGAACGGATTCGCCAGTTGGGAGCGGAGTCGGTGGTGCTCACGCTGGGCAGCCAGGGGGCGGTGGGCGCGTCCACGGACGGCCTCATGGAGGCGCTGCCGCCGCGCGTCGACGCAGTGTGCCCCATCGGCGCGGGGGATGCGCTGATGGCCGCCTACGCCTGGGCCAGGGAGCGGAGAACCAGTGCGGCGGAAGCGCTGCGCTGGGGCGTGGCTGCCGGAACCGCCACGGCGCGGCTGCCGGGCATGAGCTTCGCCAGCCTGGCGCAGACCCGGGAAATCTACCGCCAGGTGGAAGTCCGGCGCGTGGAATAGCGCGGCGAAACGCATGTTACACTTCGATAAGCAATGCTCTCCGACCTGAAGTTGGTGATCCGTCTGCAGGAAATCGATAACCGTCTGGCGGGGCTCACGCGCGAGATCGCCTCTCTGCCCAAACACGTCGCTGAAATCGAGAAGAAGCTGCTGGCTCACGAGCGCAAGCTGGAAGCCGACCGCGCGGCGCTGGCCGCCAACCAGAAAGAGCGAAAACGGTGCGAAGCCGAGATCCAGGGGCAGGAGCAGAAGATCTCCAAGCTAAAGGACCAGATGCTCGAGGCCAAGACCAACGAAGTGTACCGGGCGTTTCAGCATGAGATCGAGTTCTGCCAGAAGGAGATCCGCAAGTTCGAGGACCGCATCCTGGAAATGATGAGCGAATCCGAGCCGCTGGAGAAGAACGTGAAGGCGGCGGAAGCGGCGCTGAAGATGGAAAAAGCGCAGGTGGAGACGGAAAAGCGGGAGGCGCGGGAGCGCACCGCGGCCGACGAGGCGTCATCGCGCGAGTTTCACAAGGAGCGCGCCGGCATCGTGGCGGCGATTGCGCCCGCCACTTACCAGCGATACGAGCGGGCGCGCAAGGCGCGCAGGGGCATCGGCGTGGTGGAGGCGGTGGATGGCCGCTGCACGGGCTGCAACATGGCGATGAGGCTGCAGTTCTACCAGGACCTCAAGAAGGGCGACGAGATCCTCTCATGCGAGTGCTGCCAGCGCATTCTGTACTACAACCCCCCGGCGTCGGTCGAGGACCTGACGGGAGAGCCGGCGCCGGCGCAGCAGGAATAGCGCGCGAGCGCGTCTGCCATTACAATGGGCAGTGGTAATGCTGCTTCACTCCATAACCCTGACGGATCTGCTGTCGTTTAACCAGACGACGCTGGAACTGCGGCCTTTGAACGTGCTGATTGGGGCGAATGTGTCGGGCAAGTCCAATCTGATTTCCGCCATCGGTCTGTTGAAAGCGGCGCCAGGTAACTTGCTGGACGCAATCAATCTGGGCGGCGGCGTTCGACAGTGGATTTCCCAGCGCCTGCCACGCAGGATCATAGCAGCGATACAGGCCGAAGTTGAACTTTCCGAGGCCGACCGGCTACGGTACTCACTGTCGTTCAGCGAACAAGATTTGGGCCTCCACATAGTTAGTGAGTCACTGCGCTCCGTCCAGGACGGTGCGGGTTGGGTGTATTTTGAGCGGGGTCTAGGCCGCGTGAGCATCTATAAGGCTCCTGGTCTGCCGCCCCGCGAGACAGACATACAGGAGTCCCGGTCCCTGCTGGCGGCCTATCGGGACCCGACGGACCCCGGTCCCACTACCCGGCTGGGTGATGCGTTCGGCGCGATCCGGGTCTTTCGCTCGTTCAACACAAGTCCCACATCTCAAGCGCGTAGGGGTGCTTCGGTCGGTTCCCAAAAGGATTTCCTTCTGGATGGCGGGGACAATCTGGCTCTGGTCTTGCAGAACTTGAGTTTCCACGGGAAACTGGACCGGCTGACAGAGTACCTGCGACGATTCTGGGACGGGGCCGAAGATGTTCGGGTCAATCTGGAAGGGGGAGTGGCACAGGCGTACGTGAAGGAGCGTGGCATTCCGAGTCCCATGTCGGCGTTGCGGCTTTCCGATGGCACGCTGAAGTTCCTTTGCCTTTTGGCCATTCTGCTGCATCCCGAGCCGCCGCCGTTGATCTGCATCGAAGAACCGGAACTGGGGCTGCACCCCGATGCCGTCGCAGTGGTTGCGGATGCGCTGCGAGAGGCGTCCGAGAAGTGCCAGGTGATTGTGACCACTCACTCCGAGGCGCTGGTGGGCGCTTTTTCCGACGAGCCGGAAGCGGTTGTCGTCTGCGAACGTGGAGCGGATGGGGGCACAGAGTTCAGGCGTCTGCGGTCCAGCGATTTGGACGAGTGGTTAGAGCGCTATCGCCTCGGCGAGCTGTGGCGAAAAGGCGAAATCGGCGGGAATCGATGGTAGCCGAAACTCGGATCTACTTCGAGGGAGATCCGGCCCTCAGAGAGGGTTTTCGAGCGTTCTTCAGGGGAGTCACCACGGCGCTTGGGTGCCAGCCTCGGTTAATTGCCGGCGAGGCGACAGCGATCGCCGATTTTCTCACGGGGTTGAGAAAGCATCCCGATGCGCTCAACATCCTGCTGATCGATAGCGAGCGGCCCGATGACGGCAGGCTTTTCGAGACCATATGCCAGCCAAAGGGAATTGACGCTCGGTCGAAGAACCACGTCTTCTGGATGGTGCAGTGCATGGAGGCTTGGTTTCTGGCCGATGTTGAAGCGCTGAGGAGATACTACGGCAAGGACTTTCGCGAGAATGCCGTCGCGCGAAATCCGAGAGTTGAAGAGATCCCCAAGAAGGATGTGTTCGAAGGTCTGAGAACCGCGACCAAGGACACGAGCAGAGGCCAGTACCACAAGACGAAACATGCGCCTTCCCTGCTCAAGCTGATCGATCCAGCACTGGTCAAACAGGCGTCAGCACATTGCCAGCGCCTGTTTGTTGAGGTTCCCGAACTGGCGCAACCGGCCCCTTAGCGGTCGCCGAGACTGTAGCCCAGCCACACCATGCCCGCGGGCACCATGTTGCTGCCAAATTGGTCGGTCAAGCCGGGCACATAGTGGAAGTCGAACTCCGGACGAATGAACACGTGATCCGTCAGGAAGATCTCCACGCCGACGCCCGCGTGGACCTGGAAATGGTTGGAACTTCCCACGGGCTGGCTTTGGGTGGAGCAAACGGCTGTCCCTACGCAGGAACTCTGGGTATAGGAGAAGCTTGTCTTGGCGCCGCCAACTCCGCCTGAAATCTTCACGATGGCCTTCTTCTGATTCACGGGCGCGAAGATGCCGTTGAAATCGTAGAATATTTCCCGGAATTGCAGGGGGCCGTAGTCGGCCTTGGCCGGCTGCAGGCTGGCTTCGATTCCAAAGCCGTAGCGCTTGGTGAGCATGGCGTCTCCGCCAACTCCCATGAAGAAGCCGCTGAGGGCGGGCGTCGCCTGGCAATTGGGGTCCGCCGATCCCACCTTGCAGGAACCGAACGCGTTGACCGAATTGAGATTGTCAATGCCGGCTCCGGTCGATTTATCGTGGGCGGTTCCGAAACCAACATTGAAATCTACTGAACTCTGCGCGCTGGCAAAGGGGATCGAGAGGAGCAGCAGGGAAAGGTAACGGCAGATGCGTTTCACGTCGAGAATCTCCTATTGTTTCCGCGAAATGGGATTACGAGCCGGGCCTACCTCTATTGATGGCAGACTGACCTCGCATCGTCAAGTCGCTCAAGCGCTTCGCACCTTTTAGGACGCGGCTTTTTATGGGAAGGTTTCAGAATTGTGGGCCAGCTAGCGCTTCTGGCACCGGGGGCAGAAGTGCGACGAGCGTTGCGCCACCAGCAGGCGGCGGATGGGCGTCGCGCACGCGACGCAGGGCTCGCCGGTGTGCTGGTAAACACGGTGGCTGAACTGGAAAAAGCCCTTGCGGCCCTGGGCATCCACGTAATCGGAGATGGAAGAGCCGCCGGCGGCGATGGCTTCCGTCAGCACCGCGATTATGGCCTCATAGAGCCGCCGCGCGCGGTCTGGGCGCAGGCGCGAGGGCACGGCCAGGGGATGAATTCCGGCGCGGAAGAGGGCTTCGTCCGCGTAAATGTTGCCCAATCCGCGAAGAAAGCTCTGGTTCAACAGCAGCGCTTTGATGCGCATTTTGCGGCGCTTGAGGGCGGCGGCGAAAGCCGCGAACGCGACCTCCAGCGGCTCGGGTCCGAGTTTGGCCAGCCGCTCGGGGAATCCCTCGCTGAATTGGATGCAGCCGAACTGGCGGCTGTCGTCGTACCGCAGGACGCCGCCGCGGTCGAGCGTCAGGACGGCGTGGGTGTGCTTGCCCGCCGGGCCGCCGAGCAGGAGGCGGCCGGTCATGCCGAGATGCACCACCAGGAATCCGCCGCCCTCGAGCGACACCAGGATAAACTTTCCATAGCGCCGGACGCCCGCGATTCGGCGGCCGCGGATGCGCGCCGCCAGAGCCCGCGGGTCGGCGCCGCGCAACACGCGCCGGCAGCGGAATTCGGCGGAGACAATGCGGCGCCCCACCAGCGGCGCAATGGAGCGCGCGACGGTTTCGACTTCGGGAAGCTCGGGCACCGGGGGTCCGGTTACTCGCCTTCCCTCATTTGCTGGCTGAGGAATCGCTCGTACCCGATCTCCTGGATCTGGTGAAGCTGCGCTTCGAGCCAATCCGCATGGGTCTCTTCGTCCTTCAGGAGGCGCTGGAAGAGATCGCTTGAAGCGTTGTCCCCCTCTTCGCCAGACACCCGGATGGCGCGATTGTACAGGGCCACGGCGCCGATCTCCAGCTTGAGATCGCTCTCCATCTGGGCCTGCGCGTTCTGCCCGACGGTAAGCTGCATCGGTTCCGTCATGCTGGGGGTGGCGTCGAGGAAGAGAATCCTCTCGATCAGCGCCTCGGCGTGCTTCATTTCCTCGATGGACGTCTTTTTGATATGCTTGCCGAGCCGTTCATAGTGCCAGTTCTCGCACATCTCGGCGTGGACAAAGTACTGGTTAATGGCGGTCAGCTCTTCTTTGAGCGCCTCATTCAACAGAGCGATAACTTTCGGGTTGCCTTGCATACAGTAAGGATTCTAGCAGGCATGCGCGGCCCCTACAATGGTAAACTGATGGGAGATATGGCAATCCCGAATGTTAAGCGTTTCCGTGCTTTCTGCCCGACTTGCAACGATAATTTCACGCTGATGGCCGTGCTCCCCAAGGACGCCAGCGTGGATCAGTACCTGGCGGACGCCGTGGCGCGCCACGATCACAAGGCGTTCCAGGAATCCAAGGTGGCGCACTTCAAGATCCGCGTCGGCCAGCAGAAACAGCGCAAAGCGAAATAACCCCAAGCTGTCAGCGATCGACTATCGGCTAAACCCCGCGGCGGCGCAGTCTTAGCTGAAAGCTGAGAGCTGATGGCTGATAGCTTTTACAACCTCGCCTGTAAGGTGCGCAAGGCTCGCAAAGCTTCCTGCGCCACATCCGTGTCCTTATCGTTGCTGAGCTTCTGGAGATAAGGAATGCTCTCCCGGCCGCCGCTGCGGGCCAGCACGCCCGCCAGGCCGATCTTCTCGTCCTTGGTGCCGGTTTCGAGCGGGCCATAGAGCGCGTTGCGGACCAAGTCGTCGCGCGCCAGCTCCACCAGGAACGGAAACGCTTCGCCCTTGTAGGCCGCGGAATTCAAGGTGTCGATCAAGTATCGGAGCGGGCTGAATTCGGCGGTCCCGGTTTGTCCGAGCATCACCAGGGCAAAGGCGAGGGAAAGGCGCGGCTCGGTTTTTCCTTCGTCCCGCCACGCATCTTCGAGCATGGGCCGATCGGCCGGATTCCGCAGCCGGGCATAGCCTTCGGCCGCCGCCGCGCGCATCCGGTCGTCCTTGTCGTGCAGATACTGCGCGTATAAATCGCGGCTGTTCTCCGAGGGCAGCATGGCGATGGCGGTCAGCGCGGCGCGCTTCACCTTGGCGTCGCGCGCGCGTTTGAGCGCGTCGGCCAAATCCGGGACGGCGTCGTTCGCGCGCAACAGCCCGGCGGTTTCGATGGCGGCGATCTGCACCTTCTGGTCCAGGTCGTGCGCCAGGAAGGCCACGCGGGGCCCGGCCGATTCATCGCGGATCTTCTGCAAGGCCACCAGCGATTCGTAGATCACGTCGCTGTTTTTGGAATGCAAGGCTTCGACCAGGTCGGGAACGGCCTTCCTGCCGCGCAGGATGCCGAGGGCGCGCGCGGCGTTGGCCCGCGCGTCCATGTTCCCGCCGCCGCTGGCCAGTTTGCCGAGCGCGTCGATTACCTCGGGCCGCACCGCGACGTAGGGGTCGATCACTTGGTCGTTGGTGTCGGTGAACCGGCCCTTGATGCTCGTGCCGGCGCGCCGCAGCGAGGCGCCGATGCCCGTGCGGACATAGCCCGGAAGGTAGAAGTTCACCAGGCCATCCGTGGCGTGGATCTGCACCTCGGGATCGTTATCGCGGGTGGCCGGAATGAGCGCATCGAGGCTCGCGGCCGTGCCGATTTCGGTAATCTGCCTGACGGCTTCGACGCGCACCCCGGTATCCGGGTTCTTGAGTAGACCCTGGAGTTGGGGGATGGCGCTGGAGCCGGCCTTGGCAATCTCGCGGACATCCTTGGGACGCACATCCTGGGCCGGCAGAAGCGCCGCGGAAACAAGCAGGAGCACCACGCGATAGGACCGCATACTTCCGATTATCAGCCGGGCTTGCCCGAATGTACAAGCAGCCCTGCCGGCGCGGAACCGCGATGTTAAGGCTCGGCACGCCGCACGTAGTAGAGATCGATGGACTTGCCGACCCGGGTCACCGGTGTTTCCCAATCCAGCCAGGATAAGGGAGACGTGTCTCGGAGCAGAGCCTTTTGCGCCACGGCGGCTTCGATCGTCGTCATGCGGAGGCTCACGGCCACCCATCCGATGGCGCGCTGGTAGGCAATCAATCGCTTGATGGCAGGCAGTCCGTGCCGGGTGGGATCGGCGGTCCCGAAATAAGCCAGCGTAACTTCCTTGACGCCCAGTTGCCTCAGCTTGTCGCTGAGGCGCTGCAGGTCTTGTCCCCAATCGAGGTCGGATTCGGCCAGAACCGACTCGGGCTTGCTGCCAACCGATTCATTGAAGTACGCCAGATAATCGGGATGGGACCACACCGAGGACACTACCATCCAGAGCGTCAGCACCAGGCCCGTGGCGGTCGCAACTTTTCTCGCACGGCCGGCCTGAACCAGGCGGGCCAGTCCCAGGCCCGCCACCATCGCCAGCAGCGGGTAGACCGGCAGGATGTGCCGCACTCCGAGGTCGATTCTGCTGGGCATCGACACCAGCAGGATCGCCGGAACCGAGACTCCGGGAACCCACTCTTGCCAGCGGATTTTCGCGACGGATTCGCGCGCCAGCCGGATATAACCGATGCAGCAGAGCAGCAGAAATGCGATGGGAGTCTTGACGGCGATGACCACGGGGAAGAAGTACCACCAGCCATCCTTGCGGTATTCGCCCAGAAGCCAGGAAGCGTGGCCTCTGACATTGTGATACTCCGCTTCCCCGATGCCGTCGAAAAACTCGTAGGCCGGCAGGCGGGATTCGGGCAGCAACCGATCGATGGTTTCAGGGGGCCGGTTGTGGGCCGTCACGCGCCCCACCGAGAAACGGTATCCGGCCCAGATCACCAGGAAAAGAACCGCCGCCGCGAAGATCAGGGAACCTGTTCTACGAGCAGCCTCTCGGCGGAAGGCCGCCAGCGGTGGACGCTCGATCGACCAGTAGAGAAGCAGGACGGCCAACATCGAGGCCGGTAGAAAAACCAGCGACGAAAACTTGGCAAGCGCCGCCAAGGCCATGCTTGCGCCCAGCAGAAGGCTCTGCCCCCAGGCGGGACGCTCCAGCCAGCGGCTGAAGGCGTAAATGGAAGCGAACACAAACGTGGCGCACGCCATATCCGTGGTCGCCAGCCCGGAATGCGCCAGGATGGGGGGAAGCATGGTGAACAGCAAGGTGGATGCCAGCGCCGCGCCGGTTCCGAAAAGGCGCCGGCTCCAGGCCCACACCAGGGCGCAGGCGATGACAAAGAACGGCAGAATCCCCATCCGGGCCAGCGCCAGGGTCCGAAAGTAGGGGCCTCCGTTGTATAGCAGCCAATTGCCTTCCGCGTAGAGCGTTGGCAGCCGGGCAGAGCGGATTCCCGCGAGGTACGGGCCCAGGGCGGCGGCAACTCGGGCCAGCGGCGGATGCTGGTGTTCGTAGCGGTACTGTCCTTGATCCAGCCACTCCATTCCGGCGGCGAGGTGCGCCGGCTCGTCGGCAGTCTGGTTGAAGACCCGGTACGTGGCAACGATCCGCGCCACCGCGAAAGTCACCAGCAACGCGGCACACAGGGCCAACCGGTCGAGGCGTTTCCAAAGCAGGAAGACCATTCCAGGCGCCCCTGTCCGCGCCATGGCGCGGTTACCGCACGAATTCCACTTCCACGCGGCGCGGCACCAGGCCGGCTTCGAAACCCAGGTCGAGCAGTTTCTGCACGGCCCGCGGGACAACCTCGCCCACGTCCAGGGTGTAGTGGTTGACGTACATGCCGACGAACTTTTCCGCCAGGCCCGCTTCCATGTCGCCGGCGAACTGCAGGGCGTACTCGAGCGCCTCGTCGTGGTTGTCGAGCGCGTATTGAATGCTCTCGCGCATCAGGCGGCAGCACTCGCTCTGAATTTCCGGTTCGAGCGACCGCAGCAGCACGTTGGCGCCCAGCGGCAGCGGCAGGTTGAAGCTGGTCTTGAACCACCGCCCCAGATCCACGATGCGATGAAAACCCTCGCGGTCGAAGGTCAATTGCGCCTCGTGAATGATGAGGCCCGCATCGACGGTGCGCTCTTTGACGGCATCGGTGATCTTGTCGAAGGGTGTGACCACGGCTTCGAAATCCGGCTGGAACAGCTTGCACGCCAGGTACGCCGTGGTCATGGTGCCGGGCACGGCGATGCGCTTGCCCTTCAGTTCGTCCGGTTCCATGGGGTGGGTCGAAATAATCATGGGACCGTACCCATCGCCGATGCTCGAACCGCTGGCCATGAGCACGTACTTGTCGGCCACGTACGGGTAGGCGTGATACGAAATGGCGCTCAACTCGTAGAGCCCATCGAGGGCCTTCCGGTTCAGGGTCTCGATGTCTTCCAACACGTGGCGGAAGGAAACTCTGGGCGAACGAACCTTCTTGGTCGCGAGGCCGTAGAACATGAAGGCGTCATCGGAATCCGGACTGTGCGCGCTGACGATCTCCTGAGAAGCTACCGAATTCATATGTGGGACAACTCATCCAGTTTACAACAGTGCGGGCCACCACCTTCGATCATTTTGAGGGGGCGCGCCGCGGCATGTGCCGGCGTGCGACGGCTGGCTGCGGCTCGACGGAACTGGCGGACGTGCCGGTGGCGCTCCCCACGGGAATCAGGGCCTCGGCTGCGTCCGAATCCGGCCCCAGGATTTCCAGGGTGTTGTCTCCCGCGGTGACGCCGCTGGGAATGGCCACGTTGATCTGATACAGCCCGGCCAACTGGGGCGCCAGGCCGACGTACGAGGTTGGCGCCGCTAGTCCGCCAATATAAACCTCGACTGGGTTGTTGGTCTGGCTGAACACTCCGGCCGAGCCGTCCGAGATCATGGGATTCACGGTCCCCAGCCCCGTCAGGTATACGGACACCGTCTCCCCCACTTGCGCCGGGTTTTGCGCCGTCACCAGCGAGTAATCCGCGTGCAGCACGGCGCCATGACCTACCCCGCCGGGCGGCACGGTGAACACGCCCGGCGCCGTCAGGTTCACGGCCATGGTCACGGTATTGGAGGGAACGTTGTTGTTGATCACCTGGATTTGGGCGGTCGAAGACCCGCTGGCATATGGGACGATGGCCGAGATCTGTCCCGGGCTCACGAACTGGACCGGCGCCGGAAGACCGTTGACCGTCACCTGAACGCCATCCAGCTTGGTGGGGAAAGGAACCACTGAAGCCGTCGCGGTATCGGGGGCCAGATTGGCGCCGTAAATGGTGATGAAATCCCCGGGGGCGATGCCCGCCGTGAAGGGCGCCGAGCTGGCCGCGTTCACTACCCCCGCCGGGTTGATAAACACACCCGAGCCGCTGAAGCTGGGCGCCGGCAGCGCGACGTTGAGGCCCAGGTAAGGGCCGATGCCGGACCCGATCCGCACCCCTCCGGCGCCCACCACATAGCGCATGAAGGTGTTGCTGTAGGTCCCATCCGACTTCACCGAGTACGCATCGCTGTAGGTGTAGCCGTAGAGGTAGCCGTCCAACACATCCCGCACCCGCTGGTGGCCCACCGCCACGCCGGTGTTCGGGTTGGCGTTGAGCGAGCCGTAGTAAGTATCGAAGACGGACGAGACGTCCATGCCCGCCTGATAGTACAGGCCGCCAAAGCCGGGCGTGCCGGACGCGGTGCGCACCCCCACCAGGAAATCCCACCCTGTGGGCGACCCGCCAAAAACGAAGTTGCCGTCCGGCGAAAAATACAGGTACTTTTGCCCCGCGATCAGGGTGGCATTCGATGGGCTGGGGAACGCCACCACGGCGGCGCCGCCGCTGAAGGAGTATTTCACCGCGGACGCGGTCTGGGTGGCCACGCTGGAACCATAGCCCTCAACGTATCCCGTGAGGGTCACGTTCCCCAGGTTGCCCGCGCCGTCCGGATTCACCTGGAACATCGAGCCGATGCCATTCGCGGTATCCATGTCCGCGATCCAGTAGGATCCCTTGAAGGTTGCATTCGTAGGCATCGGCGAAGCCAGCGGCGCGGCGATGAAGATATCGTTGAAGCCGCCGTTGAAGGTGCTTTCCGTGCTGCTGCCTATGAAAATGCCCTGCTGTGTGCCCTGCTGAGAAACCAGGCCATAGACGCGATCCGTGCTGGAGATCGTGCTGGAAAGGAATCCGTAGCCGGAGGCCGAGATGGAGTACGTGCCGCTCAATGCGTAGCTTTGGGGCGCGCCGTAGGCGGAATCCATCACGCAGTTCGTGCAATTAATGGTGTACGTCCCGCTGCCGTTGAACGAGATGTTGCCATAGAGCGCAATCGCCCGGGTGAGCGTTCCGTTGCTTCCGAAGTAGACCACTTCCCGGAAATAGTACGTCCCGTTGAGCATGCCGTTGCCGCTGGTATCCCAGGTCTGAGCGGCCGCCTGCCAGCCGGTTATGGCACAAAAAATCGCCAGCAATCGCGCGAGTTTCATGATCCTCCTTGTTGTTTGGACGTTCGGAGCCGCCGCGAGATTACGCAAAAGCCCTCGTCTGCTTGAATTAACACGGGCCGGGAGGAAAAGCCGCGGGGACGAGGGAGCCCGGGGCGTGTGGAAATGGGTTGACAGGCGGAAGCGGCTGCCCTGTTATTTCGGTCTAAAGCGCTACGCTGCGATCCGGCGCCGCCGGCGGATCAGGCCCAGGGCCGTGACTCCGCAACCGATCAGCCAGTACGGAGCGGGTTCCGGAATGGTGCCCTCGTTGAACTCCAGGTACACGTCCGACGGGTCATAGACCAGCTTCCAGCCGGTCGCCAGCGAGACGTCTGAAAAGGCGCCGGTCTCCGTGCCGGTGAAGTGGATCAGGTCGTATATGGCGGCGTGATTCGAGGCATAGTTGTAGGTCCCCGCCAGCGACAAGTCGCCAGCCAGCGACACGTTGCCACGCACGTCCAACTGGTCGTACTGGCCAACGCTGGGGCCATCGATGTCGAAGACCAGGGTTCCGTCGGAGGACTGAGTGTAGCGGGCAAGGTTCCAGGTTCCCACGTTGCTCGCGCCAGCCACATCCAGCGTGATCTGGTTGTTCACCGTGGTGCTGGTGGTCGAAATGTTGTTGGTGCCGAAGCTTCCCGTTCCCGTTACCGTGCTGCCCTCCAACAGGTTCGCCACGCTGACCATCAGAGTGCCGTTCAGGACCAGGGCGCTGCCGGAGTTCTGCGTGTAGTTTGTCGCATCGACCGTGCCGCCCGGATTAACGGCCAGCGTGCCTTCGTTGTCGATGTCGCCGGTGACGTTCAGCGTGGCGTTGTTGTCTACCGTCGTGGTGTGGCTGCTGGTGATATCCCAGCCGTTGTCGCTACTGGTGGTGCCGCTGGCCACGGTCAGGTTGAAGCTGCCCGGGTCTAGCAGGCCGGTCAGCAGAACAGTCCCATCGGACTGAACGGAGCCGGCGCCGGTGGTAGAGATGGTACCGCCGCTAATCGTAACCGGGCCGCTCAGTTCCAGATGCGCGCCAGGGAGAACGTCGAACGAACCGGTGGTATTCGAAATGGTGCCTTCCAGGGTGGTGGTCCCGCTGTCAATGGTGGTGGTCCCGCTGTTGATGAGATTCTCCAAGGTGTCCGAACCGCTGGCGAAATCGGCGCCGCCCAATGTTCCACCGGTCATGGTGACGCCCGTGAGGGTGACGTTTTCCACGGTGCCGAGGGCGCCATTGGTCACGGTTCCGCCGCCGGCAAGCGTTAGCGTGCCGCTGCCCGCGCCATTGATTATGCCGTTATTGGCGAGGTTCCCGGTAATCGTCAGGCTCCCGGCGCCGGTTAGCAGCGTGCCGTTGTTCGTTCCGCCGTTCCATGTGCTGGTGGCGCCACCCGTCGCGGTCGTTATTCCGTAGTTGGTCACAGGCGAGCTGGCCCCGGTCCCGATGTTCGCCCCGTTCAGCGTGGCGCCGTTGATCGCCCCGCCGCTAATGGTCGTCGATCCGACGATCCCGTTGCCGATGGTATTCGAGCTCAAAGTGCCGCTGTTGGTGACCAGACCGGTCACATTTCCGAAGTTCACCTGACTGTTGGCGGCCACCGTCACGCCGCTGACCGTGCCGGAAATGGTGGTCCCGTTGCCGTTGGTGATCGTCCCCACTAGCGTGCCGCCGTTGATCGTCCCCGTATTCGAGACCGTCTGACCGCCCGCGTTGCTGACCGTTCCGCCGTTGGTCAGGCTGCCCGTGATGGTCAGGCTGCCGTTGCCGGTTACCAGCGTTCCGTTGTTGGTTCCGTTGTTCCACGTCGAGGCGCCCGCCACCGTCAAGGTCCCGTTGTTCGTGGCGCCGCTGATGGTCGCCACGTTGGCTATGATGGACCCGGCCAGTACGGTAGACCCGCTCAATGTGCTGTTGAAGCTTGTGCCAGCCGAACCGTTGCCGATACTCAATGTGCCGGCGGTCTGCGTCAGGTTCCCGCCAGTATTGTTCCAGGTCCCAAGAAGCGTCGCACTGCCCGCACCTTGCGTACCGTTGGCCGTTGATATCGTGCCGCCGCTTACCAGCGTCCCGTTGGTTATGGTCAGTAAGTCGGCAGCGATGCTGTTCTTCGCTACGGTTATCAAGCCGCCGATCGATGTAGTTCCGGTGGCGGAGTTGGCGCCGGTAATCGTCAGACTCCTGGCGACCGTTACGCTAGCCGTGCCACCCAACGTCAGGCTATTGAACGAAGTGGCGGCCGATTGACCATCGACGCTGGCGGCGTTAGGGCCAACGTAAGAAGGATCGACAGCCGTGTTGGTGCTGATGACAAGATCGGCGCCGTTCGCAAGCGCACCATTCCAGTTGCCCGATGTGCTCCACGCAGTATTCTGAGACCCCGTCCAGTAGATCGTACTGGCCTGGAGTTGCAGGCTCCATGCCAGCAGCAAAATCCCAACCATGCGGACCGGGGCCGACAGCCTCCGCGGTATCCTCTGGCACAGACGACCGAACGTGAACATGTTCACCTGATCCCCCCGCCGCCAAATCCCCACAGCCATTTCAGGCGGCACGAGTACACTTCCGGTTTCACAGACACTGAACCCACTCTGTTAGTGTATGGAATCAGGCCGCTCATGTAAAGCACTTTTTTGCGAAAAACTCGACCTGGTAATGGTACTGCGCGCCGGTCGGGGAAGACCCTGGCGCGGCTATGTATCCGCTTCGGCTCCAAGCCCGGACCTAAATGTATAAGTGATTGTTTTACAACCAGTTATGAGGACGAGAAACTTCGCGTGGAGACTCTCTCGGCCCCCAGAGTGCCCGTATTTAGTTCTAGTACTAATCTGTACCGTGGAGTGAGGTTTTCTAAGGGCCCGTTCCAGCCCACGAAACATGGCTCGGAGTGGTGGCGTAAACCTCGGGCCGTGGACGCAAACCCCTCGACGATCTTCGGATCACCGGGTCGAAGGTGCGCGCGGCCAGAACCGGCCCCCCACCGGGGCCGGCCCGTTCGTTGGAGAGACTTTACTTGAAGAAAACAAAACAGTTACGCCGGGTTACACCCGCTTGCGCAGCAGAGCGCCGAGGCCCACCAGGGCCGAACCCAGAAGCAGCAGCGTGGTGGGCTCGGGAACGCCGGGGTTCTCGTCCGTTTGATTGAATTCGTTAGTCATGGAGTCGATTTCGGCCAGGCCTTCGGCGTTTCCGTTCAGTTGGATAAAATCGGATACGCCGAGATACGTCGTCGGCCCGACGCCAATGGTGCCGTTTTGGCTATCCGAATAGACACCCAGAAGGAATTCGTTACCGCCGGGCACGCCGACGATGCCGACGACGTTAGTCACAAGTGATCCGCCGCTTCCGCATTGGGGATCGCCGCTGCCACTGTATGTGACAAAAGCGGCCCCAACACAAAGGTACTTGGCGGCATCCACCACGCCAAGACCGGCCACATCGACACCGCCATCCGCTTGCGTGTAAACCGAGGTAATATTCCAGTACGGGGACGCCGAGGTATCCACCGTGTACTGGATGTCCAGCATCGCAGACTCGACGCCCCCGACAGTGAAATCCCCGTTGTTAAAGACAAAATTAAAACCGATAGGGCCGCTAACCGCCCCTAGCGGATTCACCGTCACGTCGCTGGCGCCTGGCATCCCCGTCGAAAAACTGTTCGCGAAGTTCGAGAACTGCTTGTCGCCAATCGTGCAGTACCATCCACTGATGCCCTCGGTAGCCTCGGTATAGGTCAACAAATCAGAGTAGGTGCCGCCTTCCAGAGCACCGTTGACGCCGCACGCCTGGCCGCTCGGTGGCAGTGGAGCGGCCCAGCAAGTTGCCGACGCCAAGGCCAGCACAGCAGCCGCAACCGGGAATCTCCGAATGACTGAAGTCATCTTCGTTCTCCTTCTCCAAGTCAAGCGTTCGCGGAGCAGACGGGGCACGGGCGTAGAACTCCGACCTCTTGAATACTAGCACAAGCCCCCAGGTATTTGGAAGAAATAAAGCCATGTTGCACTCCGAGAATAGTACTAGCCACGCCTTCTCAGCGGTGAACCCCCTATGGGGCGGCTGCGCCGCACGCCCGCGAAAGGCAGGCTAAACCGTGTGCCAACCAAAATGCCGAAGAATCCCCCGACGCCGGTTGTGAGCAGGCGCTTTCGCCTGCCAATCCATTTAGTGGACGTGGCGGCTTCGGAGGGATACCATTTCAAGTATGTTTAAGGCTTTCGGAATGGTTGTGATGGCCGCGCTGCCGCTCCTGGCTCAGCAGGACGGCTCGATTGCGGCGGAGCGCATTCGCGAGCACACCAGGTTTCTGTCGCTCGATTTGCTGGAGGGCCGCGGCGTCGGCCAGCGAGGCGGGCAAATCGCCACCGAGTACATCGCCACGCAGCTCGCCCTGGCGGGGGCGCAGCCGGCGGGCGATAACGGAACCTACTTCCAGAAAGTGCCGCTGGTGGGGATTGAGACCACGCCGGAAGCACGGCTATCGGCGGCGGCGGGGGGCAAGAGCGTGGATTTCCGCTGGCTCGAGGATTTCGTGGGCGTCAGCCAGCGCCAAACGCCGCAGACGCGCTTCGAGGGCGAGGCCATCTTCGTGGGCCACGGCATCGCGGCGCCGGAATGGAAATGGGACGACTTCAAAGGCGTGGACGTCAAAGGCAAGGTGCTGGTGCTGTTCACCAACGAGCCGGCCTCCAACGACCCGGCGTTCTTCGAGGGCCGCGCGCTCACTTACTACGGCCGCTGGTCCTACAAATACGAAGAAGCGGTGCGGCGGGGGGCGGTGGGCGCCATCCTGATTCATACCACGCCCACCGCGGGCTATGGCTGGGAGGTGGTGCGCAACTCCTGGGGCCGCGAGGTGCCTTTCGTGAAACTGGCGCCCGGCCCAGAGGGCACCCCGGCGTCGCTGGCTTTTCAGGGATGGGTGACGCGCGAAGCCGGGGAGAAGTTGCTGGTCCTGGCGGGCAAGACCGTGGATGGACTGCTGGCGGCGTCCGAGAAGCGCGACTTCCGGCCGGTTCCGTTGGGAATCGCGATCCGCGGCAGCATGCCCGCGAAGTTACGGGAGCTCGAGACGAGCAACGTGGCGGCCATCGTGTCCGGCAGCGATCCCAAGCTGAAAGACGAAGTGGTGATCTTCAGCGCGCATTGGGACCACCTGGGAATCGGCACGCCAGTCAATGGCGACGCCATTTACAACGGCGCCATCGATAACGGCACGGGCTGCGGCGTTCTGCTGGAGCTGGCGCGTGCGTGGGCCGCGCTGCCGCGCAAGCCGAGGCGCTCCGCGCTGTTCCTCTCGGTGACGGCGGAAGAAGGCGGGCTGCGCGGCTCCGAGTATTACGCCGCGCATCCGCTGTACGCGCCCGGCAAGACGGCCATCGATTTGAACTACGACGCGCTGTATCCCTTTGGCCGCGCCAGGGACGTGGTGCTCACGGGCGCCGAGCGCACCACGGTGTGGCCCCTGGCGCAGCAGATCGCCAAACGGCTGAACCTCGAGATTTCGGGCGATGCGCAGCCGGAGCAGGGCCACTACTTCCGTTCCGACCACTTCTCATTCGCGCACGCCGGAATGCCGGCGTTTTCCATCGGCCACGCCACCGAGTTCCTGGGGAAGCCGGCGGGCTATGGCCAGAAGGTGTGGGAGGAGTACAACAGCAAGCACTACCACCAGCCCTCGGACGAATTCCAGGCGGATTGGGATTTCACGGCGGTCCAGCAGGCGGCCGAGTACGGCTTCGTGCTGGGAATGGAGATCGCCAACCAGGAGAAGCTCCCGGACTGGCGGCCAGGGGACCAGTTCCACAGGTAACGTGGCGCAGACGATCCTTTTTCGTCGTCTGCGTTGGCAGGCCGAATCGCTCCAGCCATGGCGGGGCGAATTCAAGGGCCGTAAGCGTTCGCTGCCAGCGCCCCCCAGGGACATTTCGAAGTCGCCGGCTACAGGTACCATTCACTGGTGCTTTTTCACTGCGAACCGCCGGATTACCTCCTTTGATTGCCGATAAGTAATTGAAAAATAAACTACTTGTAAACATCTACGACGCAGTGCGCTTTCTTGCCGTGCGGGATTCGACTAGCCCATTTTCCGCACTTTTTGAGGGGGATGCGTATGCTATCAGTTGGTTAAGGGCCAGCTCGGCTAGTTTTTGTCACTACAATCGTCGACCGGAT
>Ga0209039_10001824_pt1 | contig 19173 bp, 21 predicted proteins | sample BogFormECP12_OM1_FD_188238 | JGI IMG/M metagenome (GOLD analysis project Ga0209039, IMG submission 188238) | Bog forest soil microbial communities from Calvert Island, British Columbia, Canada - ECP12_OM1 (SPAdes) (version 2) | ecosystem: Environmental > Aquatic > Freshwater > Wetlands > Bog ...
AGGAAATCGGGAAATTGCTCAATACCGTCTCCCCAAGCGAATGCACAAACTACTTCGCCTCTTGTGGATATGTAAGCACTTAAATCGAAAACGCTCTAACGTAGGGCCGAAGAGCGTTCGGCCTGGGCCGAACGCTGTTCGGCCCTACGACCGGCTGAGCGCTGCTCGGCCCTACGGACTCCCAAACGCGATTCGGTCCCACCGATGAAATACGACGCGAAAATCCATCATCGCCGTTCGATCCGCCTAACTCATTATGACTATTCTCTGCCCAGCGCATATTTTGTTACGATCTGCGCGTTCGGCAAGCAATGCATTTTCGGTCAAGTAGTTGGCGACCAGATGCGTGAAAACGATTGCGGCACGATTGTGCGGGAACAGTGGCTCGACACCGTCCGCATCCGGCCGCAGATTGAACTCGACGCCTTTACCGTGATGCCCAATCATTTGCACGGAATCTTGTGGATATTGGGTCCGAAGGGCGAGCACATTCTGTGGAATAGCGGCTACGTGATTCCAGACGCCGTAGGGCCGAAGAGCCTTCGGCCCATTGTGGGGCCCAACACCGTTGGGCCCGGGCCGAACGCTGTTCGGCCCTACAATAATGGCGCGGCCCAACCACCCATCGGCCCTACAAATCCCATCCCACCAATGCGTCCGCGCTCGCTGGCATCCTGGGCATCTGGGTTTAAATCCGCCGTCACCAGCCGAATTCGAAAACTCTGGATCGATCCATGCGCCGTTGTGTGGCAGGAGGATTATTTCGAGCGCATCATCCGCGATGAGGAAGAATTGTTGAACATCCGCGATTACATTCTCTCCAACCCGCTGCGCTGGAAATTGGATCGCGAAAATCCCGAGGCAGGTCCCAATGCGAAAGATGACGTCCCGTGGAACGACGAGGATGAACCGGAATCGTAATTGTGATTGTAATCGTAGGGCCGAAGAGCCTTCGGCCTGGGCCGAACGCTGTTCGGCCCTACAAACGGCGGACCCGCGCCGCCGGTATATCCCATGAACCGTCCCGACTACTGGCTTACGAAATTCTCGAAATTACGGGTTGACCGCGCCCGAGGCGATCCCGCACCCCACAAACCACTTTTGCTGCTGGTGCTCTGCGATCTGGCTGAACAGGGCGCCCTTCCCCGCGGTGCCTTACCCCTCTCGCCGGAGCTTGCGTTCCGCTTCTACACCTACTGGAAGATCGTAGCCGGAAGGCGGACCCAGCGTCCCGACGTGAGACTGCCCTTCCACTTCCTTTCCGGTGACGGAATTTGGAGCGTCACGGACGAACCCGGCGAACCCTCGCCCGATAAAAAACTCACGAAGCTCGCCAGACCGCCGAGTGATTTGGTCGCCTTCATGGAAGACGCTGCAAATCGCGAAAAGGCGCGGCATCTCCTTATCGCCAAGTACTTCCGCCCGTCGGAACAAATAGCACTATATGAAATGATCGGGCTGCCGGTCCCTAGCCGACGAGGAATCGTAGGGCCGAGCGGCGCTCGGCCCTACAACCGCCCGAAAAGGCCCGACTGGCGGGGCGAGAAGCGCGGTTTAGGATTAGGGTGGTGAGCGCGTATAATTTCACCTGCGCATTAACCGCCTACCGGCTCACCACCATTACGGCCGGTAGCATTGTGGACGCCGCCCATATTCACGAGTTCCGCGACAGCCGCAACAACGACCCGCGAAATGGAATTGCATTATCCAAAAATGCCCATTGGACATTCGATCAGGGCTATGGTCGATATCGGACGATTTTCGGGTCATCGTTGCAGTCGGGCAATTTGCAGAAGCAGGTCCAAACGAGGATAATCTACTCGCCAGCTATCATGGCAAAAGACTTCATCTGCCGGAAGATAGAACCCTTTGGCCCGACCCAATTCATCTTGCTTGGCACCGAAAGGTGAGATTCCGACAAGCCTAATCGTGCCTTACCGGTACTTGTGGATTAGGACGAAACCCGGCAGCGCAACGATCGGTAAAAGGGGTAGAAACTGATGACGCCAAAACAAACTCGTAAATCAAAGGTGCATGGCGCCCCGCTTGGCGGCGACAAGCTTAAAGTGTTTATCAGTTCAAAAATGATAGAGCTGCGCGATTTACGTGAGCTTATTAAAGAAGCTCTCGACAAAAGGGGATTGCTGGCATGGGTTTACGAAGACAGCGCAGGTGCTAGACCAGAAGGTATTGGGGAAACCTCACTAACGGAAGTCGAGGACTCTGACATCTACGTTGGTTTGTTCTGGCGAAAGTACGGTGAAGTCACGATAAAGGAGTACCGCCGTGCTCGCGCGCTGGACAAGCCATGTTTTGTGTATATTCGCGAGAAAGATGCAAAACGTGACAAGAATTTGAAGGAGTTTCTGCAGGCTGAAATTTACGATTTAAGCAAGGGCGTCACGTATGACTATTTTGATTCCGCCTTACAAGTCGCCCACCAAATTGCTGACGACATCATGAATTGGTTGGTTCGACGGCATCGACAGATGACCGCAGAGATTAGGGAGTCGCGCGTGTCTCAGGATGCAATCGACGCCCTCCAGAAGGAGGTTGTTCGGCTCCAGTCGTTAAGCCGAAACCCTTTGCCCTCCGGCACCGTAATCGACTACTTGATGGAAAAAATGGAAGCTTGGTTCAAGACGCTCGGCTACCGATTTGAGGGATACTCGGCCCGTTCCGATGACTACTTCGAGTGGGTCGTTCAAGTCCCGGCGAGGAGAGGGTTTGACCGTATCCTGGTCCGGGGAATTGAGGGCGTCGCCGAGATCCCTGACATAAGAGCTCTTCGTCAATCGGTGGAAGCTCAAAAAACCGATGAAGGATGGCTTGTAGCCGCTCGACGGAAGAGCCCGGCGGCATGTGAAGAAACCAAGAAGGACGCAGACACCAAGGTGTTTTGCTACACATTGGACGAACTGGTGGACGAAAACGCTGATTTCAGCCGCTACCTTGATTGGCTCGAAAGGCAGGTGAAAGACCGAGGGATTGATAGGTTGTATGTCCCTTTAGCTTGCGTCAAGCACGAATTCGACCCCGCAAGCAAGACTGTGACAGGAGAAAGTATTTATGATGCGACGAATGGCTGGATCGATGGCTACATTGACCGGTGGCTGGATGATCCTGCTAAGGAACATATCTCAATCCTGGGTGAATTCGGTACCGGCAAGACCTGGTTCGCCTTGCACTACGCTTGGGTCGCACTACAACGGTATCGTGACGCAAAGGCACGAGGAGTTGAGCGACCCCGGATACCCTTGGTGATCCCCTTGCGCGACTATGCCAAGGCCGTGAGTGCAGAGTCCCTTGTATCCGAATTTTTCTTCCGCAAGCACGAAATTCGGCTCCCTGGCTACTCGGCGTTTGATCAGCTCAATCGCATGGGCAAATTGCTTCTTATTTTTGATGGCTTTGACGAAATGGCCGCCAAAATAGACCGCCAGAAAATGGTGAACAATTTCTGGGAAATAGCCCGCCTCGTAGTCCCGGGAGCGAAAGCAATCCTCACCTGCCGCAGCGAATACTTTCCCGACGCTCAGGAGGAGCGAAAGCTCCTGGGGGCTCAACTTAAAGCCTCCACGGCCTCTCTTACTGGTGAGCCGCCGCAGTTCGAGGTCCTGGAGCTTAAAAAATTGAGCGACAAGCAAATCCGGGATGTCCTTAAGCTGCGAACCAACGTGAGCACAGTCCAAAAGATAATCCGCAATCCCCAACTGCTCGATTTGGCGCGCCGTCCCGTAATGTTGGAATTGATTCTGGACGCTTTGCCAGCCATTGATGCCGGAAAGCCGGTTGACCTGGTGCGGGTTTATCTTTACGCAGTCGAGAACAAAATGAGTCGGGACATCAAGGCAGAACGAACTTTCACATCACTTGCAGATAAGCTTTACTTCCTTTGCGAACTCGCTTGGGAGATGCTTTCGACTAATCAGATGAGCATTAATTATCGGTTATTTCCCGAGCGCCTGAGCCGGCTCTTTGGCGATGTGGTGAAAGACCAAAAGGACATGGACCACTGGCATTACGACATGATGGGTCAGACAATGCTTGTCCGCAACGAGGAAGGCGACTACACCCCAGCACATCGGTCGTTAATGGAATTCTTTGTCGCCTATAAGTTTGCCGCGGAACTGGGCGTTCTGGCCGCTGATTTCACAGCCCTTGCAAAAATGCAATCGGGTGCGATTGATCTTGCGCGTTCCATTGACTACAAGTGGTCCCGATACTTCCACCGCAGGCGAGGTACAAACGCCGGCACTGAAAATTTACCGGAACTTCGCAGCTTTATTCGCGAGGACCTGGACATGCTTGCACAGACCGTAGGCCAATCTAAGTTTTCAGTTGTTATTGTTGACATGCTGAAAGGCATGTTAGGACCTGATGATGCGACCGCCACGCGAAAGCTGTGGGAGATAATCGAGGAAACGCGAGGTCGCACGGTAAAGGAGGTTATGTGTACGGGCGGTAATGTTGCCTCGCTGTTACGTTACATGGGAGTGTCTCTAAAGGGGAGGAAGCTCTCAGGTACAGTGCTCGTCGGTGCCGATTTGCATGGCGTGGACCTTACGCGAACGGATTTTGCAGGGTCAGCCCTGTGCGCGTCTGATTTTCGCACTGCCGTCCTTCGCGATGCCAATTGGTCTAATGCAGATTTGCGGGGCATCCGGCTGGGCGAGTGGTACTGGATTAGGGCCGTAGCGCTAGACAAGGACGAGCGGCGGATTCTGGTAGGCGGCGGGAATGCCGTGAATCCAGGACGGACGGAAGGCGCTGTATACAACTTCGTAAGTGTGCTCGACTGCATCAAAGGGGCACAGATCATTAATTCTATCCCGGGAACGCAGGACATTTGGACCGCATGCCTAAGTCCCGACGGCAAGTATGGGTCAATCGGGGGCGATGATAATAATATATTTATCCTCTCGATGAAGACAGGCAAGGTCATTCGGTCTTTGCCCACCTCGGGGGGCAGGGTGACCTATCTGCAATTCAGCGTGGACGGGAAGCGCCTATTTTTCGTCGACGACGCGGGGCTACATGCGCGCGACAGTAAATCGTTGGGTGAAGATTGGTTGTATCCTACGCCGAGGTATTCATACGGCTGCGCTTCGAATCCATACGGCGGACGCATCGCGTTGGCATCTATAGACACTAAACACGTGGACATCATTGACGTCAGGAATGGTGATCTGATTGAAAGGCTAAAAGTCCGCGTGCCGCGGTTCTGTTGGCCACGTGGCATCTGCATCAACGCTGCAGGCACGGTGCTTGCGGCCCTTTTCGAGGGGGGGAGACATAGTCATATTCAAATCTGGGGCGCAAGGAGACCAAGGAGAATGAAGTTGTTTACCATTCCGATGGCATTTGAGACGATCGGGCTTAGTCCTGATGGAAGCAAAGTCGTTTGCGGCGCGCGGGACAACACGCTGCGCATCTTCGATGTGCGGAATGGGAAGGAATTGCGCCGCCTTACCGGGCACGACGACACCGTCTCTGCCGTGCAGTGGAATTCAGATGGGACAACCATAATAAGTGGAAGCTGGGACTCGACCGTTCGCATATGGGATGCAGACCCAAAGAGCGCCACGTTTGGTCAGTGTAAGCGCACGATGGCCGTGCAGATGGTATGCGATGGATTGCAGCTAGTCGGGGCCAAGGGGTTGAATGCCGAGGGGCCGAGTGGCGGGGACACCGCCCTTCAATGGCTGAAGGCCCGAGGTGCGGCTTAACCAGCGTAGCGCGTGTTCTTGAGGTCCGCGGTTCTTCGTCCCCACCCGTGCTCTGCGGTTCCGTTCACTACTGCCTGCGCACAGCATCGCGGGTAAATGGGTCGCGAACTTAAGGTCCCTTCCTCCAATTCGTCCCGCAGTGGGCGCGCTTTCTTTTCGTATTCAGGCAAGTTCTTGCGGGCCAGTTGGGCAGCTTTCCCCATACCCACAATCAGCGGCACGCTTTCCGTGCCACCTCGCCGCTTACGCTCTTGATGCCCGCCGTAGACCAATGGTGAGAATGGCGATTTGCGCCGGACGTCCCGATACTATCGGGACAAGTTCCGCGCGCCAATGCCTTTCGGGGCATGAAACTTGTGGCCGGTGAGCGACAGGTAATCCGCCGGAACCTTTCGCACGTCAATTTCCACCTTGCCCGCTGCCTGCACCGCGTCGCAGTGATACCGCACGCCGCGCGACCGGCAAATTTCCGCGATTCGCTCGACCGGGAACAACACACCCGTTTCGTTATTCGCCCACATCGGGAAAGCAGTGGTCAGTCGTCAGTGGTCAGTGGTCAGTCAAACAAGAACAAAAAAGCAAGCCCTCGCGGTCAACCGGCAGGTAGGTGACGCGGTAGCTCGGGGAATGTAGCGGCGGGTTTACCCCGCCATTTGACGAGGTAGAATCGCCACCAGGAAATGGCGGGGTAAACCCGCCGCTACGACCGTCATTTGGCGAGGTGAACTCGCCGCTACGAGGGCCTGCCGTAACCACCCCGGCGCTAGCGCGCCACCGCTCCTGAATCAGGAGGGAAGCTTCTTGCCTTTCCAGCGCCATACAGAAATTCAGGACCGAGGAATGTTCCACCTGGGAGGTGACGATGTGCCGCTTGGTTGGGTTCGCCTTCAGGGTGGCGGCGATGGCGGCATTGTTGCTCTCCGTTGCGCACGAGGTGAAAATCACCTCTCGCGGGTGCGCGCCAATCAGCTCCGCCACCTGTTCGCGGGCCGTCTCGACGACCGCCTTGAGTTTTGACCCAAATTTGTACGCGCTCGACGGATTGCCCCATTCCGTCGTGAGGTACGGCATCATCGCTTCCAGCACTTCGGGCAGAATCGGCGTGGTCGCGTTGTGGTCGAGGTAGATCACGGGAACAGTCTACAGTTCACAGTTCACAGTTCATAGCAAAAACCAAGAACGCCCTTACTGTTAACTGTCGACTGTCAACTGTGAACTTCCTTTGTTGTGGTCAAGGTAGATCACAAACCTCATCCTATCCACGATAGACTAGGAGTGCAACAACCACCAGGTCAACTCGCGACCAAAACTAAGGGTTCGGCCTGAAAAGTCGCCTTCGCGTCCAGTGGGCGCCACCTGGTCGAACGGCCCAACCGGAGAACTGGCGGCGGGGACTCGCCAGCCATCGCTCCGTCCTGCGTAGGGACACCTTTCAACAAAACCCTTACTCGGAAGCCGGGGAACTCAAAGCAGTGGGCAGGAGGCAGGAGGCAATGGCCAGCGCGGCGCGGCTCCGCCACGCCGTGCGCCCGCTGGTTGTTGACCACCCAATGGCGGGATAAACCCGCCGCTACATATCCAGCCCAATGGCGGGATAAACCCGCCGCTACATTCCAGAGGGAGACACAATGTCGCCAAGCGGACCTTGTCCGGACATGTTGCCCCCATGCCGCCCCTTGGCCAAATGCCCTCAGTGTTACTTAATAATAGGGATTCGTGGTTTGTCCAGAATCAAATGGCGTGTGCATTGCTTTTCATGAATGCACCACCCGAGCTCTGCGCCAGCCCGCGATTTTCAAAATGGCTCGATGACGCAATCACCAAATCGCTCAATGAAATCAGTCCATCAACATCCCGCCGTTCACTTCCACCGTCTCGCCCAAGATGTAACGCGCGGCGGGGGACGCCAGGAACAAGATGACATCGGCGACTTCTTCCGACGTACCGGCACGGCCCAGGGGAATATTTGCCACGAATTTCGCCATGAGCTCAGGCGGGCTGTAACGTTCGTGATAGGGAGTGGCGATCACTCCCGGGGCAATCCCATTGACGCGAATTCCCTGCGGACCAAGCTCCTTGGCCAGCCCTCTGGTGTAGGTCAGCAGGCCGCCTTTGGCCGCTGCATAGGCCGCGGCGCCCAGGCCGCCGCCATTCCGCCCGGCAATCGACGTGACGTTGATGATGCATCCGCTCTTGCGCGCCGCCATCTCCTCCCACACGGCTTGGGTGCACAAGAAGACACTCTTCAAGTTCAAGTCCATGATCTCGTCCCAATACTCCTCGGTCATGTCCGCCAAGGTGTGTCGCGCCAGCAGATCGCCGGCGTTGTTCACCAGGATGTCGATGCGCCCCCAGGGTTTGCGCACCGCCGCCACGAGGGCATCAACCTCGTCCCGGCGCGTTACATCGGCGCGAATCGCCAGAGCTTCGCCACCTGCTTTGCGGATGGCTTCCACCGCCTCCTCCGCGCCTTTTTGATTCTTGAGGTAGTTTACTCCCACGCGGGCGCCTTCGCGCGCCATGGCCTCGGCCGTCGCCCGGCCAATGCCGCTTGAGGCTCCGGTAATCAAAGCTACTTGTCCTTCCAGTATCATTCCAACCTCCTCTTTGATCCGCAGATGACGCAGATTACACCGATGACCCGAACGCAGTATCCTAACCTATCCTGCATCGCACGCCAACTACCCTGACTGAGAAGGCCGAAGTCAAAGATCACGAGTGGGTAGACTTCGCCTTCATTCCGTCTCCTGGCTCCTGACTCCTGGCTTCTATGCGCTACCCGATTCCACCTTGGAACTCCCTCATGAGTCTTTCCCAATTTGGAACGCCCACGGCCCGGTAGCGCGCCGCCGGGAGGACTGGTCAATAACCTTCAAACATCCCGGAACCACTGCACAAATAAGGGTTTCTCTTGCCTTCCCTGATCCCTAAAGCCTTTTGGGGTGATTGCCTTCCTTGTGGGCAGTGACTTGCTTTTTTGGACATGTGCATATGGCCCACGATACCCAAGCGGAATGGAGAGGACGCAAGGCGGGGTCGGGGCGTGCGGTGTTATTGCTGTGGGGACTGGCGGTACTTACGGTGGTGGGCAGCCTCGGGTGCAAGAAATCTTCCCAAGCCTCCAACAGCCCTGGCAAAGACTCGCGTGCTCCGCAGGTCAAAGGCGTCATGCATCTGGAACCTTTTGTGGTGAACCTGGCGGATCCCGAAGAAAACCGGTTCCTCCGTGTAGGAGTTGACCTGGGATTGGAAAACCCGCCTTCCGCCAAGGAGGGTAAGGGGGGTGAAGTGCCCACAGCGCGCATCCGGGATTGCATTCTGGCGGTGCTGTCAACTTGGCACTCTGACGCCCTGCTGGCCCCCGAAGGTAAGCAGAAACTTAAAGATGAGCTCGTCCATGCGCTTCGGGAGCGGGCGCCCGAGTTGGGAGTGAAAGAAGTCTATTTCACGGATTTTCTTGTGCAGCGATGACTTATGGGAAGTGAGGCTCAAACCCGCGTGGTGGAATCCGTTCCTTCGCCCCGGGAAATCTGGCCGGAGGCGCTGGAACTGCCTTGCCGGCTATACGTCGCCTTAGAAGTTCCTCATTTCACCATTCGTGACCTTCTTTCTCTAAGCGTCAACTCGCTGGTGGATACGCACCGCCGTGAAGGAGCGCATGTGCCGGTTCTGGTGAACGGCGTCATGGTGGGGTGGGCGGAATTTGATGTGATTGATGGCCGGTTAGCGGTCCGGATGACGGAAATGGTTTGACCCGAATCGCCGGTCGAGACCAGGGGGGGAAGGAACAAAAGTGATGGAAGCCAATGCCGCAAGCCAAGCCACATCCCCGCCGGAGACGGCCTGGGCGGTCTCACTTAAGTACTTATGGCAATGGGTCCAGCGCGCCGTAAAGCCCCGCAAGGCCCGCCGCCTGCGTGTGTGCGAGACGTTGTCACTCGGGGAACGGCGTTTTTTGGCGGTTATTGAATTCGACCGTCAGGAATTCTTGGTGGGAGGTAGCGGAAGTTCTCTCACGTTATTGGCGCGACTGCACGAGGGGATAGTGATAGCTGAACCCTCCCCGCCGCGGGAGTCGCGTGCTTTTTGAAGGCCGGAGAATTCATTTATGAAGCGATCTTGGCCTCGACGTTTGGCAAGGTGGTCAGCGATGGGATTGGCCGCCGGAGTGTTTCCCTCGGCAATTTATGCCGCGCCCCCGGCCGCGCCGAATGGTCTGGCGATTCCGGGGCTGACACAGGGCAGTTCGTCGTTGCCCTGGAATATTGTCATCCTCCTCACCATCCTGACCCTGCTGCCCGCCCTGCTTCTCGCCATGACGCCGTTCGTAAGGTTGTTGGTCGTCTTCCACTTCCTGCGACAGGCGTTGGGAACACAAAGCACACCCACCAATCAAACCCTCATCGGGCTGGCGCTTTTTTTGACCTATTTCGTCATGCAACCGGTGGGAGCAGATGTCTATCAGGCCGCCATCGTTCCTCTCCAAAACAACCAGATCACGGCCATGGAAGCATTGGACCGGGGTGCGGTGCCTGTGCGGCGGTTCATGCTGAGGTTCGCGCGGCAGAAGGATTTGGCGCTGTTTGTGGAGTTGGCAAAGGAACCTCGTCCGCGGGGTCCGGAAGACCTTTCCATGCGGGTGGTTATTCCCGCCTACATCCTTTCGGAATTGAAGGCAGGGTTCCAAATCGGGACCATCTTGTTCTTCCCCTTCCTAGTGATCGACCTGGTGGTGGCGTCCATTACCACTTCGATAGGGATGATGCAATTGCCTCCCGTGGTGATTTCCACTCCGCTGAAGATTTTGCTTTTCGTCATGGTGGACGGCTGGAACTTGGTGGTGGGTTCACTGATGAAGAGTTTCTATTAAGGCATCTGACTCCTGACTCCTCTCGAGGTTTTCTATGACCCCGGATGTGGTTGTGCAATTGGCTCGCGATACTCTCCTGACCGCTCTGCTGCTGGCCACGCCCATTCTAGCGGTGGCAACCGTCGTGAGCCTGCTGATCAACATTGCCCAGGTGATGACCTCCATTCAGGAGCACACGGTGGCCACCGTCCCGAGAATTGCCGTCGTGGCGCTCACCACCTTTGTCCTGTTGCCGTGGATGTTGCGCAAATTGATGAGCTTTACCGTGCAGATGTTTGCGGACTTCCATCGTTTTCTGGGGTAAGGCGCGAGGAGTGAAACGTGGGAACGGGATTGGAAGCGGTGGCCGGGCGCGTCCTGATCGTGGGCACGCGGGTGAGCGCGCTGATGGTGTATGCGCCTTTTTTTTCGAGCGCGACGATTTCGCCGCGCATGAAGGCCGGCTTCACCGTGGTGCTGACGGCCCTGCTCTACCCCGCCTTGGCGCCGGGTTTGCCCACCCTCTCCGGCGCGAGAGCGTGGCAGGTTGCCGGCAGTGAGTTCGTCGTGGGTCTGATTATGGGGATCACGCTCCAGTTCGTCTTTGAGGGAGTGGAGTTGGCAGGGCAGATCGTAGGTTTCCAGGTTGGGCATTCGCTAGCGAACCTGATCAATCCTTTGGCGGATGTTGAGACGCCTATCCTCTCCATTTTCTACCAAGCGGTGGCGCTGCTCATCTTTCTTCAGTTGGACGTTCATCATTGGGTGCTGCGGGGTCTGGTCAAAAGCTTCCAATACTGTCCGCCAGGAACGGTGGTGGCGAATCCCCTGGTCGCCGAGCAGATCTGGCGCGCCGCCGGGGGCATGCTGATCATGGCTGTACAGGTTGCCATCCCCACTCTTTTGGCCACGATTCTCATCGATATCTCCTTGGGTTTTCTGGGGCGGGCTTCACCGCAGCTTCCGGTGATGTTTGTGGGGATCTCCGTCAAGAGCATTGTGGCGTTTCTAGTGATCGTGGGGACATTGCGGTTTTGGCCGGGGTTGCTCGAGAGGTATTTCGGGGAAGCGCTGGCGATGAGCGAACAACTGATGCATTTAGCACGATAGGGAGCAGAGCGAGTGGCGGACGAAAGTCGTACTGAACAAGCAACTCCGCGGCGGCGGCAACGAGCTAGCCGCGAGGGCGACGTCCCGCGCAGCCGGGAGTTTCCCGCCGCGCTGGCCGTGATGACCGTGGTGCTGTTTCTCTGGTGGTACCCGCAGAACTGGAAGGATGACTGGCGCGTTCTCTTGGAAAGGTGTCTCACCTCCGCTACCCACGGTGATATGGCGGGGGGCACGCCGGTGCTCAATTGGGTGGCGTGGAGAGTTTGTGTTTGGGCGGCGCCCAGCTTGGCCATGACCTGGCTGGTAGCACTCGCCGGCAGTTTTGCCCTGGGAGGATTTGTAGTGGCCCCGGCGGCTCTTGCCCCCAAACCGCAGCGGCTAAATCCGGCCAACAATCTCGGGAAGTTGTTTTCCCTCAGCGGGCTACAGGGACTTTTGAAGTCGTTGGTGCCTTCCGCGTTTGTGCTCTACATCGCGATGGCCATCATGGTTCGGGACTGGGGCCAGATCCTGCAAATGTGCCGAGTGGGCATTCGGCCGTCGCTGGGTTGGATGCTGGCGCGCATCTTTGAAATTTCCTGGAAGGGCGGCTTGGTTTTCATCCTCTGGTCAGGATTCGATCTGCTGCTTGCACGCATGAACTTCGAGCGCCAACTCCGCATGAGTCGCCAGGAAGTGCGCGAGGACTTCAAGGAAACGGAAGGCCACCCGGCTATCCGCGGGCGCATTCGGAGGCTGCAGAGGGAGATGCGTCGCCGCCGCATGTTACGCGATGTGGCGCACGCCACAGTGGTAGTGACCAACCCCAACGAATACGCCGTGGCGCTCGAGTACAAACCGGAAGCCATGGCCGCTCCGGTGGTGGTGGCGAAGGGCCGTAACCTGCTCGCACAAAAAATCAAGCGCGAGGCGCGCTGGCACGGAATCCCGTTGGTGGAAAACCCGCCTCTGGCCCAGGCCCTTTATCGCGCCACCGATGTCGGGCAGACGATCCCGGCGGAATTGTACACCGCGGTGGCGGAAATCCTGGCCTTCATTTACCGCACCCAGCGGCTGGTTAAATCATGAAACCCGCAGCCCCCAAGCCGGATCCTCCCAACAAGGGCAACGCCCTGGACTGGGCGGTTCCCTCAATCGCCGTGGCCCTGGTGTTTGTGATGTTGGTTCCCTTGCCGCCTTTCTTGCTGGACCTTCTTCTGTCGGCCAGCCTTACGGCATCCGTCCTGGTGTTGTTGGTGGCCATGTACATCACGCGCCCGGTGCAGTTCTCCGTGTTTCCCTCACTCCTCCTGCTCCTGACATTGTTCCGCCTGTCGCTGGGGTTGGCGAGCAGTCGGCGCATTCTGCTGCACGGCAATGAGGGCGCTACCGCCGCCGGGCATGTGATTGGAGCCTTTGGGCAATTTGTGGTGGGGGGCAATTATATTGTCGGTTTCGTCCTGTTTGTCGCTTTGATTGCGATTCAGTACTTGGTGATCAACCACGGAGCGGTGCGCATTGCGGAAGTGACGGCGCGCTTCACCTTGGACGCCTTGCCGGGGAAACAGATGGCCATTGACGCTGACCTCGGCGCGGGGCTGATTGACGAAGCCCAGGCGCGCGCGCGCCGCGAACTGGTGGGCCGCGAAGCGGAGTTCTATGGGGCCATGGATGGCGCGGCGCGCTTCAGCCAGCGCGATGCCTTGGCCACCGTGCTCATTACCGCCATCAACATCATCGCCGGCTTTTTGATAGGAGTCTTCTACCATGGCGTCCAGCTCAGCGAAGCCCTGAAGACTTACACCATCCTTACCGTCGGGGACGGGCTGGTCACCATGATCCCCTCGCTTCTGGTTTCCGTCGCCGGGGCGATGGTGGCTACGCGGGCTTCTTCCGAATCGAGTTTGGGATCTGACCTCACTCGGCAATTGCTTCCGCGCAGCGATCCGCTGTGGATCGTCTCCGGCGTGATGGGCACCCTCGCCCTGATTCCCGGCTTGCCAAAAATTCCCTTCTTCCTCATGTCCGGGCTTCTCGCCTGGTTGGCGCGCCGAGCCCAGCGGGCGGGCACGACCAAAGCGGCGGACCCGGTGACTCCCGCCACAGCGCTACCGCCGGAAAAGGCCCAGGAGCAATTGGAGACCCTCCTGCGGCTGGATGATTTGAGTCTGGAAGTGGGCTACGGACTCGTGGCGTTGGTTGACCAGGCACAAGGGGGGCAGTTGTTGACGCGCATTCGCGCTCTGCGCAGGCACCTCGCACTGCAACTGGGCTTCATCATTCCCCCTGTCCACATTACGGACAACGTGCAGCTTAACCCCCGCGAGTATGTCATCCGCCTCCGGGGAGTGGAAATCGCGCGCTGGGAAATGGCCCAGGAGAGTCTGCTGGCCATCAGTTCGGAGGCGACGGCGCAGCCCCTGGAAGGGCGGGAAACCCGTGAGCCGGCTTTCGGCGTGCCCGCCAAATGGATTGCGCCCAACCTTCGAGACCGGGCTTTGGCCGCCGGTTATGCGGTGGTGGATCAAACCTCGGTTCTGGCCACCCACTTGGCGGAAGTCATCAAGCAACACGCTCACGAGCTCCTTACCCGGCAAGAAACCAAGCGGCTGCTTGACGCCTTGGCGGAGTCGCAACCCAAATTGGTGGAAGAACTCCTCCCCAAACTGCTCAGCCTGGGCGAGGTTCAGAAGGTGCTCCAACAACTGTTGCGCGAGCAGGTTTCGATTCGCGACCTGGTCACGATTCTGGAAACACTTCTCGACACGGCGAGCTTGAACAAAAACCCAGTTTTGTTGGTGGAAGCCGCGCGGCAGGCCTTGGGTCGCGCCCTCGTTCAGCCCTTGCTGGGAGACGATGGGAAGCTCACGGTCATCCAGCTTGACACGGCAGTGGAAGAACAACTCGCGCAGGTTTTAGATCCTCAAACGGCCAACCGTTCACCGAGCGCCCTGCAACCTTCGCTGATTCGCCGGGTGCTGGAGGGCATGAAGCGGCTTTTGGGTGAGCCGTTGTCGGTCCCATCGCCCATCGTACTTTGCAACAGTCCGACGCGCTTCCACCTGCGACGCCTGATGGAGCCATTCCTCCCCCGGGTAGTGGTTCTGTCACCCGCGGAAATTCCCCCCGCGGTATCCATTCAATCCCTGGGGGTAGTGCAGTGAGGGGATCAGGAGATCCCTCGACGAAAGGAAAGGGGTGAGAATTATGAACGCCGCCAAAAAAGCCTATGAGTCCGTTTCGCACCTCGAAGCTGGTGATCAGGAGCGCCTGCTTTTGGAACAACTCCCGCAGGTGCGTTATATCGCCCGCAGGATTCACGACCGCCTGCCCTCTCACATCCCATTTGACGACTTGGTGCAAGCGGGCATTCTGGGTCTCATGGAAGCGCTCCACAAATTCGATCCCGGCAAGAATGTGGAACTCAAGACGTACGCGAAACACCGGATTCAGGGGGCGATACTCGACAGCTTGCGCGATCTCGACTGGAGCCCGCGACCCTTGCGCAAGAAAGCGCGCCAACTCGAGCAGGCGCACCAGCGGCTTCGGGCCCAGTTTGGGCGCCCGGCGACGGAACCCGAACTGGCGGTCGAATTGGGGATGGAGTTAAAGGAATTGCAGCACCTGCTGGGCGACTTGCGCGGTCTTGACCTAGGGAGCTTGCACGATGAATTCAATGAGGCGGGCCAGGAGCGCGATACTTTAGCCGCGCCCACGCAGGGGCCTGACCAGGAACCCTACGCCCGATGTCTGGAAGGGGAACTCCGCGAACTCCTGTCCCGCGCGGTGAGTGAACTCCAGCCTCGCGAGCGGCAGGTTCTCTCTCTATATTACTTCGAAGAACTCACCATGAAAGAAGTCGGGGCAGTGTTGGGGGTGGGGGAGGCGCGGGTTTCGCAAATCCACTCCGCGGCCCTGGTTCGCCTGCGAGCAAGAATGAGGGGTTTGCTCGAAGCCTCGCCCCCTCGAATGGATAGCCCACCCCCCACCCAGACCGGCGCGATGGAGACGTCATGGAGAAGATTCTAAGCCAAGAGGAGATTGACACCCTCTTTCGAGCAGCGCAAGGGCGAGTTGCCGAGAAACCGAAGGCCCCCGCCGATGAACGCATTCTGACGGCCTGCAATTTTCGCCAGTCAGCCCGAATCTCCAAGGAGCAACTCCGCTCGGTAAGCCAGTTGCATGAGCTTTTCGCGCGGAATCTCACCCATTCGCTCGGCGCCTACCTACGCCTTGCTTTCGAAGTCAATCTAGTGTCGGCGGAGCAACTCAATTACGGCGAGTTCCTGCAACGCATCCCCGAGGTGACTTACCTGGTGTCCATGACGCTTCGCCCCATGGGCGTTTCGGCGGCGATCGAAATCGACCTGCCTTTGGCATTTCCGATCATTGATGTGTTGCTGGGAGGCCCGGGCCGGCCTGAAGCTGCCGTGCGGGAGACCACCGAAATCGAGGAACAGATCCTTGAAAGTGTGGTGAAAATCATCGGGAGAGAGTTGGAAAACACTTGGCACCCGGTGCTGGAAGTCCAGGTCACTTTTGACCAGCGGCTGCGGCAGGCCGATATTTCCCGCTTCATGCCACCCAGTGAGAAAATCCTTTCCCTCAGTTTCGAGATCCGTATGTCCGAAGCGCGCGGGATGCTGAATGTCGCCCTGCCCGCCGCCGCCGCTAACGCGCTTTTGCGGAAGCTCACGCAGCAGGCTTCCTACCGAAAACAGCGGGGCACCGCAGATAGCACTTCCCAAATGCGCCGACGCCTTGACCATTGTCTTTTCCCCGTCCAGTTGGTCCTGACGGAGCAGCGCGTCTGCGTTTCCCAAATCCTGTCCTTAGAACAAGGTGACGTCCTGAAACTGAATTGTTCCCTCGGGGAGGCCGCCAATCTGTTGGTCAGCGGCAAGGTGTTGTTCAACGCGCATCCGGTTCGCATGAGGGACCGTCGCGCCGCGCAGGTGGATGGACGCGTGCGATCCTTGGACTTGGTTCAGAAGGAGAACGCATGAGCACCGAAAAACTAGCTCCCCACAGCCCGAGGCTGCAGGCGTATCTGCAAGCCTGGGGCGCAAGCCTTGGCCGCGTCCTTCAGGAGGTGGCGGGCGCACCTCACCCTTGGCAGGAACTTTCCCCCGAGGCAACGCAGGCACTGCTCGCATCGCTGAAGGAGAACAACCTCGCCGTCCAATTCGAGGTGGCCCAACAACTGTCAGGCAACCAGGGATTTGTACTGTCGAAAAAAGATGCCGTTCGGCTGGCCCAGTTACTACTGGCGGAGCCAGAGGATGGCAGCTCGGTGATGAGCGATGACCATCGGGATGCCCTCGGGGAGTTGTTCCGCCAATTTGCGGGTGCGGCCGCTTCTGCCCTCAAAGGTTTGGCGGGCGGCGAGGTAAGTTTTAAGTGGATAGGGTTAAATTCGTTTCCGGGCGAGCCAGCCGTGCGGGTCGGCCTCCAGTGGAGCAGCCCGGGACTCACCCCTCTCACTCTGGTCGCCGAGCTCGGCTCCGCGTTGGTGACGGCTTTGAGCCCCGCCACCCCGCCGTCTGCCCCGGCCCTCGAATTGCCTACTCCGACCGTGCCGCCTGCCCCTTTGGCGCCAACGCGTGATCCCAAACTCGAACTATTAATGGATGTGGAACTGGACGTAACCCTGCGGTTCGGTGAACGCCAAATGGCGCTCCGGGACATCCTGGACCTGAGTGCTGGGTCGGTGGTGGAACTCAATCAATATGTCCAGGATCCGGTGGAACTTTTGGTGGGAAAGAAGGTGATTGCCCGAGGGGAAGTCGTGGTGGTGGACGGGAACTACGGGTTGCGCTTGATGGAAATCATAAGTCCGATAGAGCGAATTGAGTCCTTAAGAAAGTGAGCAGATCGGCTGATCATGAACGTTGAACGCTTTGCACGACAATGTGAATCCTCGGCTTGCTCCCATCGCCGGCGCTTGTGGCGGGATTGGCTTGAACCCCTGCGCGGTTACACCCTGGATGGCCACTGGTATTGCCGTCCCGCGTGCTTTGAACAGGCCCTCGCCTCCGCGATCACGCAATTCCTTCCTGGGGCTGCCCAGCCGCCTGCCGCAGCTCATCGGGTTCCCCTTGGACTGCTGATGCTTTCTCGTGGTCTTGTAGATAATGAGCAGCTCAAAAAAGCTTTGAAAGCGCAAAAAGACTCGGGCAGTGGGCGCGTAGGGGAATGGCTACGGCACATGGGGGCGGTGAGCGAAGAGCAAGTGACCCAAATTCTCGGTTTGCAGTGGTCCATCCCGGTCTTTCCCCTCAAGCAAAGCCGGCGCTTTCTGGAGTGCGCCCATCTTGTCCCCCTTCCCCTCCTGGAAGTAGCGGAAATGGTCCCGGTCCACCACATTCCCACCAGCCAGCACCTCTACGTGGCCTTCACCGATCGCATCAACTACTCGGCGCTCTATGCCGTCGAGAAGATGTTAGACTGTCACACCGAACCGTGCCTGGCCGTGCAGTCGCAAGTGCTTCAGGCGCTGAAGGAGCTTCGCAGCCGGCCTCGCCCGGTGGAATTTCTCATGGATAGCATCTCGGACCCGGGGGAGATGGCGAGCGCGATTTTGGCCCAGGTTGAAAGGCTGGGCGCCTCGGACGTTCGAATCAGCGGGTTTGATGGCTTCATCTGGGCGCGCATCCTCGCTCTGTCCGGGTACACCGACATCCTGTTCCAAGCCCAGAGAAATCCACCTGGATCAATTGTCCCGGAGGAATCGCCGCCATGACTCTTTCTCCTGTTGTCGTAACCTCCTTCGCCAGCGCCCAAGGCGGCCTCATCAACGGCCCCGACCCCCGAGTCGAGAGAGGCGTGGTGCGGTCGGCGCTCTAAGCCCCACGCAGCGAATCGTCCTGACCCTAAGTAACCCCTCACCCGCCGGCGCAAGGCCGGCAGCCTCTCCCCTCGGAGAGAGCTCTCACTCGATGGGCGTTGGCGCATTGATTGGCGCAAGGCTCGGCTCCGCAGTTCGGCCGGCCATACGGTAGAAACATAACCTTCTCCCAGGGGAGAAGGTGGCCGACGGAGGAGGCCGGATGAGGGGTCTCTTGCCCGTGCCACCTCACTCCTCGCGGCTCGCCTGGCGTATTTCCGACTCGGCCTGTTTTAGCCGTGAGAGTTCTTTGGGTTTCCAGCGAGTCTCGATATCCATCTTGTGTGGCTTGCAGAGGGGGCAGGAGCGCCGTTTTCGTTTGAGTCGTTTGCGCATGGTCGGCGACGCTTGTCAGTATGTCTTGCCAGGTTTGAAACCGGCCCGGCGCCGCGCCTGGTCCGGCACGGCAAATGGCGTTTTGCTTTTAACGATAACGGTCATGCTGGTTCCAGTGTAGCCGCAGAGGGTCAATCCGGCAAAAACCGAGCGCAGTTGGGCCGGATCATGGACATGGTCGTCGACAGGCGTGAAAAGCCGCGGACCTAGAAAACAGGTCTGATTGGATAACGGCATCGGCTCCAGGTCCGGTAAACTTGGTTTGTCCCGACCAAGGATAGCCG
>Ga0209039_10001825_pt1 | contig 19171 bp, 22 predicted proteins | sample BogFormECP12_OM1_FD_188238 | JGI IMG/M metagenome (GOLD analysis project Ga0209039, IMG submission 188238) | Bog forest soil microbial communities from Calvert Island, British Columbia, Canada - ECP12_OM1 (SPAdes) (version 2) | ecosystem: Environmental > Aquatic > Freshwater > Wetlands > Bog ...
ATAACTAAAATTCTAATGGTTATCCCACAAATGATTATTCGTTTGCCTCATCAGAGGCAATGTAGATTTTCAGGGGTCTGCGAGGGGCGACGCCGCGCGAAGCGCCCTTGCAAAAAGTGAGTCCCCCTTCAGCATCTAAAAACCTCCGTGTCCTCCGTGTCCTCCGTGGTTCTATTAGTCGCCGTGTCCTCCGTGGTTTATTCCAGGGAGGCAAGGGTTTTTAGCTCGTTGACGGCAGCGAGGGCTTCGTCTTTTTTGCCCCGCACGCCTTTGGAAGCGAGGCCATTGTAATCGTCCGTTAGCATCTGGGCCGCATGCTTGAGTCGTTCATTATCGAACCGGTCTATGTACTTCCGGATAACACCCGCCTTATAGATGATATCGTCATAGGGGTCGGCCTTCAAGCGCTTTTTTGGCGCGGCAAGCCATAGTGGCACTACGGCGAGAAGCGCCAGCAGGGCTAGCAATGCCAGTATTGTATTGGCGTCGATGGAGCTGAGCGGCGACTTCATGGCCGTAACGTCGATGGTCTTGCCGAGCACGATATCGTCCCCCACGAGCACGATGACTCCCCATAGCCCGATCTGATCGAACGAATAATTACCGCTGCCGACAGGATATATGGAGCCGCCAGGCGATATGGCCATTAAGGAGATGCCCCGGTCGCTCAAGTTATCGAAAATGGCCAGGGAAAGAGGCACCGTCTCGCCTACGACGGCGCTTGACGGGGCGGTCAGCTTAATGGCCCGATCGAGCTGTGTAACTATTTTACTATCCTCCATAACGGAATATTGTACCAGGTTCATGCGGTTACTATTGTTGAGAAATACCATAGGGGTGCCGACTTCCTCGCTCGATACTGAAGCTGAAGTTCCGGCAGGCACCGAGATCGTGAAATTAAAAGAGTCCGAGTTCGAGACATAATTGGCGAACTGGTCCATATAGGGTTCCACATTCGTCGTAAGCAGCACCGGCGTAAAAACGAACTCGTAGTCGCCGGCCAACAATTCACCCGCCGGAATATTAAAGCTAAAATCGACGAGCTTCGACTCGCCCGGCCTCAAAGTAAAGATGGGATCGCTCAGGTCGAGCCAGTTTATCGTGGACGGCTCGGTCACCGAGACCCGGATCATGTAAACGCCTTCCCGGTAGCCATCGTTATAGGCCATAAAGGAACCGTTATAGGTGAACGGGGTAGAAATCACGGTAGCGCTACGCTGCGACGGCAGGTACGCCTTAACCCCGGTTCCATAGCTCAATGCCACGGGCATCAGCGAGAAAACCACCATGACAAGCGACAGGCAGACTAAAAGCTTCAGCCTCATGGACATTACATAAGCCTCTATTATTATAACGTAAATTATATATTAAAAAGTTTTTATTATAATACCGCCTTTTTTCATTGATCACCTGCCACGCGAACGTTTTCAAACTTAATGCTCGGTATATAGCCGGTCGCGGGCGATAGCCCCGCCCCGACGAGCCTGTAGTTATCTGCCAGGGCGGCCTCTTTGAGGAGGCCCGGCATGTTGCCGCCGATCATGCCGCCATTCAGCGGGTAGGCGATCTCGCCGTCCTTGATGGCGTATCCGGAATATATGGCCACTGAAAAATCGCCGCTGGCCTTATTGGCCGTATGGGCGCCCAGTACGTCGAGGACAAGAACGCCGTTCCGGGTATTCCGGATCATCTCCTCCTCGCTCATCGTTTCGCCCTTTAATACGAGGTTCCGGGCACAGGTGACCGGGGGCGTCCTGTAGGTCGTCCCGGCGCCCATTCTTTCGGCGTGCATAGCACTTCCAGTCGGCTTTGCGCCGCTATCGATGGCCGAAAATTCATCGTATAGGAACATTTTGAGGATCCCGTTCTCGATCAGCACGTTCTTCTGGCTGGGATAGCCTTCCTCGTCCATGGCATAGGTATTCAGGCCTTTATCAAAAGTGCCGTCGTCGAGCAACGAAATATTAGCCGCCGCCACCTGCTGCCCGATCTTTCCGGCATAGACGGACTCGCCCTTTTTGACCGAGGGACCATAGAGCGCCGGAGCGACCGTGCTGCACATAATGTCGAATGCGGCGCTGGGCCTCATGATCACCGTCATCGGGGCCGTCTCGACGCTCTTCTGGTTCAGCTGGCTGACCGCCCTTTCCGTAGCGGTATGCCCTATGTTATCGAAGTTAAAGTCCAGGAAACGGGAAATATCGGACTCGTCCCCGTTACTCACCATGTCGTCCTGTTTTATGACGGACATCATGCCGCCGCTGATAAAAGTGCCCTCATCGTAGGCGACGACGCCGTTCGAATTGGCGATTGCCATGCCCATGATGCCGAAGCCTACGCCGCCCCGGGACGCCAGGGCTCGCTTATCATAGGTGGCCCCGTCCACCATTTCCCGGGCCAGCCGTATGCCATCCTCGGGCACCAGAGATGCGATGCGGTTATCGAATAAGGAGCGCTCGCTCGAATAGTTCTTATCATCGTGGAAAGCATATTTACCGGGCTTGCTGAACTTCGACACCGCAATGGCCTGTTTTAGCCCGAAGTCGATCGTATCCGCCGAGCAATAGGCATAGCCCGTGCGCCCTTCCTTAATGGTCCGGATGCCGACGCCGTGGTCTCCGTCGAGGGAGCCGAAGGTGATATTGCCGCCTTCGACTGTCACCGACGTATGCCTGGACTTCTGGACGAACGCCTCGCACTCCACTCCCATCGAAGTTCCGGCTCCTACGGCCTTTTTTGCAATAGCCAAAAGGTCATCCTGCATGATCATCTCCCCCCTACGAGGCATTTTGAGATACGTATGTGAGGCCCTCCATCGCCCACTGGAGCAGTCTGGCCTTTCCCGCATATTCCGGGATGGCCCAGCGTCAGGTCCCGCCCGACCAGGTCGATGTACTGGAGGATCTCCAGGGTATGGCCCGAGAGCGATACGTCCCTTAAAGGTTTCTTGATCTCGCCATCCTCGATCAGGTATGCCTCCTGCGCGTTGAACTGGAACGTCCCCATTGAAGTATTGACCTGCCCTCCCCGCGTATCCTTCACATAAATGCCCATTTTTATGCCTTCGAGCATTTCCTGGAACGTGGCGTCGCCCCTCTCGATATACGTGTTGCTCATCCTCACTATTGGCCGGTAATGGTAGGATTCCGCGCGTGCGCCCCCATTGGGGGTCATGCCGAGCTTCGCCGCCGTTTCCCTGCTTAAAATAAAGTCATTCAGGATGCCCTTATCGATGAGGACCTTCGTCCGGGTGCGCACGCCCTCGTCGTCATAGATGTAGCTGCCGAAGAGCCCGGGGATCGTGGCATCGTCCTTAATGGTCACGATGTCGTTGCCGATCTTTTTACCGATCATCCCCTCGAAGCATGAATTACCGGTGGCGACCAGGTCCGCTTCAGAGGCATGCCCGACTGCTTCGTGGGCGAACACCCCGGTCAGCCCCGGGTCGGCGATGACGGGCATCTGCCCCGAAGGAGGAGATTTCCCGGCGAGTAATGCCACGAGCGATGAAACTGCATCCCGGGCAGTCTCGATTTCAATGCCCCCGTCGAAAGCCTCGAAGCCTTTCGTATTAGCGATCCGGCGCCTGATCGATTGTATGTCGCCATCCTTTCGGCCGACGATCATGAGCTCCCAGAATACGCGCGGCGTTTTGGTAATGATGTTCGTGCCGTCCGACGTCCGGAGCTCTTCCACTGTATACGTATCCCGGTATGCAGAGGTTAAGTTCGCAATGAAATCATAATCCTTAACAGCTTCATAAGTCGACTCCAGCAGTTGAAGCTTGGACTCGATGTTCATCTCTAAAAAATTCTTCTTCATCGGTATTTCGGCCGTGCCATTGGAAGTGCTCACCGGCGCGAGAGTGGATTTTTCGCCTATCTTTTCGCTTATGCTCCTGGCCATCCTCGCCGCCCTGTCGGCCGCCTCTTTCAACGACGGCTCGCCCAGGTCAGGAGTACTGGCGAAACCCCAGGCCCCTCCATATAAAACACGTACGCAAGCTCCCACTTCTTTCCCGGCAATGGCCCTTGATACCTCGTTATTTTTCATTTCCAGGTCAGTGCTCGTAACGTCCGTAGACCTTACATCAAAGTAATCCGCCCTGCCCTTCAGGGCTTCTTCGACTGCGCGGATCAAAAAATATCACCTTATTATATTTTGCCTGGAATTAGTTATATCTTTGCGCAACAAAAAAGTATCCCCGTTACATCCATGCCCGGCAAGGCGGAGTTAACCGCCTTATATGTCATAAGGCGGAGTTAACCGCCTTATATGTCATAAGGCGGAGTTATCGACGTTTTAACACGAGCTGTAAGCCTTTGAAGAGCGAATCGCTAATGTGATTTGCGGTGTCGACGTTCATTACGTAGCCGCCCATTTTCTCGATGGCCGTTCCGAACTCCGCCATGGTGTAGCCGCCGCTCTTTTTGAACTTGCGGGAATCGTCCGTATGGAGCTGGATGTAGAGGATCTTCACTTTACTTGTCTGGACCTTCTTGATCAGGTCGAGCGTCCGGATATTCGCGAGCAGGTCCTCCGAGTACACGCTCCGGCCCACTTCCGGCACGCCATCCGTGAGTATGACGGCGACGTTGATGCCCCGCTTCCGATGCCAGCCTAAGTCAAGCATGGACTGAATCGCAAAGTCCAGGCGCGTGCCGCCCGAGCCATTTCTTGAGATCAGCTGGCGGTACATGTTGGTATTCGCATTATACGGGCCTTCCGCCCTGGTCCCGAATGTCCACAGGGATATGTCGGCTTGCCGGCCCAGGCCTTCCATGAGCGACAGGCATGCCAGCTTGGCGTATGACTGCGGGGCCTGTGCCTCACTGATATTGAACCCCATGTTCTTGCTGCGCCACCAGGCCGTCATGGAGTTAGAGTCATCATACAGGATGGCGACGTTCAGCTGTTTAACGTCCCGTACACGATAGCGGGATATGATCTCGTCCAGCTTTTTGCCATTCCTGCTGAACCCGGCGATGGTCTTACTAAAGGAGATCATCCCGGAGCCGGAATACGGCGCGTAGATCATGCGGGTCGTGGCCGAGGGCATGATGCTGTACAACCTTAGAAAATTACGGCCGATGATACGGGCGCCGTTCATCAAAACATCGTAGGACTCCACGTCGGCGGGGTCCGCCATGCAGTTGGCGCAGGCTTCCCTTAGCTTAACATCATCATATATCATAGACGGCTCGCGATCCTTAGTGCAAGCTCATTCACGGTCTGGATAGAAGCGTAGTCGGTCTCGTCCGCGATGACGATGCCCTGGTGCATAGCCGCGTCCGTGAAAGCGGTCTTACCGTCCAGCCCTTCAGTGATCGAAAGGTCGCAGTACCTGGTCATCTTGATGACGCCGTCGGTGGATAATCCGAGGGGGAGCACTTTCTCCTCCTGCCACAGCCGCCGCGACTCTTCCGCGAAATCAAGGATGGCGTTTACGATGGCCTGGTCAAGGTTCGGCGCATAGGTGCGGATTACCTTCTCTTCGGTAAAACGGTTGATGTATCCGATAAAAATCGGTATGAACCTTCTTTTTAGGGCGGAGCTCATCTTGAATGTGCCCTCGTCGCCCAGGTTCGCGGTAACGATGAGTACCCAGTTGTCGGGCTTTCTTAAAACCTCTTCGCTGTGCTCCACCGGGAGTATGCCCGAGGATAAAAGCATGAACATGCCGGAGTAGGCCGTCGTCGGGGCACGGTTGAACTCATCGATGAGCAGGTTCTTTTGTTCTCGGATGGCACGGGTGATGATGCCGTCCTTAAAGACGAACTTCTGGGAAAGCTCGGGGTTACCTGACATGGAGAGCGGGTGGAAGCCACCGATGGTATGGTACTCCGTCATGCCCTCCGTGGCCTCGATCCGGTAATAGTTATCTCCGCTCGAGATGTAATTCAACAAATGCTCGCCTATGGTCGTCTTGCCGTTGCCCGGCGGGCCATAGAACATGATAGGGTAGCCGAGGTTGATGTACATGAGGGCCCGGACGATAGCCTCGTCCTGCCCTTTGACCTCGCAGGTCTCTATGATCTTGATCATGTCCTCGCGGTTCAGCAATGTCATATTTATCCCATTAGTACTTCTGCATGAATTCCTGCTCGATAAGCTTTATCATTTTCTCCGCTTCCCCCTTGGAGTCTTCATTGTATTTTGCGGCAAGAGTCTGGTATTCGCTCTTGAACCTCCCGATGGTAGATGCAGCGCGGATGCGGTCGACATCGCCGATGTGCTTACCGAATAGCTGCATCTCGCCGATCAGCCCCGCGTAATGGTTGACCTTGGGCTTCGGCGGAGCGGCGGCCTTGGCCGATGCCAGCACTATCTTCTCGTAGCGGACCCCTTTCATGTTGGAGACACGCCGGTAGCTGAACAGGTGGAGCACCAGGTCGTGTATGACGAACATGAGCGAGACGATGATGATATTTACGAGGTAAAACAGCCAGATCGTGACCAGGATGAACATGATGATGTTCGGTATGGAATTTGATATGCTGGTCAGTGAACCCGTGTTCAAGCCCCTCTGGCTTTCGCCGAAAATCGCTATCAAGGCAGTCAATAAGTATACGGGATACGTCAGGAATGCCGCTTTGAGGGACGTCACGATCTTCTCGCCCATCGTGGTCTCGATCAGCGAGTTGTCCCTCCACATGAACGCCCAAACTACCGGGATGACCGCCCACAGGGCGCAGCCCAACAGCGCCAGGTCGATGCGGCCGTCGCTAAAAACGTATTGATAAATGTCGGGAAGCAAAACGGCAAAGCCGGTCCCCGCAAAGTAAAACGCATAGTTCTCCCTTTCCACGTAGGTTATCAGGACCGTAGCGGCGAGCGCCAGGGCCAGGATAAGCGTGGGATAGAACTGTATATAGGGGCCAACAATTTTGCTCGCATCGAGTATATCCGAAACTTGGGGGTCTTGCCAGAGGTTAAATGAAACGCCCACTAGCGTAAAGGCCACGAGCCCAAGCCCGATATATACCATCGTTTTCACTGTGCTCTTCTCGATCGCCTTTATCTTGGGGATGACAATGACGATCGCTAGAGATATAATGAATATAATTACCATCAATAGTATATTTAACAAACTCAAATCTGGCATATCCTCACCAATGCACCCAGTAGACAATAAGTAAGCTTTAACAGCTTATAAACTTTACACTTATAAAAACATCACTGATAACGCAAAATATTTTTGCTTCCGATGCGTTAATCATCTATTTTTTTACTATATTTGGGTAATATATATTTATAGTCAGTCACCATAATAAATGTGCCTTGCCATTATTTTTCCTGAATTTCATGGCGACAGTCGAAGAATAGTGCCTCTTATAACATTTATAGGGGCATTGGTTTTGAAGCCTACGCCCATATAGTGTGTCCTGGAAGCATCGTATCCCTGCTCCCGCAAAGTACCCAGCAGCAGCAGAATATCGGTCGGCGTGGCCTTGAGGTCACGGCAAATGATGTGCTGGTCATAGAACGTCGGCGTATCGAGCTCATTTTCTATGATCTTCAGCAACCTGACCGCCCTTTCCTTTTTCCTGAACTGACCCTGCTCCAGCACGCCGATGACCTTCTCCACGAAGGCCTTATCCCTGGTCGCCCCCAGCCAGAGCGGCCCGCCGATCTTTGTTTTGGCACCGCATACCGGGCACGTATCGGGCGCCTGGACCGCGAGCCCCCTCAGCTCAAAACGGTTAAGGCACTTGAAACAATGGACGATGAACCCCATCTCGCCGATCATCTTATCTGCATCCGCCCTGCCATATGATACCCCCAGGTACAGGCGGACATAATGCTCGGTCGTGTGGCATAATAGCGGCCGGAGCGCCCGGTCGTATTTTGCCTCTTCCCGGACGACCTTGCCCATGAGTATCCGCAGCCCCATCTCCGCATAATACTCGGTCTTTAGCGGAAATGCCTCGTACGTCCTGATGCCCGACTTCAGGTGGGCTCCGCACAATGGCGCCGTGTCCGTGGCCGTTATGCCCATCGCCTTCTTCGAAGCCCAGCAGACCGAGTTGATGTAAGGCGCCGGCGTCCCGAACGGGTCGATGTCCACGAAGTCGAACTGTGTGGACGATAAAAGCGTGTTCGCGCCGCAGTGGGAGACTTTTACCGGTACGTCATTCTTCAGCGCATTCTGTCGGATGAGCTCGCAGGCCGGTTGGTCCCAATCATTGATGGTGACCTCGATGGGGTGGGTTACTTCCTTTTTCACCCTGATCCCCCGTATCCCCGAGGCTGCCATGGCATCCACGTACGATGTGATCTCCGGCATCGACTCGAGGCATGCCACTGTAATATCCCGGTTCATCTCCATCCTCGGGTTATAGAATGTCTTATCCCTGACGTCGATGGAGACCTGGCCCTCTTCTATCATCAGAGCCTACATACACGCCATAAGGGATAATAATGTTTTGTTGTTCCCCGGGAGACACTGAGAAACACAATCCGTAGTATTTGTGTCTGAAATCCGTGGTTATTCCTGCGGCGGGAGTATAAGGGCTTTGCATATGCGGCAGGCCTTTGCATTGAGCGAGATCTTACTGTCACAATGCTTGCATCGCCACCGGGCTTCGGCCTCATCAAGCCATTTGTCTATACCGATCTCTTTAATACGCCGGGCATTCTTCTCCGCCTCACCCTGCTGCCGCATGTCCTCTTTATAAAAAACCGTCAGCGACTCACAGGGGAAATCTTGGCAGAAGGAACAGGACTCAAGGCCCCTGCCTTTAGCGCATTTCCTGAAAACACAGCCTTTGCTCAGCGTGAAGCGGTCGGAAGTCCTGCATCCTTCGCACTTTATCTGTTCGACCGTGCACCTGGTCTTAAATGAAAGCTCGAACGCGGCCTTCTCGTCCTTATCGTGGCTCGCCCGGTACATGGGACAGCTACCGCAATACATGCCGCAGTAGCCGGCCAGATCCTTGTCAGACATAAGTACAAAATAAAACGCGCGGCTATTATAAATCGTTGTCGTGAGCCCAAAAAATGTAAAAGGGTCTTTCCTGATAGATCAGAATTTTATTGCCCGGGGAACCCTCCCGGGGCCGGGCCGAAGTCCATGCATATGATGACGATCAGCACCCACAATACAATAAGGCCGGCGATCACCAGAAATGGCAACAGCATGCCTCCAAGCCTCATGGCGTTTTGAACATTCAACATTGACACGAATTCCATATATTGGCCACACTGCAGCTTATGCTGCGATTGTACAATAAGCGATATCAGGATTTAAAGCTAGCGATTATATGTCCGAACACATTATTATATTAACCCAAAACGGATAAACAAATTATACAAAAGGATAAAAGTGCCGAAAAACGATATCATTAATACGGATAACATGACCACTAAATATGTATGGATATCATCCCCGCTGACGGTGAATGCATCATATCCGCCGATGGAACCATCGTGTGGTCGGACGCTATTTTTAACGAATGGTTTAGCCATCGCGGCATAGGCCCGGGCATAAAAATAAGCAAGCTATTTCCCGGGGAGAAAGAACCCTGCAAGCCCGGTGCTGTCCTTGAGGATGCCGACAGGCTGGGAAAAAGACGATTTTTCTCCATGGAATGCACGCCCACGTTTTCGGCGAATGGCGATAAGGTCAGCGAAAAGGTCCGGATCCGTAAAATAACGTTACAAAAAGTGCTCACAGACATTCCGAAGCTATCGACGCAGACAAAAACGCCAAAGGAGCTTTTCGAAAAAGTGTTATGGCTCATGCGGGATACCACCCATTACCTGGCCTTTGCCGGCTATGTGGCAAGGGACGGCCGCCTGGAGCTTACGGCGAGCAAAGGGTGGACCGAGAAGCTGAAATCGTACATCTCGCTCCAGGACATCGCGCCGGATTCCATGAGCGTCGCCGGCAGGACCGCTTACCATCGACGCCAGATCGTGATGGAAATGAAGGACTACGCGCTTTTACCCACGGTCAAGTCCGCGATCACTAAATTGGGCGGCGAATACCTCGTGGTCACGCCTTTACTGGACCAGGATAAGCTCGTGGGCGTGCTCACGGTCATCCATGATAAGGTGCTTACGCCCGTGGACTTTGAGGTGCTGCAATCCCTTTGCAGCCAGGTTGCGGTCGTGCTTAATGAAAAACTTCAGGGTGAGGAAGCGGTCGAACGGGCGGAAGATGCCGTATTGTACGCGAATCTGATCGTCCGGAGCATGATCGATGAGAGCACGTTTATCAGGGCTGCGGTCGAAAGCCAGACCCCGGCGATCGAGCTATCGCATAAGGCGGCCATCGAGCTTGTCCAAGCATTAAACTATGATGTAGAAATGAAAAAAATGCCGCTCAAGGATGCCATCGCATATGCTGTGACGAATGCAAGAGAGATGGCGAACGTAGTACATAAAAAACTGAACGTTAAATTATCGGGCGTAGATCCTGCCGAGGTAAGCCCGCTATTTAAATATGCTTTTTATGAAGTGCTGAAGAACAGCGTGGAGCATTCGACATCCTCGACCGTCGACGTCGAAGTCCATGTCCATCAGGAGCGCTCGGCCACCGGCCGCGTTGAGATATCCGATAATGGTCCGGGCATTTCCGACGAATATAAATCGGAAGTTTTCCGGCGGCATAAGGCTAACATGAAAAACCCGAACGGCTTAGGATTATACCTGGTCAAGAGGATCGCGAATAAATATGGCGGCAGGGTATGGATCGAGGATCGGGTGCACGGGGACTATAAAAAAGGTATATCGGTCGTTATCACATTTCCTGAAAAATAGCCGGATACGACCCTTTACCGGGCGTGCAGGCTTTTCCGTTTTAAACCGTAAATAAGGATAAAGATACACGTGTAAATTAGCCTATTATGAGAGATGGGTTCGGATATTGGCTAAAAGCGATAGCTATCTTTTCCGTTTTGGTCTCTTTATTATTGATTGCATTCGCCGGTATTTCGGCCGTTAAGGCCGATGCCCGGGCCAGCCTCCGGGGCTTTTCGACGACGACTCCCGGTAGCTGGGAGCCCAGGGGATTTAACATCTCAGGTACCGCCACAAAAGCTGTCGTGGACAACCTGGGATGGAATGTTACCAGAATGTATGGTAACGTCGGTATCGGCGACGGAAGCCCCCATGCCCTCGACATGGTCAGTAATAAGAAAGACGTGGGCTATACCGATCACTATTTGATGGCCGGGGACGTGACGACGGCTCCATGGGACCCTTCCAATTTAAACATTTTTAATGCGCAAGAAAGCGAAAATAATGGTGCCAATACGAGTACTAATAATACTAAGGCTACGAATGTTTCCGGCACCAACGGATCGAATGGTAAAGCTAACGTGATCAAAACCCCTGCCGGTAATATCACCTTAACGATCCCCCGGAAGGATATTGACGTTAATAACAATACTTCGTCCTCTGAAAATAACGTGACCGAGACCGCCACCAATGAGACTGGCGGAGCGATCGCCCTGAATGATCCTTACCATTCCATTCTTTTCGGCAGGCCCGTCGACGACCTGATGTATGAGCACCCGCATGCGGTCCAGGCCGCCCCGTACTTACGCTTGACCGGCTTGAGGGTCCCGGATGGTTCCATCGCTGACGTCGGGATGAGAGCGATCGGCTACGGATATTGAAAAAAATCAATGTCATAAACTATCAAAAATCCTGAGGAATACATCTTCCCCAAAAGCGTGGAAGAATCTATTTTTTAAGCATTAAACGTGGCTTGTATCGCTGAAGAAGTATGTCCGCTGGTATGCGTACGTATCATTGGCCGTCTGGCTTATCGAGGGGAACGCAAGGTCCACCGGGCCGAAAGGCAGGACGTTCGCCGTCGCTCCGACACCGACGCCGATCCCGAGGCCGGAGCCGCCGCTGATGCCGATGCCCGTGCCATTCGTGCCGATGCCCGTACCATTGTCGATGCCGATGCCGATCCCGGCCCGAGCCACGTCAGGCCCGATGTGGGCACCGTCCGCGAATGCGGGAAAATCGATCTTGGTCGTTTCATTACTCGTAGTAGCCATGTACACGTTATTATACTCGGCTATGGTCAGGTCCGTATATTGGGTCGGGGTCATGACGAGAAAATCACAGGAGTCGATGAACGGGACGGCCATCTGGGTAAAAGCCATGGCAGGCTGTACCAGGAACGCCGTACCGATCAAGAGTACAATGGCATACGCTATAAAGGCCCTCACCTGAACTACCCTCCTCATATCATAAGAATTTATTGGATATAGGCTAATAAAGGTAAGCTATCAAAAGTATCATTTTTCAGGCGATTAATGGCTTCAAAGGCCATATTGCGCTCGGTCATCCCCTCGTTCCGCTTTGAGTGCAGGCAATATTTTTAACCCGGCGGCCGGGAGGATATATGGGAGATGGACAATGAGGATCGTGCGAGCATTACTGGTGGCAATTATCTTTATTTTGATCATGTCGTGGGCGATCCCGACCTTTGCATGGTCCTGGCCGATAGTGGGATTCAATAACACCTGCTTCGGATATGTCCAGGGCTACAGGCCGGTCCCCGGTACTCCCGGCTGGACGTGCTATCCTGATTCGGGGCGGGGAGAGCTGGTCATGCCGGGTTCCGCTTATTGCCCATCCTCGGCCCGCCTCGGCTTTGGGTTTGCTCCCGGGGGCTTCGGGCCGGCAAAATAAAGCGCTTATACCCTTATTTTCCCCTAATGGAAAGCTAAATATAATCCTCAAATCCATTAATCTATAACTTTTCATTATGGGAGGAATCGTATGAAGTATAACAACGTAGAGATCGATGATACTTATGCAGAGGCATTCGGCATCCAGGTCGCCAGGGTATTGATCACCGCGGCCACGGAATTTTACGCGAAGGTCGCGGCGACCGAGGCGACCGGCTTCGGAACGTCCGTCATCGGCTGTCCGGCCGAAGCGGGCATCGACTGTTTCGTCCCGGCGGACAAGACCCCGGACGGCAGGCCTGGCTATGTCATAATGATCTGCCACCCCAAGAAGGACAACCTCAAGGAGCAGCTCATCGAGCGCATCGGCGAGTGCGTCCTGACGGCCCCGACGACCGCCGTGTTCAACTGGCTGCCCTACGAGAAGCTCGAGGACAAGACCCTGGAGAAGCGCCTTGACGTCAAGCTGCACTTCTTCGGCGACAAGAACGAGTACCAGACCACCGTGGGCGGCCACAACGTATGGGCCATACCCATCATGGAGGGCGACTTCATCACCGAGGAAGAGTTCGGCTATAAGAAGGGCGTCGCCGGCGGCAACTTCTTCATCATGGGCGAGACACAGGGCTCGGCTTTACTCTCGGCACAGGCTGCCGTGGATGCCATCGCCCACGTCGAAGGGTGCATCACCCCGTTCCCGGGCGGCATCGTCGCTTCGGGCAGCAAGGTCGGCTCCAAGTACAAGTTCATGAAGGCGTCCACCAACGAGAAGATGGCACCGACGCTCAGGACAAAGATCCCCGACTCCCAGCTTCCGGCGAACGTGAACGCCGCGTACGAGGTCGTCATCGACGGCGTGGACGAGGCCACCATAGCAAAGGCAATGACCGCGGGCATTAAGGCCGCATGCCATGTCCCGGGCGTCGTCAAGATCTCCGCCGGCAACTACGGCGGCAAGCTCGGCCCGTTCAAGTTCGAGCTCGTGAAACTCTTACAATAAAACAAGACGCGGGCCATAAGCCCGCACTATTTTATTTTGGTTATATTATGGACGAATTATTCGGCATCGTAGACGATAAGGATAATGTGATCGGCTCCGCCCCTCGAAAAGAGGTCCATTCCAAAGGCCACATTCATAGAAGTGTCCTTTTTTTCATATTCGACAGGGACAGCCGGATCTACGTAAACCAGCGGACCGACGATAAGGAATTCTATCCGGGCTATTGGAGCATTGTTTTGGGCGGCCATGTCCATGCGGGCGAAAGCTATGACGAGGCGGCCATCCGGGAAGCGAAGGAAGAAGCGGGCATTACCGAACAGCCGATCTTTATGGCGGCCTTCAAAAAGCGATTCGATAAAAAAGACAGGGAAAACGTCCGGGTCTATGCGTTTATTACCGAAAAAGAGCTATCCATTGACCCGAAGGAAATAAAACAGGGCATGTTCATGACGATCGGAGAGCTGGAACAAAAACTGAAAAAAGAAAAGTTCCTCCCTGAAACGCAAAAGCTCTATGCGATCCTCGAGGACTATCTTTAGCCGATTCTTTTATTCCAGGATGATGGCATCGGTGGGGCAGGATTCGGCCGCTTCCTGGCAATTACATTTAGTGTCGCATCCGCCCTGGTCAACGACTTCAGCCTTACCTTCCGGGTCCCAGTTGAAGACGTCCGGGCAAAGCTCAACACAGTTTCCACAAGAGATACAGAGTTCTTTGTCGACTTTCGGGGCCAAATCATTCACCTGAAAGACTTCTCGTTGTTATCTCTATTTATAACCTGTTCGCCGATACCGCGTGATATTAAAAAAAAGATCAACGTCCCCAGAACGGGTCGTTCTTTCTCTTTATTGCTAAAAATTCCGTTAGCGTCTCCAGCTCGTCCTGGCGGATCGTGCCCTTCAGCTCGAACTCGAGCACTTTACTATGGCCCTCGGGAACGTCAACGAAGTATATGTCGCCTTCATTGATCTGGCGACCAGCGGTCGGGCCATCTATGGAGACAGCCACCTCTTTCCCTTGCGCAGCTAAGCTAATATTTTCGTTTCGTTCCTGGATCTGTTTAATAATGCCCACTTTAGAGTTGTCGGACTTAATGAGCGTTACTCCGGGCTTAATACAGCCGCCCATGACCTGTACGCCGATGACCGCCGGCTTACTCTGCCGGAACGTACAGTTCGGAAGATACTTGATCTTGCCCGGGCGGACGATCTCCTCGAACCGCTTCTTCTCCGCCAGGTCTTTTTGCTCCTTCTGCCACTTATCGTAGTCCTCGATGAGCTTGTAAATGATATTGTTCGTAAAGATCTTAATATCCGATGACTGTAAATATTCCCTGGCATCGGCGAGCACGTCCACGTTAAAGCCCAGTATGACGCGGTCGAGCTGCTTGTTCAGCGTCTGGGCGTTCACCAGGTCATGCTTGGATATATCGCCGACTTCCGCCACCGCCACGCTAATGCCGGTCTCTCGTAATTCATTGATGATCGCCTCGAGGCTTCCCAGAGTATCCGCCTTGACCATGATCCCCGTCTGGTCCGTTACGATCTTATCGCGGTTGATCTCGGCTTCAATATCGTGGATCACGGCTTCCATGGTTTCTTCCGAGGCGACGCGCACGGGCGAGCCCGCGACGGCGTTCTCCAGCCCCGGGGCAAGTATCTTTACGCCGGCAGCCGCGATGAGCTTATTCACCCGGTCAAAGCGTTCCTCGACCCGGATCTCCCGGTTCGGCTTTGGCTTTAGCAAGGCCCGGACCTTGGAAACGAGCGGCTTTTCCTTGCCGCCGATGACCACGGTATCGCCGACCTTGATGACGCCGTCATAGATGATCGCATCGATGGTATATCCCAGGCCACGCTCTTCCTTGACCTCGAGCACTGTGCCGACCCCCGGCCCGGTGACCGTCATCCGTAAATTTTCCTCAAGGAACCTCTGGGCCAGGCCGATGAGTACCATCAGCAGATCCGGAATACCTTCGCCCGTCTTTGCGCTCAGCGGGACGATGCCCACGTTCCGCTGGAAATCCCGTACCCGGTCATAGCGGTCGGAGCTGAAGCCCATATCGGAAAGCGTGCCCACGAGCTCATAAGTCCTGGTATCGATGGCAGTCTTCACATATTCCGGCTGGTTCGCAAAGCTCTTGATGAACGGGGCGTTTTTCGTCGGCGTCCAGCCCTGGATGCGATCTATCTTGTTGGCCGCAATGACAAAAGGCGTCTTATACTGCTTCAATATCTTAATGGCCTCGATGGTCTGGGGCTGAAATCCCTCGGTAATATCGACCACCAGGACGGCTAAATCGGCTAACGCGCCCCCGCGGCTCCTTAGTGTCGTGAACGCATGGTGGCCGGGAGTATCTATAAAAAGTAATCCGGGGATCATCATGTTACCGCCCATGATCCCCTGGCACAGGGTCCTGATGGTGCTCAATGGCACCTCGGTCGCCCCGATGTGCTGGGTTATGGCGCCGGCCTCCTTATCGACCACTGTCGTGCCCCGGATCTTATCCAGGAGCGAAGTTTTTCCGTGGTCGACATGCCCCATGACGCATACTATCGGCGTCCTGAGGTTACTGGTCTGCTCGGTAGCCATCGACATAAAAACTCCCGCAGCGGCCTATTCGTACAGCCACTGCTCGTCGATTCTCTTATAATTTACTAACTCAGAGTTATCGAAGTACAAAGATATTTCCCTTTTTGCCGATTCGGGCGAATCGGAGGCATGGATAACGTTCCTGCCCGTCTCAAGGGCCAGGTCGCCCCTGATGGTGCCAGGGTCCGATTTCGCAGGGCTCGTTGCCCCGACCATGCTGCGCACGAGGGGGACGACGTCCTTGCCCTCGATGACCATGGCCACGGCGGGCCCTGATGTTATGAAGCCTATGAGGCCCGGAAAAAAAGGCTTGGCGGCGTGTTCCTCATAATGCCTGCCGGCCAGCTCGTTGCTGACCCGGAGCATTTTCATGCCGGCGATCTTGAGGCCGCGGCGCTCGAAGCGGGCGACGATCTCGCCCACCAGTCCGCGCTGCACGCCATCGGGCTTTACCATGACAAAAGTCCTGTCCGTAAAGACCACCCGCTATTATTTCTTCTGCTGCTGCTCTTTTTCTTTTTTCTTCTGGGCTATACCCGCCGCTGTCCAGCTGGTCAAACGCGGGATACGGCCGAGCTTGCTGTTGTTCTCGCACTTCGTGGAGCAGAAATACTGGATGGCCCCGTCCTTCTTGACGAACATCTTACCCGTCCCCGGCTCCATTTGGGCGCCACAGAACGAGCACTTCTTAGTGTCTACCATCTCTTGATCACCTGGATGATAATTTCTTGGCCTCTCTCGCGGTCTCCATCAATATGAGGATGTCGCCGAGCCTTACAGGGCCTATGGAATTGCGCGTGATGATCCTGCCTTTGTTGATGCCTTCGAGGATCTTACACTTTATTTGCACGGCTTCACCGTGCATTCCGGTGACACCGATCACTTCAATGACTTCTGCCGGAACGCCTGTCTCTTCTACCAATTAGATCACCTTTACGTTTTAATTGTGCAGGGACATGAACTTCTGCGCTATCTCATCGACCAGGGCCTTTGCCTTGCCGGCGTCCACGATCGCGGATGCCGCACAACCAACCTCGAGGCCGGATGCAGCGCCGATGTCTTCCTGCTTCTTAATGAATATGTACGGTATTTTCTTTTCATCGGAAAGCGCGGGAATGTGGGCCACTATTTCCTCGGGCTGTACGTCCTCGCCGACGACTACCAGCAGTGCAATGCCCCTTTCGATGGCCTTGGTGACCTCGTTGGTGCCTTTTCGTATTTTGCCGGTGTCTCTTGCGAGCTCGACAGCTTCGAGCGCCTTGTCCTGTAATTCCTGCGGTACTTCAAACTTGATATAGGTTGGTTTTGCCATTATAATGTCCTCCTTCAGGGCCATTCGGCCCTTCATCAATCATCAGGTATTAAACCTAATAATTTAAAATGCAGGCTTCATATGTATATTGAATGCCTGTAAGCGTGTCATTATAATAGCCGTATAGGTTTTAAAGTTTTTGCTTAAGAATAGTTGTTTTTCATTTGGCACCGGGTATATTTTCCTCCGGCTCCCGCTCTACCGGCTGGTTCTGGGATATCGCCCACTGGTAATATATCAAGACCACCGCCACGATGATGCTCAGGAAACCCGTAGCTTCCATGGATTTATTGGCAGCTAAGAACCCGACGGCGAGCGCTCCGATGCCAAACAACATTAGGGTAGCGCCGGCCAGCTTTATCATAACTTCGCGGAACATGACCATCCTATCCTGATCTATCGGTTAATTTGGATGGCATATGTTATAAAATTATTCCTAAAAAGTCAACGTTGCCTCCGTCCCATCATGCCTTGACGAAGGCAAAAAAGCGTTTTATGTATTATTAGGCACGTCGGGTACGGCTATGACGCTCACCGGCTCCATGATATGGCCCTTATACTGCTCATACACGGAATCGTCGGTAATATACGCGTACATCAGTACTGTCCTGTGCTCGTGCGGCGACAGTACGAACTGGCTGAAGAAGCCGTCCTGGTCACTGTAAAATATCTCATAGGACTGTATGAACGTGTTGGGATAATCCTTCGTCTCATAGAACGCGCTCTTTAAGTTATACACCGATATGGTCTTGTATTGGTCCGTCGGGTTCCAGAAATCGAGCTCGTGTATGACCCCATGGTGAGCCTGCGTCAGGCCCTGCTGGGGCACCGGTAAAGTCCAGTCGTCCGTCCTATAATAGCGCGGGTGAGACACGAAGGTCTGGTTTGGCATATTCTGGTTTGGCGGGCTGTTGGTTTCGATCGTCAGGTACTGTGGCGGAAGGGGTGAAATGTCCGTTGGCGTCGCTGTTGGTGTCGGCCCTGCTACAGTAGGGGTATATGTCGGCCCCGGCTGAAAAACATTTTTACAAACAACGCACCCCATGGCCAACGACGAAGCCAGCAGGATGAGAGTTAACAGGACGATCTTTTTCATGTTTCCACCTCAAATACCAAGGACTGTCCACCTAATTTATTGTCTAAGGTTAAATACGTTGTTCTCCTACCGGCTGTTGATAATCACCAAAAAAAGCTTATCTATGGAAAAATGGTAATTAATTTGGGTTTTTTTATTTTTTTCTCGTAATACGTACACTGACCATCAGCGTCACCAGCGCCAGGAGGAACACAATTAACAGAATCCATGGTTCGCCTCCTGTCTTGACAGTTGTTTCGATTATTATGGGCGTCGGGGTCGGCGTACAGGTACCGACAGGAGTAGCAGTGACAGTAGGCGAAAGGGGCTCATCGGTATAATCGCTGGCAGGGACTGTTTTTTCGGGCAGGGGCATGTTAGCGACAGGCTGTGCGGGGCCAGTCGTGGTTGGTACTGGTGTCACGGTAGGCGTCGACGTTGGTGTTGGTGTTGGTGTTGGTGTTGGTGTTGGTGTTGGTGTTGGTGTTGGTGTTGGTGTTGGTGTTGGTGTTGGTGTTGGTGTTGGTGTTGGTGTT
>Ga0209039_10001826_pt1 | contig 19161 bp, 15 predicted proteins | sample BogFormECP12_OM1_FD_188238 | JGI IMG/M metagenome (GOLD analysis project Ga0209039, IMG submission 188238) | Bog forest soil microbial communities from Calvert Island, British Columbia, Canada - ECP12_OM1 (SPAdes) (version 2) | ecosystem: Environmental > Aquatic > Freshwater > Wetlands > Bog ...
ACCGTAGCGCCGGCATCTTGCCGGCTGTCCCGAGGGCGTCTCGCCCTCGGCGCGGCGGGCGGGACGCCCGCCGGACAGCCGCCGAGACGGCGGCGCTACAGTCGAAAGCCTCGGGAAGAGAACAATCATCCGGTCACGGTACTAGGGAAAAGATCAGCAGTATTCGCTTCATACAACTGCTCACCGCAGCCCGGGCTCTACAAGAAAGCACGCGGACGTTGCTGCTACAGCGACCACCCTGTCTTTACCTGGATGTAATAGACCAAAAGAAAAACAAGAGCGAAAAAGGTACCGATGACAAGGGCAAGTAGTATTCCGTGGCGCGTCGTAAAGGAGGATTGTTTTTTCTTCCTGCTTGTCTTCATGAATCGCACCACTTGGCGCCCCATGACCATGCTGGCTACTTTCGCCGGAAGGCAATCTCAATGAGAACGGCCCACAACAATTGCGCCTCTCCCTTCCAAACCAGTCTTATCCTAGAAGCCGGTCGTCTGATATTGCAGGGCGGCCAGTGCAAGCCGGCAATCATAGCCCGCCTGCGCGTTGCTGATTTGAGCCTGCGTCTGCTGAAGCTCCGCCTGGCTTAATTCGACAATCGAACCCAGTCCCAACTTGTATCGTGCCTGCGCAAGATTCAGCGCGAGGTTGGCTTGCTCCATCAGTTGCTGCGTGACCGCCAATCGATCGTAAGCATTGGTTGCGTTGAGCCAGCTCGTACGCACGTCGCGTGAGATCCGGTTGCGAAGATCGCGCAGGCGCTCCTGCGCGGCTTGCGCTCTGAGTGCCGCCTCCCGGGCCCTTGCCGAGTATAAAAATCCATTGAATACCGGGATTTCGACGTTCACTCCCACCGCTCCATACCAACTGGAGACAACCGGATTCCGCACGGGCGTGTCCCCGACTGCGCCCATTGCACGAACATCGGGAAAGAACAAGTCGCGTTCCGCGGTTTGGAACTTCTTCGCGGACTCAGCCTGGAATTCAAGCGACAGGATTTCCGGTCGCATCGCAAAAGCAGTAGAAATCAGATCATCCACATTGCCTTGCGGAGGAGTGATCGCGTCTGTTTCCTCCGCAAGCTGGAAGTTCTGCAGGGTTAAAAACCCAAGCACCGCCGAAAGTGATGCCAGCGCCGCATGCTCGTTGTTTTGCGCGTCCAGCAGCAGCAGTTTGGCTTGTGCCAAGTTGACATTCGCAAAGCTGAAATCGAGTTCCGACTTCAACTTATTCCTGAAGAGAGCGCCCACCTGGTCCGCAACCGTCTGTCGATCTGCCACCGTGCGTTGCGCCACGGTCAGTACGGCTTGCGTTTGCAGGGCATTGTAGAAAGCTTGATCCACGGCCAGCAGGATTTGCTGCTTGGTCGCCACAGCATTTTGGTTCTCCGCTTTCGCCGCCAGATTCGCGCTGGAGATCAAGTTCGGCGTGCGTCCAAAATCGGTGATCAGTTGAGTGACCATTGTGCCGACAGCAGCGCGCTGATAGACAGTCGGATTGTTAAGCGCTCCGGCAGTGATTCGCGTCCCAGGGTCTGAATCCACCCCGGTGAGATCCACGGTCGCGGTCGGCCATAGATTCGACCGGACTTCTCGTGTCACCTGCTGTGACGCAAGCGCGGTCAAGCGCGCAACAGAGATTTGCGGATTATTCTTTAAGGCCAGCGCCTGGGCATCCTTCAGAGACAGCAGGGTGGGCGTCCCTTGACTGCCTTGCGGAGCAGAGGTCTGCGGCCCAGCCATGGGTGCGCTCGAAGGGGCAGGCGGGGTGGTTGGTTGGGGCATTGGAGCCGAAGGCAAACTTGATGGCTTTTCCGAAGTGAGCCCTGCCTGCGCGGCGCTGCACACAGGCATGACCAGAGCGAGGCAGATTGGCAATACTTTTTTCATGCGCTGCAAAGCAATCTTGCCTATCATTCCGTCGTCTCCAAGGTTGGGTTCGTGGCATCTTTCGCTCCACGCTTGCCGTAAACGAGCAGATAAGCTGCCGGCACGATAAAAATGGTCAGAAGAACCGACGAAGTGAGGCCACCGATGATGGCCCTCGCCATCGGTGCGTACTGCTCAGCGCCTGTGCCCAGCTTCATCGCCATGGGGAGCATCCCGATAATCGTCGCGAACGAGGTCATCAGGATCGGCCGCAGGCGCACCCGGCACGCGGTTATGACCGCATCGGTCGGCGACAACCCCTGCCGCTCCAGATTGTGGGCAAAATCGACGATCAGAATGCTGTTGGAGTCGGCGATGCCGACCAGCATCAGTACTCCCATCAGCGACATTACGTTCAATGTGCTGTGCGTGAGCGGCAGGATGATCAGCACGCCGACGAATCCCATGGGTATGGCGAGCATGATCAAGAAAGGATCGATGAACGACTTGAACTGCGCCGTCAGAATCAGGAAGAGCAAAGCAAACGAGATCAGAAAGCCTAGCGCAAAACTCTTGAATGAGGCTTCCATGCCTTGCACCATGCCGCGCAGATTCACGCGGACGTTGCCAGGAATGTTTGTTTTGGCAAGAATCTCGCGCACCGCGCTAGTGACGCGTCCCAGATCTTCCGCGGAGGGGGTCACGTAGATGTCGACGGCACGCTGAATCTGGTAGTGGTCCACTTCGGTCGGCGTCAGGATCTGTTTCACGTTCACAACATTCTTGAGGACGGTGGTCGGCCTGCCCTGTCCGAGGCAGGCCCACGAAGAGTGACCCGTACCGGGCTGCGGTGAGCCGGAGGGACCGCAGCTCATTCCCGCTCCGTTGCCATGCTCTCGCAGGGGAATCTGTCCCAGGTCGAGCATGTTGTGAATGGCGCCGTTGCCATGCTCGAAGAACTGCACGGTGAGGTAATAATCGTTCCCGCTCTTGCGATCGACCCAATAATTGGGGGCGATCATGTAGTTGGAATTGAGCGCGGTGATGACGTTATCCACCACATCTTTTTGTGTGAGGCCTAACTCGCCGGCGTGGATGCGGTCCACATCGAGGCGCAGAGCCGGGTAGTTCATGTCTTGCGGAATGTAGACTTGGCCGACGCCGTGCAGTTCGCGAAAGCGATTGGCCAAGTTCTGCGCGATGCCATAAATCTGGTCCAGATCGGGGCTGCTGACCTGCACGTCAATCGGCGCCGGCATCCCCATGTTGAGGATGGCATCCACCATGGCGCCACTGCCAAAGAACGTCCGGATTTCTGGAAACTGGCTCGCCATTGCCTTCTGCACCCGGTCCATGTACTCAAAGCTGCTGAGCCGGTGCGGTTCGTTTAGCGCCACTTGGACGGTCGCGGTATACGCACCAGAATTGGTGGTGTAGAGCGAGGAAAAGTCCGGGACTACGCCAATGTTGGACACAATGAGCTTGAGGTCCTTCGGTTCTACCGTATGCCGGATCAGGTCTTCCGCCTTCGCGACGTATTGATCCGTCACCTCAATGCGGGTGCCGGTTGGTACTTTGAGGTTGATGGTGAACTGACCGGCATCCGTCTTCGGGAAAAACGCCAGCCCGAGCAGCGGATAAATCGCCAAACTTGCCAGAAACACCCCGCTCAGCAGCGCCACCGTCAGCCCCGGACGCTGCAGCGCCCGTCGAACCCAGTGCTCGTAATAATCGAGGAGCTTGTTAAACATCCGGTTGAAACGGGCATTGAAGCGCTCCATCCAGGAGTGACCCGCCGCCGCGGTGGGTTCGACCTCATACTCATTTTCCTTATTAGGCTCAGGGACGTGAGTCACAGCCTTCAGGAAACGCGAGCAGAATAACGGAATCACCGTCATCGCCACCACGAACGAAGCCAGCAGCGACAAACAAAAAGCCAGCGCCAGCGCCGTAAAGAGAAACTTGGCAACGCCATAAAGGAAAACGACGGGGAAGAAATCGACCACATCCACCAAGGTTGCGGCTAACACAGCCAGGCTCACTTCCGATCCGCCGACCTCGGCGGCGACCATGGGGGCGGCTCCCATTTCCAGATGACGGTAGATGTTCTCGAGCGAAATCACCGAATTGTCGATCACGCGCGAGAATGCCAGCGCCATCCCACCCAGGATCATCGTGTTCACCGTCCCGCCCATCAGAGCCAGCACCACAAACGCGGCCAGCGCGGATAGAGGAATGGAGAGAACTACAGCCGATGTGGCGCGGAAGCTTCCCAGAAAGATGAGGATCATCAAGCTGGTAAGAATCAATCCGAGAAAACCCTCTTGCAGTACCGTGCGTATTGCCTCCTTCACGTACACGGACTGGTCAAAGACAATGCTGGTGGTCATCTGCTTCGGGATGTCGTAGAGGTGCTTGATCAGCTGGCGGATACCATCCACTACCGCGATGGTGTTGGTATCGCCGCCTTGCTTCATGATGGGAATGTAGACGGATTTCTGGCCGTCAATTCGTACAACGTTGGTTTGAATCCCGTGAGCGTCCTCCGCTTTCCCCACGTCATTCACCGTCACCCAGGAGTTTCCTTTGACCTTGAGAGGAACCTGGCCCAGCTGATCCATGTTGTCAACCAGGCTGTTGGAGTAAACGAAGTAGTCGTACGGTCCCATCTTCACATCGCCCGCGGGCAGGATCAGGTTGGAATCGTTGACCGCGCCCACCACGTCCATAAGACTTAGTTGACGGGAAAGCAATTTGTAGGGATCGACATAGACCATGACTTGGCGGTAGGTTCCACCGAACACGCCCGGAATTTCGGCGCCCGGCACGCCCGCAATCTGGTTGCGAATCTGGAACTGAGCGTAGTCGTGAAGCTGAGTTTCGTTGAGCCCCTCGCCTTTGACCGTGACCAGCGCCACGGGCAAGCTGGACGCATCGAACTTGAGAACCACGGGGGGCAGGGTTCCCGGCGGCAAACGCTTCAGGTCGGCGAGAGCCAGGTTTGACAACTCGGTTACGTCGGCGTCGGCGCTGGTTCCGGGCTGGAAGTACACCCGGATGATGCTGACGCCTAACATTGACCGCGATTCCATGTGGTCCACGCCGGACGCCAGAGTAAAGAAGCGCTCCAGAGGGTCGGTGATATCGGCTTCAATATCCTCTGGCGGCATGCCCGAGTAAAACGTGGCCACTACGACCTCGGGCAGGTTAATCGGTGGGAATAAATCGACTGGCATCCGCGACAGACTGGTCACACCGATGACCAGAAGTACCAGACAGATCACTATGATGAAGTACGGATTGCGAATTGAGAAGCCTGGCATAAAGTTTGTCCTGTTGCGTTCGTGTCTGTTTCAGGCATCCACGACGGCACGGTTTACTGCGCGCTTTGCTCGTGGTACTCCATCACGGCTACTGTCTGCGAATGAACCTTCTCGCCGGACTTCAGACCGCTGCGGTCGCTCACCACGACCTGCTCTCCTTCGTTTAATCCAGAAATGATCTCGGCATCGCTGGCGGTCTGCAATCCGAGTTGCACGCTGCGGTCCTCCAGTTCTCCATTCTGGTTCACCACAAAGACAGTGTTTTTTTCGCCTTGGCGATTCAGAGCCTGGACCGGCACCGTCGGAACATCGTCTTTTCGGTCGAGCGAAAGCTCCGCATCGGCATACAGGCCCGGCATCAGCACCCGATCTGGATTGAGAACATCCACCTCGGTGTGCATGGTTCGCGTCGCTTCCTTCACATCCACCGAGAAGCGCGCTACCTTGCCCGGGAACGTACGGTTGAGTGACGGAACGCGGACATCCACGCGATCGCCAACACGGATGTATCGAACGTAAGATTCCGGCACGGGAATCACGAGCCGGAAAAGATCGTCCTGGGACAGCCGCACGATCGGTATTGCCTGCGTGCTCGAACCTGTACCCGCCTGCACCAGTGTGCCGAGGTTCGCGTAGCGCTCCGTCACTACTCCGGAAAACGGAGCCGTGATCCTCGAATAGTCAAACAGGCTCTGGTCGTGAGCCAGCTTTGCCTTGGTAACGGAGAGCTGGCTCTGGGACGCCTCCAAAGCCGCCTGGCCAGCGTCCACCTGAGACGATGCCGCCATATCCTTCCCCTGTGCGTCATCCACTTCCTGCTGCGCGACAATTCCGGGTTGGCTCTCAGAGACTTCATGGAGACGCGTATATTGCAGGTGAAGCGCCTTGTACTGCGCCTGATACCGGTACAACTCGTGCTGTGCCCGGCTGACTTGGTTTATCGCATTCCTGATTTCCGCCTGATCTTCCTGAAGCTGCGCCTCCAGCTCTGGAATCTCCAGGATCGCCATGACCTGGCCAGCCTTTACGCGGGTTCCGTAGTCGACCATCAGTTTTTTAACGAAACCAGATTCCTTCGCGTACACATCGATCTCCTGGAAGGGCACCAACTCGGAGGACAGGGTGATTTGCCGACCCAGCGACTTGCGCACAACTTTGGTTACGCCCACCGTAATCGTCGCACTCGCCTGAGCACGACCGTTTCCGTTCCCTGAACAAGCGACGAATGCGACCGCCAGCAGAGCCACCAGGCTGGCAAACAAGATCAGCTTTGAAAATCTGATTCCTCGTGTTGGCATTCCACCGGATCGATTGCTAGAGCGTGTTTCATAAATCGGTTTTGGGTAGGGCACGGCTTCAGCCGTGCCGCCAACGGCCTGACAGAATGCGGGCTTTAGCCCCCGAGGGACATGCCTTCCGAGCGGAAAGGCATTTATGAAACAGTCTCTAGTCTCATTCATCGAGTTCTCTATACCAGCCTTCTCTGGCATTCCCAGCCAGCAATCTCCCATGACCGCAAATCTTGTGGTCGTCCCTAACCTGTCGTTTTCATAATCTCGCGCAACTGAGCCACGGAGAACGCGCTGGACCGGCAAAAGTCGATCACCGTCTGTTCCGTCCGTTGCAACCGGACCGCAACGTTCGGAATCTTAGTTGCAAATTCCGTTGGAACCGTCAGCACTCCGTGGCGGTCGCCGTGCAACAAATCGCCGGGATGGATCTCCATACCACCGATCTTGACGGTGGCTCCAAAATCTAAGATGTGGGCGTAGGCATGAGAAACCGTAATACTCCCGGCAAACAACTGGACACCTAATGCGCGCACGGCGGGCAACTCGCGCACGGCGCCGTTGGTTAAGTACCCGATACACCCCAGAGCTTTAAGGATGGCAGCGTGCATATCGCCCACGAACGCCCCGCACCCGGGCGGCTTGTCCATGTCCTCCAAAACCAGGATGCGAGGCGCGGGAATTTGGAGGATGCTGTTCCAGAAGTCGGCGCGATCATGGAAGCTGCCGCCCCCAATTGGCGGTTCCCCGCTTCGAAGACGAGCCGTGGCCGCATATCCCACGGTGGGTGGAGCGTCTGCATCTGTGAACATGCAGTGAATGCTGCCATCTGCAAATCCTGTGTTCCGCAACCTGACATTAAACGTGTCGATCGCGTTTGCGACCATGCAAGTGCCGAACTGGCGAAGAGCAGCGAGATCTTTTTCAGTCAGCAAAGACTTAATGGCCATGTACGTTTCCTTTCGGAGAATGTCAGCTAACGTTACGCCAGCCTGCGTCACCGGAAATGGCAATCCATTCATCGCCCCTGATTTCGGGACTCATTTCTGCACTGGGCTCGAACTCGGTCAAATCGCGCTTGAACCTCGCGTTCAAGCGGAATTGCCGCAGTCAATTTCAATGACTGGGGTTGAGTTCAAAAAGCAGCGATTGGCTGCAAAAGCGGAAAAGTCAGCAGGCGGGAGGAGGCCGGTTGTAAAGCCAGCTTTCGGAGCTAAGGTTCGGAGATGGGACGAACACCGAGGCCGAAAAAACGGAGGACCGCGGTGGTTGAAACAGGGTGAAACTGGAAGCTGGAGCCGTCCACTGGAGTGCGTTGCTAAGAAGGCGCTGCCTCTGGGCATCCGGAGACTGGGATTTTACGGTTGCTGCATTCTGAACTTCCGGAGCCGGTGCCGTGTAACGAGTCGCAAGGCTTGCCGTGAGGGAAAAGATGGCTAGAACAACAACTGCAATCCGGCATCGAGACCACAAGCTTACTCGGGTGCGAGAGTGTTCCGCCATAACCATTTCAAATCCATGCGTGAATCGAATGCCAGCACATTATACACAATCACCGCGGGGCAGACAGATCACGAAGGTTACCGCAAACCGACTCGGGGGTATTCTGGGCGACTGCAACCCGGACTGGTAATTGTCAGTACCGCGAGATTACAGAAGAGCTTTGATCTCCCGCTCGAAAACCGATATATCCGTCGCGCCAATGTGCTTGGCTTCGATGCGGCCATTGCGGTCTATCAGGAAAGCGATCGGCAAGCCGAGAACTCCCCCGTAAAGTTCACCTATCTTCGCGTTGCCCATGGCAACCGGATAATTCATGTGGAAACGCTGGTAGAAGTCGCGGACGGGCTCCGGTTCGTCGTCCATGGAAATGCCGATGATCTGTAAGCCTTGATCTCGATATTTGTTTTGCAATTCCACGAAATGCGGAATTTCGTCCCGGCACGGGTCACACCAGGTTGCCCAGAAGTCGAGGAGAACTACTTTGCCCCGGTAGGCGGAGAGATCGAGCGTTGGTCCCGTCAATTCGGGCAGCGAGAATTCAGGAGCGAGCGGATGCCCGGCGATATTCGTAACACCGGCGCCCGCGGATATACCACGATGCCGGTGCAGGAGAAACAGCCCGATCGCGACTGCGATGGCCGCGGTGGCGATCAGAATCTTTTTCCCCAATGTGTTGCCCTTGACGGAAGCAGCGTCGCGAGCCCTATTCTCCCTTGGCAACCGGATACCCTTTCTCGACCCAGTCCATCCCAAAATTGCCCGGAATATAGAGCACCTTCACATTGGTAAAGCCCATCGCATGGAGCGCGTCGCCGGCAGGCTTGACGTTCGGACAATGGCTCCACGGGCAACATCCGCAATAGATAACGATGAACTTGTTTCGGGGCAGAGCCCCCACACGTTTACGCAGCTGCTGTAGACCGCTCTCGCTGGAAGCAGGGCCGATGTACTCGGAACCGGGAATGTGTGCCTGCTCGTAAAGAACGTGGGATCCCACATGGATCATGAGCGGCTTTTCTCCTTTGGGAGACTGAAGGATCTTGACTAGCTCTTCCGGGTTGATTAGCTCCGAGCTGGACAAAGATGTTGCCTGGTAAGCGGGAAACATGGCCGCGGTCGCGCCGCCCAAGCGGGTCTGCGTATTCGCGCCAGCGGCCCAGGCCGATGGGGCCATGCTTGCCGCCGTCCCAACAAGAAGAATGGTGATTGCGCGTTTCATCGATAGAGATAGACGTTTCATTTGAGACCCCTTTGGCATTATCAGCGGTTGATTGCCCGACCCGCAAGGAACAAGCAAGCCCCAGCCGGTTCCCAACTAAGCGCAGACGCCTGTCGAAAGTTCGCGTCCGCAGCGGGTTCGAGTCCCGTCGCTCCCTCTGTCTCTTCCAGTAGTTTAGGCGCCCTTTCTACGAACTGCCCCGGCGTACTTTTGGGTGTGAGCGGCCTGCCGCGCTGTGCTGCGGCACACCAACTCGCAGAGCTTAAACACAACCGGATCGGCAATGCTGTAGAAGACGCTGTTTCCGGACCGCTCGCGGCCCACAAGCCCAGCGTCGAACAGAATTTGAAGGTGTTTCGATATGTTCGGCTGATTTCCTTCCAAGCTCTCGACGATCTGGTTGACGGTCATGGCTCTGCCCTGAAGTGCTTGCAGAATGCGCAGGCGGCAAGGCTCGCCGAGGATCTGGAAGCGGCGGGCAACCAGTTCGATCATCTTCCCGTGGATCATATTCTCTGTCCGATTGGATGCAGGCGGCGGTGCCCGCAGTTTCACTATATAATTATACAGGAATATAGTTAAGATACAGAGAGACGCGGGCCGGAGCCGCTCAAATGCGGTCAGATATCGACCAAGCCATTCTATTGCTGAAAAGCGGTCGCGACGATGCGCTGGCAAAGGCAGTAGCGTTGCTGCAACAGTCAGTATTCTCTTTCAGTATGAGGGTTTGCGGCCAGCGGCAGGACGCGGAAGACACCATGCAGGAAGTCCTGGTGAAGTCGCTGCCCTACCTGGCGAAGTTCGAAAGCTCGAAAGCGCTGGCTGTGTGGTTGTACAAGGTGGCGAAGAACCGCTGTCTCATGAGCCGCCGGAAGAGCAAATTCGCGCCGAACGTGGAACTCTCTCTTGAAGAGTTGATGCCGGACCGGGACGATCTGGAGCGACTCGACGGGCGTGCCCGCGTGAGCCCGGAAGTTGCCGCCATTCGTGGTGAGCAAGGCCGGCGGTTGCGGGAGGCGATCCGGAGTCTCCCGCCACCCTATCGGATTGTCATCGTGTTGCGCGACATGGAAGGACTCACGGATGAGGAGGTTGCGGAAATCACCGGGTTGCGCCAGGGAACAATACGCGTGCGCCTGCACCGGGCTCGCTTGTTCGTGCGCAAGGAACTGGCAAAGCTGAACGAGAGCACGAAGAACAGCGTTGCGCGACAAGCGCATAGAAGTGTGGAAGCTCCATCTCGCACCGGTCGCTGCAAGAAGATATTCGCCGAGTTGTCGGATTACCTCGATGGGCAACTGGACGACTTTTCCTGTGAAGAGTTAGAAGCCCACATGAACGGTTGCCAACCGTGCAAAAAGTTCCTGCGGAGTGTGGAGAATACGATTAAGCAGTGCCGGCAGTCACGCGCCGATCGTCCAGACCCTAACGAAGCCGCCGCGCTGCGAAAGCAAATCCTGGCAACCTACAGCCGGGCACTTGCCAACGCCGGGAAGTGACCCGGGCGATGGTTTCGTCCGACCCAGCCCATACCCCCGCATCACCCTCCACTCGTTCTTTTTTTGTTGTAACAAATCCCCCAGGCTTGCATTTGTTCATGTAGTTCCTACCAGGAACTGACAAGGGGGTACAAATGATTTCCGCCAAGGTCGAATTGACGCAGCCGTTAAGCCAGCAAAGACAGTTCGTGGCGCACACCGGCAGTGAACACCATCTCCTACTGGACGACGCGGCCGGAGGTACCGGGCCCAAACCCATTGAACTGGTTGCAGCCGGACTTGCGGGCTGCACGGCGTTCGACGTGATCACCATTCTGCGCCAGAAATATCACCAGAAAATCACCGGATACGAAGTGCGGGTGGAAGCCGACCAGGCGGGGCGTCCGCCCCAGGTGTTCACGGCCATACGCATTCATCACGTGGTCAAAGGGTTTGAGATAGATGCGGCAGCCATCGAGGAAGCGATTCGCTTGTCTGAACAGAAGTATTGTTCGGTGGGAGCGATGGTGCAAGAGACGGCGAGCCTCCACACCACCTATGAAATCGTCGCGGACACGACGGTGTGGATGAAGAGCTCGCACCCCGCCAAAACCGAGGCCTAAGAAAGATCTGTCAAGAAACCGCTTCCACTCCAATTCGGTGATCCAGATCGCGGCCTCAGGCCTGGCAAAGAGAGCAGGATTAAACGCGCGAAGCAGTTCTTTTCTCAAGCAGGTTCGAAACCTATGAGCGTTCATTTTGGCTTTCGCCGTTCTCGTCCCGTCGGGCAACTCGCGGTTGTTGTCTTATGTGTGACCGCGTCGATGTTCTCCCAGGGACCGCCTGAGCCCTCCCCTCTTTCATTGCCGCAGGCGGCGGGCATAGCGCTGGAGAAGAACCCACTAGGCAAAGCCGCACTGGCGGACACCAAAGTGGCCTTGGCGGGAGTGCGGGAGGCGCAATCGTTCCTCATGCCGCACCTGACCTTCTCCGAACTCGCGACCCGGGGGAACGATCCGGTGTACGTGTTTGGCAGCAGGCTTCGGCAGCAGCGTTTCACGACGAACGACTTCGCCTTGAACCAATTGAACACGCCAGGGCCGCTCGGGAACTTCGCCACGCGTTTTGGCGGAACCTGGAACCTGTTCGATTCCTTCGCGAGTTGGCATGGGGTCAGTCGCGCAAGAGCTATGAATACGGCTGCCGGCCATCAACTGGAGCGTACCGATCAGGAGATTCTGTTCCGCGTAGTGCAGTCCTACTACGGCTTGTTGCTGGCGACGAAGCAAGTGGAAGTAGCCGATCAGGCGGAGCAAACGGCCAAGTCGATCATGGAACGCAGCCAGTCGAGGTTCGACAGCGGGGTGGTGGTAGAGTCGGACCTGCTGAGCGCGAAGGTCCGCCTCGCGAGCCGCGAACAAGAACTCATTCGCGCGAGGAACAATCTGGAACTCGCCCGCGCCCAACTGAATACCGCGATGGGTATTCCTGTGGATGCGCTCTATCAGCCCGCAGACCCGCTCGCCGAACCGAGTCTCGCGGTTCCCGCGCTGGTTGGCGTGGAGCAAAAGGCACTGACGAGCCGGCCCGATCTGAAACGCATCGAAGTCGAGCAGTCCGCACAACAACTGAGCGTTGCGATCGCGAAATCATCGTTCGGTCCGCGCTTGAACGCCTTTGCTGGATGGGAGATGGATAATCCCAGATTGCTGGCGGGAGGCGGTGGGAACAACTGGCTCGGGGGGATCGAGCTGCAGTTTGACATCTTCGAGGGTGGCGCGAAAAGAGCCGCTCTCTCGCGGGAGCGAGCCATCGCCGAAAGAATGGCGGCACTGAAGCAAGCGGCCAGCGATGCGGTGCGATTGGAGGTGCGCCAGGCTTACTACGATTTGGATTCCAACCGTCAGCAGGTAGGAGTGGCACGGACGGCGATTACCCAGGCACAAGAGAGTCTGCGCATCAACCAGGATCGCTATGAGGGCGGCCTGATTACGATTACCGACCTTCTGGGCGCAGAGGAGGCGGCCCGCCGCAGCCAGACCGATTACTGGCAGGCGGTCTATCAGTTTCACATCAGCTACGCCAACCTGGAGTTGGCGAGCGGAACTTTAAATCTGCAATCACCGGCGGTCAATCCATGAATCGGACTTCTATGACAAAGACTAGCCGAGCAAGACGTGCGCGGGTGGTAAGCGCGACTTGCTTTTTACTGGCCTTCACGACTCTCGTAGGCTGCTCCAGCGAACGCGAAACAGCCAGCGCTGCCCCGGAGATCGTTAGTAACGTGCCGGTGTTGCCGGTGCAACCGGCGAACGTTCCGGACCTGGTGGAGGCCGTGGGGACGCTGCGCGCGGCGCGGACGAGCCAACTTGCCGGGCAGATGATGGCTAACATCGTCGAGATTCGGGTACACGAAGGGGACCGGATCCAGCGCGGACAGGTGTTGGCCGTCCTCGACGAAGCCCAGCCGCGTGCGGCTCTGGACCGCGCGACGGCGGCAGATCTCGCATCGCAGCAGGGAATCACGGCAGCTGACTCCGACCTTGCGTTAGCGGAAGCCACCTTCAAGCGGTATCAGACCTTGTACGAGAAGAAGTCGGTCAGCCCCCAAGAATTCGATGAAGTAAAGGCTCGTTACCAGGCGGCGCAGGCGCGGCGCGACATGGCCCGTGCCGGGCAGGCGCAGGCGAAGGCGGCTCTCCAACAGGCACACACCACTCTCGGCTACACCCGTATCCTGGCTCCGTTCGATGGCCTTGTGACGGAGAAGAAAGCGGATGTCGGCATGCTCGTCAGCCCAGGGATGCCGATCTTTACCGAAGAAGACCCTCGCCGCTACCGGTTGGAAGCCACCGTCAACGAGAGCGATCTGCGGTACGTCCGCACGGGACAGCAGGTTCCCGTCATCATCGATGCGGTAGGCGATCGAGAGCTCAAAGGACGGGTTGTCGAGATCGTTCCGGCAGCAGACGCAGCGAGCCGCAGCTTCCTGGTGAAAATCGAAGTGCCATCCGAGCCGGCGCTGCACTCGGGGCTTTTTGGCCGGGCGCAGTTCTCTCGCGGAGAGAGGTCGGCCCTCCTTATCCCGCGAACTGCCGTCGTCGAGCGCGGGCAATTGCAGGGAATCTACGTGCTTGATCAGAACAAGATTGCCGGCTTGCGCTACATCACTCTAGGCAAGCCCATGGGCGGACAGGTGGAGGTCCTGGCCGGCCTGCAAGCAGGCGAAACGCTAATTGCCGATCCGGGCAGCCGGGAACTCAGCGGCAAGAAGATCGAGTCACGCTAGGACTTATGGATGAGCCTTGCTAACAACACTTCGGGTCAGGCTAACCAGCACCCCGCGCTTCGCCTGGCGGGACGGATCGCGCATGCTTTCATCGATTCAAAGCTGACTCCGCTCATCATAGTCGCCGCGCTGCTTCTGGGCGCATTCGCCATCCTCGAAACGCCGCGCGAAGAAGAACCGCAGATCGTGGTCCCGATGCTCGACGTCTTCGTGCAGATGCCGGGCGCGTCCTCGCCGGAGGTTGCCCAGCGCGTCAGCCTGCCGATGGAGAAGTTGCTGCGCGAGGTGCCGGGCGTCGAGTACATCTACTCGATCAGCCATCCCGGCATGAGCCTGTTGATCGTGCGCTTCTATGTGGGCACGAAAGAAGAAGACGCGATCGTCCAGACCTACAACAAGCTTTATTCGAACTTCGACCGGATCCCGCCTGGGGTCACGCAACCGGTCATCAAAGTTCGCTCCATCAACGATGTTCCGATCGTGGCCCTGACGCTTTGGGGAAAGAACTATGACTCCTATCGCCTGCGGCGGATCGCGGGCGAGTTGGAAAACTCGCTGAAGACGCTCGATGACGTCTCGGAGACGACGATCATCGGCGGACAACCCCGCCAGGTTCGTGTGGTCTTGGATACACAACGGCTCGCTGCCTACGGTCTCACGCCTGGGGCGGTTGTGGGCCAGCTTGAAAATACGAACAGCCGGGGGCAAGCTGGAAGTTTCGCCCGCGACAACCGCGAATTTCAAGTAGAAGCGGGCTTGTTCTTCACTCGTGCCGACGACCTGCGGCAGGTTGTGGTCGGAGTTCACGGTGGCCGGCCTGTTTATTTGCGCGATGTAGTGGAAAAAATCGAGGACGGCCCAGCCGAACAGGACAACTATGTGCTGTTCGCGAACGCCGGCGGCGGTGTGGGGACGGGTCTCCGACCCGTCCCGTCGGGTCAAAGACCCGACTCCACACAAGAATATCCGGCGGTAACCATCACCCTCGCCAAGCGCAAGGGCACAAACGCAAGCATGATCGCGGATCGCGTTCTCGAAAAAGTCAGCGCGCTGCGCGGCTACCTGCTGCCCCAGGACCTGAATGTCACAGTCACCCGAAACTATGGCGAAACCGCCAAGGACAAGTCGGACGAACTTCTCAAGCATCTGCTGATCGCGACGCTGTCGGTGACGTTATTGATCGCCTTAGCCCTGGGCTGGCGCGAGTCCGGAGTGGTTCTGCTGGCCGTACCTGTAACCCTGGCTCTCACGCTGGCGATTTTCTACCTGTTCGGGTACACGCTGAATCGGGTGACTTTATTCGCGCTCATCTTCTCCATCGGCATCCTGGTCGACGACGCCATAGTGGTGGTCGAAAACATCGTCCGCCATTTTCGGTTGCCGGCAAGCCGCGGGCGTTCGTTGGTGGACGTCGCGGTGGAGGCTGTAGACGAAGTGGGAAATCCCACGATTCTCGCTACCTTCGCGGTGATCGGCGCGATTCTGCCGATGGCGTTTGTCCGCGGCCTCATGGGGCCCTACATGCGGCCGATCCCGGTCGGAGCATCGGCAGCGATGATGTTCTCGTTGATCGTGGCGTTTGTGGTCTCGCCCTGGGCAGCATTGCGGCTGTTGCGGCACTACGCCGAAGACGGTGGAAACGGCCAGCACGAGACCGAGGGATGGACCACACGCCTCTACCGTAGCATCATGAACCCGCTGATTCTCAGCGCACGCCGGCGTTGGATCTTCCTGGGTGGCGTGGTTGTGTTGTTGCTGGCGGCCCTGGCGTTCGTTCCTCTGAAGTGGGTTCGGGTGAAGATGCTGCCCTTCGATAACAAAAGCGAGTTCCAGGTCATCATCGATATGCCCGACGGCACGCCGCTGGAACAAACCACGCGCGTAGCACAGACGCTGGGACACTATCTTGCGCAGCAGCCGGAAGTCACGAACTACCAGATCTACGCCGGCACTTCAGGACCCTATAACTTTAACGGCCTGGTGCGGCACTACTTCCTGCGCCATCAGCCCAATCAAGCTGACATCCAGGTAAACTTGCTGTCCCGTCACGATCGGAAAGCGCAGAGCCATGAGATCGCGCGGCGCTTGCGTCCCGAACTGGTCAAGCTCGCAGTGCCCTTTGGCGCCCGTATCAAGGTTGCCGAAGTGCCGCCGGGGCCCCCGGTCCTGGAGACACTGGTCGCGGAAGTCTACGGCCCAGACTACAAAGGCCAGATCCAACTTGCTGCCCAGATCAAGCAGATCTTCCAACAAACGGCGGGCGTGGTGGACGTTGACTGGTACGTTGAGGATCCACAAACGAAGTACGACCTGAAGGTGGACCTCGACAAGGCGTCTCTGCATGGAATTTCCGCCGCCGACGTTACTCGTACATTGCAGGTGGGGCTGGGTGGTGCCGATGCGGGCCTGCTGCACGATCCCCAGTCGCGCGAGGATGTCCCGATTGAGGTGCGGCTGTCACGGCCCGATCGGTCGGGCATCCAGGATCTTGAGAACCTCAAGCTCCCCACTCCTTCCGGTGGTCAGATCGCGCTGCAGGAAGTCACCAATCTGAATCAGACCACGATTGACACGAGCGTGTACCGCAAGAACCTGCAACCGGTCGTTTATGTCACCGGAGATTTGGCGGGCGAGGAAGAAAGCCCAGTCTATGCCATCTCGAAGATGAGCGACGCGATTGACAAGATCAAGGCGCCGGACGGCTACGCGATCCGGCAGTACAAAGGCACCACCATGCCGGAACGGATCGACCACTTCTCCGTGAAGTGGGACGGCGAGTGGCATATCACAGTCGAAGTATTCCGCGATCTGGGCTTGGCCTTCGCAGCGGTCCTGGTGCTTATTTATGTGCTGGTCGTGGGCTGGTTCCGGTCATTCAAGACCCCGTTGGTCATCATGGCGCCAATCCCACTGACGCTGGTCGGCATTCTGCCGGCGCATGCCCTGATGGGCGCCTTTTTTACGGCAACATCGATGATCGGATTCATCGCCGGCGCGGGAATCATTGTGCGCAATTCAATCATCCTCGTGGATTTCATCGAACTGCGGCGCTCGCAGGGTATGCCGCTGGAAGAAGCTGTTGTGGATGCGGGCGCGGTGCGCTTCCGCCCCATGCTGCTGACCGCAGCTGCGGTAGTCGTAGGCGCAAGCGTGATCCTGTTCGATCCCATATTCCAGGGGCTCGCACTCTCCCTGATGGCAGGCGAAGTAGCTTCCACGGTTCTCTCGCGCATGGCGGTGCCTGTTCTCTACTACATGAGCGAGTGGAGGAGGCAGCCGAAGGCGGGCGCCGCAGAATCTCATCTACAGGAGGTACAAGTATGACAGTAGAACGCGGACTTCGATTGATGGCAGGAACCTTCATTCTTCTTTCAGTGGCCTTGGGACACTGGGTCAGCCCCTACTGGTATCTGTTCACTGCGTTTGTTGGACTGAACCTGTTCCAATCCGGACTAACGAACTGGTGCCCCGCGATGTTCGTGCTGCGAAAGTTGGGATTGCGCGAGTCGTTACCACGAGTCTTGAAAGGCTGACGGATCGCTAGCCAGTTGTTATGACGGAGCGCGCTGTTGTAGCATTTCGCGACATGATTCAGAAGCTGAATATCACCGCAATTGTTGAAAACACGGCCGGCACTCTTGAGGCCGCGGGCGAGTGGGGGCTTGCGCTGTGGATTGAAGCGGACGACCGCCGCATCCTCTCCGATACCGGCCAGGGGCATACGCTGTTGCGCAACGCACGCCTGCTCGGAATCGATATTGGGACCGCCGAAGCCCTGGTCATCAGTCACGGCCACTCCGATCATACCGGCGGCATTGCCGCGGCGATGGACGCTGGCTTTCGCGGCAAGATCTATATTCATCCCGCGGCATTGCGCGGCAAGTACCAACGCGAGAAAACGCCGCCGCACCGAGCCAAGGGCATACCCCCTGCGTCGTACCGAGCCCTGCTCTCGAGGGTAGCTGACGTTGTGGAATCGCCGCAGCCCACCGAAATCGCTCCCGGGGTGATCGTGACGGGTGCCATCCCGCGGCGAAATACGTACGAAGATATACCCGACCCCTTCTTCCTGGACGAAAACTGCACCCAGCCCGATCCGCTCATTGACGATCAGGCGCTGTTGCTCGAAACCCGCCGGGGTTGGGCCGTAATTACCGGCTGTGGACATTCGGGGTTGATCAACACCTTGAACTACGCCAAAGAACTAATTGGCAATAGCCGCATTGTCGCCGTGATCGGAGGTCTGCACCTCTTTCGGGCATCGGCCGAGCGCATCCAGGCGACAACAGAACACTTGCGCGCGGTCGGGGTCGAGCTGATCGCCCCCTGTCACTGCACGGGGTTCGAAGCCACGGGCGCTCTGCAGAACCAGTTTGGGAGCCGGGTGGTGGCGCTCCGGGCCGGCCTGACCGTCCGGGTTTCCGAGGCATGATCACGACAAATAAAAGCCGCTTTGCGGCGAGTGAAGACTCATAGACGCGAATGTGATTGATGCGATCGCCATCCTCTTTACCCAGCCTGCCCGTTGTATGTAGACACCGAATTGCCCACCTTTCGTGTGGCGCATCGCGTCCGACTGGAGTTCCACCCGGTTTGTGTCGATTACTAATCGGGGAGCATCAAACCGGAGGGAGCAAGCAGTTGGAATCACAGAATCAGCCGGGGACACGACAATCTCCCGTTCTTGCCGAGGCGCGTCGCTATCCACGCTTCAAGCTGGAGACCGATATCCGTGCCTATTCTCGCAGCGCGGGTCTGCTGCAGGGGTGCACCGTGGATATCAGCGAGTCGGGGATCTCCGCCATCCTGAAACTGGAGGTTCCCGTAGGTGAGGTGCTTCAGTTGGAGTTCGAGCTTCCGTCTGGCCCGGTCGCCATTCGCGCCCTGGTGCGGCACCAGACTGCTTTTCGCTATGGCTTCCAATTCGTCGAGCCAGACCCGCTAGATATGATCAAGGCCACTTGCTCGCGTCTGGCCGCGCTGCAAGTCTAACCATCAAAGCTGGGCCAGCCCTTCGAAGAGGTACAAACTCTGCAAATCACAGCACAGCCTTGAGAGAAGTGCGAAGCGCGATTGCGTTATCACTGGGACACTACACTAGTACCGTGACCGTGTGATCTCTACTACTGAGTCGGCCGATGCGTTATGACTGTAGCGCCGCCGTCCCGGCGGCTGTCCGGCGGGCATCCCCGCCC
>Ga0209039_10001827_pt1 | contig 19154 bp, 11 predicted proteins | sample BogFormECP12_OM1_FD_188238 | JGI IMG/M metagenome (GOLD analysis project Ga0209039, IMG submission 188238) | Bog forest soil microbial communities from Calvert Island, British Columbia, Canada - ECP12_OM1 (SPAdes) (version 2) | ecosystem: Environmental > Aquatic > Freshwater > Wetlands > Bog ...
AATGCTGAATAATTTACGCATAAACTCACCTCCAAGGATTGAGAGATTAATGATGCTTCTTCGTTTCCTTTCTCATTGCACGGTAATGAACCGGTCGAGCAGGGTAGCGTAGACTTACGCGTAGTTTGCGTTAGTCTGCGGCTCTTCGTTCTTTCGCATTAATAACGACGTGAAGCGCATCGCATGCAGAGCCGCGGAGTAGTGCAGAATGAGCTCCGCGCTACCAACTCCCCGCGCGATCTTGAAATCGAAAGGCCCGCAGCACTTCGCGTGAGCCGGGCGCCCCTTTCTGGACTATGCGATCAGTCTCGCTTTTCGTCCCGTTCGCTCATGCCGCAAATCATTCCCTGTGCCGGGCCGACCCAGAACCACACACCCGGACCCTGTGCTTCCGGCGGCAGCGCAATGTTGTCAGGCAACTTCACCCCCGGCCCGAACGGTCCCGGAGAGATGAGGTTGCCGTAGGCGTGCTTGAACACACCTGTTCCATTGGTAATTGTGCCCACTTCAACCACATGAAATACCCCCGCCGCGGAGACAGCGTCAGTCATATGCTCCGTCACGAAGTGGGTCATCAGTTGAAGGGTGTTGCCCTTGCCAAAATCGAAGGTCCACGTCTCGGTTCCCAGCCAAGTGTCGTCATCGTCGATAAACGATGTGTTGACGGCGAGAAGCGTGGCATGGTAGACCTTGTTGCCAATGGTGATATCCCCCACCGCGTGCCAATCGCCCGTGTTCCAACCGTAGAGCGTGCCCGAGAAGGGTTCGCACTGACACTGACCGTCCGCCTGGGCTGGCGGCGCAATCAGAATCAGCACCGCTAACGTCAAAACAGCTACCGATAAGAGCTTCCATAGTATGTTCCTCATGGTTCAAATTCTCCTTTTCACTCAAGAGAGTCATGACGGTTTTCCGCGGGTCGGGTGAGGCACTGCGCCGTAGCCCCTTGATCCGCCGCCGGAGTCCGGCCACAGGACGCAACCTCACCCAACCCGCGTCGCCGTGTTCGCGCCACAGTGCTCCAGGCTCATCTCGACGTCAATACATCGCAGGTAAAAGCGAGGTGAAATGTTTGTACCTGGCTAACTAACTGAGGAGCGGCGACTTGCCCTCCGATGTACATTTCGCGGTTGGCCTTTAAAGCGGACTTGTGTAGTGGTACACTTGCCATCACGAGGGGGGAAGCGACCCCAATGACTGAGATTAACGCCCGCCCGAGCCTTTTGCGCTTCAGTGTCTTCGAAGTGGATCTTCGAACCGGAGAACTGCGCAAGCAGGGACTGAAGGTCAAGCTGCACGGTCAGCCCTTTCAAGTCCTCACCCTGCTACTGGAACGTCCCGGTGAACTGGTGACCCGCGAAGAGATCCGAGAGAAGCTCTGGCCGGGGGACACGTTCATTGATTTCGAACACAGCGTCAACAGTTCGATCAAAAGGCTGCGCGAGGCCTTAGGGGACGACCCGGCGGCACCGCGCTTCATCGAGACGTTACCCCGGCATGGGTATCGCTTTATCGCACCGGTCGAGGCGCACCACCCCCTAGCCCCTTCCTCGGAGATGAGGGGAGTTGAAATAGAGTCCCCACCTAGGTCAGGAGGGGACCAGAGGGCCGTCACTGGTTCAGAAGGTGGACAGGGCATGGCTGCTCGGCCAGGAGTGGCCGAGGGGACGGCGCGACGGCTTCTGGCAACTCAGCCAGTCCGCATGGCAAGTCCCTTTCATGCGAGATTATTCCTTTTTCTCTTTGTGGGTGTTCTGGTCGCCATGGCCGCAGGTGCTGTTCTATGGTGGCGCCAGTCTCGCATTCAGTGGGCAAGAACCCAGGCCGTGCCGGAGGTTGAACGACTCGTGGAAGAAGCACGGTCGGGTTACGACTGGTCAAAAATGCGAGACGCATGGCGACTTGCTGAAAGGGCTGCGCGATACATCCCCAATGATCCGCGCCTCCAGAAGGCCCTCGATTCATGTTCGGAGGCCCTGACCGTGCAGTCTGACCCGTCGGGCGCCGCAATTCGCATCAGGCCTTACGATGAGCAAAGTGCGGAGTGGACCTTTCTTGGTCAGACACCCTTGCGGCAGACCCGGCTCCCGATTGGTTTTTACATTTGGAAGTTCGAGAAAGCGGGCTACGAACCCGTCGAAGCGGTCTCCAGCACTTGGTACAACATATCCCGAAAACTTGATGCCGCCGGGACGATTCCTCGTGGCATGGTGCGGGTTCCGGGAAGGAAGGTCGAAAGGCTTGGGAACTTCCCTGACTTCTTCATCGACAAGTACGAGGTGACGAACCGACGATTCAAGGAATTCGTTGAGGCTGGCGGTTATCGAAGTCCCAAGTACTGGAAGCAGGAGTTCGTTCGAGACGGCAAAGTCCTCACCTGGGAAGAGGCCATGACCCATTTCCGTGACAGCACGGGGCGACCGGGGCCTGCCACGTGGGTGGCCGGAGATTACCCCGAAGGCCGGGACGGCTACCCCGTTTCCGGCGTCAGTTGGTATGAAGCCGCAGCTTATGCCGAGTTTGCAGGAAGAAGCCTGCCGACGTTGTACCACTGGGCATTGGCCGCTGCCCTAGACTTGGACCAATACGGTTTCCGCTTTCCCACGATGATTTACACCCTCAGCAATTTCCGTGATGATGGTCCAGCCCCCGTAGGAAGCCACAAGGGCATGAATGCCTTCGGGGCTATGGATATGGGAGGAAACGTCAGAGAATGGAACTGGAACCAGACACCAAACGGCAGGTTTGTCCGTGGTGGAGCATGGGATGACATGTTTTACATGTACGAGGACGTGAGTCAAGAACCACCTTGGGACAGATCACCCAGGAATGGTTTCCGCTGTGCGGTCTACCTTGATCAGGAAAAGATTCCTTTGGCAGCTTTTGAGTCCAAGAAACCCGAGACGTCGCGCGATTTCAGGTACGCAAAGCCGGTCCCGGATTCGGTGTTCAAACTCTACAGCGCCCAGTTCGACTATGACCGTAAAGACTTGAACCCGCTTGTGGAAGAGCGCGACGAAAGCGCGAAGGATTGGGTCAGAGAAAAGGTCACGTTCGATGCGGCCTACGGGAGTGAGCGCGTGATTGCTTATCTTTACCTGCCCCGGAAGGCCGCCAAGCCCTTTCAGTCCGTCGTTGTCTTCCCAGGAACCGCCGCAATCGGTGCCAAACCCTCTAGCCAGGGACTGCCGGAGTCTTCGTTCGACTTCTTCGTGAAGAATGGCCGCGCCGTTGTGTACCCGATCTACAAGGGAACCTACGAGAGAACGGGGGATATGATCGAGGCAAAGGAGATACCCACGGAGGAGTACCGATACACCTACACAGAGTGGCTGATCAAATGGGTGAAGGACTTCCGGAGATGTCTGGACTACCTGGAAACTCGGCCCGACTTCGACCATGAGCGGATTACATTCTTCGGATACAGTTGGGGCGGCGTTATGGGAACGATCATTCCCGCGGTTGAGTCACGCATCAAGGCGAATATCCTCCATCTGGGCGGATTCGACCGTGGCGCGGCTCAACCCGAGGCTCTCGGTGTCAACTATATCTCGCGCATCAGGGTCCCAACCTTGATGCTCAACGGGAAATATGATGTTTTTTTCCCGCTCGAAGCCAATGTGCGTCCCGCCTTCAACCTTCTCGGCACTCCTGGAAAGGACAAGAAGCTGATCGTCTACGACAGCGATCACTTTGTTCCCAAGAAGGAACTGATCAGAGAATCTCTCGATTGGCTAGATAGGTACTTCGGGCCGGTCGAGTAAGCCCAACAGCCATCCCTCATTTCGTCTTCGAACAATCCAGCATATCTGGGTACAGGTGGCAGGTCAGGGGCCCCGGCATTGTTAGCCCCTTGCTTCGGCAGCCTGCGCTCCGACCCACGCTTCCAGGACCTCGTGCGCCGCATGAACTTCCCCCTGTAGGGTCGCCCGCGCTGTGTGGCTCGCCCTTTTCTTATGTGCACCCCGATGCGATTCCGTTCCGCACATACGCAGTTGCGGAATCGACTAGCACATGACAACAAGGGAGAACGGCCCGTTTGACCAGCCAAGCCGGAATGCTCCTGGAAACCGCCCTTCCTGGAAAACAGGGCGATCGCGCTATGAAAGCGGGCTGGGCTCCTCTCGGTCTGGCATCAGTAACGAAAAGTCGCCAAGGGTATAGTAATTGTCGAGGGTCCCGCCACGACGGGCACATTGACGAGAAAGGGCCATAACTGCCCAATCATGAGCCCGCTTTGGGCTTAACTTCAGCAGAATATTGAGGTTACAAGCGCGGGCACAGATTGGACCAGTTATCGCGAAATTAACCGGCCAAACTGCTTGATTATAAAATGCTTACGCTAGATTCAGGTCCAAGCAGATTTGGACCACAAGCAGGCGCGGCGCAGACGTTCGGCAACACGCGCAACATCTTTTCTATCCACGCCTCCTAACGTGGCCCGTCCCGGGTTCTTAACGGTCGCCGACATAAAAGGCAATGTCGTCGCAACCCCGATTTTGTGGTCGGCGCCACGCGTGCTACTTCAAGTGACCGAAGTTGATGAGAGCGTTGAAAACCAGCGCGTAGGAGCCGATGGTCTCCCCGCGGTACAGAGGGTTGTTGGCGAAGAGCAGCACATCGCCCTTGCCGAAGCGGGCCTTGACGACCGCCGGATGCTCGGCCAGGGGATCGCCATTTTCGAGCAGACCTGACAAAAGCAGGTCTTTCATCGCCGCGTAGCGCAGGATGACTTGGGGCCGTAATTCGGGCGGAATCAGGAACGGGTTGTTACGCTCCTGTTCTTCATTGAGGGGAGTGGCTTGCCAGGCCTTGGGGGCCGGCAACGGCAGAGCTTTCTCCTCGGGCCTCCCTTCCGGAATGTCCTCGTCCTCCGGACCGCCGCGACCGGTCGGGCGCTTGTATTCCTTCGCGGTGAGGATATCGCGGTTCACGGTGAGATTACTCACGGTGAAGGCCATGCCATCGGAGCTATACAAAGGCACCGCCGTGTCATAGCCATACGCGACCGGAAGCTGGTTATCCACCACCGCGGAATTCAAAACGCTGCCAACCACCTTCAGGGTTTTGCGCGGCGCCACAAAGACCCCCGGCGCCATGCCTTTTTCAATCGCGAACTCGGCCGTATCTTCCGAGGTAATCAGCAAGCCGCCTTGTTGCACGAAATCTTTCAGATGGGCAACGCCCGCTTCGCCTAAGCCGGGGCGCAGATCCTCCGTCGAGTCCAGTTTTCCCAGATTCGGAGTAAGCGAACTGGTTTGCCAAGGCAAGGGATTTCCCCACATCGGCAGGCCGTCCACAATCTGCTGAGCGGATGCGCCGGCCCCCGGCGCGAAAACAATGACATCGTATTTCGAGCGCAGGTTCGGCTCTTTGGATACGGTTTGCGTGTTGATGTAAGCGAACGGCACCTGCAATTTATCGAACGTCATGCGCCACCAACCTTCCGCTTGGGTGTAGAGCCAGGTGTGCATGATGGCAATGCGGGGAGCCGCGGCAGGGTGAACCTTTACGGATGGCGGGCGGGCAATGCTGACGGCCGCCAGATTGAATTGCTGCAACCAAGGCTTCAGTTTTGACGCTTCCACGCGGCCGATGATGAGCGAACCGGCCGCAAACTTGTGCCCGGCGCTTTCGAAGTTTTCTTCGCAGATCGACACCTCCGCGGAACCTTGCAACGCATAAACCAGCGAAGCCAGACTGACCTGAGCCGAGTTATTCACAACAAAGAAAGGTCCAGGTCCCGCTTCGGCCGAGGGGATTTGGCTGAGGTCAGGGACCGGAGACATCGGCGCGGAAAGGATGGTGCGGTCGGTGACACGCGACACCTTGGCGTTGAAAAGGTCTCCGAAGGACCAGCCGGTGTCGTCGTAGGGCGCCTTCTGCGGGTCTTCGGGCGACCAGAACTGGCGATCGAGCAGAGCATCGGCGACCCGCGAGAAGGGTTGGTCCATGCGAATGATAAAGCTGCCAACAGGGAACGTTTGGGAGGTGGGCGGTGGCGGCGTGCCCGGCTTAGGTTCTTCTTCCTCCTTGTGGGAAGGCGGAGGCAGCGCCACGGTAGCCGCTTGCGTCAGGCGCTGAATCTCGACGTGCTGTAACGCCAGCACTTTCAATAGCTGCATCTGCCGGTTCCAAGACCGGTCATCTTGCGCCAGCACGTATGCGGCAGGCCCCTCGCTCGCGGGCTTCTCAACCGAGCGCTTGCTTTTCCAGTAGAAGTTGTTCAGGAAGAACTTGGCGTTTTGCGCGAAGTAGGAAAGGGTGGAAAGCAGCGCAGTTTGCTCATAGTTATTGTTGTCGCGCTGGGACCACAAAACGGTGGGGTAGGGCGGATTGGGCCGGTACCACGTGCGCGAATACTCATCGGGCGATAACACCCGCTTCTCGGTGTCCGCGCCGCCGTTGCCGAAGGTTTCATACAGGCGGCTGATGCCGTTATGTAAGCCCGCCAGGAAAATCAGGTAGCCGGGGCTCCAGGTATCGAAGTCTCCATGGGTGAAGGCGCCCGGCATGCCAAAACTTTGCAGGCGCGCCATGTTGTCGGAAGCCAGCATCGACCACTCGTGCGTCAGGATGGGATCGATCCACGAATTGTAAGGTCCATCACCCTCCGTGTTGTCGTAGATAAACGGCACGGACTCGTGCAGGTCGTGGAGGACTTGCGCATGCCACTCAAGATAGGTATTCAGAACGTTTTTCGTAAGGTCGAGCGTCATGGCCATGGCATCGCGATTGTTGTCGTGGGCGACATAGTGGCCCCAGTAGAGCAGGTGCGGCCAGTTCTGGCCGGGATGCGCTTTATGCCATTTGTAAATGTCCACCATGCGGTCCCGCCCATCCACTTCCACCACCGGTGTAATCAGCGTGATCATGTGGGTGCGAATGAACTGCACGTAGGGAGCGTTGTCTACAGCCAGCCGGTAAGCCAGTTCCATCAGGGCGGTGGGCGCGCCGGTTTCCGGCGAGTGGATGGCGCCGGTGACGTAGTAAACCGGAAACGACTGGCTGACCAGGGCCTGCGCTTTGGCGTCATCCAGTTGCACGCTCCGGGGATCGGCAAGCTGTGCCAGGCGTGAGCCGTTCTCTTGAGCTTGAGTAAGCAGCGACTCATCGGCAACCGCGACGGCGATCATCTCGCGCCCTTCCTCGGTATGGCCAATCGTGAAGACCTTCACCCGCGGACTGGCATCCGCAAGCAATCGAAAATATCGGTAAGTCTCTTCCGCATAGGGCAGAACGTCGGGCGCACCAGCCACATCGCCCAAAACCTTCGCGGGAGTTGGGATGGAACTGGACGCCGGAAGGTAATCGGTAAGAGGCGAATTCAAGGCGGGCGCGGTCGTGTACTTCCTGATGAGTTGCGTGTAGGATTCGTCGATGGCCTGCGCAGGATCGCGCTGAAATGTTTCGGTCACGGGAGTTTGCGCGCTAAGGGAAAAGGGAACGAGGGTTAAAGTGGCCACTTCCATCACGGCGCAGAGCGCCAAGAAACGAACAGCGAATGTGAGTTGCGGGCACTTGTGTGTCATGGCAGGCCTCCTCCGAGCCGCGGGTGTGTTGTCTCCGCACTGGTCCGTGATACGCGTGCTCATGCCGCCGGCGGCTGGGGGGCGCGAGTCAAGGGATGCTGAATTCCCAGCACGCCGACTTGCGCGTGGACGACGGCGATGGCGGCCATGTTGACGATCTCCTCTACTTCCGAGCCGCGCGCCAGAACGTGCACGGGCATGGCCATGCCCATGAGGATCGGTCCCAGGGCTTCTGCGCCGCCCATGCGCATCATCAGCTTGTAGGCGATGTTACCCGCCTCCAAGCTCGGAAAGACCAACACGTTGGCGTCCCCCTTGACCTTGGAGAAGGGATAATCTTCGACCACCAGTTCGGGAACGATGGCGGTATCCGCTTGCATCTCGCCATCCACAATCAACCCCGGCAGCTTATCCTTCACCAGGGCGGTGGCCTTGCGAACTTTGTCGGCCAGCGGGTGCCGAGTGCTGCCGAAGTTCGAGAACGAAAGCATGGCCACGCGCGGTTCCACGTTGAACCAGCGTGCCACTTCTGCCGAGAGGATGGCGATCTCGGCGAGCTGCTCCGACGTGGGTTCAATGTTCACGGTGGTGTCTGCGAAAAAGTAAGCGTCCTTCTTGGTCACGATCACATAGAGCCCGGAAACCCGTTCGACCCCCGGGCGCGTCCGGATAATCTGTAGCGCCGGGCGCACGGTGTCGGGGTAATGCTGGCTGACGCCCGCCAGGAAGCCATGGGCGTCGCCCATATGGACCATCATGGCGCCGAAGTAGTTGCTGTTGAGCATCCACTCGTGGGCTTCCGCGCGGGTAATGCCCGAGCGCTGGCGCAGCCGGAAAAATTCGTTAATGTAAGTGGAAAGCCGGTTCGAGCGGGTGGGCTCGATGATTTCGACCCCGCCTTTGTCGAGGCCCAGCTCCTGGAATTTGTTTTCAATCACGGCCGGCCGCCCCAGCAATATGGGGTGAGCAATGTTTTCCTCCACCAGGCGGACGCTGGCGCGGATGATTTTTTCGTGCTCGCCCTCGGAAAAGACGATGCGTTTGGGCGCTGCCTTGGCTCGATAGCGAATGTTCTGCATCACCGCGTAGGTGCGGCCCAGGCGCCTTTGCAGTTGCTCGCGATACTCATCGAGGTCCACGGTGACTTGCGCCACGCCACTTTGCATGGCGGCTTCCGCCACCGCCGCCGATTCCCAAATCAGCACGCGGGGATCAAAGGGTTTGGGGATGATGTACTCCGGCCCAAAGTGCAGGCGGCTGATCCCGTAGGCCCGCAGTACGGAATCGGGCACGTCCTCCTTGGTGAGGGCCGCCAAAGCGCGCGTGGCCGCCAGCTTCATGGCCTCGTTGATGGCGCGCGCCCGCACATCCAGCGCGCCGCGGAAAATGAAGGGGAATCCCAACACATTGTTGACCTGGTTCGGATAGTCGGAGCGGCCGGTGGCAATGATGACGTCGGGCCGCGCCGCTTTGGCTTCGTCATAACTGATTTCGGGGACGGGATTGGCCAACGCGAAAACAATGGGATGGCCGGCCATCGTGCGGAGCATTTCCGGCGTCACGCACCTGCCGATGGAGAGGCCCGCGAAGACGTCGGCATCTTTCAAGGCATCGGCCAGCGTGCGCCGCTCGGTCTTCGAGGCGAAGCGCGCCTTGTACGGGTTCATATTTTCTTCGCGACCCTCGTAGACCACGCCCTTGGTGTCGCAGAGGATAATGTTCTCGCGGCTGACGCCCAGTTGAACGTAGTGTTCCGCGCAGGCAATGCCGGAGGCGCCGGCGCCGTTGAAGACCACGCGGACTTTGCTGATGTCTTTGCCCACCACCTCCAAGGCGTTCAGCAGCGCCGCGCCGGAAATGATGGCCGTCCCATGCTGATCGTCGTGAAACACCGGAATCGACATCGTCTTGCGCAGGGTTTGTTCAATATAAAAGCACTCCGGCGCTTTGATGTCCTCCAGATTGATGCCGCCGAAAGTCGGCTCAAGAAGCTGGCAAAGGCGAATGACCTCGTCGGGATTCTCGGAATTCACTTCCAGGTCGAAGACGTCGATGTCCGCGAAGCGCTTGAACAGCACCCCCTTGCCTTCCATAACCGGCTTGCCGGCCAACGGTCCAATGTTGCCGAGACCCAGGACCGCGGTGCCGTTGGAGATCACCGCCACCAGGTTCCCGCGAGCGGTGTATTCGAATCCCAACTCGGGCTTTTCGTGAATTTCCAGGCACGGCTCCGCCACGCCTGGGGTATAGGCCAGACTCAAATCCCACTGCGTGCGGCAAGGCTTGGAGGGAACAACCTCGATCTTGCCCTTGCGCCCGAGGCGGTGGTAATCAAGCGCGTCTTGTTTGCGAATTTCCATGGCATAGCCCCCTTGGTCAATCCGTCCTTCGTACCGGCGCTTGTTGTACAACATCGCGGCGCAGGTTTCAACCTTGTTGCTCTCCGGGTAGTGGGCCGGTTTTATGTAGAAACGGCTTTACACCGCCATTGGGCGAGATAAACTCGCCGCTACAGATTCAAACTGACCCACCGCCAAACCGCCCATCAGCTTGCGGCTGGCCAGTCGGCGGTGATAACTTGGGCGTGCAAGTTGATTCGTGGCCGTGCGCGGCGCGAGAAAGGCAAGGGTTGCGCCGCGTACCTGAAAGTCTGAGAACATGAGCAGTGATGATCATCTCCCATCCGTAAGCCGCAGGACTTTTCTGGAGGTGACGGCCGGCTTGTTTGCGGCCTATTCCGGAACCGCCTGGGCGGGGCGTACGGGGGAGGAAAGTGTTGTAGCAGCGGATACGGAGTTAAAGGAATTCGAAACCCCACTCTGCACGCTGCGTCTCGATTCGATGACCGGAAACCTGTGCGGCATCACCTGGAAGGCCCCGAAGCTGGAGATTATTCAGGAGCCGCGCTTGGGGGAAAACTTTCGCCTGCGTTTTCCGCGCCCGGGCTATGAAGCAAATTACTTTCTCAGCAGCCAACAAACAGTGAGCCGCATCGAGGAGCGGCTGGACGGCGTGACCTGCCACTATGATTCCCTGCGCAACGCGCGCGAAGAGATCAATGTCAAAGCCGCCTACCACCTTCGCGCCGTCGAAGGCCGATTGGAATTCTCCCTGGAAATCGAGAACGCCACCGAGTTGCCCCTGGCAGAGGTCTTCTACGGCATCATCGGAGGCCAAAACGGCTTGGTTAATCGGCAGGACACGGAATCCTTGGTTCCAGGGTTGTTTTCCAACCTCTCGCCTGACATCTTTCGCGGTTTTGCTGGGGGCTATGGCGGAGGCAACTTGGGCATTCGTTATTCCGCTCAAGGGTTCCTTTACTCGGGATTCGACATGGTCATGGGATGGACGGATTTCTACAACCGCCACGCCAACGTAGGACTTTACTATGCCTACCACGATCCCGAGCCCAGGCTCGCCGCCATCTATTATGAGCTTCGTCCTTTCACCAAAACCGCTGTGGTGGGAGACCAATGGCCCACGCCTGCCGACGTGCCCGGCGGCGAGCCTATCGGGCTGACCATGGGCTGGCTGAATTTTCCTTACGCAAAAAAGGGCACGTCCCGTTTCGGCCCTGTTGCCCTCCAGGTTCACCCAGGCGATTGGCACGAGGGGAGCGCCCTCTACCGCCAATGGTTCGATCTTTTCCAGGTGTGGCGACCCCCCACGTGGCTGCGGAAGGAAATGGCGTGGCAATCGGTCATCATTTCCAATTGCGAGGATGAGGTCCTTTACCGCTTCAAGGATTGGCCCAAACTGGCCGCGGACGCCAAGAAATACGACGTCACCACGTTCGAAATCCTGGGCTGGAACGTGGGTGGCATTGACCGCGGCTATCCTCAGTACACGCCCGACCCTCGTCTGGGCACGCCCGAGGAGTTCCGTCAGGCGCTCGCGGAAATCCGGCGTATTGGAGTGCATCCGCTTCTGTTCGCCAACATCCAGGTGGCGGACACAGCCACGCCTCTTTTCAAAGATAAGCTGCACCGATTCGCGGTGATGGGAGAATGGGCTCCGGACTATCTTCTGATGGGTTGGGGAGAAGGCACCATCAGTGCGCGCCTGTCGCTGACACGCTCGAACATGACTTTGGTCAGTCCCTCCCATCCCGAGTATCGCAAGTTGCTGGTCGATCAATTGGTCGAACGCGTCAAGGACGGGGGACAGGGATTCCAACTCGACAAGAGCGGAATCACCGGGGTTTTGGACTTCAATCCCGATCTTCCTACATCGCCCGACCGCTCCCTGCCGGAGGGTGTGCTTCGGACCTACGCCGACATCATTGACAAAACGCGGGCAGTGGACCCTGAAACGGCCATCGCGTCGGAAATATTTTGGGACCGGACTTTCGTGTTTGTGGATGTCTCCTACGCGCGCATGAACACAATTGACATGCCCTCGCCGGCGCTCAAATACACGTTTCCGGAATGGACTGCGACGATCTGCGCAGAGTCTCCGGGAGATTTCAATGTCATGAACAACGGCATGCGATACGGATTGGTGTGGGCCGTGCAACCTCGCCACTATAACGACTCGATGGATGAACCGCTCACGCGGCCGCTTTCCCGCTACGTGCAGGAATTGATTCGCATTCGCTCCGAGCACAAGGATGTCCTCTTCTTCGGGCGCTTTCGCGACACGCAGGGCGCGGATGTCAAAGGCGGGGCTAACGTGCGTTATTCGGTCTTCGAAGGGATGGATCAGCCCGGCAAGGCGTGCGTGGTTGTGAATTTCGGAAACGAAATGGAAACAGCCGAGGTGACGTGGCCGGGAGGGGAGGGAAGTCAGGTCGAGGTTCTCATTCCCTTCCAACCCGACACGATTCAGACGCTGCCCGCGACGATTCGGCTGGCGCCTCGCACGTGTGCGGTGATTGCGCAGAAAGGTTCACCTACTCGGCAAGTCGGGTGAGAGGAAGAGAAAAGCCCGGGAAGAGGGGGGAGGTGAGCGACTGGGTGGAGTCCAATTGGGCACTGAGTTCATAACCACCTGGAACCAGCCGATAGATTTCCGCTGAATACGCCACGGGATCAATCACCCAGTATTCCGCCACGCCATAGCGGGCATAGAGCTTCAACTTCGTCGTGCGATCGATTTGCGCTGTGCTTTCGGAAAGAACTTCCACCACCAAATCCGGAGCGCCCTGGACATTCTTTTCGGTCACTATCGAGGCGCGGGCATTGGAAACATAGAGGATGTCCGGCTCGACCACGTCGAAAGACGAAAAGACCACATCGAAGGGAGCCGGGTACACTTCCCCCCAGTCATGTTTCTTCACAAACTCGGTTAGGTAATAAAGCAGATTCGCCAAAACACGTTGGTGCCGCCGCAGGGGTGAAGGGGTCACGAACAATTCTCCATCAATGATCTCGTAGCGCTTCCCGTTGTTGGGCAGGAGGCAATAATCTTCGTAGGTCAGGCGGGTGTCAATCGGCATATTGAGATTATCCCACTTGGATTAAACCGGCAAAGGTGCCTAAGTACCGCGTTGGGCCGCTGCCTTTTCGGGCTAGCGGGTTTCTACATAACCCTTCGCCCTGATAAGCTCGAGGTAATCGTCTTTTGATAGAGGGCAGTCGCTTAAATCGCGACATTGCTTCTGGGCTATGTGAAGTGCTTTGGAAAGGTGACCATGACCTTTCTCTTTGGACGCCCTGCGCACACCAAACATGGTGATGAGCTTTCCTTCCACAAAGAGCTCATAATACTTATGTCCTTTGCGTTCGTTCGGGATGCAACCAAGCTTTTTGGCGATGGCCTCAGCGTCGTCCTGAGTGAAACCAGACATTACCTGTTTTCCACCTTGCAGATGAGATTATTCAAGATATTTTTCTGCTTGAGCGGGCCAGGTCCAAGTTGGTCATCACCGAGTTCATTCAGCCTCTCATAGGTATCGATGAGCGTGTCCTTCAGGTTGGCTACCGCATCCTCCTCAGTGTCGCCAGAAGCAAATATGCTCGCATCAAACATGCTGGCCTCAAACTCTTCTCTGCTCTCTGTAATGACGGCTGTGAATGGCCTCAAAAGGTCATAGGGTTCGAGCGCTAAAGTCTCGATTGGAACCAAAATGCTTTCAGTGCGTGAGGCGGCTTCTTCGAGTTTCTTCAACACCTGATCAATTTTTGTTTCTACCCGTGCAACCTGTTCACAGAGTTGATCGAGCTTCTGAGGGCTCTCGAATGCGGCCCGGCGTTGGTCTTCTAACGATTTACTTTGGTGAATCACGGTTTCGACCTCGCGTTGCTGCAAAACGTTAGACTAACATGCAAACATTACCGTATCCTAGCACATCTCTCTACTGTGCTTTCGCCGTCGTGAACGCCAGCGCCAGCAAGGTCTTTTGCTGCACCTCATGCCCTTTGCCGGAGCCGGTGGCCGGGCTGGGACTGGCCGAGAGCTTCACGGAGCGCACCGCGCGCGGCTTGGCCAGCCGCCGCAGGCGTGGCATGAGGAAAGACATCGCGCCCATGTTGGCGGGTTCTTCTTGTACCCACACCACCTCACGTGCTGCCGGGTGCTGGTTGAGCGCCGCCACCAACTCTTTCTCCGGAAAAGGGTAGAGCTGTTCGAGCGCGAAGATGGCGGTGCGTGTGTCGCCGCGCTTCTTACGTTCCGCGCGCAACTCGTGAACGATCTTGCCCGTGGCCACCAGCACGCGAGTGGCGTCCGTCACCTCGCGGTCAGCGATCACCGTCAGGAAGCGGCCGCTCGTGAACTCCTGCAAAGGCGAGGCAGCGGCGGGATGCCGCAGCATCCCTTTGGGCGTGAAGACCACGAGCGGCTTTCGCCAGCGCCGCAATGCCTGCCGCCGCAGGAGGTGAAAATACTGGGCGGCGGTGGTGGGCTGGCAAATCTGCATGTTGTCCCGCGCGGCAAGCTGCAAGAAGCGCTCCACCCGCGCGCTGGAGTGCTCCGGCCCCTGCCCCTCGTATCCATGCGGCAGCAGCAGAACCAGCCCCGAGAGCAATCCCCATTTGTCTTCGCCCGCGCTGATGAACTGATCGATATAAACCTGCGCGCCGTTGGCGAAATCTCCGAACTGCGCTTCCCACAGCACCAGCGTCTCCGGATAATCGCGGCTGTAACCATATTCAAAACCCACCACCGCGGCTTCCGAGAGCGGGGAGTCGTAAACTTCAAACGACGGCTGCTGGATGGCCATATTGGCGAGCGGCGTGTAGGCGGCCTCCGTCTGCGTGTCAAACAGGGTGGCGTGGCGTTGGTTGAAAGTCCCACGACGGCTGTCCTGGCCGGTCAAGCGCACCGGCGTTCTCTGCCGCAAAAGCGAGCCGTAGGCCAACAACTCGGCAGTGCCGAAATCAATCGCGTGGCGGCCCTGCGTCATTTGCACCCGCTGATCCAGCAGCTTTTTTACTTTGGGATGAATGGAGAAGCCTGCCGGAACGCGCACCAGCAATTCGCCGATGGCGCTTAATTCCTCGGCTGGTGCTGCCGTCGCCACCTCCAGCGCGGGGTCATAGGCGCCGCCCATAAACGCATCCCAATAGGGGGGAAGCTGGCGGAGCGGGAGATTCTTGCGGATGGTGCGCGCGTGCTTGAGCGCGGCCTCGAGCTCGCCCCGGATTTCCGCAGCGCGCCGGGCGGCGTCCGTCTGATGGCGGCGCGCGTAGGATTCCCACAGTGGCGGCAGGGCGGCGATGCGGCGGTAGCGCACGGGCTGCGTGGTGGTGGGATCATCGATCTCGCTGTGGCCGTGGCGGCGGTAGCCGATCAGGTCCACCACCACGTCGCTGCGGAATTTGTAACGGTACTCCACCGCCCAGCGCGCGGCGCGGATGGCGGCGTCAGGATCTTCGGCATTCACGTGGAAGATCGGGATGGGTAGGCGCTTGGCCACGTCAGCAGCGAATCGGGAGGAAGACGTGTCCGGGGGATTGGCCGTAAATCCAATCAGGTTGTTCACGACGATATGCACTGTGCCCCCCACCGTGTAGCCGTCCAGGTTTGCCAGGTTGAGCGTTTCCGCCGCCGTCCCCTGGCCGGCAAAAGCCGCGTCGCCGTGCAGCAGCAAAGGCAGCACACAGGTTGTGCCCCGCCCGCACAGGCGCGCCTGCTTGGCGCGCGCGCGTCCCATCGCCACGGGATCCACGGCTTCCAGGTGGGAGGGATTCGAAACCATGTGAATCTCCACGGTCGAGCCGTGAGCCGTCACGTAATCGCCGGTAGCTCCCAGGTGATACTTCACGTCGCCGCCGCCCAGGAAGCTGCGGGGATCAACGTCCTCAAAGCGGGCAAAGACATCCTCGGGGGACTTGCCCACGATGTGGACCATCACCGTCAGCCGCCCGCGATGGCTCATGGCCAGCACCATTTGCTCGGCGCCCAATTCCGCGGCGCGATCCAGCATTTCATCCATCACCGGGATCAACGCGACAATGCCTTCCAACGAGAAGCGCTTGGTTCCGGGATAACGCGATTGCAACACCTGCTCAAAGATTCCGGCGCGAATCAGGCGCTCGAGCACGCGCGCGGAATCCGCCGGCGGCGGCTCCGCTTCCATGCGCTCGGCCACCCACTGGCGGCGCTCCGCATCGGGGATGTGCATGAATTCCGCGCCGATCGACCTGCAATAGCAGAGGCGCGCCCGCGCCGCGGCCGAGCCTTCCAGCGCGAGTTCAGAAGGCGCCAGCGGCTGCAAGTAGCCCACGGGGTCAAGGTCCGCCGCGAGATAACCCCAACGGCGAAAGGCATCGAACACGGCTTCATCGGCAAGAGACATCATAAGAGTTCAGTATAACCGCACTCGGCGTCTTCGGGAGAGGGGGGCGAGGTCAATTCGTTGCTAGCGGGGAGCACAGGGCGGCGGCACAAAAGCAAGTCAAAAGGCAAAGCGCAAAAGGCAAGAGTCAAAAGTGAAAAGCCGCACCTCCATGACTTTTGGCGAACGTGGCGACCGAGGACCGTCCTGAGTTGAACTAACAACCCTCGCCCCCTTGGGGGAGAGAGCTGTGATTTTGATTTCTATCCCTCTCTCTTGGGGAGAGGGGGGACCGCAAGGCAGGGGGTGAGGGGTCTCTTCGCTGGTGATGCATGCATAGTTCTGGAGGTATGCGGCACCCAGGACTTTGACGGAGCCCTGCAAGACAGCCTTGCCACCGCGACCCAAGGCATGAGATTCTTGTCCCCTGCCGGGACCAGTCCCGAATAGCCGGGCATCGTCACGCGCCCCCCGCTGGCCTGATGGATTCAAGATGCCTCTTCGTGGTTCATTTCGAGCCCTCATCATGTGCGATGTGGCGGACAGCATCCTGCTCGACCGCCTGCGCGCCATTTTAGGTGTTCCGGCTGAGCGCAGCCCCAGTTTCGCCCGTCCCACCCCGGAATACGTGCGCTTCGAGCGGCCTCCCGTGGTGGAGGCCATTGCCCCGATGGAAATCGAACCGCACCGCCGCATCGAAGGGAAGGTGAAGTACTACGAATACGGCGTGGTGAGCGTTCAACTCGAGACGCAGTTCGAGTTGGAATGGCCCTCCCTGGTTGAACAGTCCAGCCGCTGGATTGCCGGGCCCGGAGCCGAGGACCGCGCCATGAAGATCATCCGCGAGCGGCTAAAACTCATAGCGCCGGCGCTGGTCAAGCCTTACGAGAACCGGCTCACGGAGGATTATTACATCGTGTACGTGCGCGAGGCCTCCGGCGCTGGCGGCGGGCCTGCCACTGCTGCTGAATTATTGGCTCTCCACGGCGGCGAGATTGCCCAGATCGTGCGGGGAGAGACCGCCGCGTTGTCCGATGCGGAGCGCCAGGAAGTCCTGCAATCGAGTATTTCTTACTACCCCACCGATCTGCTCGTCCCCGCTTGGACTGCCGCCTTGGTTTACGACACGGAGGAAGGCGCGGCGCCCACTATTCAACTGCTGGAGTACGCCAACACTCAGCTACTGGAATTCCGCCATTACGATGCGGTACTCACTCAGGTGCTGATAGGGGTCTACCGGTCCTTGGACAAGGGAGGCGGATTCCTCTCCCGTTGGAAGCTCGCGCGGGAGGCAGAACGTCTGAACGCCTTGCGCCTCGAGGTTACGGAATTGACCGAGCGCATCGATAACGCCATCAAGTTTTTGAGCGATATGTTCTACGCGCGCCTCTACCGCCTGGCAGCAACCAAAGTGGGAGTGTCTGACTATCGAAACCTTGTTGACCAGAAACTTCGCACGGCGGGTGAGCTCTACCAGTTCATGGTGGGAAAGTTCCATCAGGCCCGGGGCTTCGTCCTGGAACTGGGAGTGGTGATTATTTTGATCATCGAGTTGATCTTCCTGTTTAAAGGCAAGCCGATGTGAGGGGTTCGCGTAGCGCGGCGGAGCCGCAACCCGGGGAACAGCGGGCTGCATACATGAAGGGTATTGTATGCGCCACCCGGGGAACAGCGGGCTGCACCAGCCAGGGGGATTCGTCTGTGTCGACAAATTGGCTGGGGGAGTATAATCTGCCGGAGCGAGTGGCGCAGACGGGGGAATGGGCACGGTGGCGACGGAGACGAAGCTCATTGACATGGCGATGGGTTACATGCGGAGCCGCGTGGTATGCGCTGCCGCGAGGTTGCGAATCGCTGATGCGTTGTCAAACGGGGAGCGAACCGTCGAGCAAATCGCCAGCGCGTGCAGTGCCGACCCTGCCTCACTGCATAGGCTCCTGCGGGTCCTGGCGAGCATCGGCATTGTCACGGAAGCGGCTCCGGGGAGCTTCGCCTTGACGCCTTTGGGAGAGCCGCTTCGCCGCGACGCGCCCCATTCCGTGCGACCGGGGGTGATATTCTGGGCGGATCTGCTCGCTGACGACTGGTCACACCTCACCGAATGCGTGAAGACGGGAGCCAAGGCGGCGCACCTCATGGAGCGCGCTGGCCTGCCCTGGCGTTGGTCGCAGGATCCTGATGCGGGTGCGATATTTCGTGCCGTCATGGGGACCGCTCCTGCTGAGCAGTATGCCCCGATTACCGACAGTTGGGACTTCTCGCCGTGGCACACCGTTGCCGACCTGGGAGGCGGAGGGGGCTCCCTGATGATCGCGATTCTCAGAGCTTTTCCGCACTTGAAGGGTATGCTGGTGGACCACCCGGCCTCCATCGAGGCGGCCGTCCCTCGGTTCGACCACGAAGGACTGGCGTCGAAATGCCGCTTTATCGCGGCGGATCTGCTCGAGGCTGTGCCCGCTGGCGCCCAGGTGTACATCCTCAAGCACGTGCTTCACGGCTACGACGACGAACAGGCTGTCCGAATCCTGAAGAATTGCCGGTCAGCAATGCCAGGCGACGGTCGCGTCCTGGTGATGGAGTTCGTTCTCCCCAACACGATCAATCGCGTTGATCTCGATCTGGAGCGATGCCTGATGAGCGACCTGAACATGCTGGCTGTCACCGGTGGCAGAGAGCGGACCGAAGGGGACTGGACGCGTCTCCTCGAACGAGCAGGCCTCCAGCTTCTGCGCGGCATCCCGGTACCAGGGGACCCCACGTCCGTCATCGAAGCATCGTTTGCCACTTACCGAAAGACGCCGGCTAAGCAAGCGTAGCGCGTCTATAACGGCATCGGCGTTGTCAAGCAATATTTCTCCGTTGGGGTGGCGGTTGGATTTTTCTCGCGCCTTTCCCCTTGTGGA
>Ga0209039_10001828_pt1 | contig 19144 bp, 13 predicted proteins | sample BogFormECP12_OM1_FD_188238 | JGI IMG/M metagenome (GOLD analysis project Ga0209039, IMG submission 188238) | Bog forest soil microbial communities from Calvert Island, British Columbia, Canada - ECP12_OM1 (SPAdes) (version 2) | ecosystem: Environmental > Aquatic > Freshwater > Wetlands > Bog ...
TGCATTCAGCATTTGCTCGGAAGAATGCGGCTGTCCTACGATGCGAAGATCATCTTCAACCGCCAACACCTTGGCCACGCCGGCGCGGAAGATTGCCTGATGGTCCGCAATGATAATGTTGATCATACTTACAGCTCACCGCAGCACATGCAATCCACACGGTTACCGGAGAATGCGCAGCCGGCTGCTAACGCGTCTATCCTTCAGTACACGCCGACTCCGCAGCTTTCCGGAGAAGCACTGTTTCCTGCCAACTTAAGTGTTATGGATTGCAGAGCTTCCGTGTTGTTATAGCATGTGTTAACAACGGCAAATATAGTTTTCCCATTAAAGTATCGATATTGCTACTAAAGTTGCAGGGAGCGACCACTTAGGTGGATAGTAAGCGCCGCTGGATGTCACCGCGGAACCCAGCAACCTGCGATTCACCGCGTAGCGGCTGGTGGCTTTCAGTCCGATATCCCACAATGTGGGAGGAGTGACTCCCTCTGGCGGCGCCGCCCGCCAGTCATTCGGTCCCGCTGACAGCAGCCCAGCCTGCCGGCGATCGGTTGCCAAGACTGGCAACGCTGCCGCGACTCCCAGTCCCAGGAATCTTGTTATCATCGTGCCTTGCAGCCAATGCTGACATCGGTGCGCGCCTCCACTCGTCCCAACTGGGCCGAGGTGTCTCTCTCGGCGCTGCGCCACAATTTCCGTACCCTGCAGCGGCATGTGGGCCCCGCCGTCACCATTTGCGCCGTCGTGAAGTGCGATGCCTACGGACACGGCTCCGAGGCCTGCGCCCGCGCGCTCGAACAGGAAGGCGCTTGCTGGTTTGGCGTCACCTCCACCGACGAGGGCGTGGCGCTGCGCGAGGCCGGAATCGGCAGCCGCATCCTCATCCTGGTGGGCGCCTGGCGCGGTGAGGAAGAAGACGCGCTGCGTTACGGACTCACGCCCACTGTCTCGCGTTTCGAGGACGTCGAGGCCGTGGCCTTGGCCGCCACGCGCATCGGACGCCGCGAACCCGTCCCGGTGCACCTCAAGCTGGACACGGGAATGGCGCGTCTCGGTTTATCGGTTGCTGAACTCGACAACTTTGCCCAGCGCATCAAGGCCGTCCATCAGGTGGAGCTCGAAGGCGTCTTCAGCCACCTCGCGTCTGCCGAGGTACTTGATGCCGCCGACGCGCTGCGCCAGCAGGAACGCTTCAACCAGGCCCTGCGGACGCTGGCCAGTTACCATCTGCATCCGCCAATCCGCCATCTCGCCAACAGCAGCGCCACCCTCGGTAGGCCCGACAGTTGGTACAACTTCGTGCGCCCGGGCATGGCAATCTATGGCTACGAACTTCCGCTCGTCCACCGCGACGGCAAGATCATCGAACACCGCGAGCTGCTGGGACTGCGGCCCGCGATGTCGTGGAAGACGCGCGTGCTCTCGTTGCGCAACGTTCCGGCCGGCCAGGCGCTCGGCTACAACGGCGCTTATGTCACTAAGTCCCCGGCGCGCGTGGCGGTCATCGCAGTGGGCTACGGCGACGGCCTCTATCGCAAGCTCTCGCCCGGTGGCTATGTGCTGCTGCGCGGACAACGCGCCCCCTTCGTCGGCCGCATTTCCATGGATCTGACCATCGTCGACGCTAGCCACATCCCCGGCGTGGAGATTGGCGACGAGGTCGTGCTCATCGGGCGCAGCGGCGACGAGCGCATCACCGCCGTCGATCACGCCCGTTGGTCCGACACCATCGCTTACGAGATCCTGTGCAACTTATCGGAGCGCGTCGTGCGCCACCACGTGGAGTAGGTCTACGCTTCGTGCTACGATGCCTTTCGGCCCGAAGAAATACAAAGCAACCACGGATTAGCACCGATTGCACGGATAAGACAGAGGTCTTTTTGTTGAATTCGCCAAAGGTTGGCTATCGGCTGTATCGCAGGTTTTAAGCTTAGATCTAATCCGTGCGCATCCGTGTAAATCCGTGGTCGATTGTGGGTTTCACGAGGAGACCGTTCCCCATGAATCGCACCGCCATCATCGGCATATTCACTCTGCTACTCTCTTCTCTCGTCGTTGCCCAGGCCCCACAGCAGGCCTCCGCGCCTGGAGTCACGCCCCAGCACCAGCTCATGGGATACTTCGCCGGCGATTGGACCGCCGCCGGCACCTCCAGGATCAGTCCCAAAACGCCCGCCGCTCCCTTCACGCTGAAAGAGCACGGCGAGTGGGTCACCGATGGCTACTTCCTCGAAACCAAGACCTCGATGAAGTCTGAACTTGGCACAGTCAACAGTCAGCGCGTGATGGGTTACAACGTAGAGGACAAGGTTTACACCTACAACGTGTACAACAGCCTCGGCGAGCACCAGGTCGCGCTCGGCCACCTCAACGGCAATACCTGGACGTGGGAGTCGGAAGAGAAGCTGAACGGCCTCATCATTAAGGGACGCTACACCATCGTCGAGACTGGACCCAATACCTATACCTTCAAGTCCGAGGTAGCCGACCCCAAGGGCGGATGGGTCACGGTGATGGAAGGCAAAGCCACGCGGGTCGCGCCACCGAGCAACTAGCAATCAGCAATTAGCAGCTAGCGACCAGCCATGTTCCCGGGTGAGTCGAAACACTTTCGCACAACGCCTGGTTTCGGTGTAGATTTGTCGGTACTGGGCCCCTTATCCGACTGGCGATGTAGGAGCACTTATGATCCGCACCCTGGGGCACTCCAAGAATTTCCTCATTCAATATCAAGACACAATCTACAGGATCGGCTTTATTTTGAAGCCTTAAACGCGAGAAGAAGAAGAATGCCTGGGGGGTCTGCTTCGTCCAATCCGTTAATCAATTTCGAGGAGAGGCCTATGAGCACAGTTCAAGTTCGCGCATGGATTCTGGCTGTGGCGATGTTGGCCGCGCCAGCGGCTTCCGCTGCGGATGTGGTGACTGAATGGAATCAGAAGGCGGGAGCGGCGGTGGCGGAAGCGAAAGTGTACCCATTTGTGGGCACGCGCACCATGTCGCTGGTGCACGTGGCCATGTTCGACGCCATCAATTCGATTGAACGGCGGTACAGCCCCTACAAAGTGCAGGTATCTACTCCGGCGGGGAGCGTGCCTGAGGCTGCAGTGACAGCCGCGGCCCATGCAGTGCTGGTGAAACTTTTTCCGGAGCAGAAAGCCTCGCTCGATGCGGCATACGCGGCGTCACTTGCGCAAATTCCCGATGGGAGCGGAAAAACAGCAGGCATAGGCGTGGGAGAAGAGGTGGCTGGCAAAATACTGGCGCTGCGGGCCTCAGACGGCGTCGACGCACCGAACACCTACCGGCCGAGCACGGCTCCAGGAGTGTACGTTCCGACGACGCTGCCGATCGGGTCGCAGTGGGGCTACGTGACGCCCTGGCTGATGGAACGCGGATCGCAGTTCCGTCCAGCAGGACCGCCAGCGCTGACGAGCGCGGAATGGGCGCGGGATTACAACGAAGTGAAGGACATCGGCGGAAAAAAGAGCACCGTACGGACGGCCGAGCAAACCGAGATTGCACGCTTCTGGGTGATTACCGGTCCTCAGAGCTTTGACCCGCTTGTGCGGCAACTGGCCGCCGCTCCGGGAAGAAGCTTAATCGAGAATGCGCGATTGTTTGCGCTGGCGGAGATGGCCGCGGCGGATGCGTATATTGCGGTGTTCGACGCAAAGTACACGTTTAATTTTTGGCGGCCAATTACAGCAATACGAAACGGGGACCTGGATGGCAATGATGCGACGAGCCGGGACGCGGGTTGGGAACCAGTGATTGATACTCCGCTGCACCCTGAGTATCCCTGCGCGCACTGCATCACTTCGGCAGCGGTACAGGCGGTGTTGGAATCGGAATTCGGGACGGGGGCGGTTTCGTTGAGCATGTCGAGCGCGACTGCGCCAGGCGTGGTGCACAAGTGGTCGAGCGTCAAGGAATGGGCGGAGGAAGTTTCCGCGGCCAGGATTTACGGTGGGATTCATTACCGCAATTCAACGGTGGTCGGCAAAGACATGGGTAGGAAAATTGGTGAGCTGGCGGCGAGGAATTATCTGCAGCCGGCGCGTTGAGCGGGTCGAAGGATGCGCGTCCGAAGCGTGCCCGCGCGAAGCCCGGTGGCTTACCCTTGTCTCCAGCCTTTGGCGACCGGGTGGGAAGGACGCTGCCTCTCCTGCGGATGTTTGCTAGCCGCTAATCGCTCGGTAAAAGCTCAACCCCGCATCCCCCTGCACGATCTTCCGATACCTCATCAGCGCGCCGAACTTCTCGCCTAACTCGAACTTCTTCTCGTGTTCGGCGATTACGATCAACGACGGCCCCACTAGCCGCGACTCGCCCAGAAACTCCAGCGTGCGTTCGTAGGCTCCGCGCATGCGATACGGCGGATCGAGAAAGCAGAAATCGCACATCAATCCCGAGGCATCCAGTGCGCGCAGCGCCGACGCAACATCGCTCTCGTACACGTCGAATCCGTCACTGATCTTCAGTGACTTCAAGTTCTCGCGCAGCAGCCGCGCGTGCTTCTTCTCGGACTCGACGAAGTACACCTGCCGCGCGCCGCGGCTGAGTGCCTCGATTCCTACCGCTCCCGTGCCGGCAAACAGGTCGAGCCACACGCTGCCTTCTAGCGTGCTCGACGACGCCAGGACGTTGAACAGCGTCTCGCGCAAGCGGTCGCTGGTGGGACGCAGATCCATTCCCGGCAGCGATTTCAGCGGCCGGCTGCGGTACGCTCCGGCAATGATGCGCATAGCTTTGTCGCGGCAAACCGGTCTCGGTAAACCGGTCTCTGCAAAACGAGTGTATAGAATAAAGGTAGAGGGTCGCGCACTTCATGAGAGGCTGGTCATTTCCGGCGGGCAAGTTGTTCGGTGTGGACATCCGCATCCACGTCACGTTTCTGTTCCTGCTGGGTTTTGTGTGGTTTTCGGAATCGCTGAGCATGGGCGCCTCGGGCCCAGGCCGCGGACTGGCGCTGGTGGGCATCATCTTCGGATGCGTGGTGCTGCACGAGCTGGCGCACGCCGTGGTGGCGCAGCGCAACGGCATCGTGGTCCGCTCCATCATTCTGCTGCCCATCGGCGGCGTCACCCTGATGGAAGACAGCGGCCGCGCCAAGCCCGATCCGGCGCGCGACATTCGCATCTCCGTGGCCGGGCCGGTTGCGAATCTTGTCATCGCGGTGATCGCGGGAGGCGTCATTCTCACATTCTTTCCGCAGGTGAAGCTGTGGGCGCAACCGTTCGTGCACGCCAACAATCTGCCCCGTAGCCTGTTCTGGGGCAACCTCTTTCTCGGCGCGTTCAACCTGCTACCCGCTTATCCCATGGACGGCGGCCGCATCCTGCGCGCGCTTCTGGCTGAGCGCATGGACTACGTGCACGCCACCCGCCGCGCCGTCACCATCGGCCAGGGCTTCGCCATGCTGCTGATGATGATCGGCCTGGTGTGGAACGTGTGGCTGGTACTAATCGGCTTCTTCCTCTTCCTGGGCGCGCAAATGGAAGACCGCTCGGTCGTCTTCCAGTCGGTGCTCGAAAGCGTGCGCATGGAGCAGGTGATGCTCACTCAGTTCTCCATCCTTTCGCCCGCCGACACGCTTGAAGACGCCCTCAGCAAGGCGGTGCACACGCTGCAGGACGACTTTCCGGTGGTGCGCGGCATGGAGATGGTGGGCGTGATCAACAAGTCGCGCATCGTCGACGCGTTGCGCCGGGGCGGCAACGGTTACGTGCAGCCGGCAATGGTGCGAAGTTTCGAAGTTGCGAAACGCAACGACTCGCTGGCGGAGGCGTTCCGCAAGCTGGGCGGGCGCGGGCTGAGCATGATCCCCGTCGTCGACAGCGGACGTCTGGTCGGCATCGTCACCATGCAGAACCTGATGCACTCCATGGCCCTGCTCGCCGAAGCCCGCCGCCTCAAGCGCGCGGAGGAAGACCGCGAGTAGCAGTCGGTAACTTTCGCAACTGCTTGTGCTTACCTCCTTAACAAATAATGCGGGACTTCATTGTGGCCTCGAAACGGTTCTTGCGATACCAATCAACTCATCGATCGGGGCGAACAGAGTCGCGCTTTCGACGGGTGCGCACCCAGCTTGACATCGAATGGTGCGGGCAGCAGAATTCCCGTGCCGGAGAAGACAATGAAACGCGGAATTCTCAACCTTTTATCAGTTGCTGTCTTGCTTTCCACTTATGTACTGGGTCAGAGTGCCGACTCGGTCACAGCTGCGCCTCCCGCCACGCGTCGCGGCGACGTACAGGAAACCCTCCATGGCGTGACGGTCTCCGATCCTTACCGCTGGCTGGAAGATCAACAGTCGGCGGAGACCAGGGCATGGATCAACCAACAGAACGAGTACACGCACAAATTGCTGGACAGCTTGCCGGGCCGGGAGCAACTGGAAAAGCGAATGTCGGGGTTAAAGAGAGTGGAGCGCATCAGAACCCCGATCGTGCGAAACGGGCGTTTCTTCTACCGGAAGCGTGCCGCCGATCAGGAACAGTACGTCATCTACACCCGGCAGGGCGCTGCGGGAAAGGAAGAAGTGCTGATCGATCCGAACCCGATGAGCGCGGACCACTCGACCAACGTCGACATCATGGATGTGTCGAAGGACGGGAAACTGGTGGCGTACTTGGTGCGCGTCGGCGGCAAGGATGAGAGCGAAGTGCACGTGCTGGACGTGGCTACGAAGCGCGACCTGGCGGACGTGTTGCCGGCGAGAGTTTATTTCGACATCTCGTTTCTGGTGGACGGGAGCGGTCTTTACTACTCGACGATGCTCGACGACGGTCCGCGGGTGCGCTTCCACAAACTCGGAACGAAGGCGGAAGCGGACACGGATGTGTTCGGAAAAGGTTATACGAAGGAAGTGATCGTAATCGGTGATGTGTCAGAAGACGGGCGTCACCTGATTCTTGAAGTGCTGCATGGTTCGGCGGCCGACAAAGTCGAAATTTTTGCGCAGGACTTGAAGAAAACTGGGCCGATCACACCGCTGATAACAGACCTGGATGCAAGATTCTTCGGCTTCGCGGTGGGTGACGAGTTGTTCCTGCAGACCAATTACAAGGCTCCGAACGGCAGAGTAATGGCGCTGAACATGGCAAAACCGGCCCCAGAGAACTGGCGGGAAGTGGTTCCGGAAGCGGAGACCGCGATCGACAGTGTCACGCTGGCCGGGGGCAAGATTCTGGTGGCCTACGTTAGGAACGCGACCTCGGTGGTGAAGGCTTTTCAGCCCGACGGTAAGTTGGCGTTCGATGTGAGCCTGCCTGCTTTAGGGGCCGTTTACGATGTGCAGGGTAGATGGGAGAACCCGGTAGCGTATTTTACGTATGCTTCGTTCGCGATTCCGCCCACGATCTATGGCAGCGACATGAGTAGCGGCAAGGAATCGATATGGGCGCAGGTGAAGGCTCCGGTCGATGCGTCGAAGTTCGAAGTGAAGCAGGTGTGGTACGCGTCGAAAGATGGGACGAAGGTACCGATGTTCCTGGTTTATGCCAAGGGACTCAAGCTCGACGGGTCGAATCCGGTTCTGCTTGACGGATACGGCGGTTTCGCAATTAACAACACGCCTTACTTCAACGCGGATGCGATCGTTTGGGCGGAGCGAGGCGGTGTCTATGCGCTGGCCAATCTCCGAGGCGGAGGCGAATTCGGCGAAGCCTGGCATAAGTCGGGCATGCTCGACAAAAAGCAGAATGTGTTCGACGACTTCATCGCCGCGGCCGAGTCGCTGATCCAGAACAAGTACACCAATCCCTCGAAGCTATCGATTCTCGGCGGGAGCAATGGTGGACTCCTGGTTGGCGCCGCGCTGACCCAGCGTCCGGATCTTTTCCGGGCGGTGATCTGCTGGCATCCGCTGCTCGACATGCTGCGCTATGACCAGTTCATGGAGGCGCAGTTCTGGGTTTCAGAGTATGGGGCGGCCAAGGATCCGGAGCAATTCAAGTGGCTATACGCGTACTCGCCCTACCAGCACGTCACGAAAGGCGTGAAGTATCCGGCTGTGCTTTTTATGACTGGAGATGGAGACACGCGAGTGGCTCCCCTCCACGCGCGAAAGATGGCGGCGCTGCTGCAGGCCGACACTGGGTCGGACCGGCCGATCCTGTTGCGCTACGAGCTGAAAGCGGGACACTCGGGCGGCAGGTCGTTAACCCAGGACATCGGAGACTCGGTCGATGAGTTGAGCTTTCTGTTTTGGCAACTTGGCGTAGCGCCGTAGATTGCGTTGTGCCCGGGCACAGCCGGGTGCTTACATATGGAGAATCGCGAGTCGTAGGGACGCGCTGCCAACGGACAAGGTCCGGGCCTTTGCTGTGGTTCCAGAACTCGATTTGAACCCAAACAAAAAACCCACTCAAGCAGACGCTTGAGTGGGGTATCCCGCTACTCCCACTCATTCGAAACCCTCGAATGAGCGGGCTCCCGGTTATTTGCGGCCGCGTCGAGCGGTGCTCTTCGCACCCTTCTTCGCCGCTGTTTTCTTCTTGGCGGCGGTTCTGGCCTTGGGTTTCGCGGCAACGCGTGCCGACTTCTTAGCCGGGGCACGCTTCTTGGCTGCAGTTTTCTTCTTCGCAGGCTTGGCTTTAGGTTTCGCCTTTGGTTTTGCCGCTGGCTTGGCTTTCCCCTTGGCTGCAGTCTTAGATTTCGCCGGAGACTCTTTCGCTGATTTCGCCGGTGTCTTTTTCTTGGCAGGCGCCTTCTTCTTGGCCGGTGTCGTCGGTGCGTCGTCGGGGGCGCCGGCCGGAATAACGGTTACAGCGGAAGGTCCATCGGCAAACAGTAGCCGCTCCACGTTGCGCATGGAATTGGGATCGTAGTCGTGCGCCCACCATTTCGGATCGCCGCCGCAGGCCGTGAGCAGCAGCGGCTTCGCCGATGTCGCTTTGCTGACGGCAGCGCGGAAGTAATAGTGGTCCACCAAACGTATGGCTTCGGTGGCGAAGATGCGGGCCACGACCGGATCGTAAAAGGCGAGCAGGTTGTCGCCGTTCTGCGTTTCGCCTCCGTCGGCCAAGTTGGAGGAGCCCGTGAAGACGACGGGATTATCACCGTTGAAATCGATGACGATGAACTTGTCGTGGATCACCTGTCCGGCGCCGCCGCTGAATTCCTTGTCGAACGGCGGAGGCACCTGTTTGATCAGCGCAGAGAAGGGCACCAACACGCCGGGCTGTCCGGGCTTGTACAACGTGAAGCCGGCATTCGCCTGCGTCATACCGTAAGAGAAGACCTTGCTGCTGCTATGCGCCTTCTTCAATGTGTCAAGGACCGAGCCGCTGCCGCCCAGCTCCATCACCGCGAACAGGATCGATGACTTCGCGTTTTTCAGGGCGTCGGCAACCGTTGCCATGGACACCGGCGGCTTGGGATGGGGCGCGAAGCTCACCTGAAATTTCGGCACGCCGCCGCCCTGGTTGGGAAACGAGAACCACTGCGATGCCAGCGGCGACTTCACGAAGCCGCTCATGTTCTGAAAGACCGACTCGAACACCTGCGCGTATTGGTCGGCAATCTTGGGATCGCTGAACAACATCACGTTGTTGGCCTGCACATAGAGGCCGCGAACCGAGAAGTTGGCCGAACCGGTGAGTACCTTGGTCGCCTTGCCGTTTTTCTTCTGGATGATGATCTTGTCGTGCGCGAAACGCTGGAAGTGTCCTTGCTTTACGTTGGCGGCGCCGGCCGATTTAACCAGGCGCTGGTGCACCTGCACTTCCAGGGCCTTACCGACGTGCAATGACGCGTTGTCGAGAAAAATGCGCAGTCGCGAACCCAGGGCTTCGCACATTTTGAGGATGTCGGGCTCGTCGAAGTCGTAAGCAAACATGTCAACCGTGATCGACGGATCGCTCACGCACTCCTTGAGCAGGCTGAACACCATTTTGCGGGCGTGCCAGCCCAGCCACTCGTACTGCGGCTGAAACGGTGCGCTATCGTAATCCAGGGTCTTCGGTTCCTGGCGGATATCAGCGTTCTTGAACATGGTGGCGTAGGCCTGCGAGCTGACGTAGCCGCGAGTCAGTCCAAGTTCGAAGTTGCCGGCCTGCGCCTGCACGAGCTGTACGCTGACCTCCGCCGAAGGTCCATCGACCAGCCCCGAGCCCTGGCAATAGCGGGCCGTCACCTTGTACTTGAAATCGCCCGGAACGACGTCCGGGGGAAAATGCACCCAATGAAACTTCTGGAAGGGAGCGTCCTGCGATGTGGTCCAGGGATGTTGCTGCGGAACAGTTCCGGAAGTCACCTTCTGGCTGAAGTTCAGCCGGTTCTGCAAGTAATAAGGTTGTCCGGTCGGAGGCGTGCACTGGATGGCGAATCCGGCCAGATCGTTTTGCTTTAGCACATTGTCGTCGAGACTGAACGCGAGCAGAACATCGCCATCGCCAGCATAGGCTGCGACGGTCAATCCATTGCTGGACACGCGATCGCTGGGAGCAGAAGACATTGCAACCTCCTGAGAATTTTTATTGCGACAGAGAGTAGCCCTTATGGCTTGTTGAATTGATTGGACAGGGAGAGAGAATGCGAGACTCTAATCTCCTCGCCCAAGGCGGAATCCGCGCCGCTTGCAGTATCCTCGCGAGCGGACTCCTTTTCAACTGCAAGGGCGGTAATGATTGTAACCCTGTTTCGCCAAGTTGCAACGTCGTGAATTGATTTAAATCAAAGCGAAGCCTTAGTTTGCGATCCAAATCAAGGATGCAGAGGGAGCGTTCTGGGCTCGGCCGGCGCGGCGGTCTCCCGGGTGCCTTAATTCCCGACGGGGGAGTGCCCTGACACCAATACGGCAGCCTTCACGTATTCTCTTGACGTTGGCACAAAAGTGGATAGAATGTGCGTTGGTCATCAAACTCCCTCTCCCGCGCTAAGGGCGGTGTCTTAGGCATGTCACGCTGTCGACCCTGAGGCTTCCTTGGCTAGCGGGATTTTCCATACATCATGGTTATTTGTAGTAGTGCCACGCCGCGCGGCGGAGTGGGTAAACAGGGAAGCGTCAATCAAGCCTTCTGCTAAAGCTAAATCTTACGTCCCCGGCATTTTGGTTTTTCAATCGAACTCTCAAGCTCAGGAGGCTATGGAATATGAAAAGAAACATCGGACTCTGGTTGGTTCTCACTCTTCTCACCGCTAGTGCGGCTACGGTCGCGGCGCAACAAAGCTCAGATTATGCGATGGCGCCGCCCAAGGTGCTGGTGCTCATGCGCGAGTTCATCAAGCCGGGCAAGTCGGGCGCTCCCCACCTGAAGACCGAAAGCGCCTTTGTGCAGGCGATGACGGCAGCCAAGTGGCCGACCCACTACCTGGGGATGGATTCGATGTCTGGACCGTCACGCGCGCTGTTCGCGGTCGGTTACGATTCGTTTGCGGCGTGGGAGAAGGACAATCTAGCGACGCAAAAGAACGCCACGCTGTCGGCAGCTCTGGATCGTGCAGCTGTCGCCGACGGCGAACTGCTCAGTTCCTACGACGCGAGTGCGCTGGCCTATCGCGAGGACCTCAGCCTGCGTCCCAACGTTAATGTCGCGCAGTCGCGCTACTTCGAGGTCTCCCGTTTTAAGGTACGCCAGGGACATGACAAGGAATGGGAGGAGCTGGTCAAGATGTACATGGAAGGCTACGGGAAAGCTACTTCGGATGTGCACTGGGCGACATATCAATCCATGTACGGCGCGGACAACGGCGGCGTGTACATAGTCTTCAACGCGATGAAGTCGCTGGCGGAAACGGATAATGGCTTCGGCGACTCCAAGAAGTTCGAGGCGCAACTGGGCGCGGACGGGATGAAGAAGCTGGCGGAGTTGACCGCGTCATGCGTCGAGGACACTCAGACCAACTTGTTCGCCTTCAACCCCAAGCTCAGCTACATCTCCGATGCGTGGGTGAAAGCCGATCCGGGATTCTGGAAGCCGAAGGTTGCGGCCCCAGCGCCAAAGCCGGAAGCGAAACCCGCGCAGTAGCGGCGGCAGTACGGACCATCCTTACCGTGGGCGGTTGCGGATATGATGCAACCGCCCAATCCACAATCAGTCGGCCGCCGCAGCCTCAGCGCCAGGATCTGTCCGCGGCGCAGTCGCGCGGAGGGGCATCACCGCGATCAGGCTGATGGCCGCACTGGCGGCAGCCACGAAGACCGGCCACTTGTAGTCGTGGGTGTAGTCCACCAGGAGTCCGGCTAGCGGAGGACCAACCAGGCAGGCTATTCCGAAGCTCGTCATCAGAAAGCCCAGCAACTCACCCAGCCCCTCAATTCCAAATATGCTGGCGGCGACGGCGGGAGACATGGCGGCGATGCCGCCGTAACCGACGCCCATCACCAGTCCAAAAATGACCAAAGCCGCGTAGTTGTGGCCAGTCAACCAGAAGTAACAACTCGCGAGCAAGATCAGGAAACTCGCCTTGTACATGTTGAGCAGCCCGAACCGCGGCGCGAGCGCGTTTAGTCCCAGACGTCCAACGACGCTGGAGGCGCCAATGTATCCGATGAGCGCGCCACAGGCAAGACGGCTGGCCCCGACGTCGGCTGCAAATGCCGGCAGAAATACGAAGGCGATGTAAATCGCGATCCCGGAAAACGTCAGGCTGAGATACATCAGGACAAAAGTGCGGGTGCGCATCATGCCCATCACGTTGGCCGTGTCCTTTGCCCGGAGGACGGCCGGGCGGGAGACCAAGGCGGCGCAGAATAAAAGGATGAACGTGCTCGTCCAGCCGAAGAATTCGAAGGCGGTGCGCCAACCGAAGCGCTCGGTCAGCATCGCGGCCAGCGGCGCGGCGGTGAGCGTGCCGCAACCGATTCCACTGATGGCGATGCCGAGCGCGATGTCGCGATGCACCTTGAACCATTCGCCTACGGAAGCCACCACGGGGATGTACACGCAGGCCACGGACGCGCCCACGCACACACCGTATGTGACGAACAACAGGGGAAACCAGTGAACGCGCGCCGTCAGCAGCAAGCCTGCGCCCATGAACAAAGCGCCAGCCCCGACAACGTAGCGCGGACCGAAGCGGTCGGCGAGGTCGCCGGTGATGGGCGCCAAAAAAAAGACAACACCGTCAAGGTCGAGAAGATAGCGGTCATCGTGGCGTGACCGACGCCGAAGGTCGTGCCGATGGGCCTAAGAAACACTCCGAAGCTGTAGCTGACTCCAAAGACTACAAACGACCCAAAGAACGCCGCGGCGACGATAATCCAGGCGCGAGGCGAATCAATTCCGGAATTCGAGGCTGCGGGCATAAGCGTTTTTTTGTTCAGCGAACCCGGCTTGCATGGAACTTCAGTGGCGAAAGCATACTTCCAAAGCAGGATGGTGCCAACAATATCTGGTGGGAGGTTTGCGCAGAATTTGGCTATTCCTAAGCTTCTGAGGATGTTAACGAACGTAAATAATGACTTCGCCGCAATACCGGCGCAGTGGAGGGAAGCGGAGAATCTGCCTGTCCATCGACTTCACCAGCCGCCAGAATGGGCGGGGGGTGGGCGGCGCGTTCAGGTCGGGTTGCGGCAGCTTCGCCAGTCTCTTCAACATATACAGCAGGTGTCGTTTCTCGAGTCTTAGCTGGCTGAAGTCCCAGAAGAACTCACGAATGTTCTTGTCGGTGAGATGCGCGTCCCCAGCGTCGGCGTGTTCGCCCGTAAACCGCCGCACGACGTTGATCAGCGGATTGTCCCACAAAGTCTCATGGAAAACAGCTCTGCCGCCCGGCGACAGAACGCGGGAAAGCTGGGACCCAGCGCTCGGATACTTGATGACATGGTGCAGAACTCCGAAGCCGATGGCGAGGTCAAAGGAATCGTCAGCATAGCGGAGTTCTTCTGCATCCATCTGTTCGAACTGGGCGGAGAGTCCGTATCGGCACACGACCTCATTGGCCGTCTCGATTGCCAAGCCGGAAAGGTCAAAGCCCCAGACCTGGGCTCCACAAAGGGCCAAATACATGCCGAGCCGGCCAAAGCCACATCCGTAGTCGAGAACGCGAAGTCCGCGCACATCGCCGACTGTGTCCAAGGCTTCCCTTCGTGGATCGGCCCACCAACTCCATCCGCCCTCGCAGAATGGAGTGAGTTCGACCCGCTGAAACTGTCGCCTGAATTCTTCCGGCGTGGGCGGGTAGGCTCCAAGCGCGTTCGCTTTGTAGTAGGCATCGTGCCACTCGCGCTCAGCTTCTTTCACGGAGCTGGCATTGCCGCATGCGGGCGCGGATTTTCCCGGGTCACCGCCCGTGTGAACTTGCGGCGCGTCGGGCAAAAAAGCAGGCACTTCGGGACCCATCGGAGGCACTCAAATTCGAGACTACCTTGCGACCCCCAAGATGGCAACGGGTCGACTGCGGTGCGGCGAGGGGAGAAATGCCGGTCTCGTTCGGGACACCTGATTGTTATCAGGGCGAAGAACTCGTCTGAGCTATTCGCCCGCTCGCATCGAAATGAATATGATCGCCCTGGCGGAAAGCGTGACCGTCGATGGTTACATCGCGCGATAGCTTACACAGTTTCAGCCTGCCGTTTTCGTGGAAGTCGGTTTCCACTCCGCTGCCGAACACATCGGCCGTGAAGCCGGCGCGCATGCAGGGGACGCCGTCCACTACGGAGTCGGCGGCCAGCCAGCAGGTCTTCAGTTTGCCGCTGGGATAGACGGCGGTTGAGTAATCGTGTCCACCGCCGCGGCAGGGATAGCCATTGATCGTCGCGTCGTGGGCGAGAAAGACGAAACGTGGATTGCCGTTATGCCCGAGATAGATCCACGACTTCTCAGGGGCATTCACTTCGCCGAATGTGGTCTCGCGCGAAACGAAGCACGACGAGAGCCTGCCGTCGGCAAAGAACCACGCGTAACCAGCAGCGCAGGGATAGCCTTGGATCTCCGTGGGGACGCTCAGTTGCTTGCGGGTGGTGGTCTCGCGGACTGGACGGGTCGTGCATGACGCGGCCACGCTCAAGATCAAACACGAGGCGGCCAGCGGGAGCAATGGTAGCGGCGCCATGCCCATAGACTAGCTTGGAGCGGGAGCGTAAACAATGGGGTCTCCAAAGTGTCCCGCGCGGGTGGAGCGCGGCGGGAAAATCTGCGCCCAAAGAAACAGGCCGGACGAATCCGGCCTGCGGCTGAGAAAGAGTGGAAACTAGCGTAAGAAGCGACGACGAACCGCGCCCAGACCGACCAGCGCACTTCCCAGGAGCATCAGTGAGGTAGGCTCCGGAGTCGCAGCGCGGACGTAGAGTTGTTCGGAATAGTACGGATACGGATTCGAGGTTCCGGCCCAGTAGCCATTCGCACCGTCACCAAAATCGCACCACGCCGCGGCAGTATCGAAATAAGGGCTCGCGCAGGACCCGGACAGGGCCGGGACGACGGGTCCGACAGCAAAGTAGGCACCGCTCACCGGATCGGTCCCGCCGTAAGGAACATTACCGCTGCCGGTGATGAAGTCGCTGGCGAAGCCGGATGGAATCAGCGCCAACTCGCCCGCCGTCGGCAGACGCCAGCCCTGCGTGCTCTGGTACGTCAGGTCGCCAGTCGCAAAGCATCCACCGCTATATGGACACGGGCCACCCCAGGCCCAGTCCAGACCGGAGAATACGATATAGGCATTGGATGGAACAGGACTGTTGATTGGCAGGGCGTAAGCCTGCACCAACAGGAACATGAAGGTCAGCACGACCAGAATTTTTTTCATACAGGTCCCTTTCAATAGGTGATCTCTCCAACATACGGCGCATTGACAGTGAGTGACGTTGTAGCACCTGCCACCGCGATGGTGACCGGTTGCTAGAAAAGCAGAGGCGACAAGTATAGGCGAATTTCTGCCCCTCTGGGAGTAAGTCCCTTTGTTCATGCGCACACGGAGTGCATCAAAATGATCCATGCGCACGACTCGTGAATCAGTATGCGATTAGTAATTTTTACAGCCCAGTAATCCCCTCCCTTCACGGTGGAGATCTTCGCGCCCCAACTTCCACTTTCATGCTGCATTTGAGGTGCCATGGAAAACGAGCATAAGTCGAGCCGAATCAAGCACATTAAAGCAGTTCGTCCAGACATTGTGAAAAGAGTTGCATACACAGTGGTAATCATTTTCCCATTGCTGCCAAAACAGCGATATCTGTGCGAAAGCCCCTGGTTCCGCCGCGGTTCCCCACGCCCGCATGCGGCTCCTTCACGGCTGCCAGGAATGACAAAATCGGCTGTTATCGCGCATCGCCGCTAACGGAAGGTGAAAAGCTACTCCTCGTGGATTCTGTTAGGAAATCTTCGCGAAGCACCAACAATTCCACTCAAGCAAGGGCTTGTGTGGGGCACCCGACCCGATTGTTCATTGAGCTGGGAATTGGAGCGTGACGGTGCGGGTGGTATAGGTGTCCAGAGGTCCCTGCGGGAATGCGATTTCCAAAGCCAGCCCTGACTTGGGCTTGGTGATGATTGCGCCCTCGACGGCGATGCCGCTGGGTGCGTTAAAGATGGGGACAAGATATTTAGCTCCGCCTACTCCGGCAACCTGCAATTGCAGCTTGTCGTGCGCCTCGTTCCACGATTCTGAGACGATCTTCAGGTTTGAGCTGACAGCTCCGTCAGCGGGCGCGGCGTAAGGATAGGCGATGCCGAAATTGCCGGCGACGCGCAGGTGAATCGTCGTCTTGTCGGTGGAGATCGGCACGGAGACAGTGGCGTGCTGGTCATTTTCGTTGGCGGAGATCTTCGGTGAGACCTTGCGGCCGTTTACTTCGGCGTCGAGTACCTTGGCGCGCAGGCTAAGAGCGGGAGAAAAGAAGATCTCGACCTCGCCGCTGCCGTGACGCTTTACTTCGAGGGTCATGTCGTCCCCGTCGCGGTGAAAGGTTAAGTCCAGCAACGTGGCTCCCACCTTCACATTGTGAATGGCGAAGTCGTTCCATCCGGCGGGCAGATGCGGCCCCAGCATCACGTGGGACTTCAGGGCATTGACTTCGAGACCCAGTAGTCCGCGCACCAGCGGAGTGATCACCATCGCCGACGACCAGATCTGGTGCGGCGTGCTGGTGGAAAGCTGGGTGTAGTAGTTGCCCGAGAGCACCTCGGTCACGCGCCCCGGCGATCCGTCGTGGGCAAGTTGCGCATTGGCCATAAGGTTGGCATAGCCGTAGAGGGGACGGTGGTAGCGGTATCCGGCGAAGGAGGCCCATCCGGTGAAGAGCGGCCAGACACTGCCAAAGTGGTATCCGGTTGGCGAGTAGAACGGGTCCTGCTGCGAGGTGATGCGCATGCCCCAGTCGGCTTGATGCACGGGCCCGGCCATCTGGTTGAGGAAAAGGTCGCTCTTGCGCTGATCGAGTTCGGCGAACCACATTGGCACGGTACCAAGCACGCTGGATTTGTCGATCAGCTTTCCGGCAGAGTCGAGCGCGTAACCGTAGGAGTTCGTCTGCGGCGACCAGAAGAGCTTTTCGATGGTCGCGCGTTGCTGGGCTGCCTCGTGATCGAGAGACTGCGCTACGTCGGCTTTGCCGATGGCGCGCGCCAGCCCGGCAAGCGCTTCGACTCCGGCAGCACCTACTCCTGCTTGATACAACTCGCCCGAGATCTCGCCTGCGGAAACGCCGGTCTGCTGACCCGGGATGACGCGCAGCGGACCGCCCTCGATCCAGCCATGCCCGACATGCAAATTCTTAGACAGGCCGTTGGGCGCATAGGTGGTCCTTAAATATTGATAGGCGTGCCACAGGCTGTCCCAATGGTCGCGTGCAAAGGCCACGTCCCCGCTGCTGCGGACATAATCGTCGAATCCAACGATGTAGAGTGGCGTGCCGTCGGCAGAAGCAGTGCCATAGTCGTAGTCCTTCCACCAGTCGACCAGCTTCACGGTCTGGGCGATTTCATGAGGAATCTTGCCGTCGGGCCGCTGGTACTGCATCAGAAATTCCAGCGCGGTACGGGTGGTGGCGAAGTCTCCAATCGCGTTGAGCGCCAGCGAAGTCCACATCGAGTCGCGGCCGAAGTACCAACTGAATCCCGGGCGATGACTGCCGCTGGAGACGTTGTATCCGGCGACCAGGCCCCTGCCGGCGAAGGGTTCGTCCACCAAGCCCTGCAGGGTGCTCACGCGCGACCAGTCGTAGGCGAGTTGCAAGTTGCGGTCGGGCAGCGAGAGCTTCACGGTGCTGTCGAGATAGCGCGAGTAGTAGTCGCGAGCTTCGTTCACGAGCGCGGCGTCGGCGGCGAGCAGCTTGTGGTAGAGGGCGTCGGCCTGCTGCTGGTTTTCAAACGACGCGGCCATGACAAAGCGATAGGTCGCGATGCCCTTGGCCGGCGGACCGAAGGAGATGACGGCGGTGTGTTCGGCGGAATAGTTTGCGTTGTAGGTGGTGCTCAGGGCGCTTGCTCCCGCCGCTCCGGCGATGGCAAAGAAGGCGTGCCGGTCACTGCTGAAGCGGAAGGCCTTGAGTTGCACATCCCATTGACTGTAGGCGTCGCCCATGCCGGCCGGCCACATCCATGCCACGTCGGGGACAAATGAAGCTTCGACCGCGACGGGATCGAAGCTGTTGACTTCGACGGTGACGACGGCGCCGCGATCGTTGATGGGAGCGAACCAGGTGACGCACGCGGTGAAGGAATCGTAAATGTAGTGGACGGAGACGGACTCCGGGCGGACGGTGATGGCGCGCGGCAACACTTTGCCGTCGAGGAGGACGTCGCCCAAGCGGAACTTCAGATTGAAATCGCGGAAGAGCTTTAGAGGATAGATCCAGGCCTCGAAGATGCCGTCTTCGCGGCCGAGCAGTCCGGAGTGCGGACCGACGGCGTCGAGGAATTGCCAGTCGCGTGCAGCACGGGTTAGGGACATCGCGCCGGAAGTGTCACAGTTCGATTGGGCGAACAGAGGCGAAGTAAGCGCGATGCTGAGTGCGACTGGCACGAAAAGCGATCGGAAGCTCATCGGTCTGCGATGGTAGAGGAATCGACGGACAGGGGCAAGTGGACGTCCTCGCGACAGACAAGAGCAGCCGCAGACTTGCACGGATGAGACGGACAACAATGGAGACAAAATACTAGACCGGATTAGCAATTAGTGTGTCAGCCGAGCTTTTGGGTAGAGCTGAGCTTAAGCTCAGCGTCCACGCGACTTTCTTCAGTGTCCAGAGCCGGCT
>Ga0209039_10001829_pt1 | contig 19137 bp, 16 predicted proteins | sample BogFormECP12_OM1_FD_188238 | JGI IMG/M metagenome (GOLD analysis project Ga0209039, IMG submission 188238) | Bog forest soil microbial communities from Calvert Island, British Columbia, Canada - ECP12_OM1 (SPAdes) (version 2) | ecosystem: Environmental > Aquatic > Freshwater > Wetlands > Bog ...
GCCTCGATGAGAGAGGTGTTCTCGGTTCCGGAGAAATCCCGAGAGGAATAGAGACCGCGGCCGACCTTTTCCAGGTCCCCCCGGCGAGCCAGCCGCGGGAGATACGTTCGGGGAATGCCGAGTTCCTTGGCATCTTTGGCCTTTACGATCTGGCGCTTCGACGCCAACCTGCGGAGCTCTTCGGCTTTTGAGTTTTGCATGATACCCTCGGGAACAGTGTACCAAATCCTCGGCAGATGTAAATAAGTGCCTAGAGTATGTAACATAGGGTCTCTCGCGAACGGCAAGACTGGTCGGTCGGACGTCTGCGTCATTCATCTCACACCTGGCTGCCAAGCAGGCGTGCTATATACAACCGGCCAGGGAACCGTCGCCTAAGCCCGTCGATCCGGAAGACGTTCGTAAGGTGGCCAAAGGTCGCAAGATCAAGATGATCGGCCTGGCGCAGGGGGAAACCTCCTCGGGCGTGCTCACCGACATTAATCCGTTCCGCAGAGTAGCTGATGAGTGCGGTGCCTTGCTGGTGGTGGATGCTGTGGCCACGCTGGCAGGAGTGGCGCTGAATGTCGACCGGCAAAAGATCGACATCTGCTTCAGCGGTTCGCAGAAAGCCATCAGCGCGCCACCGGGCATGTCGCCCATCACGGTGAGTCCGCGCGCGGAGGAAGCCTTCCGGACCCGCAAGACGAAGGTACAAAGCTGGTACTTCGACCTGACTACAGCGATGAATTACTGGGGCAAAGACCGCCTCTACCATCACACCCCGCCGATCTCGCTGATTTACGCCTTGCGCGAAGCGCTGCGGATTGTGCAGGAAGAAGGGCTGGAAGTCCGCTGGGAGCGCCATCGGTTGAATCAGCAAGCGTTGATCAGCGGTGTCGAAGCGATGGGGCTGAAGCTGTTCGTGGAAAAGCTTGAGGACCGGCTGCCGACAGTAACTGCCGTAAGGATTCCCGCCGGGATCGACGATCTTAAGTTGCGCAATCAGCTGCTCGACGAGTTCAACATTGAAATCGCTGGCGGAATCGGTGCGACCAAGGGGCAGATATGGCGGCTGGGCCTGATGGGTTTCTGCAGCCAGAAGCCGTTCGTGCTGCAATTGCTGGCGGCCATGGAGAAGGTGCTCCTGGATCAGGGGTATCGTATGTCGCCCGGTGCAGGCGTAGGGGCAGCGGTGCAGGCCTATGCACACGCCAAAGTGCCAGCCGGCGCCGCGCGCTAAGCACAACCCATCGGGCTACTCGAATGAAGGCGCATTGGTGTTCCATTCATCGCCTTCTCCGCAGAGTTCCTTCAGCCGCACACTGCCATGCTCTATAAGGATCTCGATTAGCGAGGAAAAAACTGTTGTCCGACAAGCTGTCTTGGATATGCAGGAGTCGAATTGTTATAACGAATTACCATATTTTTATATATCAGGCATTCGGCACGGACTACACTGCCTCGCGTTGCTGAACTTGGAGGTGTTGCATGACGCGGGGCAGCGATTTTGTGCTGGGACTGTTATTTCTTGTGGTGGTAGTTCCTTTTATGGGGGCTTCTCCGGCATGGGGATGAAGTCCCGAAGTTGTTGGCCCGAACCGGCCAATTCGGCGCCCCATATGGGCATATACATATGGAGATGTATCTTGAAGATATTCGGAACGGCCTAACCCATGGAACTCATGCAGATGGAGATGTTTGCGGCGGTCGTGGAAGAACGCAGCGTTCGCGGTGCCGCCGAACGGGTGTTCCGCACGCAACCGGCCGTGAGCATCGCCATTCGCAAGCTCGAAGAGGAGTTTGGAGCGTCGCTCTTCGACCGTTCCAAACGCTACGAGTACCGGCTGACCCAGGTAGGCGAAGCCCTCTACAGCTACGCCACGCGGATGTTGCACCTCCGCAATGAAGCCTCGGCGGCCCTCGGCGACATCTGCAACCTGCGCGCCGGACGCTTGCGCATCGGGGCGAACGAGAGCATCAGCCTGTACCTGTTGCCCCGGCTGGCCGAGGCGTTTCTGAAGCAGCATTCGAAGGTCCGCATGGAGGTGAAGTGCGAGCGTTCGGAGAGTTTGCTGGTCGAGCTGAAGGAACGCAAGCTGGACCTCGTGCTCATTTCCTTCCGGCCAGAGGACAAAGAACTCGACGCCAAGTTCGTCATGCAGGATGAACTGGTGTTGATCACCCCTCCAAGTCATCCTCTGGCCGGGAAGGAACGCGTGGAAATCGGGGATCTGAGTGACGAGTCGGTTCTGGTGATGGATATCTCGCAACCCTCCCCGTGGCACCGGAAAATCAGCGACGCGTTCGTGAAGTCCAACGCGCCACTGCACCTGACCGTGGAGAACGCCCCGATCGAGACCATCAAGAAGATGGTGGGCATCGGATTGGGGGTAGGATTCGTGCCGCTGATGTGCGTGCGGCAGGAGCGCCAGAGGAGGGAACTGGCGGTGATGGAAGTGGAGGGGTTGCACGAAGAGCGCTCGGTCTGGCTGGTAAGGCGCAGGGCTATACAGTCTCCCGCTGCGAAAGCCTTTGTTGGGATCGCGGTGACCTGCGGGGCGAATGGCCTGGCAGCGGAACGCTTCCTATCGCCGAAGCCAGGAGTGTCAGCCGTCGCGGCGCGGGACAAGATGCAATTGGTGAGAGAGCGTGTGAAAGTTTGATCGCGCCCGAAGGGAACTCGAAGTTTTCGCGGAGGACTATGAAGAAGATCATTTCGACCGCAGCCAGTCCCAAAGCGATTGGTCCGTATTCCCAAGCTGTCCAGGCCAACGGTTTCATTTTCGTCTCTTGGCAACTGCCTATCGACCCTTTGAACGGCGGGATCGTGGCCGGTGGCATTTCCGTGCGGACCGAGCAAGTTCTCGCGAACCTCAAAGCTATTTTCGCCGCGGCTGGGTCCTCGCTTTCGATCGAGTTTCAGGACAAGAATTACAGCCAGCAACGCTCAGGCCATACCGTCGCGCGCTCAGACCTTGTCTTCTCGAGAAAAGATGGTATGGCAATGCGTAGTCTTTACGGATGAACTGCAGAGGAACTGGCGTGGATACTTCGCACGACGCGTTGGAGAAGATGCATGCGCACTAAGGCGGCGATCATCGGAACGGGGAATATAGGTACTGACTTGATGATCAAGATCGTAAGAAATTCAGAGATCCTCGAAGTGTCGGCAATGGTCGGTATCGATGTCGAATCTGAGGGTCTCGCTCGTGCCAAGGGGTTTGGCATACCCTGGACTCACGAGGGCGTTGCGGGCCTGTTGAGAATGGCCCACTTCAACGATATCCAAATTATCTTCGATGCTACGTCAGCAGGAGCTCACCATCGGAATAATGAGGTCCTGAAGCCACACGGGAAGCAGATCATCGACTTGACGCCGGCCGCCATTGGCCCCTACGTGGTTCCTGTGGTAAACATGACCGCGCATCTCACCACTCCCAACTTGAATATGGTCAGTTGCGGAGGGCAGGCCACGATTCCGATTGTAGCTGCGGTCAGGCAAGTGGCGGCGGTGCATTATGCGGAGATCATCTCGACGATTGCAAGCAAATCGGCCGGCCCCGGAACCCGCGCGAACATAGACGAGTTTACCCACACCACTGCTCGTGCGGTTGAGGACATAGGCGGCGCATCCAAGGGTAAGGCAATCATTGTGCTGAATCCGGCCGAGCCTCCAATTATCATGCGAAACACCGTGTTTTGCCTGAGCGAACGAACCGATGCCGCGCGAATTGTCGGATCGGTGGAGAGCATGGTTGAGAAGGTCCGCGCTTACGTTCCTGGTTATCGTCTGAAACAACGCGTGCAAGTAGACCACATAGATATCGGCTCTCCAATTCACATCCCTGGACTGGGAGAATTCAGCGGCACGAAGACGTCCGTATTTCTTGAAGTAGAAGGTGCGGGACACTATTTGCCTTCGTACGCCGGGAATCTCGACATCATGACTTCAGCTGCGATCCAAACTGCCGAGTGTCTTGCTCGATCGCGATCTTGCGAGCAGAGGGTGCAACAGTGACGGAAGATTCGGCACTTTATATTCAAGATGTTACGCTGCGGGACGGCATGCATGCCGTCCGGCATCAGTACTCCTTAGAGCAAGTGAAAGGGATCGCTACGGCCCTCGATAGCGCAGGCGTGAGTGCTATTGAGATCACCCACGGAGATGGCTTGGCGGGCTCCAGCTTTACCTATGGATTCGGCGCGCACACCGACCTGAAATGGATTGAGTGCGTAGCGGCAACTGTTCAGCGCGCGGTAGTGACGGTTCTGCTGATACCCGGAATCGGCACGATAGATGACCTCCGAGACGCTTATAGCGCAGGAGCGCGTTCCGTCCGGATTGCGACGCATTCAACCGAGGCGGACATATCTAAACAGCACATCGCCTACGCGCGTGAACTCGGCATGGACGTGGCTGGATTCTTAATGATGTCCCACATGACTCCTCCTCACGAGCTCGCACGGCAAGCTAAATTGATGGAATCTTATGGTGCTCATTGCGTATATGTAGTCGACTCTGCCGGCGCTCTTCTCATGCATGAAGTCGCCGAGCGTTTCCAAGCGTTCGCGGGCGTGCTCAATCCTAAAACTCAAAAAGGAATACACGCACATCACAATTTGTCTTTTGGGGTTGCCAACAGCCTGATTGCGATTGAGCACGGTGCTACACGGGTAGATGGGTCCTTGGCTGGCATGGGGGCGGGTGCGGGAAATGCTCCGCTGGAAGTTTTCATAGCGGTTGCAAATCGCCTCGGTCTTCGGCATCGCTGCAATTTGTTTGCCCTGATGGATGCGGCTGAGGACCTTATACGGCCATTGCAAGACCGTCCGGTTCGTGTTGATCGAGAGACGCTTTCACTCGGCTATGCGGGAGTCTATTCCAGTTTTCTACGTCACGCGGAGAGCGCATCTCGCCGCTACGGCGTGGATACTCGGGAGATATTGCTGGAACTGGGCAGACGCCGCATGGTGGGAGGACAGGAAGACATGATCGTCGATGTGGCACTCGACATCGCCGAGAGGTCGCCAGCCGTGACCCAACGCGATCAGCCGACACAGGGATCGGCACCGCATCGCTGACGCACGGATGAGTCGTACCGGCTATGGAGCTGTCGTTCATCACTCTGCTCCAGAATCTGCAGTTGGAGGACCTTTGGCGATGGTGCGAGACGAAGACAGGATCAAGCTGAGTGTCGCAAAGCGGCGTTTCGACTTATCGATCGTAGAGCAAGAGATGCGAGAGCGCCTTTCCCGCTGGTCTCCGCAACGGGGCGAACATCTACGCGGTTATCCGCGACTTTACATCGATCACGTCCTTCAGGCCGATCGAGTTTGCGACATTGACTTCCTGCGTCCCGCGTCAAACGAAGGTTTACGTTTCGTGCCCCCGATTGTTGGCCGAACGTATCGTCGTCTCGAATGGATACAGAATTTATGACGCGAAGTCGCAAGGCAATGAACAACATGGAGGTTTCCATATGCAAGTAGCCAAGACGAGAGAACTAAATGGCGCGGTTCCAATTATTCCTATACCGTTCGCGCATGACGACAGCATTGATGAGGAGGCGCTCCGGCGCCTGGTGGAGTTCGCGGTCAGCAAAGGTTTTGCGGGAATTTGCCTTCCAGCGTATGCGAGCGAATTTTATAAGCTTTCAGACGAGGAACGGCTCTTTGTTGTCAAAGTGGCAGTCCGCCAAGCTGCTGGACGTTTGCTCGTAGTTGCGCAAAGTAACCATGGCTCCTCGAGAGTGGCGTTGCAGATGGCACGGAGGCATGTGGAGAACGGCGCCGATTTGATCTCTGTCGCGGTACCACGCACTTTCGTACTCAACGACGATGACTTGCTGCGATTTTTCAAACCGATCCTAAACGGCGTAAATGTTCCCACCCTCGTGCAGGACTACTATCCAACAGGGAGTACCATTGGGCCAAATTTCGTAGCCAGGTTATCGGCCGAATGTCCGCGCTTCCGGTATTTAAAGCTGGAGGAACCTCAGGTTACTACAAAGATCGTTGCTATCCGGGCAGCGCTAAAGGACAAGATTAAGGTGCTGGATGGCATGGCCGGGCTTTATCTGATGGAACTCGTACCAGCCGGAATCGTTGGAGTAATGTCGGGCCTGGCAATAGCGGACGCCTTGAATGTGGTCTTCAGACTTCGTGCCGCGAACAGATCTGAGGAAGCTTTTGAGCTCTACGAAAAACTCCTGCCCTTTATTGTCTTTGGCCTACAGAATTTCGAGCTGTGGCTTTACTGTGAGAAGCGACTGTTACAAGCCAGAGGGTTGATTGAGAGTCCTCGCTGCCGTGATGCGAGTATCGTCCCCGATCCTCATACCGTGCGTTACGTTGACGAGCTGAGTGACCGCATCACGCACGCACTCGAAAAGACAGGGCTGTCTGCAAAGGCCACGGAAGCGGATAGTACCGTATAATCTGCTCGGGATTCCTGCGGATTGCCATGATGCCGCTTGAGCTGGACGAGCCTTAGGCACAGCAAACCGTTGGCGATTCTTTGCACGAAGCCATAAATAGGATTAAATTCCGTTTCCTCCGAACTATGGTATCTCCAAGTGGTGAGGCGCACTGCGCTTTCAATCCAACCGATCGCGTCAGGGATGGACTGTGCCGAGCTCGGGCAGAGTGGCACGGTCCGCGCCTCCTTCGACTTCCTCGTCCCGGGGCATGAACTCGGCGGTTCTTGCCGCGAATCGCGAGCGCGGTCGTAGAAGATGGGGGATTCTTCTGCCCCGCGAAGGGCGTGGATGCCAAGAAGCGCACTAAGTCGAGGATCGTTGTCGATAGGTACGGGGTGTCGTTCCGACCAAAGCCCGGAACACCTCGCCGAAGTAACTCTGACTGCAAAAGCCCACTTGCTGGCTGATTTCCGCGAGGGAAAGCTCTTTGTTCATGAGCAAATATTGCGCTTTTGCGATGCGGAAACTCGTCAGATAGTCGCGAAAGGTCTGACCGACCGTAAGTTTGAAAAATTTCATGAAATGCGAGCAGCTCATAGCACAGACCTGCGCGGCGTCTCGTACCTCAATCGGCTCTGCGAAACTCTGCTCCAGAAGTTTAAATACCGGCTCCAGTCGTTGTAAGTTCTTCTGCTCATCGTCTAGCAGGTTCAGCGATGCGACACAGCTTGCATAATGCTGGAAAAGTAGAAAAAGGATCATTCTCAAATAGGTTCGTGCGGCCATCCGCTTAACCAGCGTGTGTGCGGGGAGTACCCGATGAATCTTTACGATCAACTCAAAAACCTCCTTCGACAATTTTCGGGAGTCCGAGATTACGTGCGGAAAATCCGATTTCTGCGACAAGAACGGGCTCAGGTAGTACTCTTCTTCGCCGGCAGCTCTTCCGGATCGGACAATTTCCGGCTGGAAATTCATGGACACGATCTTGACGCCGGCATTCGGTTTGTGCAGAACCCGGTGATAGAGGTTCGGGCCAATCACCACGAGATCGCCGGCTTTGGCAGGCAGGAGGCGATCCCGAACTTGGATATGCGTTCTGCCGGAATACATATAAATAATTTCGAAGAACTCATGACGATTCAAGCGTACCAGCCTGGGCCCCAAAGTTTGTTGAAAGCTGACGTCGATCGGAAACAAGGGATCAAAGGGGTACACTCGTATTCCCTCAGCATTGATTCCCGGTTCAGTGAACCCGTACATCCCTTTCCAGGCAAAATGACCGTTTCTCATTTTCTCGGATCGTCTCCAATCTAAGTCAAATCCCTCGAGAACCAACAACAGGCATCCGTCGTCACACAGATCGGATACCAGCTGTGCTGGCCTCCTTCGTCAGCTGGATTGTGCCCCAATTCCCGACCCCCTCCCTATTGAATTTTGCGAACCTCAAAACATGAAATCGAATGATTGTCCGATGTGGCCCGTTGAGCAGATCTCTGTCGTGTAAACGAGCAAAGATCAGAAGAGACTCATCTCTTATCAGTCCCGCTGTTCTCCTCTTTGGATATGGCTTGCATCTTTCCCTCTGGAGCCTCATTCGCGAGGAGGCGAGCGCGGGTCATTTCTGCGTTCGCCTCCTCGCCCCGGCCAGCTTGGAGGTATGCGCGCGCCAGTTGGTAGTGATAGGTGCTGCTCTGCGGGGATAGGGCGACGGCTTTCCTCAGAACGGCGATCGCGTGCTCTGCGTCTGGTACTTTCAAGTACGCTCGCCCTAGAACTGCGAACAGCTCGGGAGCGTCGGGGCTATTCGCAACCCCCTTTCGAAGGACTGCGATCGCAGCTTGCGGGTCGTCTTTTTCCTCCAGGCGAATTTCGCCCAGCTCCTTGTACGCGGATCGATTCGTGGGGTTGCTCTCGATTTCTTGCTCAAACTCGCCGGCCGCCAGTTCGGTTTCGCCCTGCTGCCGGTACAATGCGCCGAGATAGTAGTGTGCGAACGGAAGTGTGCCGTTTTCCGCTGCGCGCTGGAGTTCCACGGCCGCCTTGTCGTTCTGACCTAACGCCAGATAGGCTTTGCCGAGCAGCAAATGCAGATGAGGCGTGTCTCCTCCCACCTGGATCATGCGTTCGAAAACTCGCAGAGAATTTTCGCTCCGCTGCAGCATTCCGTAACTAGTACCCAACATGAAGAGGTATTCGAGGTCGCCCTGTTCCTGACTTTCGAGTGGTTCAAAGGCCGCCACCGCGTCTGCGAAATCATCCAGCATGAAATGGCAGACGCCTTTAAGGTAACGCGCCTGAACATTATTCGGATCGGAGGCAACGACACCCGCAAAGTAGCTGGCAGCGGGCTTGAATTCATGTTTACGAAAATAGGCAAGCCCGAGGTTTAGGCGAATACCGGCTACACTCGGCGCAAGGGCCTTGGCTTCTAGAAACGCTTGGATTGCTTTGTCGAGCCTGCCCGTTCTCAAATAAACCACTCCGAGATCGGAGTAGACCGGAGCGGATCGCACGCCGAGCGTCAACAGTTGCTTGTAGTCCCGCTCGGCAACAGCGTACTCGCCGGAAGCGAGTGCCTGCTGGCCCTCTTTCGCGATGCGTTCGGCGTTGCTTGGAGAAGGGGACGGCACACGCGCATCGGTTGCTGGACTCTGCGCGAGGCCGATCTGAACGAACAACATTGGACACAGCAGCAAGGTCCCTAGAAAATTGGCGACGCCGTTTTTTGCATGTGCGCGTATCATGTGGCGAAGAACTTCGTTTATATTACTCCTCGAGTGGATAACGTATCCAGGAAGGTCGCGCGTTTTTTCGCCACACGCTCTCGGATTGCTGCTCTCAGGAGCTCTGGTGTCGCGTGAGCCTGTCCCGTAAATTGTGGTGTATAACACACATTGAACTTCGGCTGTCAACCGAACCACCGACAGCATCCCGCGATAGTGTTGTTACAAGAAATTACGGCCAGATTATAGACGGACACTGCGACCGTGCACATACTTGCGTTCCATCAAGGGGTTCCGGCTAAAGAATCTCTTTCAAGGAGTTGCTATGAGATTTCGGTATGCGTGTATGCTCGCTCTCCTCTTTACACCAGTTTGTGTCTCGGCCCAGGGCCAGGCAACCATTGTGGGGACGGTAACCGATCCAAGCGGGGCCGCCGTCCCGGACGTCCGCATTGTCGTGTCCAACGAAGCCGTGGGATTTCGCGGCGCTTACCGTTCGAATGATGCGGGCGAATACACGGCGGCGCGGATCCCGCTCGGAAGCTATACTGTGACGGCCGAAGCGCCGGGCTTCCAATCGATCAGGCAAACAGGGATTACGTTGAACGCTGGCCAGACCCTGCGGCTCGATCTGGAATTGAAAGTCGGCACCACGACGCAGGAGATTCGCGTCGAAGGCAACAGCACCAGCGTGGAAACCGACACGGCGTCCATTTCCGGAGTGGTTGTTGGGACACAAATCAGCGAGTTGAGTATACCGTCGAGAAACTTCGTGAATCTCGCGACACTGATTCCGGGCGCAGCACCGGTCAGCGGCGGTTTCGATGCCAATTCCGTCAGCGATCTCGCCACGGATACCCTTCCGGTGAACGGCCTGCCGGGGAATATGAACAACTGGGAGGTCGACGGGATCAATAACGTGGATCAGGGATCGGGCAGCGATTCTCTCCAGATATACCCGAGTCTTGACTCCATCGCCGAGTTCCAGGTCTTGACCTCCAACTACAGCGCCGAGTACGCGAAGTCCGGCTCCGCCATGATCGAAATCGTCACTAAGTCAGGCGCCGACAAATTCCACGGTAGCGCCTTTGAATTCGTGCGCAACAATGTATTCAATGCCGACGACTGGTTCCTGGATCGAGCCGGCCAGCCGAAAGCTTCCACCAAGCACAATAATTTCGGCTTTACTTTCGGCGGGCCCTTCTACATTCCGGACCATTACAACACCAATAAACAGAAGACGTTTTTCTTTGTCTCCGAGGAGTGGCGGCGGTATCGTGACGGTACGATCCTAAACGCCAAAGTGCCATCGTTGCGGGAGCGCAATGGCGATTTCAGCGAATGTGATCCGAGCTCTCCCAATTACAATGAGACCGTCGCTTCCGGTTGCCAGATCCCGACAAACCCGGCGACCGGGGCGCCATTTCCGGGCGACACGGTGCCCGTTGATCCGTCTGCGCTAACTTTGCTGAACGCTTTAGTGCCTTTGCCGAACGATGGGCCGATCCAGTACACGAAAGCTCCTTCGCAGCCGACGAACTTTCGGGAAGATAGTTTCCGTGTTGATCACAACTTTACCGACAACGCTCGCATCTTCGTGCGCTACACGCAGGACGCCTACGAGCAGATTTTGACCCCGACGTTGTGGACTTCCTCGGAGTTCGGCACAGTGAAGTCACCGCTCAGTATTCCAGCCAAGAACGCCGTCATGCATCTGACGAACGCCTTCCGTCGCGATCTGCTCAACGAGTTCATTTTCGGCTATTCCACCGATAACTGGACGGGAAATTCGGTCCTCGGCACGGATTCTGTATCGGGGTCGATCGTGAAACCCGCTAACTTTGGAATTGCCAGCATTTTTCCTGCAGCTAACTCTGGTCCGCTGTTGCCCGCCATATCCGTGCAAGGCGGTGGCCCCTCGTTTTCCGAAGATACCGGCTATCCCTACTGGTATGAGAATCCGGCCTTCACTATTAAAGATAATCTGGTGTGGACGCGAGGCAAACACCTGCTCAAATTTGGAGTTTTTGTCTTTAAAGACGAGCTGAATCACGTCATCCCGAACGGCGGATTCGACAGCCAAGGGGTTCTATCGTTCAGCGATTCATCTGCGGTTACCACCGGGAACGCTCTGGCCGATATGTACCTCGGCAGGATCGCATCGTATTCGCAAACCGGGCTCATCACCAATGGCCAACTGGAAGGTGGATTTGCCAGTGGCCATTACCGGCAAACCGATGTTGAACCCTACGTTCAAGACGACTGGAGGGTTTCCTCGAAGCTCACGCTCAATCTCGGACTTCGCTACTATTTCGTAACTCCATGGGTGGACCAGACGAAGCCCACTGTGGCGTCCATTTTCGTACCCAGTCAGTACAATCCCTCTCTCCAGGCACAGCTCGACGCCTCAGGCAATCTCATCCCTGGATCAGGCCAGAATTGGCTCACTTACGGCAACGGACTCGTCGAATGTGGCACGAACTCCATACCGAAGGGTTGTACGACTCTGCCGAAGCGCAACTTCTCGCCACGATTTGGGTTTTCCTGGGATCCTACGGGAAGAGGGAAGACGGTTCTTCGCGGTGGTTATGCGTATACCTATGACACGAGTAATGCGCACATGACCGCTGCCAACCGCTATGGTGGCCCGCCTGTCGTTGGCACTCTGGCGGCCTCGAACATCAATGGATTTGCGAATGTAGTACCGGGCGCGTTGGCACCCGTGTTCGCCACCGACCTTCCCCTGCATCAGTCCCTACCGCAAATCCAGCATTTCAGTTTGGGTGTACAAAGGGAGCTCTGGGATAAGAGCCTTCTCAGCGTGAGCTATGTTGGCACCCTCGGCCGACATCTTCAGCGAATCCAGAATATCAACCAGGTTCCGGTGGGAGCGAAAACCCAAAACGTTCCGGCGCTTGCCGGAACCCCCGGCTGCGACGCCGCCGGCAACTGCGACGTGCAATACATCCTTATCAACACCCTCGAATCGCCGACATTCTTCGCTCCGTATCGCGGCTATACGGCCATCAACGAAGCTGTGGCCGAGGCCAATTCGAACTACAACTCGCTGCAGGTGGATTTCCGCCACAACGTGGGTCACAACCTCTTGCTACAAATCTTCTACACCTGGTCGCACGCACTCGACAACGTCTTTGGCGGCGGCGGAAGCGGGACGCAGTCGACCGGCATCAACGATTACGACCCGAGGCGTTGGTATGGTACGTCGTCGCTCAACCAGGCTCAGGCACTGAGTATGAACTACGTCTATGCGCTTCCGTTCTTCACACACTCCAGCAATCGTTTTGCCCGTACGGTGCTCGGAGGTTGGCAATGGAGCGGAGTCACCACGTTCAGCTTCGGCCCGCCCCTTAACTTCACCTGTGGGATCGCCGGCATGGCGAGCGGTGTAGGAGGAAATGTGCTATGCAACCCCATCGGCAACTTCAGCGTGAAGAAGGGCGTCGTGGATGATCCCCAATGGGGTCCAACGCCCACTTGGTTTGATCCCGGAACCATCGGGCAGATCACCATACCCCAGCTCGCCGCCAACAACGAGCCCGGTATGTTCGGCGATCTCGACAAGAACCCAATTCGAGGCCCCGGACGCAATAACTGGGATATAGGCCTCACCAAGAATTTTGCGGTACCGTGGTTTAATAACGAACATTCCACGTTGCAGTTCCGCTGGGAGACCTTCAACACCTTCAACCATCCTCAGTGGTCCGGCGTACAATTGTTTTGTAGTCCGCTGACGGCTCCCGGACAACCCTGCAATGGGCCGAACAACATTGGCAACGGAGAGGTGAGCAGCGATTTTGGTCCTCGCGTCATGCAGCTTGGCCTGCGGTTAGTATTCTAGTGGGCCTACAAATTTCCGTTCGCCCCCTGGCTCCCGACCCGAGCCAGGTGAAAGGCACAAACCTGTGCATGTTTTGAAGAGGTCTCATGCTAACCCAGCAGGATAAGAACAGTGAAGTGCGTCTGAAAGAGCAAGAAACGATTCGAAGAGGGGCCAAGGTCGCGGAGATCCCTACGCCGTCTTTGCTGATGGACCTAGACGCCATGGAGAGTAATCTGCGCCGGATGGCTGCGTTTTTTAGCGGCAGCGGCCCGAAGCTGCGGCCCCATTTTAAGGCGCACCAAGTCTTTTCTCTGGCCAAACGGCAGATGGAACATGGCGCGATCGGTTTAACCTGCGCGCGTCTCGATCAGGCCGAAAAACTCGTGAGCCAAGGAATCCACAGTGTCCTCATCGCCAATGAGATTGCCGGGGAATCGAAGATTCGCGATTTCATTGATTTAGGTCGCCGTGCCACCGTTCTTGTAGCTGTCGACAACGCCAATGTGGTCGCCGACATGGCGCGGATCGCTGGGAAACACAAAGAACAGGTAAACGTTCTTGTCGATGTCGATGTGCGCTTGGCGCGATGTGGCGTGAAGCCCGGAGAAGCCGCTCTCGCTCTGACTCAGCTCATTCTGGAAAAAGGACTCCATTTCGGGGGACTGATGGGATACGAAGGGCAAGTGGCCCTTCCGCCTGGACCGGAGAAGGAGCGCATCGTATGTGAGAGTCTCCAGCGCCTGACAGAAACGAAATCTTTGATCGAACAAACTGGTATTCCCGTCGGGATCGTCAGCTGCGGAGGCAGCAGTGATTTCTCGATCGCCGCGAAGTGTCCCCACGTCACGGAAATTCAGGCGGGTTCGTACTTGTTAATGGACAGCTCTTACGAGCCGTTTGCCCCCGAGTTCCGACCCAGCCTGACCATTTTATCCACGGTAATCAGCAAGACCCCCGGAGAACGAGTCGTTGTGGATGCGGGGTTCCGAGCTATGAGCGGCGAACATGGACTCCCCTTGGTCAAGGGGGCGCCGGGACTTCGAACAAAGGCGCTGAACATCGAGCACTCGATTCTTGAGATCACAGATCCCACTCTCCCCATCGAAGTGGGGGAAAAGGTTGAAATATGGGTGCGTTTTCTCGATCAGACGCTGGGCTTACATGATCATTTTTTTGCCATCAGAAATGGAGAAGTCGAGGAAATGCTTAAGATCGAGCGCTAGGACCGACTGGCTATGAATCGGCCCAAAACAAGCCCGGCTTTCGTCTCGGCTCGAGAGTTCGATGAGCTCTTTGCGTGTGTTTCGAACTGGGGACGATGGGGCACCGATGACGAACAAGGCACCCTGAACTATCTCAAACCTGAGCACGTTCGCGGCGCCGCCTCGCTCGTAAAGTCGGGCCGCACGGTATCACTTTCCTTGCCCATCAACACCGTTGCCGGGCCGGATAATCCGCGCCCTTCCGTGCATTACATGGTGAAAACTCACGATCTTCGCCCCGCGCATGGGGAGCCGCAGTTTGCGGGAGACTATCTCGCGAGCGAACTCCATGGCGATTCGCGAACACATCTCGATGCGCTCTGTCATGTGGCGTACAAAGGAAAACTCTACAACGGGAAGTCGGCCGCGAGCGTTACCTCCCGCGGCGCCACGCTGATGGATATCACTACGTATGTACACGGCATCGTGGGGCGGGGGGTTCTGCTCGATATCCCCAGATTCCGTGGCGTGAACTGGCTCGAACCTGGAGAGGCAGTCACTTGCGAAGAAATCGAGGCTGTTGAGAGGTTCGAAGGTGTGCGGTTGGATCAGGGAGATCTGTTTCTCTTTCGTACGGGCCACCATCGGCGCCGGATCGAGTTGGGGCCCTGGAACACGAACCCCGACGGGGAGGGTCAAGCGGGGTTGCACGTGAACGCCATGCCTTTGCTTCACGAACGGGAAATAGCTGCCTTCCTGCCCGACGGGGACGGGGAAACTGTCCCGAGCAACGTTGAAGGGGTTACGTATCCCGTGCACGCATTGCAGATTGCGTCCATGGGCATGGCGTGCGGCGATAACCTCCAGTTCGAGGAGCTAGTCAAGCTGTGCGACGAAGAGAATCGCTGGACCTTTCTGGTTGTCGCAGCGCCACTGCGACTACCTCACGGAACCGGTTCGCTCTTTAACCCTATCGCGGTTTTCTAATTTGGAGACTTTTTTGCCCTGGACCTGAGAAGGAGAAATCAGCTTGGAGAAACTCGCTGGCAAAACAGCAATCGTCACCGGCGGTGGAAGCGGCATCGGGAAAGCCATTGCACGCTCTTTTGCGCAGGAGGGGGCCAAAGTCATTATCGCTGCGAGAGACGTTCAAAAATTAACTGAAGCCGCCCGAGATCTCGCGGTAGACGGCGCGAAGGTTGTTCCAATTCCGACGGATGTCACCGACGAGGCACAGGTCGACGCTTTATTTAAGCGCGCGATTCAGCTTTTCGAGAGCGTCGACATTCTCGTGAACAACGCGGGCGTCGTCGACGGCGGGCCGCTCGATGAAATGTCAGTCGACACCTGGGACAAAGTCATCGCCACGAATCTGCGGGGACCATTTCTTTGTACCCGCTCGGCCATGCGAATTATGAAAACGCAGAGCGGCGGACGAATCCTCAACATCGGCAGCATTTCCGCGCAGCGCCCGAGACTTAACTCTGCGCCTTACGCGACAAGCAAGTTCGGCATTTGGGGACTTACGCTGGTTACCGCCTTGGAAGGTCGCGAACATGGAATTTCCGCCTGTTGCTTGCATCCGGGAAATGTTCGCGTCGAGACCTCTGTCGAAGCGGTTGGAGCTGCCTGCGGCATCTCTGACTATGCTACCGAACCGATGATGAAGCCGGAAGAAATCGCAGAGGTCGCTACGCTCATGGCGAGTCTCCCACTGCACATGAACATGCTGGAAGCCATCGTCCTTCCTGTGAAACAGGCTTATCTGGGAAGGGGCTGACGATGGGTTGTTCTCTTTTTCCTGCGGAACAGATTCGAAGCGCGTCGCATCGCGTCTGCGAAAAGAACCGGATCAGGAGATGCAATGACGCGCAATAAGCTCCGCAGCGATGAGTGGTTTGACCGGGGCGACGAAGTGGGAATCCGTCACCGGAGCGCCCTCGCTACGCTCGGGGTGGACCCCCAATTTGCTGCCGGGCGCCCCATTATCGGAATTTGTAATCCGGTAAGCGAATTCAATAATTGCGAGATAGGATTACTGGACCTGATCGAACCCCTAAAGCGTGGAGTGGCGCAGGGCGGCGGACTGGCATTGCAGTTTGGGACCATGGGACTCGGGGCGGAATTTCTCAAACCTTCCGATCTTCCGTACCGTAACCTGGTCTCCATGGACATCGAAGAGACCGTTCGCGGCAATCCGATCGACGGGTTGGTTCTTTTATCGGGCTGTGACAAGACCATCCCTGCACAACTAATGGCGGCGGCGAGTTGCAATATTCCGGCGATCCAACTTTCGGCCGGTCCCAAAGCTGCAGGTTTCTGGCGCGGTGAAGAAATCAGTGCCGCCACGGACTTATGGAAGCACTGGGATGATTTTCGAGCTGGACGACTGCGCGAGAAAGACCTGCATGAACTCGAGCAATGTATTTCCTGCTCTTATGGCACCTGCAACGAAATGGGCACAGCCTCCACCATGGCAGCCATGTCAGAAGCGCTAGGGATGATGCCTTCGGGTACCAGCAGCATCCCGGCAAATCATTCACGCCGCAGAGTGGCTGCCGAGTCTGCGGGACGGCGTATCGTCGAAATGGTGAATGAGAATCTGCGGCCCTGTCAGATTATGACCGAGCATGCCTTTCGCAATGCCATCCGTGTGCTCAGCGCGGTTGGAGGGTCCACGAACGCAATCATTCACTTGGTGGCGATTGCCGGACGACTGGGCATCCGGCTGCCCCTGAGCCTTTTTGACGAGATCTCGCAAAAAACGCCAATGATCGTCAACCTTAAGCCTTCCGGCCATTTCCTCATGGACCATTTCCATCGTGCGGGCGGCTTGCCTGCCGTCATGCATGAAATTGGGGACCTTCTTGACCAGGACTGCCTCACGGTATCGGGCAAGGCCCTGGGAGAACACATCAAAGCGGCAGAGTGTTTTGATCGCAACGTCATCAGCCCGTTGTCGAAACCGATATTCCCGTCGGGCGCGTTGGTTGTCTTGAAAGGGAATCTGGTCCCTTCCGGGGCAATCCTGAAGGCCTCGGCTGCAACCCCGCGATTGATGAACCACACCGGAACAGCAGTTGTTTTCGAGGACTATCAAGACATGCTGGCTCGAGTCGATTCCGAGGACCTGAACGTGACGCCGGACAGCGTGCTCGTCATGCGCAACACCGGCCCCCGAGGTGTTCCCGGAATGCCGGAGTGGGGGGAAATTCCGATCCCGGCGAAATTGCTGAAGCAGGGTGTGCGAGATTTGGTCCGAATTAGCGACTCTCGGATGAGTGGTACCAGCTACGGCACCGTGATTCTGCATGCTGCACCAGAATCAGCGGTTGGAGGACCTTTGGCGATTGTGCATGACGGCGACAAAATCAAGCTCAGTGTCGCCGATCGACGGTTAGACCTATTGATCTCCGATCGGGAGATCAAGGATCGCCTGACTCGTTGGTCGCCTAGAAAGAGCGAACATTTACGAGGCTTTCCGCGGCTTTGCATCGATCATCTGCTGCAGGCGGATCAAGGCTGCGACTTCGATTTTCTCCGTCCAGATTCAAAAGAAGCCGTACGATTCATTCCCCCGATCGTCGGGAGAACCTAGGAACCGCGGCTAGGAGGCGGAGATGCTCGCGAAAAGGGAAAGTTGAATGCAACAAGGCAAACCTAAAGAGCTTGGCGTGGCCGTTCCGATTATGCCGATGCCGTTCGACCAACGCGAAAACATTGATGAGGAAGAACTCCGTGGCTTGGTCGAATTCGTTGCCAAGAGCGGCTTTACCGGCATCTGTCTTCCCGCCTACGATCGCAAATTCTACAAGTTCACCGACGAGAAGCTTTTGCCCTTTACTGTGTTTGGTCTGCAAAACTTCGAGTTGTGGCTCTACTGCGAGAAGCGCGTGCCGCAAGCTCGGGGGTTGATGGTAAATCCTCGCTGCGGCAGTGCGTGTATATCGCCCGATCCCCACAGTTTGCGTTATGTGGACGAGTTGATTGATCGCGTCGTGCAGGCCCTCAAAAAGGCCGGGTTATCGGCAAAGGCTGTTTGACCTGACCTCCCAAGAGACGCAGGCACGCAGTGTTTAGGAACGAGAGTGCAGTCAGATTCAGTCCATGGCGACGAGGAAAGGTAGAAGCATGAAAACGAGACGGACATTGGTTCTATTTGTGGTTTTCTGCATTATTACGATTGCGGGAGCGGTATTTCCCTTGATTTGCCCGGCCCAGGAGCAAGGCAAGCCGTTGGCGCCAGTTCGAGCCCCCATCGCTACAGGACCCCTGCGCGTCAATCCCAAAAACCCTCGCTACTTCACCGACGGTTCCGGAAAAGGAATCTACCTAACCGGTTCGCATACATGGGCAAACCTGATGGATCGTGGCCAGCTGAATCCTCCCGGTGTGGCCTTTGATTACGATGCCTATATGAAATGGATGGTCCATCACAACTTTAACTTCATGCGCCTGTGGACCGCTGAGTTGCCTGATGCCGGTCCAGGTCCTGACGCTGCGGAGGGGAACTTCGTTGCCCTTCCTTGGAAGTGGTTGAGAACCGGTCCCGGTTCTGCTAGCGACGGGGGTTTGAAGTTCGATCTGACAAAACTCGACCAGAAGTACTTTGACAAGATGCGGACCCGGATTGTGATCGCTGGCCAGAGCGGAATCTATGTTTCCGTGATGCTGTTCAACGGTTACGAGTGGCAATTTGATACCAACCTGAAAGATGGGGATCCTTTCGTTGCCAGCAACAACATCAATGGCGTCGACTGTCCGGGACCGTGCCCGACCAACAGCGCGGAAATGTCCGACGCGGTTTGGGAGATCGAAACCGCCTATCTCCGCAAGGTTGTGGACACCGTGAACGACCTCGACAACGTGCTCTATGAGGTGTCCAACGAAGCGGGCTCTCCCTATTCCGACTCCTGGCAAATTCGCGTCATCAATTATCTGAAGCGATACGAATCCACGAAACCCAA